>Ga0134128_10007677_pt1 | contig 13020 bp, 11 predicted proteins | sample KB31754_FD_96462 | JGI IMG/M metagenome (GOLD analysis project Ga0134128, IMG submission 96462) | Terrestrial soil microbial communities with excess Nitrogen fertilizer from Kellogg Biological Station, Michigan, USA - KB3-175-4 | ecosystem: Environmental > Terrestrial > Soil > Unclassified ... | reverse complement strand
GAAGTCCAGGTGCAGGCTCCCGGGTACCATACCGAGCTCAGGCCTGTCCGGCTCCTGGATGTTGCCGGTGCGTCAGCCAGTATTATCGTCTTCATGCGTAATCCCAACGATGAACTGGCTTTTCATCCTCCGTCCGGACAGTTTGTGCTCGCGCCTCAGGCCGAAAAGGAAGCGCAAAAGGGTTCCGCCGATCTGGACTCGGGCAAAATTGATTCTGCCGAAAAGCATTTCAGCAAGGCGCTCAAAATGGCGGCGGATAATCCCTACCTGAACTATTTGATGGGAATGAGCTTCTTTCTAGACGGGAATTTGCCGTCGGCCAAGCCGTATCTGGAAAAATCCGTTTCAGCCGATGCCACACAAGTGCCCGCGCTGATGGCGCTGGGCACGCTCCGATTTCAGCAAGCAGATTACGCGGGAGCCATTCAAGTCCTCGCTCCCGCAGCTCGATTGAACGGCTCGAAGTGGAAAGTCCATTCCATGCTCGCGGGCTCCTATTTGAAGCAAAGGGATTTTGAACATGCCCGCGAGCAGGCGCAGTTGGCGTTAACCATGGGGGGGAAGCAGGCCGGACGCGACGAACTGGTCCTTGGAGAAGCCTTGGCAGGACTGGGCCAACGCGAAAAGGCAGTCACGGCGCTGGAAACTTTTTTGGCACAGTATCCTAACGACAGCAACGATCCGGCAATCCGTGCCTGGCTTCCCGGTCTGACAAATCCCCAACCGGCCAAGTCAACGTCCAACGTCGGTTCGCTGGTCTCCTCGGCCGCGGTCGATTTGCCTCCTAAGGAAGACTGGGCTCCACCGGATATCGACACCGGAAAGCCTTTTATCATTGCCGGCGCAGCGTGCTCTTTGCCGAAGGTCCTTGAGTCCGCAGCGACGAATGCAACGCAAATGGTGACGGACCTCGAACGGTTCTCCGCCACGGAGGAATACCAAACCGTCGAAATTAAACGCACTCAGAGTCTGGAGAAACCTCTCTCGCGCACGTTCAGCTACCTCGTTTTCATCGAGCATCCCAGCGATCAGGTCATTCACGTAAACGAGTTCCGCGATCAGGGAGTGGCCGCCACCGAGATGCCCGGCGAACTTGCCGACATTGGCGCTCCGGGGCTCGTTCTTGCCTTTCATCCCCTTCTTCAAGGCGACTATAAATGGAGTTGTGAAGGGCTGGGCGAATGGAAGGACAAAGCTGCCTGGGTCGTGCGCTTCGAACAACGTTCCGACCGTCCCGACCGGCTTCTGAGCTTCCAGTCTCCTTCAGGGACGGAGCCGCTGCCGTTGAAGGGCCGTGCCTGGGTTTCGGAAGACAGCGGCCAGGTCATGCACATGGAAACCGACTTGGTAAAGCCAATTCCGGGGATCAAGCTGCAGCGCGAGCATTTCGTCATCGATTACACGACGGTTAGATTCACAAAGCACAAAGTAACCTTGTGGCTACCCGAAAACGTGGATGTCTATTTCCAGTATCGCGGCCATTATTTGCATCATTACCACCACTTCAGCGATTTTAAGCTCTTCTGGACCGGCGCCACGCAGAAAATTGGCCAACCCAAAGAAGCACACAACGACAAAGACAACTAAGACTACTCGTGCAACACGCACTACCCGCAAGACCGTCCGCTGAATTCCTGCTTCTCGCTCTGCGGCTATTGTGACGCCACTGATCGTGCTTGGCCTTTCTCCACCGGCAGGCCGGCGTCGATCCAGTCCGATTTGCCCTCCTCGTAGTCCTTGACGTTTGTGTAACCCATTTCCGCCAAAGCCTTGGCGGCGTGTTCCGAGGCGTGTCATGTCGGACTTGCGCAATACACGACAATTTCCGCGTCCTTAGCGGGCGCGAGTTTCGGCGCAAGCTCACGGAGGCGGTCGGGAGGCGCATTCACGGCACCGGGCAAATGCGCCTGAGCATACGCTTCCGGCGCCAGCGTCTCCATCAAGATGAATTTATCGTGCCGGCTGATCTTGTCCTTCAAATCCTCCCGACTGATGATCGTGGTTCCCATAAGTGTCCTTTCCGTATCGGCTCTGCCCGCTTCGCCAACTGAAAATTTATGGATATCTGCGTCGAAAGATTTAGCAATTACCCTGCGGTTTCCCGCTGCAAGTTAGATGCACGCAGGAGCGGTTTTAGTGCGGGTCTGTATGCGTTCATTCCACTGAAGAGCGGAATCGAAAGGCGGGAGGACGCAAAAATCGGGCGCACACGTAAGGTGTTCCACTCGACTGCACGCTGACTCTGTCAGTCGATGCCGTGGATGCGTAGGGAAATCAGTTGGTCGATGGTGAGGTCGTGCATGCCGCGCGACTTCAGCCCCGTAATATATTCCGGCGTCACGCCATGAATTCGCATGGCGATCAACTGATCCGGCTCGGGATGCGAATAACCCAAATCGTGCAGCTTGCCGATGAATTCCGGGCTGACGCCGTGAATGCGGAAGGCAATCAGCTTTTCGAGGTCAACGTGGTCGTAGCCCGCTTTTTTTAGCGCGGCGATCCATTCGGGCGACGCTCCATGGATGCGCATGGCGATCAGCGTGTCTTCATCCGGCGCGTAGCCTTCCTGTTTCAGCGTGCGAACCATTTCTGGCGAAACACCGTGGATGCGAAACGCAACCAGCTTGTCGCTGTCGGTGACGTTCAGGCCAGAGGAGCGCAACTGCTCGATAAATTCGGGCGTGACGCGGAAAATGCGGAAGGCGATCAGCTTTTCCGTGTCGAGCCCTTCGAGATGTTCGTTCTTCATCTGCTGCGCGAATTTCATACTGACGTCTTCGATGGCCATGCTGATTTGCTTGTCGTCGTCAATGCCGTCGAAGCCCAGCGCCTTCATTTGCTGAACGTATTTCGGATCCGCGAAGAAATGGAATACTCCGGCGCCTTCGCCGTTGTCGAGAAAGCCCTCGCACTCGAACCTGCCGGCGTCACGCGCGATTGTGAATTTCACGTCCTGGCGGCCGGGCTTTGAGAAGTCGACGCCGGGGAAGGCGGACGCGGGCCAATAGGAGCTGTAATTCGAGTGACCGTGAAGGCGCGATTGCATCATCGAGAATTCGACTTTGCCCGCTTCATCGGAGCGATTCACCGTCCAATTGCCGCTTTGCGAGTCGGCAGACCATGCGACGGCCGCTCCCAGCACAGCGCAGGCTGCGAGTAATATAAATACGAGCGATTTTCGCGCGTTCATCGATGCGTCTCCTCTTCGCAGGAATTCAAGATTCTAAAAAACGTCAGCGTTCCGCAACGCAATCAGTTTCCTCAAGTCCAAATCCTTGAATCCCTGGCTGCGCGCTTTGGCGATAAAGTCCGGCGTGATTCCGCTTACTTTCGCCCGGATGCAGTCTTCCACCGTCAAGTTTTGCAGTCCGGCTGCCTTCAAGGTTTTGACGTAATCCGCATCGACGCCCTGCACGCGCATGGCGACAATCTGATGCGCCGTGGGATTCAATCCCGTGGCGCGCATGTCGCGAACGTATTCGGGAGTGACGCCCTGCACCTTCATCCCAATGAACTGATCCACTGAGCCGTCGATGCCAGTTGCGCGCATGTCGCGGATGTACTCAGGGCTAACCCCTTGCACTTTCATTCCCACCAACTGATTACCGTCGAATTTCAATCCCGTTGCTTGCATGTTCTTCACGTATTCCGGCGTCACGCCTTGCACTTTCATGCCGATAATGCGGTCGACGTCGCCATCAAAACCAGCCGCGCGCATTTCGGAGACGTATTCCGGACTCACTCCCTGTACTTTCAAGCCCACAATTTCATCCGGCGTCACCTTCAGCCCGAGCGATTCCATTTTCTTCACATACTCGGGCGTCACGCCCTGCACTTTCATTCCGATGAAACGATCCACGTCGCCGTCCATGCCCGCGGCGCGCATGTCGCGGATGTATTCGCCGTTCACGCCTTGGACTTTCATGCCCACCAATTCTTCGGGCGTGAACTTGAGGCCGAGTCCCTGCATATTCTTTACGTATTCAGGCGTGATGCCTTGCACCTTCATGCCGATGAGTTCGTCGGTCTTCACGTCGATGCCAGCCGCACGCATATCGCGGATGTATTGCGGAGTCAGACCCTGAACGCGCATGCCAACCAATTCGTCAACGCTCGGATGCAAACCCAGTGCGTGAATTTCGTGGATGTATTCCGGAGTCACACCCTGAATCTTCATGGCGATGACTTGGTCGGCCGTCAGATTGTCGAAGCCCTCGGCCTTTAGTCCGGCGAGATAGCCTCCGGTGTTCTTGCTCTGTTCCGCGTCCCGGTCAGCCTTCACTTTCTGCGCGGCGTCCTGTGATGCATCCTGTGCAACGCGCTCTGCTGACGCTTGCGGGTTCCTGTTTGCCTGAGGCCGGCTATCGCTGGTGGCGTTCGTCGTTGAACTCCAATTTGCGTCGGGCGAGGTGCTTGAAATCGCGCGCGGGGCCGCGGAAGCGCCGCCAATAAGCTCGGTTTCCGCGTTCTGGTGTACAGGAAGGACATTCGACGCGAAAGAAACGTGCGCAGCTCCGAGCAATGCGCCGCCCGCGAAAAGCGAGCCGGCCAGGAACACAAAACTGGCGGCAAATCCCGTCACGCGAATGCCGCTACCGGTTGTGCCCAGGCCGAGCAAGCGCGCAACGCGGATCGCCAGCGGTCCGCGATTTGCAGCCATCGCCAGCGCGGGAGCGGAACGCGATTCTTCCATCAGCGTCAAGGCGCGCGCGTATTCGACTGCGTCGCCGCAAACAGAAATAGCAACGTCGTCGCAGCAATTCTCGCGTTCGCTGCGAATGCGCTTGTTCACCCACCAAATCGCCGGATGGTAGAAGAGCAAAGTTTCCGCGGCAATTTGAAACAGATTCACGAAGCAATCGAGGCGGCGAATGTGAGCGAGTTCGTGCGCAATCACGGCCTTCAACTGCTCCTCGGAAAGCCCCGTCAACGCCGTCATGGGAAGCATCACCACGGGACGGAACCAGCCAATCACGGCCGGCGCTTCCAGTCTTCGGCATTCGCAATATCGGATGGCGCGGTCTAGATGCAAACGCCGCTGCAGCGACACGCAGAGATCGTTGAGCTTCGCGCTGACGGACCGCGTTTCTTTGCGCCGTAAGCGCTCCATCAGCACAAAGCCGCCCACGGTGCGCAAACTCAAAAACAGCACGCCCAAAAACCACGCCTCCACGAACCAGAGAAGGGCATCGGGCCGTGGCGACGCCGGAATTTGCGCGCCCGCGGCACTCGAAGGCGCCAATGCGCTCATTCGCTGTGACAGCGAGACGGCAGACGCGGAAGCCGCGCCCATCCACGAAGCCGATGCGGCCGAAGCGCCGCGCTGAAGCACAACGAACGTGATAATGGGCGCGGCCACCATCAGCAGCAGCGTCACCACCGCCGCCGCGTAGCGCGTCGAAGCCTTGCGACAGACCGTCATCGCCACCGACAACAGCGCCGCCAGCGCCAGGCCCTGCCACAGGAAATGCACCAACGCCCAGCCCAGCGGGCGCATCACGCTCGGCGGAAACCAATTGCCAAATTCGCTCATCGCACTTTCCTTTCGTATTCGTCCAGCATGCGGTGCATTTCTTCCAGCTCTTTTCGTGACGCTCTCTTGGCCGAAAGCGCGTGCATCATTAAATCCTTCGCCGAGCCCGCGAACACGCGTTGCAGCACGTCTCCGGCAAATTGCCGCTTGGTCTCTTCCGCGGGCACGCAAGCTTCGTACACGTGGGCGCGCTGCTCTTCGTTACGGCGCACACTTCCTTTGACGGTCATAATCTGCAGAAGTTTTAGGACCGTGGTGTACCCCGTGTCCTTTTTTTCGTTCAGCGCTTTATAGACCTGGCGAACGGTCGATGGCCCGCGTTCCCACAGGACGCGCAGGATCTCCAGTTCGGAAGCAGTCGGCTTTTGCGGTGTTGAATTCGGCGTCGTAGATGTCATGCGCACACGTATACTACGAAGCCATTCGTACTGTCAACGAAAATCTTCGTATGACCGACAGTTCGCTTCTTGGGCGCCCCGGCGCTCTTGCGACGTCTCAGTTTTCGATTACCGCGCTAATTACGGGTTTGGGGGAGAGTCCGGCTGAGATATCCAAGCATCTTCGTAGGGGCCCATAACAAAATCTTCTAGAGTCTTCACAGCCGGGCTGTAAAGGAAACGGCGATGATCCTCGAGGATGCCAGGCGCAATCCCTTGCGCGCGCGCGCTTTTTGGGTTATAGAGAACGTCGCGCCGCAATCTGCGGCGTGCCAGATGTAGCACGCGGCTAAGTCAGATGAGGGGGCATACATTGAACGTCAAGCAATCGTCCGGTTTCTCGCGCAACAATTCCGCCACATGCGCCGCCGCAGTGCGACACTCGCTGCAGCGCCTCGCCGCATTTTGCATCGCCGGCTTGTTTGCGCTGATTTTGTCCGCGCCAAGTTACGCCCAGACGCGCCGTCCCATCAATCTCGACGATCTTGCGCGCATGCGCGACGTCCGTGATCCGCAGTGTTCTCCCGAAGGCAAGTGGGTCGCCTACACCGTCAGCACCATTGACGCCAAAACCGACAAGCACAATTCCCATGTTTGGATGGTCAGCACCGACGGCTCGCGCGACATGCAGGTCACCGAGAGCCAGGAATCGGAGGGCGGCCCCGAGTGGTCTCCCGACGGAAAATATCTGGCATTCACCTCCGGGCGTCCCGGCAAAGCCAAAGGAACGCAGGTCTGGCTGTTGAATCGCGAGGGCGGGGAAGCGATGCAGCTTACGGAAGTGAAGGGTCATTTGGAGGCCTATGAATGGTCGCCTGATTCCAAGCGCCTCGCGCTCGTCGTTATGGATCCTGACCCTGAAGCGGAAGCCGAAGAAGCTGCCGCGAAGCCGGGCGCGCCTCCGCATATTCCCAAACCGATTGTGATTGACCGCTATCATTTCCGGCAGGACGTCGTCGGATACCTGCTCAGCAATCGCCACAGCCGCATCTACTTGTTCGATATCGCCACGAAAAAAATGGATCGCCTGACGAAGACCAATTACGACGAATTGGATCCGGTGTGGTCTCCGGACGGAGCGCACATCGCGTTTCTAAGCAATCACGATCCGCACCCCGATCGCGATCCAGTCCCGCAGGTGTTCGTCGCGGATGCGCAGCCCGGCGTTGTTGAAAAACAGGTCACGAATTTCGGCACGCGCGGCACGCGTGGCCGCCTGGCTTGGAGTCCTGACAGCAAATCTATCGCTTTCCTCGTCGGCGACGAGAAAAAGTGGGACGCCTATGGCATGAGCCATCTCGCCATCGTTCCCGCGGACGGCTCGGCGGCTCCAACCATTCTGACCGAGCAACTCGATCGGTCCGTTTCGTCGCCGTATTTCAGCGAGGATGGCAGGTCCATCGTCGTCGCCGAAGAAAGCGATCGCTCGGAGTATCCGATTTCGGTCAACATCGCCGATCAAAGCGTGCGCAGACTCCTTCCACCGCCAATCGTCATCGGCTCGATGTCGCATTCCAAGGGCTGCCTGGTCGTCCTCACCGGAGGCGACACCAAGCCCGAGGAAATCTATTCCCTGGAAGACGGTACGTTGCGCCAATTGACGCATCAGAATGACAAACTCTTTTCTGAACTCGACCTCGCCAAGACCGAAGACGTCGAATACAAAACTCCGGACGGCACCGACGTTCACGGCCTGCTGACCTATCCGCTGGGATATACGCAAGGCATCAAGGTGCCGTTCCTGCTGCGGATTCACGGCGGCCCGGACGGTCAGGACGCGCACTCCTTTAGCTTCGAACGGCAAATTTTCGCCGCCAATGGCTACGCCGTGCTCAATGTGAACTATCGCGGCAGTTCGGGCCGCGGGCAAAAATTCCAGCGCGCGATTTTTGCCGACTGGGGCCACGACGAAGTTGTGGATTTAGAAGCGGGAATCAATCACGTCATCAGCATGGGCGTTGCCGATCCCAACAAGCTCGGCGTCGGCGGCTGGAGCTACGGCTGCATACTCACCGATTACATGATCGCCAGCGATCCGCGTTTGAAAGCCGCCACCTGCGGCGCGGGCACGGGATTCACCGTCGCTCTTTACGGTGTCGATCAATACATCATTCAATATGACAATGAAATCGGCCCGCCCTGGAATCCGAAAGCTTGGGAGACCTATCAAAAACTTTCGTATCCCTTCTTGCATGCCGATCGCATCAAGACGCCGACGCTCTATTTTAACGGCGACAAAGATGCCAACGTTCCCATCATCGGCAACGAGGAAATGTACGAAGCCCTCAGGAGCCTCGGTGTTCCCACCGGGCTGATTATTTATCCCAACGAGTTTCACGGCATTCAGCGGCCCAGTTTTCAGCGCGACCGCTACGAGCGCTATCTCGCGTGGTACGCGAAATACCTCAAGAATGCCAGCGCTCCGGGCCATGGAGCGGTAGCGGGCGGCAAGTAAAGCGCGGTAATATTTCGCAGCGCGCGAAGACTGCCGCGCTGTTCTGCCAATCTATGCCCAAAATCGGCGAATCTTCTCAAGTGAATTCCACCACGGGAGCAGGCGTCAAGCGCGTCGACACAGCGTTGCCCGGTGTTTGCGAGATCCTGCTCGAACCGCGGGGCGATGCCCGCGGAAGTTTCCTCGAAACGTACCATCAGAAAAAATTTGCGGAACTGGGCATCACGGATATTTTCGTTCAGGACAATCATTCGACTTCCGCGCAAGGCGTGCTGCGCGGTTTGCATTACCAGCTCCATCGCTCGCAGGCAAAGCTTTGCCGTGTGATCGAGGGCGAAGCGCTCGATGTGGCTGTCGATATTCGCGTCGGCTCGCCGCATTTTGGCAAATGGACGAGCGTCGTCCTCTCGGCGGAGAAGCGCAATCAGCTTTACGTGCCGCGCGGTTTCGCGCACGGATTTTTGGCATTGTCGCCTCGCGTACAATTCCTTTACAAGTGCAGCGATTTTTACGATAGCGCCGACGAGCACGGCATCGCCTTCGACGATCCGGAGCTCAACATCGCGTGGGGGACGAAATCGCCGCTGCTCTCAGAAAAAGACAAGCATTTCCTCCCGCTGGCCAAAGTTCCCCGCGAATTACTTCCGCTGTATTGATGTCTTCGTGAACGGCGCGGGGCGTCGCACTCTGCCGCGATGGTAAGTATCCCGTCTGGACACGTAGACTGAAATGAGCTATACTGAGCAAGCGTTTCACATTGAGGATTTGTTCGACCTCGTTTTCCCGGACGATATGGGTGTATGCGGGCATCTTGCGATGATTTTCTACGGATACTTAGATGACAGCAAAGACAGACGTCAAGAAAAAGTTGTTGTGTCGGGCAGCTTCATAGGAACAAAAGAGACATGGCAGGCATTTCGGGCAGCATGGAACGCAAAATTGAAAGAGCATGGCCTCAGTTATTACAAGACAACCGAATGGCGTGGATTAAGAGGCGAGTTTCAGAAGTTTAGGTCAGACGCGAACTATCCTGCACCCTCTGGGCGTAAAGCCGCCGATGAAATTCGCAATCAGCTAGAGGCAGTGATACAGCAATCGCAGATCGGCGGATTGGGAATCGTAATCTCCGTTCCGGTCTTTCAAGAGGTCTTGTCCATGCCAGAATTCGCCGACAAAATGAGTCGCATTACACCATATCAGCTCGTCTTGCAAATGCTTTTCCTGAAAAGCGTCGAACAAATAAGGACTGTTCCTGGCAAACACATGATCGCCTTCGTCCACGATGAGGGAGATGATTGCCAGTTTCTGTGCGAAACATACAAAGCCTTCAAGAAAAAGAATCCTCAGACGGCGAAATATATGGGCGGCTTCTCCTGTCTTGATGACAAGCTCCATCCGCCATTGCAGGGCGCTGACATGGTAGCGAATACCACGAATCACTATGCACAAGAGTGGCATGCGAATCCGACTGAGGCTCATCTGAAACGGCTAAGAGAAAGCATCTTGCAAATAAATGTGTGGAACAAAGACTTTTTAATGAAAGTTCTGAGAAGCCAGACATGGTAGATATGCTAGGATTCTTCTATGACGCGAACAAAAAAGCACAAGCCGCGGAAGGAAACGCGCAAGCTAATGCAGCCGATAACGCGCGACGATTTCCACGCGCTATTGAAACGGGCTGTCACGACGCTCGTTCCACGGCGCGCCGCAAAATAGCTCGGAATTGCTGGTTTCCCTCATGTCTGCGGTTGTACCGGAAAGTGTATTCGTCTAGGTACGATTGTAGATATTTTTGGCTCACCGAGTGGTACACGCCGCCAAGCCCACGCTTGATTAAACTCCAGAACCCTTCCACGGTGTTGGTATGAATATCGCCGCGAACGTACACACGCGAGCTATGGTGAATTCGTTTGTGATTGTATTGCCGTTCGCCAGGAACAGTGTTGTATGCATTAAGCTCATCGGTATAAACGGTGCTCGCTGGGAGCACGTATTTGTGGATGTTGCCGACAAGAGTCTCCGCGTTCACGCTGTCAATCGCTATTGCAATCGCCTTTCCGCCATTCCGTTGCACGATGCCGAGAATGGGAGTCTTTTTCCTGTCGCCGCGCCCCGGCCTGCCAGTTCCGTATTTGCGGACGCCGCCGTAGTAGGTTTCGTCTACTTCCACCGTTGGCCCCTCCAATCGCAGATCGCCCTCCGAAAGAAGCGAGCGAATCTGCTTAAACATGCGCCACGCAGTTTTGTAAGTGACGCCAGTTTCCCGCTGAATCTGCTTGGCAGAGATGCCGCAGCGGGTGGAACCCATGAGGTACATCGCATAGAACCAAGTTCTGAGCGGAGTGGTGGTTTTCTCGAAGATGGTTCCTGCAAGCGGATAAACCTGCGATCCGCAGTGGTCGCAACCGTAGGCAGTGCGGCGCTTGATGCGGTAGTGCTTGCGCTCTTGCTGGCACTTCTCGCAGTAAGTGACGCCGCCCGGCCAGCGTTGCTCCTTCATGTATTCGAGACATGCATCATCGGTCGAAAACTCCGCATGGAAGTGCTGGAGGGTGTACCGGAGATGTTTCGGGATGCTCTGTTTGACTTTCATATTAGCCTCACAGAGCGAATCCTATCAGAATGGCTTACGTGTTGTCAAGGGATAATTACCGCCGCGATTACCAGTTCGCTTCTCCTTCGCCACTTTTCCGCTTTGCGGCGGGGAATGAGTCACGCTAGAATCGTCACACGATGGCTGCCTCCAGTTGGAAGGGCTTCCTGACGTTCGGCCTGATCTCGATCCCTATCCGTCTTTCTCCGGCTGCGCGCACGGAGCGCATCAGTTTCAATCAGCTCCACAAAGAGTGCCACACGCGCCTGAAGCAGCCGCTTTTCTGCCCCACGTGCAATCGCATGGTCGAGCGCTCGGAAGTTGAGAAGGGCTACGAATACGAAGACGGCCAGTATGTCCTGTTCACGCCGGAAGAGTTGGACAAAGTCGAGCCTGAATCGGCGCGTTCGATGGAAATCCTCGAATTCGTCAAGCTCGACGAGATCGATCCGGTGTATTTCGATTCCTCGTATTACGCGGCGCCTGAGGAAGGCGGAGCGAAAGCCTACCGCCTGTTGACCGAGGCCATGCAGCAATCCGGCTACGCGGGCATCGCGAAAGTAACCATGCACAATCGCGAGAACATTGTCATCATTCGCGCGCGCGACAATGGCCTGACGCTGCACACCATGTTTTACACCAACGAAATTCGCTCCGCGGAAAGTGCCGGCGCCGATAAGGTCGAGGTGAAGGAACAGGAACGCACCCTCGCCACGCAACTGATCGAAAATCTCGCCGCGAAATTCGAGCCCGATAAATATCGCGACACGTATCAGGAAAGCCTGCGCGCTCTCGTGGCCGCGAAGACCGCGGGCCGCGAGGTTACTGCCGCGCCGCACGCTTCCATCGCTCCGGTAATCGACTTGATGGACGCGCTGAAGAAAAGTCTCGCCAAGCAATCGGCCGCGCCCGACAAAAAACAGCCCATCCGCATCGTTTCGCGAACCAAAGAACCCGTCGTCAAGCAACGAAAAAAAGCCTAGCCGGCTCGTCGAAAAGCTCCGCCCGCCGTCAATCCAGCGGGAGCAGATATCCCGGTGTTCCACCCAATCGGCCGCCGAAGGCTTGTGCGTCCAGCACGGCCATATCCCACGAGGTCCAGGAAACGGGCGTGAGCCGCAGCGTCACGTCATCGAATAATGTAAACACCGGCTCAACGTGCGGATCAGACATTGCCGCCGCGCTCATATATCGGCTGTGTATGCGCCGGTTAATTTCCCGCGACGCATCGCCTGAAATTACATCCACCTTTCCTGCGGCGGTGACACCGCGCTCCCTCCCCGGTTTTCGCGAGTCTACCATTAGCGAAGCGCTCGGACGCTCCATCACATTGCGCGCCTTTCGGGTCTTGGAAGATGTCGCGATGAATAGGCGGCCACCGTCAAATAGATACCAAACGGCAGTCAAGTGGATGGTCTCATCCGCGTTCTCGGTCCCGAGTGTGGCGATGTAACGTCCTTGCAGGAAGCTCTGAAAATTTGGGTCGAGCGTTCGATTCGCCATTTTTCCCCTCCGCAACCGGCGATCAATTCGGGTGGAGATTCTCTCACTGCCCCTGAAACCTGGGAATGATAAAAATGCGTTTCGGCCTAGGATCCTGTGAATGTGACGATTTCGCGGCTTTGAGTATCAAAAGAACAGGCGCCCGCAAGTGTACGCCGGACTCGAGGAGGAAAAGATGCGCGTTTGCCAAACACTTCGCCTCGCGAGTGCCGCTTCGCTCGCTTTGCTGCTCGTCGCCTCAACTGGTTGCGGCAGCGCTCAAGATCAGCGCCAGCGCGACGAAAAAACGCGCCAGGCTGCCGCCGACGCGGCCGCAAAGGTCAAGCCGGCCCTAAAAGAAGCGGGCAGGGATTTAAACGCAGCCGCGAAAACCGCTGCCGAAGAAGCGCACGCCGCCGCGCAAGGCGTCAGAGAAGGCTGGAAACGCGGCAGCGGGCAGCCGCTCGATTTGAACTCCGCGTCGGAATCTGATTTGATGGAACTGCCGGGCATCACGCGT
>Ga0134128_10007674_pt1 | contig 13023 bp, 13 predicted proteins | sample KB31754_FD_96462 | JGI IMG/M metagenome (GOLD analysis project Ga0134128, IMG submission 96462) | Terrestrial soil microbial communities with excess Nitrogen fertilizer from Kellogg Biological Station, Michigan, USA - KB3-175-4 | ecosystem: Environmental > Terrestrial > Soil > Unclassified ... | reverse complement strand
GATCCCGAAGGCGACGCCGCTGAGCATGTAGTCGCGCGTCCGGCCGCCGCGCACCGCGCGTCCGAGGAGCCACAGCGCGATCGCGGTGAGCGCGACGTCGAGCGACGACTGCAGGAGCAGATCTTCGTAGTACGTGAAGATGCCGGTCAGCGCGGCGAGGATGGCGGTCCACCACGCCGCGCGCCGTCCGAACCAGTCGCGAGCCATGGCGAACATCAGCCCCACCGCCAGCGTGCCCAGCGCCGCCTGCGCCAGCCGCGCCGCGGTGAACGATTTCGCGACCGCGTAAACCAGCGCCAGAAAGTAGATGTACAGCGGCGCGACGTAGTAGAGGCCCGGCCCTAGGGCGAGGTCTCCGGCGGCGACGCGCTTGGCCAGTTCGACGTAGGCGGTGGTGTCGAGACCGGTCTCCGGCTGCAGCAGCGGATGGCGGTCCAACTGCAAGGCCACGATCGCTTTGAGCAGGAAGACTGCGGCGAGAAACGCCAGCAATGACCGCTGCTTCATCGCGTCAAATGCGGCGCAGCGCCGCGGCGGCCAACTGCTTGGAGCGCTCGATCTTTTCCTCTTCCGTCCCCTTCCCGCCCACGCTCACGCGCACGACGGCACCCCTGCGCCGGACGTACAGCGAGCCGACGGCGCGGTTGCCGATCCAGAAAGCCTCGTCGCCGATTCCCTTGATCCGCTTCGGCGGCGCTTTCCTCTCCTCCTCCTCCCCTTCCCCTTCCTTGCGCTCGCCTGCCTCGAACATCCGTTCCCACACCTCGCGTCCGTCGCGGATCCAATCGACGCTGACGGAGTTGACGAAGAGCGGCAGCTCGTAAAAACACTGCGAGCTCTTGTCGGACGCGGTCAGATGGGTGCCCGAAAACGCTTCCCCCTGTACGGCCCGAATCTCGTCCTTGCTCAACAGCTCGCACGCGTTCTGCGCGCGCGGCGCCGTCGACGCACAGCCGTACGCGGCGGCAAGAGCGGCCAGTATGGTCAACGACTTCCCGAAATGCTTCACGATGCCCCCGCACGATTTTACTTGGGAACCGCCCGCGTTCTCCGCGCGAGGTGTGCGAAACTTCATGAACGATGGATCAGGACCGCCGCTCTGCGCCTCGACACCGTGTTCCCGACGACCTGTCCGCGGAGCTCGGCGGCATTCGCGTGCGCCTGCTCGATTTGAGCCTGGTCGGAGCGAAGGCGGAGCACACGGAGCGCTTCCCGCTCGCCGCCGTCCAGTTGACGCTCCGGTGTCAGGGGAAAACTGCGACGCTGCCGGTTCGCGTGGCCCGGTCGGAGATCGTCGGGCAGAAAGATCAGAATCTGATCTATCAGACCGGCGTCTATTTCGTCGACCTCGACCCGGCCGCGGAAGGCTTCCTCGCCTCGCTTCTCCGCGATCCGCAGCCGGCATTGCCGCCCGCTGTTCCGCAGGAAATCAAGTCGTTGGATGATACGTGGACGCGGCAAGTCCGCCTGCTGCGGAACGAGCTCGATGAGCACCTGCCGTACGCCCAATTCCGGCTCACGCCGACCGGCTGGCAGAAGGACTACGTCGCCTCGCCCGCGCAGCCCGAGGACGGCTTCACGATCCTGCGGGAACGCCACGATTTTCACGAACTGCAGCGAACCTTCGAGGTCGCCGACCCCGACACTCGCCGGATGATGCAGGTCGCCTTCGAATCGGCGTTGTTGAAGGGCGTGACCCTGCCGCGGCCGCGCTAACGCTTCATGCCCTTCCGCGCGCGAATCAAGAAGTGCACCGGGCAGCCGATGACCGAATTCGGAGCGCGAGGTAGGCGGTGACGATAAGCACGACGCTACCGGCGAGGAGTGCGAGCGGTGGACAAGTATGAGAGTGGTTTTGAGAGTGGGCAATCCCACTCTCCGTTCCTGGCGGACCAGCACACGCCTCCCTAGGAGGAACGTTGAAGGCAAATCTCGTCGATTGGTTCCTCAAGGAACAGGGACCTTCGCACCGTGCTGGGGCTCTTCTTCCGGGGTAGCAGCGATCTCCATCCCGGCGCACCCGGGTTCGAATCCCGTATGCGCTACCAGAATCCGCCCGGGTCGCGTTGACGTCACGCGCTGGCCCGCGACGCTTCGTTTGGCCGCGAAAACCTCGGCCATCGCCGGGCTCTCATCGGGACGTCATCGCGGTTGTATTACAGTGCTTCGATGCTGCGGTTGCATCCCTGCACCCATCCGGTGTCGCCTCTTCCCGCGATGACAGCACCTTCCGTTCGGCAGCGCGAAGAGTGTCCAGGAACCCTTCAGGAGTTCGAAGCCGTCCGGCGGCAGCGCGGTTGATGAATCCACTCAAGGCGCGTTCCGAAAGACGAGACCACGTAGCATCGCGAAACTCGCCGATCGAAGGCCGAGGCACGGATATCGGCTGGTCGGTCGCCACAACGTCCACACGTCCTTCGCCAACATTCCAAGCCGCGTCCGGCCACGATTTTCTCTTTCGATCACTTAGCCGCGGAAACTCCAGCACCTGTCCTGGCGTCTTGATTCGCGTGGCAACCCATTGGGCCACCGGAACGGAAACGGCATTCCCGACCAGCCGCCAACGCACGTTCTTCGTCGAGGGCACGTCATCTGCAGCCGCAGTCCACCCGGCTTCGTAACCTTGAAGCCTCTCGCAGGCGGAAAGGCTGGGCATGAGAACCTCTCCGTCGGGAAACAGCACTGCTGGCGGTGACGGTATACCAAGAGCCGAGCCGACTTTGAGCGGCGGGATACCATCCGTTGTCAATCCGATTCCGGATCGTCCTTCGGTCCAATAAAAACCTACCGGCCGTGCCAATTCCGGCTCGGCCATGACTACTGGCGGCTGCTCGTCTGCAAACAAAACGGCTCGAGGATCGAGCTCACGACTGGCGACGAAGTAAACACGACGTCGCCGCTGGGGCAACCCGAAACCCATCGTATCAAGGACCCTGTACGCCCAGCGGTAACGGAGTTCTTCGAAGCGCGCAACCATCCACTCCATCGCCTGTCCGCCGTCCAGTTGCAACATGAAATAGACGTTCTCGATCACGACGGTCGAGACGCGGGAGCGCTCGAGTAAGTCGAACATCTTTCGCACGATGCTCGACTTCGATCCCGTGATGCCGGACTTATCTCCCGCCATGCTCAGATTTTGGCAAGGGAAACCGGCGGTAAGGATCCTCGTGCTCTCCGGAAGGTCGGTGACATTGAGGACATCGGCACGAAGGTCGGCGTTGGGAAAGCGCGCCTTCAGTACCGCGGAGGCCGATGGATCGATCTCGACGAGGAGTTCCGACTCCAAGCCGGCACGCGCGAAGGCGAGCTCGAATCCTCCGATGCCCGAGAATAGACCTGTAACGAACATTAAGCGATCGATCCGAGCATCTGCGCGCCGCTAAATCTTCTTCTTTCTTTGACTTGACCGAAGGCACCTCAGCCAGCGAAGATGCGCCGCGTGGATCGTCAGCCTAGGCGCCAACCCGAGACGCAACCGCTGACGTCGGCGATCGAGGCCCTTCATGGTCGATGTGGAGTCTACACGAAGCCCGAAGTCGTTCGGCGGATTCTGGACGCGGTACGGTGGAAAGCAGATGCTGATCTCTCCGCTGCGCGCCTGCTTGAGCCCGCCTGCGGCGATGGAGCGTTCGTTAGCGAAGCGGGTCGGCGTCTCGTTGCGGCTCTCCGTCGCCGCAATATCCGGCTGACGGCGCGAAACCTCGGGGACCGCATCACCGCGTTCGAATTGCACCCGCGTGAAGCCGAGCGCGCGCGTGAACGAGTATTCGAGATGCTCTCGGCGGAAGGCGTGCACTACCGAACCGCGGCGACGTGCACGGAATCGTGGATCGTTGAAGGAGACTTCCTGCTCGCCGATCTCCCCTCCGCGCACTTCACTCACGCGGTCGGGAACCCACCCTACGTGCGATGGTCACGCATCCCGAGTCAGTTGAAGGAGCTGTACGACCGGCACCTCTCCGGTGTGGCCGTCGGCGGCGATCTTTTCCTCCCTTTCCTCGACCGCGCGTTCGAAGCTACGGCGCCTGAGGGGCAGTGCGGATTCATTTGTTCCGATCGCTGGAGGTATATGGCCTTCGCCGAAGGCTTTCGTCGAAAGTGGCTCCCGCTTCTGAAGATTCGAAGCGAAAGATCAGTCCCGGCAGCGAAAGCATTCGTGGATGACGTGGACTCGTATCCCACGATACTCGTCGCAGCGAAGCTGTCGTCAACCGGCGCGACGGCCCCCACTGTTATTGCTCCCCACAAAGGCAAGACCCTGATCGAGCTCGGATGCACGGTGAAAGTGGGGCCTGCATTGGGGCATACACCAGCGTATGTGCTTGGTCCCGAAGACGATGATGTGGAGCGCGAGCTGCTCCGGCGATGGATTGACGGTTCGGAAATCAGTGACGGTGTGATCACGTGGAGTGGTCGACGCGTGATTCTGATGTACGGGCGCGATGGTGAACTGGTCGATCTCAAAGAATATCCGCTCTTGAGAAAGAGAATGGAACGCTTTCGCGTCAAGCTTAAAGAACGCTCGGTCGTCGCGAATGGTGCTCCATGGTATCGTCCGATCGACCGCGTCAGCGCGGCCGACTGGTCGCGACCAAAGATCCTGGTGCCAGAAATCGCAAAGATTCCTCGTGCTGCGATCGATCGGTCCGGCGCGATTCCGTCGCACGGCGTGTACGCGATCTTCGCGCCCGACGACGACATCAACGCGATCCACGCAAAGCTGAAAAACGGCAAGCTCGCAGCAGCACTCGACGGCATCGCTCCTCGAGTAAAAGGTGATTTCGTCCGGTGCTACAAACGGTTCTTGCTGATGGCGCGTTTCTAGTGTTTCTTATGCGATCTCTTGGAGCGAATCGAAGTATTGCTTGATTTCCGGACGGGGCATGAGCGCGCGCAATACTTCGTCTACCCCTCCTGGATATCCGTGAATCGAGGTAACTAGGGACAGGAACATCTGAAGCGAGTCAGAGCCGCGCACAGGAAACGCCGGATAATGATCGGGCACCCAGTCCACAAGGCCGTCCACTTCGTTGCCGGCGTGCTCCGATTTGATCTTCCGGCACATTTGCACGTGACTGTACCTGTGAGTTCCAAAGTCGTCAGGCGGTTCAAAGCGAAACCCGAGCCATCTGCCGTTATGACAGAGCAGCAGCAGGTTAAATGCAGCATGGTCGTCATCCACTCGTCGCAACGAGAAGAGACATTGCTCAACGTGTGCTTCCCAGTTTTTTTTTGGTGTAGGAAAGAACAGTATCTGTGAATTCTGGCCGCGGACAGCGCGGAGAATCGCGTTGTCGCTTTGTTGTGGATCGTCCACCAAACGATGGTGCCCTAGAAGGCGCACCGTCTTACCCTTCGTGCCGCGGTCAGCCGACTTCCAGTCTTCAATTCCAAGGCGCGCGTAGGCCTTCACCAGTGAAATCGCGGCTTCCGACACCATCTGCAAAAACTCCGTACTACACGGCGAGTCTCGTTCGGGGGGCGTACTGAACCTGATCCAGTTTCGAGATGTAGCGTCGGTTCCACGCGCCCTCGAACTCGGCGGTGAACTCTATCGGAGCCGTCTGGCCGGCCTCTTCTGGCCGGTTTCTGAAGCGGGACTCGTCTTCGCAAAACACCACATCGGCCCAACGCTCCTTCGGCTGGAAAAAGTGCGCATTGAGTTGTTCGTCCGCCTTCAACTTCGGCCATAGGAAGCACGGTGTGGGCCCCCACATCTCTGCCCGGAACAATCGCGGCGCAATGTACTTCTCGTACAGTTCTGGCTCCAGTCCGAATGGCGCCTCGGCGGCGTCGACGACCTTGTTCCACTCTTCGGCGTCCACGGCGCGCTGCCCTAGAAGGAACGGAAATCTCATGGTCATGTGCGGAACGTCCATGAGGGGTTGTTGGGGCCCCACAAGATCCCGCCTGAACCACAAGTCGATATCAGCTGCAATGACACGACACATCAAATCCCTGATCGGCTTATTGCCGGCGCGCTCCGCTACCTCAAGTTGCTCGCGCTCTTCTTTCAAGGGCAGTGATCGGTCCTTTGTCAAAAAAACGTCGCGGAATCTCACTTCCCGAAATGGCTTTCCTTCGTTCTGCGCCGATGTCGTAATCAATGCGTCGGGTGAGAGCGCGCCGCGCGCATGAAGAGTCATGAACTCGATGTCCTCGTCATCGAACCCGAAGGTGTCGAGCACCGAATCGTCGAGATGGTCTCGCACGAAATCGACTTGGGCGCGACGCCGTTGGGCCACGGAATCAAGCGCAGGCCAGTACCATGGACAAAACCCGTTCTCGGAATCGGCTGCCCGGTGCGTCCACAGCGCGCGGTTCCGCAGGTGCGGAGTATTGATGGCGAGGTCCGCCCGCGTCGAAAAGTCGCCGACGAGATACCGCAGGTCGAAATCTACGTCGAGGTTCATGTTGAGCGACACGATGTAGGATGTGGTGGTGAAGGCGCGAATGTACCCCGCGATCGATTCAGCCGTTAGCGGCGGCCCGCCCTTGTTCGGCAAAAATGCAAGATTGTTGTCCAGAATCAATATGTCGGCATCGTCGAAGCGTGACGGCTCGTGACGGTAGTTTTCGGCGCTGCCTTTGGTGGAGGAGTCGACGCGGGCGAACAGCGTCGTCAACTCGTCGGACAGGGCGGTATCGATCAAAGTGTCGGGAGTGTACCCGACAGCGCGAAGCGCATCGATCACGCTATCGCGGGAATCAGCCTTGTCGTCACATACAAGAATTCTCATAGTCTCGTACCTCCCCAGGACAGTTGAAACGTCGTCGCGAAACCGTCCACGGGTTCCACGAACGCAACGTTTGCTCGGCGCTGCCGCGCGATCATACGAACAATCGCCAGGCCAAGCCCCTGTCCTCCGATCGCAATCGAACGCTTGTCGCGGCTGACCTCGAGATGACGCTCGAAAGGTTCGAACAGGCGACCCGATTCGGAAAGGGGAACACCAAGTCCTTGTCCCGTATCGCTGACCCGGAGCCATTCCGTGTTGCCACTTCGTCCACCACTGAACGATATTTCACGCCGAGAGCTATCCAAGAGCGCATTCCATGCGTTGGAGAGCACGTTCTGCAATAAAGCGTTCCATTCCGCGAGAGACCCCAACGGTAATCGCAGGTCGGTTGGAATGGCTTCCAGGTCGAACTTGACACCGGGCATCAGCACACGCATCCCGCCGACCGCTTGCTCCGCGACCGCTTTGGCTCGCAGACGATCGGTCGCTGCTTTGTCCTCTTCCGATACCAGCGGCGCGAAAAGCTCGCGCAAGGAATCGAGTCGGCGCTTGCCTTCACGGAACTCAGTCGCGATCTCCTCCAGCTCGGGAACCGAGTATTTCGTCGCAAGGCGACGCAGCCGCGACCCGATTTGTCCGAGAAAACTGCTTTCCCGCGATATCTCGTGATTCAGAGCAAGCGCCATCATCCCGGCTGATGCCAGCGGGGCCAATAGTGCCGCTCGTTGATCCGCGACATCCTCCTCGGCTTCCCTGGCTTTTACGGCGTCTGCAAGCTCCCGTCGAATCGACGAAAACACCTGTGCCGGTATTTCACTCTTGTTGTCGTCCAACACCTCGATCGCTCGTCGGAACTTCTTGGACGGTGGCTCGGCCGAGCGCTTCTTTTCCTTTGCCTCCCAGCTCAATAGACGAAATCGATTTGCATAGAAATCAAGTGAGAAACGAACCAAATCCTTGAGCTGATAGAAGGCGGCATTGTCGTGAAGACGATCGCGGCCGGATTGAATCTCAAGGTAAACGCGATCTTTCTTCGGCGAGCGACGGCTTGCCCGCTGTTCATGGTTCGTATCGATATCGACGCTTCCGAAAATTCGACCCGGCGCGGGCAGATCCTCCATGTATTTGTTCTGAGTCTGCAGATTCGCCGGAAGCAACGCCGACTGACTGAGTCTGCGACCTTGATCGGCTGCGATCGTCAGCCAGTCTTCGCCGATTTTGTCTCGTTTCGATCCGTAGTACGGAAGCCGAAAACCGGCGTCGTAAAGCGACACGTTGCCGAATTTACCCAGATATTCGCGCAGCTCTCCGACGGTCACGCCACCGGCTTGTTTGCCCTCCGGTTTGAAGATGAGAATCTCGAACGAAGCGCGATCGACCAGCGGCCCGTGCCTCGGGTCAGGTGCGACCGGCAGATCGATCGTCTCCTGAAACCGGCGCGGCTTCGTTGTTCCCGTCGGATACCCTTTCTGAAATTCGACGACGACTGTTGCGGATCCACCTGCGCGACCCCGCTCCAGACTGCCGCGAATACGCGCCTTGGCATTGGAAAACACCGTCTGAAGAGTCTGATCGAATGCCTCCCGCGCATTAGCGATCAATGGCGCTTCGATCTCGATCACAAACTCGTCACGTTTCGAAGCACGTGAGCTCTGTGCGGAATCCTTGAATGGGGACCGGAGCATCCATACGTCGTTACCGAGCTCTTGTAGCGCATCCGCATCCCACTGAGTTTTTAGGCCTGAAAGTGTGATCCGTGTACCGTGAGGGCTGTCCGCTGCGTAGGAGTGGACCTCGCTCAAGTCATGCCAGCTCACCATCACGGTGCTGAGGTTGGCACCTGGGATAGCATCCCTCCAATCAACTGCGGCGTGTACACCGGTTTTCGATATGTCTCTCGGAGTGCTATCGAGAACCAAACCGTTCGCCAGGAATTGCGCCGTCAACCGACCGATCCCCTTCGAACCAGTCAGCGGTCGCTTGAATTGCAGCGACGTTCGTTCATCGACTTTGTGCCTTGTCGCGATACGCAACCAGTGCTTTCGAAAGTCGTCATCGGCCATGCCGTTGCCGTTGTCCAAGACGACGATGCTGTCATCTCCGAATTCGATTTTGCAGATGGTGGCATCGGCATCGAATGCGTTCTTGATCAATTCCCCCAGCGCGATCGCTGGGCGGCCGATCAGGCGCTCTCCAAGCTCCTGGAGAAGGGCGGCATCAACGACGAAACTCTCTGTCGGCATGATCGCGAACTCGGTTCTGGCCTGCTGCCGGAGGGCGGGCCGAGACTGCTCCGGCGCCGCGATGTTACAGCGAACGCGGGGGTTGGTTGGAGGATAACTCGGCAGGCAGCGAACGAAGGAGCTCTCCGCTTCGCCCGGATACATCAGGTAGATTGCTCATCAATGCGAAAGAAGGCGACTTCGGCGCATCGAGACCCCACACCTAGACGGCTTCTTGCGGGCGAGCCGATAGATCAGCGACGTTCGGCGCTCATGGCCCGAGTGCGAGGGAAGGATTCCACTCCGGAGATCGTCGTCCGCAGCGTCGCCCATCGATTGGGCTATCGGTTTCGACTTCATCGCCGCGATCTGCCGGGAACACCCGACCTTGTCTTCCCCGGACCGCGGAAAGCGATCTTCGTCCATGGATGCTTCTGGCATCGACACGCTGGCTGCGTTCGAACAACGACTCCGAAGACGCGGGCGGCATATTGGGCTCAGAAGTTCGCCGACAACATCAAGCGGGACAGGCGCGTGGGACGGCAGTTGCGCGCCGCCGGCTGGGACGTGCTCGTAATTTGGGAATGTCAGACGTTCGATCGCGACTATCTTGCGGCACGCCTCGCAGCATTCTTCGGATAGCATCGCGGAGAGGTTCGTGCGTAATCGTCGTACTTGGCGAGCCAGTTCCCTTCCGCAGGCATCAAGCAACGCACCGAGACGTGACTCGTGCCGGTAAGCGCCACTTTCAAAACCACTCTCTCGCTGTCCACCTAAGCCGAGTTCAGGCAACGTCTTGGTGGACAGAGTCGTCGGTGGCATCGGGCTAGTCCTCATGAGGTTCTTGGAAATGCAGGGAACTCGTGCGCCTCAGCAGCCAGATCGGGTTCGGGTGAATCCCGATGCACTACCAACCTCTAAATTATTCAGCCGCAAAGCCTCTCGTGAACGCGACGAGCGACACCATCCGCACGCTCCCGTGCTGACGCCGGCCACGCCAGCGCCGCCGCGAATCCGGGGATCTGGTGCGACAACCATTCCGAATGCGTGGAGACGAAGTCGCGCAGTTCCCGCGAGAGGACAGTGTCGACGGATCTTCGATCGTGCGCGGCGACGCGCTCGAGCGCGACGACTTGGAAGCGCGGAATTCGTACTTCGAGATCTGCAAGCCGTAGCAGCTCGGGGATCGCGTCGGCAAGATCGGCGCCGAGCGCGGACTCGATTTCGGCCTGCTCCCAGAAGTCCATCGCGAAAGAGGCGAGTTCGCTCCATGGAATCGCGCCCGTCTCGAGCGGCTCGATCTCGCCCGCATCAATCCAGCCGCGCAGTTCCGTTTGCGCGATCCCGAGCAGCATCGCGGCCTCGGTCGGCTCGTAGGTCGTCTTCGGTTGAAGAAAGATGCTGCGGATGCGTGAAGCGTAAGGCACCATAGTGCGTATCAATGTAGGCCCGCCGCGGCTACGATGCAATGGTGACGCGACGCCATGATGCCCGGCCGGAGACGAAGCGGTTTGGGGCCGCCATCCGCAGACGGCGAGAGGAAAAAGGTCTCACGCAGCAACAACTCGCCGATCAGGCCGAAGTCAGTCTGCGCTACATCGTGGCCGTGGAGGCCGGCGACAACAGCCCGTCGTTGAGCGCCATCTTCCAGTTATGCGAAGCGCTCGACACCTCTCCCGCCGAGTTGCTCGAAGAGATTTGGCGGCAGCGGCACTGACTGGCGAACCAGCGGCGAGACGACGAGTTCTTTGCCATGCGAACGTCCTTGAAAAGGGGCGGCAGCGCGCGTCTGCCGCCCCTTCTGGAGCGTTTACTTCCTGCACGGCCTCAGCCCGGCGGCGGTTCGGGCGTGGTCTTGCCGCCGTTGCGGCGCCGCATCTTCAGGGCCTTGTCCATCGCGGCGATGTGGGCGCGGAGGTGGGCGTTCTCCGGCGCTTTCGCCAGCGTGCGGGCGAGGCTGAATACGCGCAGCATGGCTTGGCCGACGCGGAAGCGCTTGTAGCGGATCGTGTGGTCGAGGCCTGCGGCGAGCGTGTTCGCCTCGTCGCGCAGCTCCGCGAAAATGCTGGAGAACTGGTGGTCGAACTGCACCGACGGCACGTCGATGCTCTTCTGCAGCGCCTCCTGGTTGTCGCAGGCGGCGAAGCCGGCCTCGATCGCCGCCAGCGGCACGCCGGCAGCGCGGCCGATCAGCCGCGGCTGCGACTGGTGTGGCAACGTGAACTGCGGAATGCGCTCGCGCACGTGGCGAAGCTCCTGCACGAGCTGCGCGGCAAGCGAAACCAGCTCGGGCTGCGTCGTTTCAACGGGGATTGTGTCTGCCATACGTTTTCTCCCTTACTTGATTTGCACTCACTTGGGCTAGCACCGAGCGGGTGTGCAACAGATCGTAAAAGCGAAATTACGCAATGCAACGGCCGCCGTGTCTCCGTCACGTTCATCGATGACGGCGATCACCTTGTCAATCTCCGGGGTATGAATGACATCCAAAACCGTCAGCGCGACTTAAGGATCGGCATCGACGAGATCGCCGCCGACAAAGACGAATTCATGCCTTGAAGACAACGGATCTTCGCCGCATGAATAGAAATCTCTACGAATTGAGGTCGAGATGAATTTCGGTGATCTCGGCGAAGCGCGGGGCGATGTCGGCTTTGACGATAGTGATCTCGACTTCACCGGCGGCTATGACGAGATCTCCGGGCGATGAACTGATTTCATGCGCGGCTATGACGAGATCTCTAGGCGGTACGGCGAGATCTCCAGGGGATGACGTGGGTTCATTCGGAACTATGGCGAGATCTCTGGAGGATGAATGGATTTCATTGGGAACTATGGCGGGATCTTGGGGCGATGAATGGATTTCATCTGAAACTACGGCGAGATCTCTGGGGGATGAGGCGATTTCATCCGGCGGCGGGACGCCGCCGGGCCGGCCGGCGAGACGCCGGCTGCGACTATTTACCGCTCGCGCTTCATGCCCTTTCGGGCGCGGAGCACGAAGTGCACGGGGCAGCCCACCAGGCCCAGCGCCTCGCGGAACTGGTTCTCCAGGTAGCGCCGATAGGAGAAGTGCAGCGGCTCGTCCATGTTGGAGAAGAGCGCGATCGTCGGCGGCTGCGCGCGGAGCTGCGTCGCGTAGTAGAAGCGGCGCGGGCGGCCGCGGACGGCGGGCGGGTTGTGCTGCTGCAGGGCGCGCTCGAGAATCGCGTTGAGCTCCGAGGTGCGGAAACGTTTGCGGTAGGAGGCGGCGATCTCGTCGATGCGCGGGAAGAGCTTCTCCACGCGGCGGCCGGTCTTCGCGGAGATGATCTCGATCGGCGCGTAGGCGAGGAACTTCAGCTTGAAGCGCACGTCCTCCTCGAACTTCTTGGCGTCCTGCGGCGTGTGCTCTTCCGCGTCCCACTTGTTGACGAGGAGCAACGCCCCCTTCCCCGCCTCCTCCGCATAGCCCGCGACGGTCGCGTCCTGCGCGGTCACGCCCTCGGTGGCGTCGATCATCACCAGCGCCACCTCGCTCCGCTCGATGGCCTTGCGCGCGGAGATGACGGCGAGCTTCTCCGCCTCGTCCGTCGTCTTCCCTTTGCGGCGAATGCCGGCGGTGTCGATGAGCACGTAGCGCCGCCCGCCGCGCACGAGCTCGGAGTCGATGGCGTCGCGCGTCGTGCCGGAGATCGGCGAGACGACGGCGCGCTCGTCGCCGGTGAGGCGGTTCAAGAGCGACGACTTGCCGACGTTCGGCCGGCCGATGATGGCCAGGCGCACCGGCGCGTCGTCGGCGGTTTGTTCTTCCACGGAATCGGGCGGAACGATGTCGCCGATCAAGTCGACGACGTCGTCGACCCCCTCGCCGTGCTCCGCGGAGATCGGCATCACGCGCTCGAACCCGAGCTCGTAGAACTCCGACACGCTCTCCGCGGCGTCCTTGCGGTCGACTTTGTTGACGAGCAACAGCGTCCGCGCCGCGTCCGCGCGCAGCTCCTCCGCGATGTCCCGATCCTCGGCCATGACGCCCGCCGCGCCGTCGACGACGAAGAGGATGAGGTCGGCATTCTGCAGCG
>Ga0134128_10007670_pt1 | contig 13026 bp, 6 predicted proteins | sample KB31754_FD_96462 | JGI IMG/M metagenome (GOLD analysis project Ga0134128, IMG submission 96462) | Terrestrial soil microbial communities with excess Nitrogen fertilizer from Kellogg Biological Station, Michigan, USA - KB3-175-4 | ecosystem: Environmental > Terrestrial > Soil > Unclassified ... | reverse complement strand
GGTGGTGGTGGCCGGAGGCGTAGTGACTACCACGGCTGGGCAGTCCACGTTGTCGAAGGCAACGGTAAACGTGGCTGTGCCGTCTTCCCTCAGGTCCCAGCCATCCGCTGCCACCAGTTGGGTGTTGTCGGTTGCGACGGTGGCAGTAACGATTGCGGTGCCGCCGTTGGCGACGTCGCCGGTGGTCTGGTACTTGACGCCGTCAATGGCAACCGGTGTTACCGACGGGGCGGACAGCACGCCATCCGTGCAGACGGCCTGGGCTACGGCCGGAGCTGTCAGCAGAATGTCGACTGGAGTCGGAGGGGTGGAGTTACATTCCACTGTTTCAAAGGTGACGGTCAACGTTGCCGTACCGTCTTCCTCCGCCTCCCAGCCATTGCCGGCCTGAAGTGCGGTATCCGGCGCCGTGGCGGTAGCTGTCACAGTGGCGGTGCCGCCGTTGGCGACGTTGCCGGTGGTCTGGTACTCGACGCCGTCAATGGCAACGGGGGTCACCGACGGGGCGGACAGCACGCCGTCCGTGCAGACGGCCTGAACGATTGCCGGCGCTGCGAGTGAAATGTCTGTGGTGCCAGGAATCTCGCAGTTGTTGTTGAAGATGGCCCGGCCCTCAGCGGTCCAGTTCTGGCCGTCGGTAGTGCCTTCAATGGGCTGGAAGATGTCGCCCCACTGGCCATCGGCATTCATTGCCGGCCAGATCGGACCTGTGTGGTCCAAATGCCCCGAGTTCACGAATGCACTGAGGCTTGTGTCTGCCGTGACATACGGCTTTGTTGCCGAATCGGTGGCATGGCAGAAGGCGATCTTTTTGCCGTTGTCCGTCGATGTGGGCGTGGCTGCAGTTTCTGTGGTCGGTGTGTCCGCAGAGGCCGGTGCAATAGCCAGGGCGCCAAGGCTTGCAAAGCCAAGGGCAAGGACAGCGGCCGACGATAGGAGGGTCGGCCGGAGTTTGCGCTGAGGTGATGACTTCCCCGCATTGGTTTGAATGTGCTCTGGCTTGTGATGCATTAGTTCCCCAACTTTCCAAAGTATTTTCAGGTGGTGCTTCAGTGGCCAGGGAATTCAACAAATGAATTACCTCGGCCGGTCGGAATTATGCTCTTTATGGCATGGGAATGCCTTGCGAAATAGTTATCTTGGGCAGCCTTGAATGGAGCGATGTCCAAATTCTTTGGCTCGCCTTATAAATTCCCGCAACAATGTAGAGCCGTCGCTAGGTTCGGCAATAGAAGACTATGATCGGAAGATTCTTAAAACAAGGGTGGGAAACACCCGTCTTTATGAGCGGTGTCACTTGATTTTGGCGGCCTGATCACTCGATTAACACGCCATCTACACTCGACTTCCGGAATTCGACACTCGCTTTTCCGGAGGATGCTTTCATGAAATATGAATTGATTTTGGTCATGCCAAAGGAAAGCCGCCCTGGTGGCCTTCCTTAACTACTGGTCAGGGCTAGTGCAGCCAGGCGAAAACTATCACCACCGCAATGATGGCGGCGAGAATGCCCAGCGACGCGTACCTCCACGTGTAGCTGCGCTGTTCGAACCTGTTCCGTGCGTACCTGGCGTTCGTATGACGGCCCACCCCTATTCCGGTAATCGACTTCAAAACTGAGCCTATGGCGCCCCGTCAAGGGATCGATAGGGTGGCCGCCACCCGTTTTTGGCACGCCACCACTCCAAGTAGTGGATTTGCTACTTGTCGGCCTGGCCTGCTCAGTGACAGTTGCGGGTTAGTTGGTGGGTGTGGGGACGGGCGGGGTGGACGAAGTCTGGGCTTTGGAGGTCCAGACATCGGGGCCGAACGGCACCAGCCCGGGCTGCGCGGCGTACCCCAGGTGCGGCAGGCTGAACAGGTTTTCAATGGAGCGCAGCAGCGAGTAGTCGTTGTACGGGATGGTGCTGGTGGACCCTGGCATCACGAAAGGTGAGAGCACCAGTGCGCCAATGCGCCCCCCGCCCGCCCCGTTGCCTTGGGCTTGGAGCAGGGCGGAAGTCGGCCCGCCCGGGTGTGCCAGATTGGGGCCGGACGGCTCCTGGCAGCAGGCGCGGGAATCGTTCTTGGCTTCGTCCGCCAGGATGATGATCATGCTGTTCTTGTATGCCGGTGACGCCTGGATCTGGGGGATCCAGGTGGACAGCCAGCTGTCGGGGGTCCGGGGGGCGGGGCATTCATTGTGGCCGTCGTCGCACAGGCTGGGCGAAATGAAGGCGAAGTTTGGTGTGGTCGCTGCACTCTTCAGGTCCGTGGTGAGCTGGTCGAGCGGCTTGACATTGGCGGCGCAGGCCGGGGTGTCGCGCACCGCCGAGAAATAGATGAACGGGTTGTGGCGGGCGGCGTAATTGTCTTCCGGAACGGAGTTTTGGGTCAGGTCCGATTTGTCCGGGCCGAGGCTGGGAATGCCGCAGCTGGCTTGTTCACGGTAGGGTGCCGCGCCCATGTCCTGCATGTAGCCTTTCCACGTCAGGTTGTTGTCCGTGAGCTGGTTGGCGAGGGTGGGGACGGACGTCGGGAAGACGCAGCCATGCTTTGACGTGACCTGGCCGTCCGCAGCCGGCTGGGCATCCGTCATGTCCGTGTATTTGGTGCAGTCGCCCTGGATGTCCTTAGTGGGTGAGGTGCCGCCCAGAATGGCCAGGTAGTTGCCCAAGCTCCAGTGGGCCACCCCGTAAAACTGGCTCAGGAGCACGCCCTCGGGACGCAGGGTGTTGGCCAGGTACGGGTAGATGGGCTTGGGGCCGTACGCGCTGTCGTAGGAGACGTTTTCCAGCATGATGATGAAGACATGGCTGACGGCCGACGGCGGGGTGGGGTCCGGAATGTGGCTGGTGGCGCCGGGCGAGCCCGCCAGGCCTGATGAGCAGGCTCCGAGGAACACGGTGGACAGCACGGCAGCGATGGCTGCAGCCTTGGACCACGGTGACCTGGTCCATCGTGACTTTGCCACGGGCGATTTGGACCGCTGAGCCCCGGACCGCTGAGCCCAGGACCGCTGAGCTGCGGACCGCTGAGCCCAGGACCGGCGGTGGCTGAGGACCGGCAGATTAGCTGGCAACATGGCGTGCCACCTTCGATGTGCTGTGCCAGGTCATTCCAGCGGTGCGCCAAAATTTGACCGTATTGCGCCAGGACTTAGGCGTGACGTGCCCATGGGACGCTGGGCCGTGGCCATATTTCTCCGCGTTCTGTCCGTAGAGGAACTGCTGCCAGGTGATGTGGGGCAGCCGCGGCAGTCCGAGCAGCACAAGGGTCAGCCCGGCCACCGCCCACACGCCTGCGGACGGATTCCAAAGGTGTCCATAGACCATGCCGGTGGCCACCAGCAGCGACGTGCCGAGGCTCAGGCCGATGGCCAGGGCAACGTAAAAGGCCGCACCGAGGGCCAGCCTGGCCCGGCGGCTGGGGCTAGCCCGCCAGAACCACAGTGCCGCCGCCCCGCCCGGGCCAGTCAACAGCAAGGCCCCCACCACTGCCGCCCGCAGTGCCGGCGGTCCCGCCAGGGCCAGGGGCAGTGAAGCGATAGCCAACACGGCTAGGGCCAGATCCGGGAGATTCTTGGGGATTCGCATTGGTTGCTCCGTTGATGTGGATGAGGATTCCGGAAGTGTTGTGCGCCAGGACACGCCAACCATCGCGCAGCTGGCAGGTGTCAACAAAGTGCTGGACGGCGCCGGGCGGGCCGATTCCCAGCATCTCTGCGGAGTCGATTTGGCTTTGCGTGACCAGCAGGTAGGCCCCGGACTTTGCCGCCAGCTCCTCCACAAAGGAACAGGCCAGCTCCGGGGCGTCGGCCTGTGGCTTGCCGGGCAGCAGAGTGCGGTACTTGTAGGTGGCGTACTTGACGCTGCGCCACGGGGTGTCGTGGACGGCTTCAATCACCACGGCGCCGTTGGGGGCCGCATGGTCAAGCTGGCTGACCAGCGCCAATTCGCCCTGCGAGAAGGTCTCCAGGGCGTCATTGCCATACCGGGTCACCATGGTTGTCCCCGCCAGCGCCAGCCCGACGACGGCGACCAGCACCGTGCGCCACACCCTGGGCCTGCGCCCTCCTGCTGGCAGCAGCAGGGTGGCCAGCAGGGGGGCGGAAAACGGCAGGCTGTACAGGTACACCCTCATCAGCAGTTCACCGCCGTACGGCTGCAGTGGCAGAAGCAGCAGGGGTATGCCGACCGCTGCCGAGGCGGCCAGCCAGGGGCGGTGCCGGTGGGCCAGCAGCCATGCTCCGGTGCCAGCCGCCAGCCACATGAACGCCGACTCTGCAATGCGGGACGCGACAACAAAGAGGTGTCCAGGGTCGCCTGAAACCCGCTTCGTCACGGCTATGGTCTGGCTCACATTGCCCACGGATCCGAACAAGGTGTCCATGTGGCCCACCAGGTAGGGGGTGGCAACAAAAACCAGCCATACAACAGGGATCGCAATGGCCAGCGCCGGCACCACGCGCAGCCGCAGCTGGCCAATTGCCACGAGCCCCAGCAGCACCGCCGCCACGGCAAAGGGCGTCAGCTGGTGGGCCGCTGTCATGGCCACCAGCATCACAATGCAGCAGGAAATGAGCATGGCCGAAACGGGCCGGGAAAGGCCTGGTGCCGGATACACCTTCGGATCCATCCAGTCCACCACGCGGCGCCACTTGCTTGCCGTCCCCTTCCAGGCCCGCCCACCATAGGCGGCGAGGACCGCCGCCAGTACCGTCAGCCCCACGATGTACGCGTAGGCCTGCGGGGCGAGGTAGTCCTGTCCCACCCAGCTGGTCAGGTAAAACAGCCAAACCCCCGCCCACGTGGCGCGCCAGTGCCCGGTCACGCGCCGGGCGATGGCCAGCAGCACCGGCAGCAGGAGCAGGTTGACGACCGGGGGCGCCCACGTGGCCAGCGGCATCAGCGACGGGAGTCCCGTGGCTTTTGAAAACATGGCCAGCAGGGCAAAGAACCCCGGCCAGGAAAAGTAGGCATCCAGTTTGGTGTCCAGCTGGCCGTCGGCGCCAATGTAGGCGGTGATCCCGAGGTGCCGGTAGCTGGCCTCCAGCCGGGGGGTTCCGTGGATCATCGGGTCCAGACCATGCAGCAGGAAGATCAAAACCACCAGCTGCACCACCAGCACCCACACGTGCTGCCGGCGCCGGGCCAGTGACAGCGCCACGCCGGCCACGGCCGCAGCCAGGGCGGGGAAGTACTCAGGAGGCAGCGCCGTGATGACGCCCAGGGAGCCGATTTTGCTGACGTCGGCGTGCAGCGCGCCCCACACACCCATTGCCAGTGCCGCTGCCGCCAGCAAGGCCAAGGACGACGACGCCGCACCCTCGCCGTGCACCATCCTGTGGCGCATCCTGCTCTCCACCCGCTCGACGGCGTCCGTCAGGCGGACGCGTGCGTCCACATAATGGGAATACTGCCTGCGCCAGGCGGCGCGCAGGCCCGGCACCTTGGGCAGCTCCGTGACATTGTCAGAGGTGTAGGTGTGGCGCTGGTCGCTGTGGCGCAGCAGCTGCTCCTGCGCAAGGGCCTGCCGGTGGTCCAGGCGGGCGGCGCGCCGGAGATCGCCCGGGCGGTCGCCCTGCAGCTTGGGGTGGACGTCCCGCCCAGGTGAGGGAAGGATCTGGGACGCCTGGTTCTTGGATGCGGGGGCCTGGGACGCCCGGTCCTGGAATGTCAGGTTCCTGGATGTCAGCTTCTTGGACGTGGGGGCTTTGGACGCGGAGGCTTTGGACCCGGGGGACTGGGATGCCTGGGCCTTGGAGGTCAGCACGCTCAGCCGCCACGCGGCCAGCCCCGCCGCAACCACCTGGCCGGCCAGCCACACGAGCGAAACACCCTGCAGCCCGCGCTGCGAGGCCAGCGCCGCTGCGGGAACCACGGCAATCAACGCCGCCACCACGGCCACGGCCGTGGCCTCGGCCAGCCGGTTCCGCGCCCGGCACAGGCCGTAATACACCTGCGTCACGCAGCCCACCAGCAGCGCCGGGGCCATGATCAACAGCAGCGGCCACCCCTGCGCGTACACCGGGCCCAGCAGCTTCAGCAGCACAGGCCCCGCCACGACCAGCACCACGGCGGCGCCCGCCGTCAGCGCCACACTCAGCACCAGGGCCGTGCGCACCAGCGTTCGCACCGGATTCGCCCACCCGGCCGGGGCGGACCAGGCCACCGGGCCGGGCCCGCCGGCGACACGCTGCGGAAGACCCTGCCGGGACACGCCCTTCTGCGGGACACCCAGTCTCGGAGCGCCCAGCCGAGACACGCCCTGCTGCGGGACACCCAGACTCGGAGCGCCCTGCCCGGCAAGCTTGGCCTGAAGTGAATAGCCGGCCGACTGGGGCACAAAAAACACTGCCGTGGACAGCATCCAGACCATGTACCAGGACGCCGTGGCCGTGGCTGAAACTGCGGCCGTGACCACCAGCGGCAGCAGGTAGCCCGGTGCCCTGTCCGAAAGCATCAGGGCGTGGTTGGGCAGACCGTGCCGCAGCAGCAGCTTCGCCTCGGCCGCGCCAAAGCGGGTGGGCCGCAAGCCGCGGCGCCACTGTTGGACTAGGCCCAGCACCACGCTGGCCAGCGCTCCCGCGGCGACGGACGTGAGGAGCGTCAGCACGCCGTCGTTCTTCGCCAACAGGCCCAGGCCCAGCGCGCCAAGCTGGACCAGGCCCTGCACCAGGCTGCGGGAGAGGGCATGGTGGGAGCTGGACTGCGCCACCGCGATGTGGTCAAGCTGGTAGGCCACGGTGGCCAGCACGGCGGCCACCAGGAAGGCGGCCACCACGGCGGGGCTGTCCCACGCGGCGCCGGTCACCCCGCCCAGGGCCCGCGTGACCAGCACCACCGCCACGCCCACCACCACCGAGGTGACCACCACGGCAGCCAGCGAGGCGCTGAGAAGGCGGCGGCCGGCGTCGTACTGGCCCGGGAGGAGGGAGACGGTGGCCGGGCCCACGCCGAGGAGCGCGAGCTGGACGGACAGCAGCACCGCCGAAACGAGTGCCGAACCGAGCCCCAGCCGCGCCGGGGAAAGCGACAGGGCTGCCAGTGCCCAGAAGACGAAGCCAACCACCATGGGCGCCACGCGGGCGGCTGCCAGCGCAAGCGTGTTGGCCCCCATGGACTCGCTCTGGACCTGGCCGGGGTGGAGCCGGTCCAGCAGCTCGCGGCCAGTCATGGGTGGGCCCGGGTGCCGTGCATCCATTCCGAGACCATCGACCGGTAGTTGTAGCCCAGGAATCCCGCCCAGTACGGAAGGTAGCGCGGGGCCAGGACCAGGGACATCCCGGCACCGCGGATAGTGGCCAGCAGCGGCAGCGCCACCAGCCAGCCGGCGCGCGATGGGTGCTTGGCGGCAGTCCGGGCCAAGCCCGCGCCGTCCTGCTCCCACTGGTCGCGGGCGGTGTCGAAGCCGCCGCTGAACCGGTGCCCCACGATGGTTTTGCGTGAGACTCCCAGCCGGGCGCCCGCCTGCTGCAGCCGGATGCGCAGCTCCACGTCCTCGCCGGAACGGAACGATTCGTCAAAGCCCAGCTGGAGCAGCACGTCGCGGCGCATCAGCGTGGCGCACACGCAGAACCATTCACGCACGCGGCTGTGGTTGTGGTGCCAGGCAAGCGCCTGGGCCCAGTACTCATCCTCGTCGGGGCGGCTGGCGAGGCCAAACTGCAGGCCGTCGTAGTGGCCTGCGGTGAACTCCGCCAGAAGGGCTTTCAGGGAGCCCTCGGGGAGGAGGACGTCAGCATCAATAAGGGCCAGCGTGGCCTGCGTGGCTGCGCGGGCTCCCATCATGCGGGCGGCTGGGAGGCCGCGTCCGCCGTCGGAAATCACATGCGCCCCGGCGTTGGTGGCAAGCTCCACGGTGTTGTCCGTGGAGCAGCCATCCACCACAATGATCTCCGCCGGGTGCTGCGCCGCGACGCTGGCCAGGCATTCGGCCAGCCAGCGTGCGGCATTGCGGGCAGGGACCACCACGGAGACGGGGAGTTCCCCGTCTGCCGCGGTGGTGCCCTGCGGGGTCTCGCTGGTGGTCACGGCACTGCCTTGATGATCACGTCGTCGATGTTGATGGACGACGGCTGGGGGTAGTGCTCCGAGCCCATCATCACCGAGGTGGTGCTGGTGGCCGAGGTGTTGACGGTCGGCGAGTTGTACACCTGCGCGCCGTCCAGCCAGACCTGGATGGAGGTGGTTAAGCCCGCAGCTGCCACACGCATCTCCACGTGGTGCCAGGCATTGAGCGAAACGGACCCTGCCGTCAGCTGTGCGTAGTTGTCCGTGCCTGCGGAGGACAGGACCCGAAGCCACAGCTGCCCGTTGGAGTTGTACCGGTAGATGTCCGCAAACCGGGTGGAGCCGGTCCAGAAGCGGAAGTACGGCACGTCATTGCCCACCGGCCCGATGGCCGTGATGTTGAACCAGCCGTCCGCGTCCACGACCGTGGACGCGGCGGGGATGGCGTGGGACAGGTTCGCCCGCGACAGGTTGTTCGGGGTGGTGACCAGGCTGGCCGCATCCAGTCCCGTGTGGACAGTTGTTTGCTGGACGGTGGCTGTTGCGTCGCCTCCGGTTTGAAGCGTCCAGTTATTGAGGTTTCCGCACTCAAAGCCGTCGGCCACCACGGTGGTGCCGGTGAAGCCGTTGGTGGGCAGGACCGCCGAAGTGCAGTTGGCGATGGCCTGGGCCTTGATGACCACGTTGTCCAGGTAGAGGTCTTGCTGCTGGCCGGAGAATTCGTTGCCCATAGACACCGAGGTGATGTTCCCGATGCGGCCGTTGACGGTGCTGCTGGAGTACACCTGGACGCCGTCCAGCCAGACCTCCACGGTGGATGGGGTTCCGTTGGGCAGCACATGCATTTGGATGTGGTGCCATGCTCCTGTGGTGACGGCCGTGCTGGTCAGTTTGGTGGGGACCCAGGTGCCGGTGGACGACAGGGTTTCCACATACAGGTTCCCGTCATTCGTGGACCGGTAAACGTCCGCGATGCGCTGGGTCCCGATGTAGAAGCGGAGGTAGGAGTTCGCTCCTCCCGCCACTGCGGGCGTCTGGACGTCGAACCAGCCGTCGGCGTAGACGTCTCCCAGGCCGGCCGGAATGGCCTTGGTCAGCGTGGCAATGGAGCCAAGGGTTGAGCTCGCATGCAAGAGGGCGGAGCAGGTGCCGGTGACGGCGGTGGGGGAGATGACGGCGGCCGTGCCGTCGCCACCTTTCTTGACCGCCCAGTTGTTGAGGTTGCCGGATTCGAAGTTGTCCGCGACCACGGTGGTGCCGGGGAAGGTGTTGGTGGGAGCGGCGGTGAGGGGCTGGCAGGTGGTGATGGCCTGGGCCTTGATGATGATGTTGTCGAGGTAGACCTCGGCGGGCTGGCTGGCGGTTCCGTTGCCCATTGAGAGTGAGGTGACGTTGCCGGTTCTGCCGTTGACGGTGGTGCTGGAGTAGAGTCTCGTGCCGTCGAGCCAGACTTCGATGGTGGAGGATGTGCCGTTGGGCAGTACGTGCATTTGGATGTGGTGCCATTGGCCGGCGCTGACTGCTGTGCTGGTCAGCCGTGCGTGGACCAGGGCCCCGGTGGAGGTCATGGTTTCCAGGCCCAGGCTGCCGTCGTCGAGGTTGCGGTAGAGCGCGGCGATGCGGGTGGTGCCGGTGTAGAAGCGGTAGAACCACGCGGAGGTGGGCCCTGCCACGTCGAACCAGCCGTCGGCGTAGACGTCGCCTTGGCCTGCCGGCATGGTCTTGGACAGCGATGCCATGGACCCGGAGGCCGTGGTGGTGTGGAGGTGGGCGGAGCAGGTGCCGGTGGCATGGGTGTTGGATGTCACGGATGCGGTGCCGCCGCCGAAGGAATACACGATCCACTTGGACAGGTTGCCGGATTCAAAGTTGTCGGCGACCACGGTGGTGCCGGGGAAGCTGCTGGTCGGTTGCGCCGTGGCGCCATTGCAAGCCACCAACGTTGCTGTCTGCACCGTGGCCGTGCCGGGTTTCACCGATGCCTTGGTTGTTGCGGGTGCTGCCGGGGTCGACGTCGGGGCGGGTGCTGCCGTGGTGGCAGGAGCAGTGGTTGGTGCTGCTGCCGGTGCCGATGTGGCCGGTGCCGTGGGGGCAGGACTCGTGGCAGGGGGCGCCTCTGTGGCCACCGTCGCTGTCGGGCTGGCGCCGGGCGAGCTGCTGGGGGGTGGCGTGGCGGCTGTTGCCGCCAGGCCCGCCGTCAGGGCAAGCACCGCCGTCATCATCATGGTTCGGATGCCTGCTTTTGGCCTGTTCACAATGCCACCTCCATATAGCCGGTGCCGTCCCTCAGGTCGGGCGCCGCAGCCAGCGGGTGCCTTGCCCGCTTCGCCGATTGACCGGCGACGGGTGCCGCCAGCAGATAAAGAATTGTTCGACGGCGGCTGCCGGCCGCCGTCGTCCGTGCTGCGGAAGCCGCAGCAGCCACCCAAACCCCGGCAGCCGCCGTCGTCCGGGCCGAAAGCCGGGCCGAAAGCCGGACCGAGGCCACACCGTCAGCCAGGCCGCGCACTGGGCTAGGCCCATTCATTGAGCAGCGCCTGGACGGTGGCGGTGACGTGGTCGCTGGCGCGGTCCGCGGACCAGTCCACCGGGATTTTCAGCACGTGGCACGGGATGCCGCCCAGCCCCCGGCGAACCACCTTGGCCTTGTCGGAGAAGTAGCGCTCCAACGGGACCAGGCCGGTGGCGCCCAGGGCCTCGATCAGGCTCCGGGACACCCCGGGCAGCTCGGTGTGGAAGTTGCCCACGATGCGGGTGGTCAGCCAGTCGGCGCTGCGCGGCTCCAACACGGCATCGAAACCGGAATGCCGTTCCAGGAACAGGGCCACGCGCGTGGGTGCCTCGGTGGCAATGTTTTCGGCCCCGAACGCCTCCTCCGGGGTGACCATGCGGTGTTCCGGGGACCAGTGCCTGGTGAACGCGGCCGTGCGAGGGTAGCGGACGATCACGGGGTGGACAATGGTGGAAACGCGCTCCAGCGGCTTGGTCAGCGCCTTCGGCACCAGCGGCTTGTGCGCCCCCTGGAAAAGCTGCGGGTAAATGGGCTGGTGGTGGGCCTTGATGAACATGGGCTTGGCGTATCCCAGGACGGTGCCGTCGGAGCGAAGGAACGCCCAGTCGTCCGCCATGAACTGCACGCCCTCAATCCGCACCAGCTTGGCCACGGTGCTGGTCTTGCCAACGCCGCCCCACGCCGGCATGAGCACTCCGGCCCCCCTGTAGTTCACGATGGCCGCATGCACCATGGCCGCGCCGTTCGCCACGCACAGCCGGTCAAGCAGCGGAATCACCGCCGTCAACAGTTCGCCGCGGCCGGCAACGGTGAAGCCGGCGTCCGTTGCCGTCACCGTGACCCGGTCCCTCGGGAGGAACAGCGTGTCGTCGGAGTAGCGGTAGGCGTCCTCGGCATGCGAGGGGTTGATCAGGGGGAGGGTGGTCCCGGTGACCAGGATCCTGGTGTCCTCCTCCGCCCGGCGGGCCGTGTGGAACGGCCCCAGCATGTCCACCAGCTGGGGCGCTCCCGGCGTGCCGGGCACCACTTCGATCCCCACCAGTCCGTGGACGTCGAAGTGGGCGCCGGTGGACACCGGTGATGGTGCTGCAAGCTGGCTCTGTGTCACGGTATTACTCCGCCTTGACGATAACGTCGTCAATATTGATGGACGCCGGTTGCGGGGCATGCTCGGAACCCATCATCACCGTAGTGGCGTTGGTGGCCGAGGTGCTCACGGCGGTGGATGAGTACAGCAGGGCGTCGTTGAGCCAGATGCTGATGCTCGTGGCGGCGCCGTTGGGAATGACTTCCATTTGCACGTGCTGCCACGTGTCCAGGGGAATGAGGTAACTTGTCAGCCGCACGTAGGAGAACGTGCCGGCCGGCGTCAACACCCGCAGCCACATTTGGCCCGTGGAGTTGTAGCGGTAGATGTCCGCAAAGCGGGTGGCTCCGGTGAAGAAGCGGAAGTACGGCACGTCATTGCCCGTGGGCCCCTCCGCGGCGATGTTGAACCACCCGTCCACGTCGGCCTGGACGGATCCTGCCGGCAGCTCGTGGGAGATGTTCGCCAGGGAGCCGGTGTTGTAGCTGGTGACCAGGCTGGCCGCCGTGGTGCCGTCGAACACGGTGCCCGTCTGGGTGCTGGCCGTGCCGTCGCCTCCCATGTGCACTGTCCACTTCGACAGATTGCCGCACTCAAATCCGTCCGCGACCACCGTTTGCCCCGGCATGGTGTTGCTGGGAACGGCGGCGTCGCAGTTGTTCTGGACGGCCGTGGCGGCCTTGATCAGCACGTCGTCGAAGTACAGGTCGCCGGGCTGGTTGGTGCTTTCACTGCCCAGCATCACGGACGTGACGGGCACGGTGGGCCCGTTCACGCCGGTGCTGGAGTACACCAGGGAATCATCCAGCCACACCTCCACCGTGCTCGCCGTCCCGTTGGGCAGCAGGGCGGCTTCCACATGGTGCCAGGCGGAGAGCGAGAGTGCCTGGGTGGTCAGCCGGGTGCGCACCCAGCCCGCGGTGGGGGAGAGCGTTTCCAGCCACAGCTGCCCGTTGCTGGCGTAGCGGTACACGGAGGCGATCCGCGTGCTGCCGTTGAAGAAGCGGAAGTACGGGTTGGTGGCCCCCGTGGCGCTGCCGGCTGTGGTGATGTTGAATTCGCCGTCCGCATACACTTCCGCCGTGCCCGCCGGGATGGCCACAGACGCGTTGGCCAGCGAACCCTTCGTGGACGTGGTGTGCAGGTAGCCGGCGCAGCCGCCCGTGTAGACGGGGCTGCCCACCACGGTGGCCGTTCCGCTGCCGTTGGTGTTGACCGCCCAGTTGGAGAGCGTCCCGGATTCCAGGTTGTCCGCCACCACCGTGCTGCCGGGGAAGTTGTTTGTGGGTGCCGCCGTCAGGGGCTGGCACGTGGGGGCCGCCGGAAGTGTGGGTGTGGGTGTCGGGGTGGGCGTCGGGCTGGGGGTTGGGCTTGGCGAGGGCTTGGGCGATGGTTTTGCGTTAAGCTCGACGCCGGTCAGCTTGCTTGGCGCT
>Ga0134128_10007667_pt1 | contig 13027 bp, 13 predicted proteins | sample KB31754_FD_96462 | JGI IMG/M metagenome (GOLD analysis project Ga0134128, IMG submission 96462) | Terrestrial soil microbial communities with excess Nitrogen fertilizer from Kellogg Biological Station, Michigan, USA - KB3-175-4 | ecosystem: Environmental > Terrestrial > Soil > Unclassified ... | reverse complement strand
CGTGTCGTTGGGGCAGAACGTGTTCGTCGGCAACCAGGTGGTCATCGGCGATCGCTGCAAGATCCAGAACAACGTGTCGGTGTACGACAACGTGACGTTGGAAGAAGGCGTGTTCTGCGGCCCGAGCATGGTGTTCACGAATGTCTACAATCCACGTTCGCTGGTTGAACGCAAAAACGAATACCGCGACACCTTCGTGAAAAAGGGCGCAACGCTGGGCGCGAACTGCACGATCGTCTGCGGCGTCACCATCGGCGCCTTTGCCTTCGTGGGGGCCGGTGCAGTCGTGACGCGGGACGTGCCGGCCTACGCATTGATGGTCGGCTCGCCGGCGCGCCAGATCGGCTGGATGAGCGAATTTGGCGAGCGACTGGATTTGCCGCTGCGGGGCGATGGTCAGGCCGTCTGTCGCCATACAGGCGCGCGTTACCTTTTGCGGGCCGATGTCGTGGTCAAGTTGGGAGACTCAGGATGATCCAGTTCGTCGATTTGCAGGCGCAGCGGGCCCGGATCGGCCGCGAGATCGATGCAGCAATCCAACGCGTACTCGCGCATGGCCAGTTCATTCTGGGCCCTGAAGTGGCCGAACTGGAACGCGCGCTTGAGGCCCGCACCGGCGCGCGGCATTGCATATCGGTCGCCAACGGAACCGACGCCCTGCAAATCGTCCAGATGGCGCTGGGGGTCGGTCCGGGCGACGAGGTGATCATGCCCGGCTTTACCTACATCGCCACGGCCGAAACCACGGCGCTGCTCGGCGCCAAGCCGGTCTACGTGGACATCGATCCGCGTACCTACAACCTCGATACATCGCTGCTGGAAGCCGCGATAACACCGCGTACCAGGGCCGTCATTGGGGTCTCCCTGTTCGGGCAGTGCGCCGATTTCGACGCCATTAACGCGGTCGCCGCTCGGCATGGCATTCCTGTCATTGAAGACGCAGCGCAGAGCTTTGGCGCCTCCTACAAGGACCGCAAGAGCTGCAATCTGACGAGCATCGCCTGTACCAGTTTTTTCCCGAGCAAACCGCTCGGTTGCTACGGCGACGGTGGCGCCATTTTCACCAGCGACGACGGGCTTGCGAGGGCCATGCGGCAGATTGCCCGGCACGGCCAGGACCGGCGGTACCACCATGTGCGCGTGGGGGTAAACAGCCGCCTGGATACGTTGCAGGCGGCCATCTTGCTCCAGAAGCTGAAAATCCTCGAGGACGAAATTGCCGCCCGCCAACAGGTGGCGGCTACCTACAAGCGCTTGCTCTCTGCAGCAGGCGTGACGGACGTGCCGCACGTGGAAAAGCACAACGTGAGCGCATGGGCACAATTCACCGTGCAGGTCGCGAATCGCGAACAGGTACAGGCATCACTCGCCGCGGCCGGCGTCCCCACCGCCGTGCACTATCCGATCCCGCTCAACCGGCAACCCGCCGTTGCTGCAGGCGCCAAGCTTCCGGTTGGCGATGCAGTGGCGGAACGCGTCCTCAGCTTGCCGATGCACCCCTACCTGATCGAACAAACCCAGCACTCGGTCGTGGAACATCTCGGAGCCGCACTAGGAGTGCCGGCGTGAGGCGAGCATCACTGTGAAATGCGCCTTGGGAAAAGGTGTCGAACATTACAACGTTTCCGCTGCCTGAAACCGTGATAGCGCCCGGCGACACCTGTGCCAAGCGTCGTCGTCGACGACGGCGGAAGCTTGACCCGCTGGCCCCTCTACATATGGACCAGTGTTTGGCGTCCCCGCTTCGCGAGGCTACTCGCGCCGTCCATGGAAAGTGGCAACAGCGGACCGCCAATTGCCAGCATCCGTTCGGAAATAGCGGACCGTCCCATACTGACGCTCCGTCGCGAGACCGTGCCATTCACGAAGGCGCCGATGCTTGCATCAGCTCGAACGCCAATGAACTGCAAAATCCGCGAAACGGCTCGCATGGGATGTGAAACAAATTCGTCATAGCTCAATTCGCAACAGGTGCCTTCCGCAAGATTACCCAAGAAAGAAACGGCAGCCTCGGTGCTCAATCTCCATTCCAGCAATCCTTTTTCAAAGTCGGTGGTACAAAGGGCAACGACATTGCGCGCGTTACCCCCGGTTGTTGCATAGTCAACAAGTTTTCGCCATTTGTAATCACCCGATCCGAACCAGTCTCCATCCTTATTGGCCTTTTCGATCGATTGGGCTACTTCCAACCCATTCCGATAGATGTGAATAAACCGGGCGTCTGGAAATAGCGCATGGATGAATTCAAGCCGAAAACTGTTTATCGGTAATTTTTCAATCAACACGCGTCGTCTGGTGACTAGCGTTTCGAAGCGAAACATTCGGCGAATGCGTCTGCTCTTCCTACTGTCAGCATCAGCGGACGATAGGTAGAGCTTCCCTCCGCGAGATTCGGCATTCGCAGTCCAGATATCAGTCTCAGGATATGCGGAAAACCAAAGATTTCGAGGTTCATTCAGGTAGGTAATACTCCTGTGTCTAGATAAAACCGTGCCGAGGATGGTTGTTCCAGAGCGACCGCAGCCAATTATAAAAATTGGATCAGCGATACCGGGGCAGGGGGTGCTGCAGTAGATTCCCCTCAGAATCGATAGACCGGTACTTCTCACTTTAGGGAAGAGGCTCATTGAATGTATCCACCTAGGTGCAATTTGCCGCGCTTTGCTTGCACCGGTTTTGGGCGTAGCAGGCATTCAAGCAATGAAACGGAAGAATGCCCTTTACGGCCGGGGAATGAGAGGGCCAGTGGGCTGGACTCTTGAATCAGCCGGGCGTAAATCACCAAAGACCGCGAAATCGAAAGCTGATCTAGCGCGCTGGAAGGTACTATGTCCACGTCCCTCGGCACCCTGTCTCTTACGGAGTTCTGCTGGCCAAGGCAACTCGCAAGCCGCTAATCAGGTACCGCCCCAGCGCCTTGCAAAAACAGCGGAACGTAATTCGTCCTTTGTACAGTAGCCGGCTCGCCAAAGGAAGCGTTGCGCGAGACGCATTGCGTGACGCGCAATAGACCCAGGACACAGCGACCGAGTGTTGCGCTGCGAATACGCACTTGAGTTCCCCAGCGGTGAGATGCCATTGATCGCTGTTGTTCACAAGCTTGGCCAAAATAAGGTCAGAATAGAACCAGTTCCTCAAGGCATTACTACCCGAGGTCAAATTGTTCTCGTGCCGCTGCCAGATCCCCAATGGTTTGTTCACGTATCCGAATGCGCCGTGAAGCTTGATGAGTCGAAGCAGGAAAAGTCGATCTTCTCCAAAGCGAAGCTCTTCATCGAAGTAGCCCACTGCGCCAAATTGGGTGCGACGAAACACGATGGTCATTGGAATGACATTTCCGGCGACCATTTTGCAGAACAGATCAGGGTCAGACAATTCCCAAAAGTCCCCCGATACGTGCCGTCTGTTGATGGCTTGGAAACCTGGGTGATCCAGATCCCTTGAAATCAATTTTCCTCCCGTGTCCACCACGTCACGGTCGCCGAAGCAGGCAACCCAGTGCGGAAATGCATCCAGGCCATGAACCGTTTCTTCGAGGAATGACGGGTACATGGTGTCATCGGCATCCAGAAATGCGACAAGGTCACTCCGGGCACTCCGTACACCTATGTTGCGGGTGGCTGGGAGGCCTTTGTTCTCCTGTTGCTGCAAGATTATGCAGAGAGAAGACTTCTTCTTGAACGTTTGGACGCGCTCCGCCGTGTCGTCTGCGGATCCGTCGTCAATGACGATTATTTCGTCTGGCAGTCTGGTTTGGCTCTCGAGGCTTGCCAGTGCACGATCGATGTATTCGCCGGCATTGTAGGCCGCGATGATCACGGAAACGGTCGTCGCCATGCGGTGTCACCATCAGTACTGCGGTTGCGGGCACAAATTCCTGTTGCCAAAGGAAGCATCGAAATTATGTGATTGACTTCGGCGTAATCCAGGACAAAGCACAATAATAAAAATATGCCTCGTGAACTAACGCAAGAATTCAGGGCACTGCAAACTTCGTTGGCGTCAACGCGAGGCCGCACACGATCCTATATCGTTGCATCCCGCAGCGAATAACGCTTTCCAGCAGTGCGTTCTGCCACTTGCCGCGCAATATTAGAGTTATCAAAATTATAACCCAGCATTTTTATGTCTTCCGCATAAACGTCAGCAACAATCTTCCTCGTCGTCTCGTCGTAGTAACCCAAGTAAGAGTCGTGCGCACCGCTGTTCGAATTCGCAAGGTTACGCTTCACCCCGATGCGATCGGCAATGTATTGAAAGTCGCCTTCGATGTTTTCCATGAATCCGACAAAATCGAGCTTTACCTTCTCTCTTTTTTCGATCATATAATGATACTGTGGTTGAAAGTGTTGACACTTCCAGATATTTGTTCTGTTCAACCAATTGTTCACAAATGATTCAAAACTAGGCAGATTCCCCAATTCCATATTGAACCATTGCTTGTCGTCGTCATTGAAGCCGCCATTCTTCAAAAAGAAATATGCTGATACCAGCCTGTCCCAAGGATTCCTCACAATGGAAAATTTGAAATAATTGAGAATGCATTGCGGCTCAAAAACATTGAGATAACCGTCTAGTGTCATGTGCCCACCTGCAAGACCACCAAAAAGTGTTTTGCTTACAGAAACGCCGGCGCACTTTGGAATATGCACGAATATAGACTGCAAGTCATCGAATGGTTTATACGAATACCCTTGGTGCGTCATTCCCTGTCTCAGCTCCTGCATACGATCAAACCGATCAGGGTGGACGTGCTTGAACTCACGGCGCTTCAGCTCAAGGTAAATTCTGCGTGGAAGAAGGTTGAGTATCCGCTCCTTCATATCGCCTGTTGGCCGATCGAGCCGAGGGTTCATACAATAGCAGTCTCAAGGTGTTGAGAACGAATACTCTGCATCAGAGCCGCTTTTGGGGTTTTTCTTGCTACGAATCAGTCTGGTCGACCGGAAGGCCACCGTCAAACTGGCGAGAGGTCGCTTCCCCGTCTTGGTGCGGCAGGGACACGCCGGATCTGTCTCGCGCGCGTGGGCCGATCCAAGGACGAAGCCATAGTGGTTATTGTTCGCGATGAAGCTCGTGTACTTTAGAGTAGTTCGCCTCGCCTTTTGGGTCGATATGCATTCCGTCGATTGAGTCGGGCCGAAGAGGCGTATGGGGCCAGGCACGAGTTTGGCAGCGATGAACACCGTTACGGTCGGTCCGTGTTACTGGCAACCCACTATGACACTTTTTGTAGCGAAACCGTCGCTTCGGGTATTGGGTTCAGGAATGCGATCGGGCTGCCACAGGCACGGTGAATTTGGGTCAGAAGGAGCGTTCAGACCAGAGCTGAAGCGCTATGATGCCTCGGTCAGGGAACGGGCGGTGTTTCCAGCAGCACCAAGCGCGGGGCTATGACGAACATGGGCAGTACGGCAGGCAAGTTCCGCCTCGGCTACCGGGCAGATATCGAGGGACTGCGCGCAGTAGCGATCTTGCTCGTGGTGGCCGTACATGCAGGGGTCCAGTGGCTACCGGGCGGATTTGTCGGCGTTGACGTTTTCTACATCCTGTCCGGCTACTTGATTACGGGCTTGCTGGTTCAGGAAAGTGTGACGACTGGCCGCTTGCGGTTTGCGAATTTCTATGCCCGAAGGCTGCGGCGGCTGTTGCCTGCGCTTCTGCTGATGCTGGCGGTGACCTGTGTTCTCGCCAACATGTTGATGCCGCCTACGGAGTTGCCCGGACAGGCCTCGAACGCGGCGAGCGCGGCACTCTGGTTGAGCAATTTCCAGTTTGCGTTCTGGAATCTGGATTATTTCGCCCCGGCATCAGACACCGCCCTCTTCCTGCATACGTGGTCCTTGGGCGTCGAAGAGCAGTTCTACCTGGTGTGGCCATTACTGGTCGTAATAGCAATGGCAGCGTGGAAATATGCCAAGCAACCACCGACGACCAGGCGGCTGAAGTGGTTGTTCGGAGGAATTTTCATTGTGAGTTTCGTGCTGTCTTGCTACTGGACCAAAACCTCGCCACTCTTTGCCTTTTACCTGATGCCGGCCCGAGCTTGGCAGTTTGCGTTGGGCGCGCTGGTGTTCGTGTCGGTTGGGTCGCCGGAATTCCGTATGAATTCGGCTGGGAGGCGGTTCTTCTGGTTCGGCCCGATAGGTTGGATTGGCCTCGCAATGATCCTGCTCGCGGCTCTCTTCATTCATCCGACAACTCCCTATCCCGGTACTTGGGCTTTGGTGCCATCGTTCGGGGCGGCGCTGGTCCTGGGCGCCGGTGGATATAACGCAACCATGGGTGTGGGACGCATGCTTTCGTGGCCGCCCATGCAGGCGCTCGGTCGCGTTTCTTACTCCTGGTATTTGTGGCACTGGCCGATACTGTTGCTTGGTGCAACGCTGGTGGACATGAACAACGGCTGGGCTAGGCTGCTTTTAGTGCTCGTTTCCTTGTTGATTGCGGCGGTGTCATACCACCTTTTTGAAACACCAATCCGTCAAAACCGAAGGTTGGTGGCGAAACCTGGACTGACCGTGGCTGCCGCGCTGGCGGTGATGGTGGGAGCGGCACTTTTGTTTCGGGGCTGGCAAACCGAAGCGAGTCGATTCGCCCACACCCCCGAACTTGCGCGATTTGTGGCAGCGAGATCGGACAAGGCCGCGGTCTACTCCATGGACTGTTGGGGTTCGTACAAGACGACAAGCGTTCAAATTTGCACATTTGGTGATCCGAAAGCAAAACAAACCGCCGTTCTTGTCGGCGACAGCAAGGCGCTGCAGTGGTTTCCGGCCTTGCGGCAGATTTTCGACAAGCCGGGGTGGCGCTTCTTGGTCGTTACCAAGTCGGCATGTCCGATGGTCGATGCCCCATACGTTGAGTTGTCGCTCCGACGGGAATACACCGCGTGCACGGAATGGCGGCGAGACGCGGTGCGCAAAATTGCCTCACTGCGCCCGGACGTCGTTGTGCTGGGCGAAAGTTTCGGTTACCCCTTCACGCAGGAGCAATGGGTCGCAGGCACGCGTCGAATACTCCAGACTCTGACCAGCCAAACGCGGAGCATCTACTTGATGCACCCGACACCCGAGCTCCCGGTCAATGGGCCACTCTGCCTTGAGCCGCGCAGTTGGCTGTATGCCGCGCTGGTGAGCAAATCCCACTGTTCAGGCAACGCGCACTCTCCACGCTTTGACGAGGTAGGGAGGTGGCTGCAGGCTGCAACTGACTCATTCCAGAACGTCCGAATCGTCGACATGACGGCCAGCATTTGCCCGGATGGGAGGTGTCGCGCAGAGATCGGCAGCAATATAGTGTTCTCGGATGCCGGACATATGACGGCCACCTTTGCCCGTTCGTTGGAGCCGGCGCTTTTCGAAGCTCTGAGATCTGCTGGCCTCCCGAGTCTTCTGGATTCGGCTGGAGCGGCGCAGCCCAAGCCATATACTCGGCTCGACCGTTAGCGCCGTGTTCTATCGATCCCTGCGAGTGAGTGGACGTGCAGAGCGCGGTACTGTAAATAGTTGCCTGCGAACGCGCGGAGGAATGATGTCGGCGAATCGTGGCCTTGGTGGTGGAGTGCCCCTTTGCGAACGAAGCAGGTTTCGCTGGTTCGCTATGGCATTCACCGTGTCAAGCCTGTTTGTTGGCGCGGCGCCCGCTGCGGTCGTCGTGACCGACCACGTGGTCAGCCAGGCAAGGCGTACGCAAACGAGCATTCCAGTCACCTTCGGTCAAGTGTTCAAGGTCGGTGACGTGGCAAAAGGTCAAACCGTAACGGCGACCTTGGACGGGCGTCCCGTCCCGTTGCAGGTCGATATCAAGGCCAAGAATCCGGACGGCAGTTTGAGACATGCCGTGCTGACTGCTCTCGTTCCCACGCTGGCGGGAAGCGCAAGGGAGCCGCTGGCGATTTCCGCCTCCTCGCCTTCGGCATCGACGGGATCGCCGCTGTCGCTTGTGCGATTGCTGGCCACGCAATACGATGCCAAGGCGTCACTGGACGTTGGCGGTACGGTTTACTCCGTCAGTGCCCGCGCGCTTTTGCAAGCCGCGGAACATTCCGGAAATTGCAAACCGTGGGGAACGACTTGTGGCGTTTGGCTCTCGGGGCCGCTGGTGAGCGAGTGGATCGTCAACGGACCCGTGACGAATTCGGCGGGCACGGCCAACCCGAATTTGCGGGTGTATTTCAACGTGCGTGCCTACGCCGGGAGCGCACCGGACTCCATCGCCTACGTGGGTACCGACATCGTGGTGGAGAATGCCTGGGCCTATAGTCCGCAGGCGCAGATCCAATACATTGCGACCTTGACGTCCGGTTCAGCCAATTACACCAGCCCGGCGCTGACCCAATATGCCTACACCCGGTGGCATCACGTGCTCTGGTGGAACGCTTCGGAGCCACAGGTCTATCTGCAACAGGACGTGCGTTACATCCAGGACAGCCTAGCGGTATCGCGTTACGCGCCGCTGAAACCCACGGAAGCGTTCCTCGCCAAGATTCGCCAGTCCTGCGCACCGCTCGATCATTGCGACCAGACCAAGCGCATGGGGAATGTCGGTGCCCAACCCGCCATCGGACCACTGCCGCGCTGGACCAGCGTGTTCATCATTGATCCGGACGTGCGTTCCTACAATTGGATGTTGGCCAATACCGACGCCCTCGGCACATATTCCATCCACTTCCGCGACCAAGCGACCGGTTGGCCGCTCAGCATCCAAAAGCACCCCTATGTAACGACCATCGGGTGGTCCTCGGCACGCAATGTTGCTCGTGGCGCAAGCGCCCGCGCTGCCCAGTACAGGAAAGACCTGCTTCCGACCTGCGTGAAAACTTCCGACCTCACGAAAGATTGCGCTGCAACTCATTTCGACACAGGGAATCCATTCACTTGGTCGAATGCCCATCAACCGGCCGCCGGGTATGTTGCCTACATGGTTACCGGTTCGCACTATTACATGGAGGAGATGGCGTTCTACGCCTCGATGAGCGAGCTCTCGGCCGGTGCGAATTATCGTGGATTTTCAAAGGGACTGATCGACAAGGCGCGTAGCCAGGTGCGGGGCAAGGCTTGGGTGTTGCGTGAGATGGTGGATGCCGCTTGGCTCCTGCCCGACGGCTATCCGCTGAAGGCCGAGTTCAATGCCGACGTGAACAATTCAATCGCCGATTTCAATGCCACCTACACAGACAATCCCGATGCCAACAGCCTTGGGATGATGAACAGTGGATCCCAGTACAACGTGAATGGCGGGAAACACAATGGTGGGACGCCGTGGCAGCATGCTTTCCTGACTTGGTCCGTGGGCCACGCGGCCGAACTGGGGTTCTCCGGTGCCGCGACGTTTCGCAACTGGCTGGCAAAATTCGAGGTCGGTTTGATGACCGATTGGCTCCATGACCCTACGCATGGCTATTGCTGGCTGCTGGCCTCGCAGTATTCCGTGCAGGTCAAAGATGCCGCTGGCAACTGGCTGCCCAATTACACAGCGGTTTACGAAGCCACTGTGCCCTCCTTGGTGGGGCTTGCCTGCAACTCGCCGGCCATGGTCGCGGCGCTGGGCAAGCTAAAGAAGAAGCGTTGGCAGATTGGCGAAATGTCCGGGTATCCGACCTCGGCTACTGGCTATCCTGCGAACACCCAAGTCGGCCTCGCAACCGCGGTCAACAGCGACCTGCCGAATGCAATCCGGGCTTGGCAGATTTTTGAGTCGCGGTCCGGCAAGCCGAAGCCGCCGGTGGGTTACGACAACTATCCCAACTTCGCGATCATCCCGCGCGAAGCGCCGATTCCGTCGTTACCTTAAGCCCATGCGGGCACATTCCTTCCGGACGGTTCCCCCGGTTCGGGTAATTGCGACGCCCCACGTTGGGATTGAAAGTGCTGGCAGGTCGTCGGGGAAGTGCTGGCGGCTTCGCTTGCATCTCAATCTTGTTGGCCTCGACCCCAACCACACTGGGTCGAACAAAAACGAGCATGTCCCGTGCGGAATACGACGACGAGGCAAGCGACATCGTGGCCGACGTGTGTACCGAAGACATCCGGACGTTTGGCTATGACTTCGACAGTCTCGAACGACAAGTTAGTCGCGCGTGAGAGCGGGAATATCTGCTCGCTGCGCTTCGGTGACGGATCGAATACTTCGACAACCAGATACTCGGTTGTTGTGTCGGGGCAGCGGTTGCGCGCCACCGCCGATATCACGGCTCTCTTGCTTTCGAATTCCGAGCAAACAATCGCGGCATCGGTCGACCTTCCCCCATGCTGAATGCCCTTTCGGTTTTTATTCGTGGCGGCGATGCGGGCGGTCGCGAACGGTCCATCAAATCGCTCGCGCGCCAAGGATTCGTCGCCGCCGAATCCTTCGACTGGGAGCACGGCGTGCTGGATGCGTGGAAGTGTCCTTCCCAGCCCGCCATCGGCAATTGCGTTGTCCGGGCCTTGGACGGATTTGCCGCGTGCGTGGGTCCACTGTGGTATCGGAGTCGCTTTGGCGACGCGGCACTACGCCTGCTGCTGGATGAAATCGGCGCCACGCCCAAGATCGACGAAATAGCGTTGCGCGGGAATTTCGCGCTATTCCTGTGCAGGGGCGAGCATTGTCTGTTGATGAACGATGCGCTGGGTTTTGTGCGGCTGTATGCGAGTGCAGATCGAGCGTTCTACAGCACCAGTTGGCTCGCGGTCTGCGCGTATGCGGGGCAGGTGGAACTCGATGAGGATGCGGCTGCCGAGTATGTATTGGTGGGCGCTTCGCACTCGGACAAAACGGTTGCGCAGGGTATCACCACGCTGCCGTTGGCCCATGTGTTCGATTTAGCGAAGAGGCGCACACATTCGCGTTTTCCGGCGAGCTTCTGGACCGAAGCGCAGGTTCCCCAGACGTTCAATGAGGCGGCCGAGGTGGCCCAAGGACTCCTGCGCTCGATCTTCAGGGACATCGCCACGGCGTTCCCCGCACGCGTGCGCACGGCACTTTCGGGCGGTTTCGATTCGCGCCTGATCCTTGCGGCGCTGCTGGCGTGCGGTGTGCGTCCGGAGCTGTTCGTCTATGGGACCGCTGAATCCGAAGACATACCGATTGCGCGCGCGGTCGCAGCCAGTGCGGGCATCTCGATCAACGTGGTTGACAAGGGCGCGTTGAACGCACGCTCGGCGGTGCCCGATCTCGAGCGCCTTGTTCAGAACGCCTTGTTCTTCGATGGACTGCCAAACGACGGCATCGACGATCCGGGTGCGGACCGGCAGACGCGCCTGGCGTCGACCGCCGAAGGCTATCTGGCTTCCAACGGCGGCGGCGGTGAGATCTTCCGGAATTTTTTCCATCTGCCCGATCGGACCTTCCATGCCGCGGATATCGTGCGGACGTTCTACCGGGGCTTTGATTCCGCGGTATTCAGGCGTCGCGACGGACTGGCTCGCTGGCAAGACAGAATCGCGGCGTCCATTGAATCCACGTTGGGCATGAACCCTTCCACGGCGCGTCGAGGGCTGGGCCGCGAACAGGTGGAACTGATCTACCCACTGTTTCGCTGCCACCACTGGATGGGCGTGAACAACAGCGCTGCCGTGCGCCACGGTCATTACGTGACGCCGCTGGTCGATCTGGAAACAGTGCGGTTCGCTTGCCGGCTTCCGCTGGTCTGGAAAAACGCCGGCCGTCTGGAGAGCCGTCTGATTGCGGCGCTGGACGCGGGTGTTGCGGATCAACCTTCCACGTACGGTTTCCGGTTCGCCGAGGGGCCGGACCGACATGCACGTTTCAAGGAATGGAGGACCTGCATGCGCCCAGTGTTCGCCCGCCCGTTCATCAATGCAATGCGGCGACGGTTCCGCCCGACGGAGATGGACACTGATAGGATGGCCCGATGCCGTTCGCTGCTTCCGGGGGAGTGGCGGATGGACCCCGTGCTGGATATGGAACGTCTGCCGGACGATCGTGCTTTCGCCCGCGCACTGGCGATCGAAATTGCCTGGCGCGAGCTTGTCACATGACTTTTGAAGCGGGCCATCATTCGTAACGAAGTGCGATTGCACGCACCGCCCTGTCATATTCAGAAGCTCGCGGCCAACCAAAGCCCACGACGAAGCCATGATCCTTGCCGTGCAAATCGTGATCCTGTGTCTGGTTGCCGCGGCCGCCTTGCTTTGCGCTTTCTATTTTCCGTATCCCTCGCCATTGATTCGGCGATGGCTGCCGCCGCGCAAGCGTTGGCCCGAAATGCAAATCCGCCGCTGGTTGAAGAGCGGGAAGTTCCAGCGCGCATTCCTTCGACATTTTTACAGCGATCCCGAACGCGCGGCGCCTCCCGGGAGCACCCTGTTGGCGCCGGCGGACGGGCTGGTGACTAGCGCCGATGTGTGCGGGGGAATCCGTTACCTCGTGGTTGCGCTCAGTTTCTGGGACATGCACGTGCAACGCAGCCCGGTAGCCGGAAAGGTGATCAGCGTGGAATCGCATGGCGACGATTTCATGGATGGCGAAGGGCGCGAATTTGCATTCCTGAGGGAAAAAACCTGCCCCGTGCAAAAACGACTGGTGATCGCGACCGATGCCGGACCGGTCGCGGTGCGATTGATCACCAGCCTGGCGGCGCGGCGCATCGAAACCTGGGTGCATGAAGGCGAGGAGGTCACGCGCGGCCAGAGGATCGGCAGGATATTGCTGGGCAGCACCGTGGTGCTCGAGCTGCCTGCCACGGCGAAGCTGCTGGTGCGCGAGGGTGATCGTGTCTGGGCGGGAGAGACGTCGGTCGCGGAAGGATTGACGGTGCCATGAGCGGCTTCCTCTGGACGGCCGACCATCTCGGCTGGGGTATTTTTGCGTTGGCCGTTTTTACGGGCCTGTGGTTATTGCTGTCCGATTTCTGCTGGCGCCTGACACGGATCCGGATTACCCGGTTCGCGGCGACGATGGCAACGGGCTGGATCGTCGGCGTCGCGCTGATCCTGTTCGGTTTTTACATCGCCAGCCGTTGAGCCGTTCCAGATCTTTGCTCGTCCCGGAACCATGCGGCGGTATCGGGCACCCAAGCGTT
>Ga0134128_10007666_pt1 | contig 13028 bp, 9 predicted proteins | sample KB31754_FD_96462 | JGI IMG/M metagenome (GOLD analysis project Ga0134128, IMG submission 96462) | Terrestrial soil microbial communities with excess Nitrogen fertilizer from Kellogg Biological Station, Michigan, USA - KB3-175-4 | ecosystem: Environmental > Terrestrial > Soil > Unclassified ... | reverse complement strand
GTCGTGGTGCGGCTCTCGTACCGTCCGCCCTATGACTGTGGCAACATGGCGGCATTTTTACGCGACCGTGCCATTCCAGGGATCGAAGTGGTTGATGGTGAGCGATACCTGCGAACGGTTGAGGTAGATGGCAAACTGGGCAGCGTGGAAGTCAGGCATCTTGCAAACAAGCAAAGCCTTGGCGTCCGAATCCGTTTTACCGATGTGCGCTCGCTTCCCGCCATTGTCAGCAAAGTCCGGCGGTTATTTGATCTTGGCGCAGATATCGAGACGATTGACGATCATCTCTCCGGCGATCCCGCGCTTGCGCCGCTAGTGGCGGAGCGACCCGGCTTGCGCGCGCCAGGCGGATGGGATGGTTTTGAGGTTGCCGTACGCGCCGTATTGGGTCAGCAGATCAGCGTGAAAGCAGCGCGGCTTCTTGCTGGGCAGCTCGTGGGATTGCACGGGCGAAACGTGCCGGAGTCGTTCCGCATTCATCCCGGGCTGTCGCATGTGTTTCCGACCGCGCGCCGGTTGGCTTCGTCGGCAATTGGGATTGGTATGCCGGCAACGCGACTCGCCGCGCTGCAAGCTGTAGCGCAGGCCTCGGTAGCCGATCCAAATTTATTCCGGCCTTTCGGCAGTGTTGAAGAGACAGTCGCGCGACTGCAAACGATTCGAGGCATCGGCGAATGGACGGCCAAATACATCGCCCTGCGTGCCGTTCGCGAGATGGATGCGTTTCCCGCGGCCGACATTGGATTATTGCGAGGCATCGCCTCGATCAACGCAAACGGGGACAGCGCGAAAAAAAAATCCAACATAGAATCCGGCAGTCTTAGAGCAGCAGCTAAGGTCAAAACGAATGGCAAGGCTGCTTCCGACCTTTTAATACGCGCGGAATGCTGGCGTCCCTGGCGGGCCTACGCGGCACAGCATCTTTGGGCTGCTCAGGCAAATCAGTAGTGACGGAGTTGCCGAGCACAACGATTTGCTGATGAGCCGGAACGAGTTGAGTTCGCGAAAGCCGCGGAGCTGGGAACGAAGTTTAAGAAGGGAAAATATTATGAGTCTCGTTTACAAAACCGTCGAATCTCCAGTGGGAAAACTCAAAATGGTGGCCAGTGACAAAGGCCTCGTGGCCGTACTTTGGCAAAATGACAAGCCGAGCCGCGTGCGCCTGGGAGAACTGGCGGAAGGCCCGCGGCATTCGGTTTTGCTCAAGGCAGAAAAAGAGCTTGCCGAATACTTCGCGGGCAAGCGTAAGGCCTTTTCCGTGCCTCTCGATATGCGCGGCACGCGTTTCCAGAAGAATGTGTGGGAGGCATTGCTGGCCATTCCATTTGGCGAGACGCGAAGTTATGGGCAGCTTGCCAAACAAATCGGCAAGCCGAGCGCCTCACGCGCGGTTGGCGCGGCCAACGGAAAGAACCCTCTTTCCATCATCGTGCCCTGCCATCGCGTAATTGGATCAACGGGAAAACTTACCGGCTTCGCCGGAGGAATGCATACTAAGGCGCAACTGCTCAGCATGGAGAAAAAACTTGATCAGGCACACTCAGGCAGTCAGTTAAGCGGAGCGCGGGTGTAGGCGGCGCCATAGGCTTGGCTTTTCTGGCCATTTTTCCAGCGCTGCAATTCACTATTCAACCGCTCGAAAGTCGCGCGTTCCTGGGCGGCGTCCCCGCTGTGCCCGGTTTTCGCGTAGGCGCGAGCCAAGTTGAAGTGAATCTCTGGACTGTTGGGCGCAAGCTTGCTCGCGGTTTGCAGTTCTTTTACCGCATCCGTCGCGTTTCCCAGTTCCAGAAACGCGCGCCCAAGCGAATAGTGGACTTCGGCAGAGTTGCCGTTGAGTTGCAGCGCGCGCTGCGCGGAAGCAACCGCATCTGCCGGATGATGCAGCTGCAACGCAATCGAAGCCAGGCGTAAATGAGGAAGCGGACTCTGGGGCGAGAGCCGGATTTCGTCGCGCAGTTGGACTGCAGCATCGTCATAGCGGGAGAGGGCAGCCAGCGCGCTTCCGTAGGCATAGTGAAGAAAAGGCGCATCTGGATGCGCCGTGAGCATCTGCTGAAAAACCGCGAAAGCATCGTCATATTTACTTAATGCCAACAAACCGGCCGCTTCGCCTGCCGACTGCACCAGCGGTTCCCGCGCGGCTGGAACCTGCCCCGGCAGCAAGGCCAAGTGCAATAGGGAAAGGCCTAGCGCGGTTTTGATCTGATCGTTGAGGGAATTGGGAATCGAATTCGGCCCAGAATTTGCTGCCGAACCAGAGCCAGCGCCGACCTCGGGCATGAGCAGGTCTTGCGCTCGCTCGAATTGTCCCTTCCGGTTGAGCAATAAAGCCAGATGATACTTGGCGAGCTTTACCGCATCCGCATCTCCGGCGAAGCCCATTTCATAACCACGCTGCAAATGGAGCAGCGCATTGTCGTAATCCTTCTCAGCGAATTCCGAAAGGCCCAGCAGCGCCCAAGCTTCACTATGGTTCGCATCAATTGCCAATGAATTTTCCAGTGCAGGGATCGCTTCGTGATACTGCTGCGCCATGTAATGTAAGGTTCCGAGCGCGCGCCAGCCATCGCCCCAGCGCGGGTCAAGGGCAACGCCGTTCTCGTAATCACGAATGGCTTCTGCAATGTCGCCCCGCTGCGTAGCCGCCGCGGCTTGCTGCGCCAATTGTTGTATCTTTGCTGCCGATTGAGCATTTATTTCAGCGGAATTTTGGGCCGATGGTCCGCTGCCAGCGCGCGGCATAAGAGGGCGAGCATAGGACATTGCGATCCTGGAATCTATTTGCGGAGGCGTGGACGCAAAGTTTTCCGCCGTCTTTCGCTCGTCCGCTGCCTTTTTCAATTTGCCGGAAGCGCGCAGCGACTTCGCAAGCGCCTCGTGGGCTGCGGCAGATTTCGGCGCAAGCTGTACCGCCCGTTGAGCGGCCCGCAGCGACTCCTGTGGGCGATTCAACTGCAGCGCAATCGAAGAAATCTTGACATACGGCAACGGGTTATCTGGTTGCTCTTGCGTCTCTTCCCGCATCTGATCGAACGCCTTGCGAAATTTTCCCTGCGAAGCAAGCGCACTTCCATACGCATAATGAAGATATGGAGTGCCGGGAAAATCCTTCAGCATCTGCTCAAGCGCGGCAATTCCCTGCTCTGGATTCTGCTTCGCCAGCAAAGCGGCGGCCTCGCCTGCAGCATGAATCAGGGCATCTTTCGAGGGATCCACCTGCGAGGGCAAAAGCGGTACACGCAGCAGCGCCATCCCTAAAGCAGTTTTCGCCTGCTCGGGAAAATCGGTTTGCGCGAATTGCCCGGCCAACAGAGCTTCCGACTTTTCAAATGCGCCGCGCAGGTTCAAAAGCAACGCCAAATGATAATTCGCAACAACGGTGATCTCCGGGTCCTCCGCAAATCCCAGATCATGAGCACGCTCTAAATGATGAAATGCGTCGTCATAACGCTGAACCTCAAACTCGCACAGGCCAAGAAATCCCCAGCCCGGGCCCACTTTCGGATTGATTTTGAGCAGATGCTCAAACGCCGGTATCGCATCTGCATATTGGTCGGCGTCGTAATTGGTGGTCCCCAAATACCACCAGCCTTCAGCCCAACTTGGGCGCAACTTCAACGCAGCTTGATATTCGCGAATGGCTTCTTCGGTTTTTGACACATCGCGGTCTGCGGCGGCCCGAGCAGAAAGTTCTTCAAACGATGCGGAGACGTTGCCGCTGGATGGTCCTGCCGCGTGCGCCATCAGCGTGGCCGGAACGAACATCAAGAAAAGCACCGCAAGAACACACCAACTTCGCGAATAGAAGATGATACGCATATCCGAGTCTGCCCCAGAATGAGCTTCGCGGCGAAGCCCATCATAGCTGATTCGAATCATAGCCCGATTTGAAGTTTCCGGAGCCGCCGCATCCGTCATTACACGGTTGAATAGGCTGTGGTAAAAACAACAGGATGTTCATCCGGCCCAGTTTGCCCCTCCCGGCGCGATTTTCCCGCAGACGTTTTCTGCGTGGAGTGGCCGGAACGCTGCTGCTGCCCAAGTTGCCTCTTTTCGCGAAACCGCTTCCGGCGGCTTCGGACCCGTTTGAGGAAATCTCCGAATCCCGGAGCGGAATCACCTGGGCGCATACGGCAGGAAAATCTCCGAACAAATATTTACCGGAATCTACCGGCGCGGGCTGCGCGTTTCTCGATTACGACAATGACGGCTGGATGGACATTTATCTGGTCAACAGCGGCAGGTGCGATTTCTACACTCCGCCTCATGCCTTGCGCAACGCTCTCTACCGCAATAACCGCGACGGAACGTTTACCGATGTGACCGAAAAAGCTGGCGTCGGCGGAGGCGGCTATGGCCAGGGAGTTGCCGTCGGCGATTACGATGGCGACGGCTTCCCCGATATTTACCTGACGCAGTACGGCGGGAGCATTCTGTATCACAACAATGGTGACGGAACTTTCAGCGACGTTACGGAGAAAGCCGGCGTCGGTGTCTACGGCTGGGCTTCGAGCGCGGTTTGGTTCGACTACGATAATGACGGCAGGCTGGACTTGTTCGTCTGCCAGTTCGCCAAATTCGACAAAGAAACCGGCTGCGGAATTGGGCCTGACGGCAAACGCCACTACTGCATTCCTAAAATCTTTCAGCCCATGCCAAGCTGGCTTTTTCATAACAATGGCGACGGAACGTTTACCGATGTGAGCAAAGAATCGGGAATCGCCGAGTCATTGGGTAAGTCTTGGGGCGTGGTGGCTACCGACATTAATAATGACGGGCGTATGGATTTATTTGTCGCCAACGACACGGTCGCAAATTTTCTCTTTATGAACCAGGGCAACGGAAAATTTGTGGAAAGCGGCCTCGCCGCCGATGTTGGTTATAACGCCGATGGCAGGCCTCGCTCGGGCATGGGCGTGGATTCCGCCGACTTCAACCAGGACGGCCTCTTGGATTTGTTCGTGGCCAACATTGATGAGGAAATTTTCTCGCTTTACCAGAATAACGGTGATGGCACGTTCAATGATGAAGCCATGCCGCTGGGTATTGGATTGGCCACCCGCTGGATGAGCGGATGGGGACTGAAATTCTTTGACTATGACAACGACGGTGAACTTGATCTGATTCTGGCCAACGGATTCCCAGATGATTTGGTGGAGGAATTTTCCAGTGAGGTAAAGTACCGCGAGCCTCTTCTGCTTTTCCGCAATACCGGGAGCCGCTTTGAAAATGTAAGCGCGAACAGCGGGCCGGTATTCCAAAAATCATTCGCCGCGCGCGGGCTGGCGCTTGGGGACTTCAATAATGATGGAGCGGTAGACGCGCTGATTTCGGTCAACGACGGCCCACCAGTCCTGCTTCGCAACAACATCGGCAGGCAGAATCACTGGCTGGGCATTAAGTTAGTGGGAACGAAATCCAATCGCGATGCTGTCGCCGCTCATATCACATACAAAGCCGGCGATTTGAAACGAAGCAGAATGAAAGTAGGCGGCGGAAGCTTTTTATCTGCCCATGATCCCAGAGTTGTGCTCGGCTTGGGCAAACGCACAAAAGTTGATTGGCTGGAAGTGAAGTGGCCGCAGCCCAGCGGCAAAGTGGAGCGTTTCGCCAATCTTCCCCTGGACCGCTACATCACAATCGTCGAAGGCGAGGGGAAGTGGAAGTGATGACACTCCCTCATGAAGCTTTCTTCATCCCCTTGCCGCAAATTTACGACTTCGGCCGGGTAATCGCACCTTCTGCTGCTGAAGAAACCAGCGCGCCGTACTTCGCGAAAACTCCCGTCGGATAGCGCGGCTGCGGAGGCTTCCATGCGCTCATGCGCTTTTCGATTTCCTTTTCACTTACTTCCATCTCCAGGAGTTTTTGATTCACATCAATATTTATGATGTCGCCTTCGCGCACAGCGGCAATAGGACCTCCCAACGCGGCCTCCGGAGCGACGTGGCCAATCATCAGTCCATGCGTTGCGCCACTGAAGCGCCCGTCGGTAAGCAGTGCGACCGAACCGCCGAGGCCTTCGCCGACAATGGCTCCCGTCACGCTCAACATTTCGCGCATTCCGGGGCCGCCTTTGGGGCCTTCGTAGCGGATGACGACCACGTCTCCCGCTTTGGTTTTCTTGGCTGTGACCGCAGCCATGGCATCTTCTTCCGATTCAAAAACGCGCGCCGGGCCACGATGCGATAGCCGTTCGTGGCCGCTGATCTTCGCCACGCAACCATCCGGAGAAAGATTGCCCTTTAAAATCACCAGCCCGCCGGTTTTCTTCAGTGGCTGGTCGAGTGGAACAATCACCTGCTGTCCCGCAGTCTCTTTTGCCTGGGAAGCTTCTTCCGCGAAAGTTTTCCCCGTTACTGTAAGCGTGGAACCATCCACCAATTTTCCATCGAGCAAGCGCTTGGCAATCAGCGGAATGCCTCCGGCTTTGTCCACATCGGTGGCAACAAAGCGCCCGGAAGGTTTGAGGTCTGCAATCAGCGGAGTGCGCTCGCTGACTTTTTGAAAATCATCAATCTGCAATGGGAGTTCCGCCTCGCGTGAAAGCGCAAGCAGGTGCAGAACTCCGTTGGTCGAGCCGCCAGTGCAGGCAATTCCGGCAATCGCATTTTCGAAAGCTGCGCGGGTGAGAATGTCTCGCGGCCGAATACCTTTCTTCAGGAGATTCAAAACCACTTCGCCGCAGCGAAACGCAACCTGGTCCTTGCGGGCATCCATCGCAGGAATGCTGTTAAATCCCATCGGCGAAAGTCCGATCAGCTCCATGACCGTGGACATCGTATTCGCCGTGTACTGTCCGCCGCAGGCGCCCGCGCCGGGGCAGGCAACGTTTTCGATTTCGAGCAGGTCGGCATTGGTAATTTTTCCGGCGGCGTTGGCACCTACCGCTTCGAATACATCCTGAATAGTGATGTCTTTACCCCGGTAATTTCCCGGAGCAATCGTGCCTCCGTAGAGCACAAGACCGGGCAGATTCATGCGCGCCAGCGCCATGGCCGCGGCGGGAATCGTCTTGTCGCATCCCACCACGCATACCACCGCGTCAAACAATTGCCCCCGGCAGACCAATTCAATGGAATCCGCGATTACCTCGCGGCTCACCAGTGACGCCCGCATCCCCTCAGTGCCCATGGTTTCGCCATCGGAAATGGCGATGGTATTGAACTCCATCGGCGTGCCTCCCGCCGCGCGGATCCCCTCCTTCACCTTGGCCGAAAGCCTGCGCAGGTGGAAGTTGCAGGGCATAGTTTCAATCCAGGTATTGGCTACGCCAATGATTGGCTTGGCCAAATCGGCGTCCGTAAACCCAATTGACTTGAACATGGCGCGCGCCGGGGCTTGGTCGCGTCCGTCAGTAATATTGCGACTGCGATGTTTGGAGTCCATAAGTTTAAGTAAGCTCTTCCGTTGTAGCTGTTGCAGGGATCTTTTGATCGCAAATTTGCGATCTTTTGCTCGAAATCCGGCTTCATCTCTCTGAAAACATAATCGGCAATGAAAAGCAGAGATGTTTAGAATACACCGACAGCTCTGAATCCCGCACCTTAGCCGCCCTCCCGCATCTTCCGTCTTCAGAGCACGCAAACGTCCCGCCTTTCTTTTCATCCAATTCATGCTCAAGAAATCTTATCGAGGACGAATTATGAAATCAAAAAACCAATCTAGCGTTGAAAATCTGGCCGAGCGCCTCTCCAGTGGAGACGTGAAAAGCGTTATCTCTGAAGTCAGCGAGCGTGGGGAACAATTCCAGGAAGACATCAAAGAAATAGGTCACGAGATCCATTCGCGCATGAAGGACCTCAACATCACCTCTGCCACTGTGCCCAATGCGTTCCGGAAGGCTCCAAAATTCATCTCGCCCACGGTCCACCGCTGGCTCGACATCGGCGTTACTGGATATTTCGCCGTGCTCGCCGTGGTGTTCGCGGCGCGCGGGAAGAAGGGTGCGGCCGTCGCTGCCGGCGTAAATGCCGGTATGGTAGCCGGAGTTTCTGCCTTCACCGATTACGAAGGCACTGGCGAAAAGCCCATTAGCTTCAAACTCCATGGCACGCTTGACGCGGCCCAGGCCACCACTGCCGCGCTCGCTCCGGTTCTTCACGGATTTACCGGCGAACCCGAGGCCAAGTTCTTCTACGGGCAAGCCGCGAATGAAGTCGCCGTCATCGCCTCAACCAACTGGGATGCAGGCACGCCCCGTGGTTTCCTGCGCAAAGTTGCATAGCTGCTTTGTAGCAGGAAACTATGTTTAGACCATCCTCCCGCGTTTTGCGCGAGAGGATGGGGGCTTGACTTTTTACAACCTACCCTCTTAACTCTCTTTCCAGCAACACCCGATTGACGGCGGAAGCCAGGGCAGGATAAGTTCCTAGTATTCGGCCTCTCCCGGCCGCCAGAGGTTTTGTGGTTAGGTATTGGTGTGGGCGCAGCTTCGCAGATTGTCTGCTCGCAGGCGTGTGCTTGCTTGGCGTATTGGGCATTTTTGCCACGCCAGCCCTCTACGCGCAGGCTCTTGCGCCGCCTTCCGGTTCCGACCAGTGGGATGTTTCCATTGCCGCAGATAATTTTCAGCATATTTATGTGTTGTATGCGCAAGCGCGGCTGGGCGCCTCTGGATCGGTTCCTGCCATGACGCTGGTCGAGAGCAGCGATGACGGTAAAACCTGGCAACCGCCACGCCAGCTTACCCCGCCCACTATTGCAGGGCAATCAAGCCCGCAAATCGTAATTGACTCTGCCGATCACAGAACAATTTATGCCTCATGGCTTGAGCGCAATGGCCAGGACGTGATGCTGGCCAAATCGGTGGACTTCGGCCAGAGCTGGTCGGTATTTATTGCAGACCGCGCAACCGCTCCCGCGCAGAAACCAGCGCTCGCTGTTTCTGGTCAGAATGTGTTCGTAGGTTTTAACCGCGCGCAAAAAATGTGGGTGGCCTCTTCGCACGACGGAGGAATCACCTATTCCCGGGCGACGCTCGAAACGGGAGAAGCGCTCACGGGAGCCCTCGCGGGCAACGCTGCCATGGACCTGCAAGGCAATGTTTATTTTGCGTGGGCGGGAAATGTTCAGTCTACAAGTAACAACGTGCGCGTAAACCTCTACATCAGCAAATCTCCCGATAGCGGAAAAACATGGGCAACGAAATTGATGGATAGCTCCGGCGCGCCCGCCGGATGCACGGCGCAAAATTGTGAGTGGGGCTACATGGGAGCGCAGATCAGCGTCGCCGCAGATGCCGCTGGAACCCTCTATGCTTTCTGGAACTCCGGGCCATCCAAACAGGCCGCCCGAGTTTATTTTTCATCCTCCACGACACAAGGCGAGACCTGGTCTGCAAAAGTTGACGTTTCCAGCGCGCCGCAGGGAGCGAACCACGTTCTGCCGACAATTTCCGCAGGTGCCGCAGGCGAGGTACGCATCGCATGGATAGATTCACGCAACAGCCCCGACTGGAGCGCGTACTATCGAACCTCCAGTAACGGCGGCGCAACGTGGTCAAAAGAGCGCATGATCTCCCACTACGCGCTGACTTCCAGCTTTATGTCGGTAGACACCTTTGATTTTCTATTTGGGAGCCAGCCGGAAATGGCGGCGATGGAAAGCAACAAAGATACTACATTCCCAGGATTATAGAAGTTTCCTCGAACCACACTTCAGGGTTGTCCAAAGGGTACTCACCACCATAATTTTGCTCGCAGGACCACAAGCCTTGTCCGAAGGGACACTCACCGACGTGAGTAGACGGCCAAAGTTACCAAAGTATATTTAATGTTGGAAACCGGACAATGTCTTCCGGTTTTGGTAATTTCCCGGGAATGGCAAATGCTCCAAAGATATAAAGATCGGAAACTGGATAAATATGACAAAGAAGCAAAGCGACTGCATAATTTTGGATTTCGTCAAGATTTGAATGCGCGCAAGAAATACGCTTTTCGCATATTTGCGATTGTTACGTTATGGATTACGGCGATGCTAGGAATATTGACTTTGCAAGGCTTCAGCCTGTATGGATTTCATCTTTCAGATAATGTTCTATTGGCTGCCATCGGTTCTACGACGGCTACCGTTATAGGGATGCTGCTCATAGTCATACGATACTTGTTTACTGGGAAGCCATTACCAGAGGCTTATCAGGCCAATACCCGGATTCGCTGAGAAGATTAAAAATCCTGCTTGCTACTCCAATCGCAATGCACCTGTAAGCTCCGCCGCGCGGGTGATTTCATGTTCCCCACACCAGCGGGCGAAATCCGCCGTTAACTTCTCCGTGGCGCATGGGTCCCAAAAGCTCGCGGTGCCAATCTGTACCGCAGCCGCACCCGCCAGCATGAACTCAACTACGTCTTCTGCCGTGGAAATTCCGCCCATGCCAATCACAGGAATTTTTACCGCCTTGGCTGCGTCGTAGACCATACGCAAGGCAATCGGCTTGATGGCGGGCCCGGAAAGCCCCGCGGTAACGTTGGCAATGCGCGGCTTGCGCGTTTCCGGATCAATGGCCATAGCGATGAATGTATTCACCAGGGAGAGTGCGTCGGCACCGGCCTCCTGCGCTATCCGCGCCATCTGCGCAATGCTGGTCACATTAGGCGAAAGCTTCACGATCAGCGGATGGCGCGCGCGGTGCTTGGCCGTGGCTACCACTTCATCAAGCGAACGCGGGTCGCCGCCGAACTGCACGCCGCCGTACTCGGTATTCGGGCAGGAAACATTTAATTCGTAAGCGGCAATGCCTTCGCCCTCATTCAAAATTTCGATGGTCTGTTCGTAATCTTCGCGGGTGTAGCCGAAGACATTGGCAATCACCACGATGTTCGGGATTTGCCTCAGCTTCGGCAGCTTCTCTTCAATGAATGCCCTCGCCCCAATGTTCTGCAATCCGATCGCATTCAACATTCCCGCGGCGGTTTCGTATAGACGCGGAGGAGGGTTGCCGGCCATAGGCTCTTTCGAAAGCCCCTTGACCACAAATCCGCCGAGCTTATCGAGATGAACAATATCTTCAAATTCGACTCCGTATCCGAAAGTGCCGCTGGCGGCAATGATGGGATTTTTCAGTTGAATGCCTGCAACGCTAATGCTCAGGTCAGGCACGCCGGGTTGCGGGCTCATCGCGCCGCTCCGCGCAGTCGAACCTGCGGATTACGGCTATAGGATTGAACAGCCTGCGCGGGCAGGATCACCGGAAAGATCAGTGTCGGAAAGATCATGGGGGAGATCATCGTTGCCATTGTAAACGTTGCAATCGTAAAAATGGATTGCACAATTTATGCGGCAGCAGTACACGTGTATGATCGTCAATTCGCGCTAATCGTCAATTGCCAAATATCCACAATCCACCGAAACTCTCTGTGATCTGTATTACAGCACCCATGCCTCTCATCTGTCATGCTGAACGCGGCATTGATTCACGAATTGAATCAATGCAAGTCGAAGCCCTACCGAATGTAGAAGCGCAAACCGCACCAGCCCCGGAGAGCCTGCCCTGAGGGAGCTGAGTGCAGCGAAGCGAGTCGAATGGGGGCGTCATACGATAGCCCGAGCCTGCCCTGAGCAAAGCCGAAGGGGAAGTCCTGGGTAGCCAAGAAAAAAGAAACAATTCCGCTCTGCCGAGGGCTTGTTCTATTCGATGCTCTGCGTACGATTTTAACGTTCCCACTCAAGCCAAAATCGGGCTTGAATGGGCCACCCGCCCAATAGAATGATCCTCCAATTTTGGGCTGCTTCTGGCGATGCCCTAACCAGTCCTGAGCGCCATCGAAAGGAAAGCTTTGCATCTTAAGAAAAGAATGTACGAAGCGCCACCACCCCAGCCCCGAAGAGGCGTAATGTGACAGCCCAGGACGCAAGTCCTGGGTAATCAGAGAAAAAGAACCAATTCCGCTCTGCCGAAGGCGGGTTACGAAAGCAAGCTGAAAGATCACGCAAACCGCTCCTCAGTAAATTCCCCACTCAAGCCCAAAGAAGGCTTGAATGGACGGCCGTCGAGGAACAATGTGACGAGGAATCCGCTTTTTGCAGGTCAACTACCCTAACCACCTTGTCATTCCGAATGGCTTTAGCCGTGAGGAATCTGCTTCTGGTTTTACGCGCTGCGATTAGGAATCACAACAACGTGAAAGGACACGGCTTCAGCCGTGCCGCCCGCCCCAGCCCCGAAGAGGGCGGAACGCGACAGCCCAGGACGGAAGTCCTGGGTAAGCAAGAAAAAAGAAACAACTCCGCTCTGCCGAAGGCTGTTGCCGGAGAGCGAAGCTCGGACCACAAAACGTTCCGCACCGTTCCGGGGACAACTCTCGCCCTAATATCTTGTCATTCCGAACGAAGAGAGGAATCTGCTTTTGGGGATGCGGCCAACAGGCAATGACACCAAATGTGGAAGTGGCCGACCGTGCCCAGCCCCGAAGTGGGGGCGGCATGCGACAGCCCAGGACTTCAGTCCTGGGCGGGCGAGAAAAAAGAAACAATTCCGCTCTGCCGAAGGCCGAGGTGATTACGCAGAGCCTGCCCTGAGCGCAGTCGAAGGGAAAGCTTTTCGACAAACCTACCCTGACTAACGAGGGACACAAAGCCCGAACGAAATTCCTGTCAAGCCCCCAATTTCCGCAATTCCCCCTATCTCATTGATCCCACTAAGCAGTAGTTAGTACCCTCCATGTCCCATTTCCCCCAACCAATTTGCTATGCTTGAAATATAGGCTCACACATCGAGCCGACACACAGAAGGCACGGCGCAAGCCGTACCTTTTTCTTTGCCCAAAACAAATCATGGAAAACTTTTCGCCACTACCGGTCTCTTTGCCCGAACTCCACGCCCAGGCCGCGCCCGCAAAATCCCGGCACCGCCTCGACAACACCAAGCGCAAAGGAGAACTCTCCGAAGCCGCCTTCGTCCTCAAAACCTCCAGCCTCGCCTTCGGAGTAGCCAAGCCCTGGGGAGACAGCGAGCGCTACGACTTCATTCTCGACTCAGGCCGCCGCCTCTGGCGCGTCCAACTCAAATGCACCGACGCCCTCCGCGC
>Ga0134128_10007662_pt1 | contig 13031 bp, 10 predicted proteins | sample KB31754_FD_96462 | JGI IMG/M metagenome (GOLD analysis project Ga0134128, IMG submission 96462) | Terrestrial soil microbial communities with excess Nitrogen fertilizer from Kellogg Biological Station, Michigan, USA - KB3-175-4 | ecosystem: Environmental > Terrestrial > Soil > Unclassified ... | reverse complement strand
GTGAACCGGGTAAATTTTGAGCCGGAACAGGACGGCTGATTGCGGTTCGGAAATGTAAGAACCTCACCGCTACTGACACGGAACAAAGCGATTTGGCTGATTGTGCCGTGGCCGTTATACCGGGACACTTGAGCAAGTTCGTATAATCGAAAACTACATGGCAAAAAGCAAAAAACTGGAGCTGCGGCAGCAGGTTGGGCAACTGCTCATCATGGGCTATGACGGCGTGGAAATGGATGCGCGCTTGCGCACCATGCTGAACACGCTGCAGCCAGGCGGTGTGATCCTCTTCGCGCGCAATATCGAGTCGCCTGGGCAGACGTGGAAGCTGCTGAAAGAGTCGCAGGCCACCACTCCGGTTCCCATGTTCCTGTGCGTGGATCTGGAAGGCGGCACAGTAGACCGGCTGAAGAAGGTGATTGCGCCGGCGCCTTCCGTGCGCGAAGTATTTTCAAGCGGCGACCGCAAGCTGTTTCGCATGCACGGCCACATTCTGGGACTCGAGAGCCGCGCGCTCGGCTTCAACACCGATTTTGCGCCGGTATTCGACCTGGGATTTCCGGCGTCTGAGCGCGTGCTGGGATCTCGCACGGCATCGGCCGATCCCAAAGACGTCATCGTATATGCCCGCGAGTGTCTGAAGGGATTGAAAGCGGCGCATGTTCTCGGCTGCGGAAAACACTTTCCAGGCCTTGGTGAGGCGAACCTGGACACGCATCATGAGCTGCCGGCCATCGCCAAACCGTTTCGCAAACTTTGGGCGGAAGACCTGCTGCCCTACCGGGAATTGCATAAGCAGATCCCCTTTGTGATGGTGGCGCATGCGGCATATCCCGAGGTGACAAAGAACAATCTGCCCGCGTCGCTCTCCAAGAAGTGGATGAATGTGCTGCGGGAGAAGATTGGCTTCCGCAACCTGATCATCTCTGACGATCTGGAGATGGGCGGCGTGCTGGCTGCTGGGCGGATTGAAGAGGTCGCGGTGGAGACGCTGCGGGCAGGCGCCGATATGTTTCTCGTCTGCCACAACCAGGAACTCGTATGGCGGGCATTCGAGGCGGTGCTGCGCGAAGCAGAGAAGGACCGCAAATTCGCCGGCCATGTTGCCGAAGCGGCCAAGCGAGTCCTAAGTCTCAAGCGACGCTCAACCCCTCTGCAACATTTCGCGCCTCAGCCCAAAGAGCGGGTGATCAAAAAGCTGCAAGGGATCATTCAGGAGTTCACAGAAATTGTTTCTGAGGACAGTGGGGTGGGAGACCTCTTCACCGGCTTTAAGGTGGCCCGTCCTTGATTGTCGCGGGAGTGATGAGCGGAACTTCCGCGGATGGCATTGATGTAGCAATTACAGAAATCGGCGGGCACGGGTTCAAGCTGCGCTTGAAGGTTCTAGGCTATAAACATGCTCCCTATCCGCGGAATGTCCGCGCGGCCATACTGCGGGCCATGAATGCCGCCCAGATCAGCGTGGGCGAGCTGTCGCGCTTGAACTTTCTCCTTGGCGAGCTCTACGCCGACGCTGTCCACAAGGCGCTGCAAACAATGCGAATCTCGAAGTTGGATCTGGTGGGCTGCCACGGGCAGACAATCTACCATCAGGGCGAGGGCGCAAACTTTCTCGGCCGGAAGGTCAAGTGCACGTGGCAAACAGGAGAGGGAGCAATCGTCGCGGCTCGCTTGGGAGTTCCGGTGGTTTCCGATTTTCGTCCGGCCGACATGGCAGCCGGAGGAAAAGGCGCGCCTCTGGTCCCGTTCCTCGATTACGTGCTGTTCCGCGACGCTCGTGCAGGGCGCATTGCGCAGAATATCGGCGGGATCGCAAACCTCACGGCTATTCCCGCCAGTGCAAAGCCTGAAGATGTCATCGCCTTCGATACCGGCCCCGGAAACATGGTGATTGACCAGTTGATGCAGATGCTGTTTAACAGGCCTTACGACCGCAACGGCAGTACAGCCGCGCGCGGTAAGGCGCTTAAAGCAGTACTTGAAGAATGCTTGCGTCAGCCGTATTTCGCTCTGAAGTCGCCGAAAACCGCCGGACGGGAAGAGTTTGGCAGGGAATATGCGAAATGGTTTCTGCGACGATGCGAACGGGCCGCAAAGGAAGATGTGATTGCTACAGCCACGGCGCTAACAGCGAGGTCAATTGCGGAGGCTATTCAAAAATTTGTGATCCCGGGCGGCCGAGGCGCGAGATTTCGGGACTACATTGTTTCTGGTGGGGGCACCGAAAATCGCACTCTGATGCGGATGCTGGAGAGGGAAGTCAGCGTATTGGGGTTGAAGATGAAGAGTCCGGTTGAGTTTGGCGTTCCCAGCCAGGCAAAAGAGGCCATTGCGTTTGCTGTGCTGGCATATCAGACCTGGCATCGGCGGGCGGGGAATATACCTTCGGCTACGGGGGCAGAGAGGCCGGTTGTCCTTGGAAAAATTTCTTATGCCTGAATTTATTCGAGTTCCCAAGTGGATATTGAGAGCGGGCGCCCAGAACGATTCCAAATTGATCACCCGATTACCCGATCACCGGATCACCCGATTCTCAACACAGCCGAGGGCGGCTGCGCCACACGTCCTTCTCCTCGTATTGGCATGCGTCAGCATGGTCTCGTGTTCAGCCAAGCCTAAGCCGGGTACGCTGGTGATGGACATTGAGAGCAGTCCGGTCAACCTAGACCCGCGAGTGGGCACAGATTCGCAGTCAGAGCGGATCGCGGATTTGATCTTCGATCCGCTGGTGCGCAAAGACGATCATTTCAATCTGATGCCATGGGTGGCCACGAGCTGGGATCTGCCCGATCCCCGGACTTACATTTTTCATCTGCGCAAAGGAATTGTGTTTCACGACGGCAGACCGCTGACAGCCCGCGATGTGAAATGGACTCTGGACTCGTATAAAAACGGGACTGTGGTCAGCATTCGCGCCGCCACGTACCGCCACGTGATCAAAGTTGATGCGCCCGATGATTACACTGTCGTGATCCATCTGGATGAGCCTGACTCGACGCTGCTGTGGAACCTCTCCGATGGCGCGTTTGGTATTGTGCCATATGGTAGCGGGAAAGAGCTCACGGTGAACCCGATTGGATCGGGGCCGTTCCGGTTCGTAAGCGTGGAGCAGGACAACAATGTGATTCTGGAGCGCAATGAGCATTACTGGGCCAAGCCGCCGAATGTGGCACGCGTGCGCATGAACGTGGTGCCCGACGCAACCACGCGCGCGCTGGAACTGCGCAAAGGCAGCGCCGATCTGGTAGCGACAAATGCGCTGGGCGCAGATATGGTCAATACGCTGCAACGCGATTCCCACCTGAAAATCCAGCGTGAGCCTGGTACGGGGCTGGTATATCTCGCGTTCAACCTGCGTGATCCAATTCTGAAGGACGTACGCGTCCGCGAGGCGATCGCGTATGCCATTGACCGGCAGCCAATCCTCAATTATTTGTTTGGCGGCTATGGGCGGATGGCTGACAGCGTTCTGCCGCCGGAACACTGGGCCTACAACGGCGACGTGCAGCACTACCCTTACTCACCTGAAAAGGCCAACGAGCTGCTGGACCAAGCGGGCTATCGGCGAGGCAAGGACGGAATACGCTTTCATCTCACCTTCAAAACTTCCAACACAGAAGAAAGCTCGCGGCTGCTGCCCGTCGTCTTACAACAGCAGCTTAGAAAAGTTGGCATTGCGCTGGAGATCAGGACCTTCGAGTTCGCCACTTTATATTCCGATATCTTGCGAGGCGCGTTCCAGCTCTACTCGCTGCGATGGGTGGGCGGCAGCAACCAGGACCCTGACATTTTCGCTTACGCCTTTGACTCCAGCAGTTTTCCGCCCAAGCGCGCCAACCGTGGATACTATTCAAACCCTCGCGTTGATGCGTTGATCGCGGAAGGGAGGCAAACTCTGGATCGCGCCGAACGCAAACGGGACTATGGGGAAATCCAGACGATCCTGGCGCGTGATCTGCCCTATATCGATTTCTGGTACATGGATAACGTGATGGTGCACACTACACGGATACGCGACCTGGATTTGAATCCTTCAGGGGATTACGACTTCCTCACCACCGTGGAGTGGGCGAAGTAGAGGCTGGCGAGGAAGTGTTAGCATCAAAAGATTCGTATCTATGAAGATCCTCTTTATCGGCGATATTTTTGGCAGCGCGGGACGCAGGATTGTGCGTGATCATCTGCAACACGTGGTGGAGACCCGCAACGTTGACCTGGTGATTGCCAATGCGGAGAACTCCGCGGGCGGCTTCGGTCTTACGCCGAGCATCGCCGATGAGCTGTTTGATCTTGGCTGTGAGGTTTTGACGACCGGAAATCATGTCTGGGACAAGCGCGAGATCATCGATTATTTCAATTCCGTGAACGGCGATCCGAGTGGACGAGCGCGCAGGGTGCTGCGTCCAGCCAACTTCGCTGAGGGCGTACCCGGCATCGGCTGGTACGAAGGTGTGAGCCGCGCTGGATATAGATTTGCCGTGATCAATCTGCAAGGGCGCGTCTTCATGCAGGACAACGACGATCCTTTTCGCAAGGCTGATGCGCTGCTCAAACAGCTTACGGCCAAAGTGGTGCTTGTGGACTTCCACGCTGAGGCAACATCAGAAAAGATCGCCATGGGATGGTATTTAGATGGCCGTGTGACCGCAGTGCTGGGAACACACACGCATGTGCCGACAGCCGATACGCGCGTTCTCCCCAAAGGCACCGCCTATCAGACTGATGTCGGCATGACAGGCCCTTATGACAGCGTTATAGGCGTGGAAAAAGAGCAGATCCTGCAACGGTTCTTGACCGGCCTGCCTGGCAGGTTTGAAGCAGCCAAAGGTGATCCGCGTTTTTGCGCCGTGGTCATTGAATGCGACGAGAACACTGGTCGCGCACACGCCATACAGCGGCTCATGTTAGGGGAATAAAAAAGCAGCCCGCGAGAGGCTGCTTTTGTTTTCCTTTTTCCCGGCTAACGCGCAGCCTTCTTCTTTTTTCGAGTAGGCGCGTGGTGCACGGGAGGTTTCTTGGCGGCCGGCAGTTCGCCTTTTTCCATGGTGAACATGAACGGGTTCGGCGTGTAATTGGTGATAATCCCGATGATATCGGTCATTGTGCCTGCTGCCGGAGGTTTGGTCATGGGCTTATCCATCATGACGTGGAGATCAGCCTTGTTGGCCGTCTGATTGTCCTCGGTAATAGCAGCGTCAATGCTATCCGACGTGGCGGAAATGACTTTGACCGGAATCTTCAGCTTGGCTTGGCCACCTTTTTGAAGGTCTTGAATGCTTTGCCAGACTTTGTCAGCGGCCTCGGTACCCGCGGGTGAGCAGCCTTTCTGCTGGAGAATAAATTCCTTGTCCCCGAAGGAAAGCTGAGTCACATCATTTTGCTGGACTGCCTGAACAGCCAGATCGCAGGGGGTGGGCTTGGGAGTGATCATCTGGGCAATATTGGCCGGCGGAGCGGTCAATGCGCCGGTCTGCTGCACGAACTGGTCCCATCCCTGATCGTTGCCGTGGTAATTGTGATAGAAGGCCTTGCAATATCCGTTGATGCTCTGGACTGCGGCGGCGCCGTTGGGGATGGCTTGCGCCAAATTCATCGCTTTGGCGCAATGCCAGAATCCAGTCAATTCCATGGGATTGGAATTGAGCTCGGCAATCGCGAGCTGGTACATATCGCCATAATTATTCGGCTCAATCTGAAGGGACTTGGTGTAGTGTTCTTTAGCTACCGCATAATTCTTGGCCTGGAGCGCACAAAAGCCGGCGGCGCCTTCAAAGATGTTGCTCATCTGGTTCTTGAGCTTCTGGAAATCGGCGTCAGAAAGGCCTTCCGGTTTTTGCCACGTCGGGAGGTGCTGCAATCCAGCCTCGGATTCGCTGCATGTTGACTGAAGCGCCTGTGCGTTCCCCGTGCTCGCCTTGGTACGATCAATAAACGCGACAATTGCCAGCGCGCGAATGTTGTTTTGATCGAGTTGCAGAATGCGCTTTGCCGTATCTTCCACCTTCGCCTGGTTGTTCGCTTGCTGATACGCGGCCATCGCCTGTTCCAGCGCGTCAATTTTGACAATGCTGTTCGGATATTGCTGGACAAAGGCTTCCATTGCAGCGGCCTTGGCTGCAGGATCGGTTGTATTCAAGGCGGTAATGTACGCGTTGTATTCAGCGGGATCTTTGATCACCTTCTGGCTGGTGGGTGTTTGACTGGCCCCGGGGTTAGAGGCCGACGCGGCGGGTTGCTGGGCGTTGGGCGCCGGCGCGGTAGGTTGCTGGGCGAATGTCATAGCGCCCGCGGTTAGCGCAAGCACAAACGTGACAAGCACTTTTTTCATGAATCGCTCCTTAAGTCCTTCACTGCCAAGAATTATGTGAGGGCCGAAACACCATTTGACCGTCCTGGGCCTGCCCTCTTGCTGTAGTCCAAAAACCTGAGCAACGGATTATAAAAGACGAACCCCTGTATTAAGCAAGTCGCGCCTAAATTTGCCAGTTTACTCGTGAGATGCAAACTCCTGCTGGACCGTTATCCAGAGTCGCTCGTTGGGCATTGACCTCCGCGTCCGAGCCTCCCCAGAATGCTGAAACCGGAGAGCAACTATCATTAGACACCGGACAACCGAAGAATAGACAGGAGCGATTTTCCGTATGTCAGACCTACAGCTTTCGGGCAAGGTGGCTCTGGTGACCGGCGGTGGACGCGGCATTGGCGCCTCCATTGCTGTAAGGCTTGCCACCCTTGGGGCCGCGATTGTCGTGTGCGGCAGGACGCAATCTCATATCGATCAGACTGCAGGACGGATCAGGGCTGCCGGTGGACGGGCAGAAGCCATGACGTGTGACGTTTCCGATTGGGAGTCGGTGACCGCGCTTGCCGGGAAAGTAGAAAAGATGTTTGGAAAGTTGGAGATTGTCGTTAACAATGCCGGAATCGGCGGATTTGGCGGGCCTCTCCATACGATGCCGGTGGAGCGCTGGGATGCGGTGCTCAACACCAACCTTCGAGGTGTGTTTTACACGATTCGAGCTTTCGTGCCGCTTCTGCTGGCGGCGGGTGGCGGCCACATCATCAATATTTCGTCGATCGCGGGCAAGAACCCCCTGCCCAATGGGGCCGCTTATGCAGCTTCAAAATGGGGACTCAACGGGCTTTCCTACTCCGTGGCAGAAGAGCTGCGCGCCCACCAAGTTCGGGTTTCAGTCATCTGTCCGGGATCAACGCATACTGAACTCTCGCCCCATGAAGGCAAGGAACCGGAAAAGATGCTTCAGGCGGACGACATTGCTCATGTTGTGGAAATGCTGGTTACGCAGGCTCCGCAATCGTTTGTCAGCGAGATCGTGCTTAGGCCCACGCAGAAACCGTAGACGGAGAGAGAGCCAATTTCGCCTGACAACGATTCACATCGGGTGATCGGAACTGACGGAAATCTCCCGCGCTCACAAAGATTTGCTTGACGAGTGCAGGAACTCGAAGCTATTGACGTCTCTGGTTCGAGGTTGGTTTTCCGATCACCCGATGAACCGATCACCCGATTCTACGGGTGTTTCTGCTCCATTACCGGTAACTCCGGGTTTAGAGCGGGCTCCTCGCTCACGCGCACTGGAGGCCACGGCGCCAGAAGTTGCTCTTTGCGGTATACAAGGTTGCTGGCGTTGTATGTGGCAAGCTCAAACCCATGGCCGTGAGTGATGGCGTCTGTGGGACACGCCTCCACACAGTAGCCGCAGAAGATGCAGCGGTTATAGTCGATGTTGTAAATCTTCGCGTAGCGCTCGGCGCCGCTGATACGGTTCTCGGCCGTGTTCTCGGCTGCTTCAATGTAAATACAGTTTGAGGGGCAGGCCGCCGCGCAAAGAAAGCAGGCCACACACTTCTCCAGTCCATTTTCATCGCGCTGGAGCACGTGCAATCCGCGGAAGCGTTCCTGGAATACCGCCCCTTTCATCGGCCCCGGACCGTCAGGATAGTTCTCAACCACGGTGGGAGCAAACATCTCCCGAAACGTTACAGACATTCCCTTGGCGATGCCGGCAATATCGCGAATGATCGACATGCGACCAGTATAAAGCGTAACTTCGGAGCGCACAAAGGAACGCCAGATGAAGGCAATGATCAATTCACCTCGGAGCGCTGGCGAACGAATCTCCTTCGCTCCTTCATCGCGATTCGGGCAACAGAAGACGCAGTGAGGAGAATAGAACAAACGAGACAGCAAAACGTCGCTTGTCCGCCAGAAATTTCTATGACATACTCCCATAAGCGATTTATGGGAATCGGTGTTGGGAACGAATCAAGAGAAGGGTGCAGTTATGCTAAGTGAGCTCTGGCTTCGTGTGAAAGCGCTGTTGAGGCGGCGAGAGTTCGATCAGGAGCTTGAGGACGAAGTCGCATTTCACCTTGCCATGCGCGAAGAGAAGCGCCGTTCTGGCGGCGATCCGGGCAGTGGCGGGGCGGCCAGCCGAGAGTTTGGAAATCCTGCTGTAGTGCGCGAGCGATGCCGCGAGATGCGCTCCTTCATTCTCCTGGAAACCTTGTGGCAGGACGTCCGCTATGGCGCGCGCGTGCTTCGTCGCAGCCCGGTATTCGCGGCGATCGCGATCGCCACGCTGGCGTTGGGCATCGGCGCCAACACCGCCATTTTTTCGCTTACATACCAGGTGCTGCTGCGGCTTCTTCCCGTGCCGCATCCGGAGGAGTTGGTCATTCTGCGGTCGCCGGGCCCAAAGAACGGAAGGGTGAGCAGCGATGGCGATGATGCGGCTAGTTTTTCCTATCCCTTGTACAAAGCGATTCGCGAGCGCAGCGGCCAGGTCTTCACGGGTGTGCTTGCGCGCCAGACGGTCCCGCTCAGCGTTTCCGGTCTGGGTAACACAGAACGTGGGGAAGGCGAACTTGTTTCCGGCAACTATTTTGAAGTGCTGGGCGTGTGGCCGGCGCTCGGCCGAATTTTTGGCCCGCAGGATGAAACCAGCCCGGGTGCCAATCCGGTGGTGGTCCTCAGCTACGGATATTGGAAGCGTCACTTCGGCAACGATCCCTCCGTGCTCAACAAGGAAATAAATGTAAATGGCACTCTGCTGACCGTGGTTGGCGTGTCACAACTGGGTTTCTCCGGCGTGGAAGTTGGCGAACAGCCCGACATGTTCATACCGATTACGATGAAGCCGCAAATACAGCCCAACTCTGACCCGCTTGAAGGTCGCAAAAATCACTGGGCTGCGGTGCTGGCGCGCCTAAAGCCCGGCCTGAGCCGCAGCAATGCAGAAGCTGCTCTCCAGGCGATTTTCCGGCCAATTCTGGAAGAGGACCTTCCGCTGGAAGAGCTCTCGCCGCGGAAGAAGGAGCAGTTCCTGGCGCGCAAGCTGCTTCTGCAGGATGGCTCGCACGGGCGGCAAATTGTGCAGCAGGATACGCGCGGGCCGCTGATCATGCTCAGCGCCATGGTTGGGCTCGTATTGATCATTGCCTGTGCCAATCTTGCCGGACTCCTGATTGCGCGAGGAGAAGCGCGCCAGCGGGAGATTGCCGTGCGTCTTTCGCTTGGAGCGAGCCGCCGCCGGGTTCTCCGCCTGCTGCTCACCGAAGGTTTTCTGCTGGCGATGTGCGGAGCGGCTGCGGGGCTGGTAATAGCGCCGTTGCTGCTGCGGGCCATGTTGAAAGCTATTCCCAAGAGCGCCGGCCTGAGCGATCTGAGGGCCGACCTCAATCTCAATCTGCTGCTGTTTGCTGTGGGTCTGTCTCTTCTCTCCATCTTTTTGTTTGCGCTGTTCCCAGCGCTGCGTCTGCTGCGGGTGAGCGTTCAGGGTCCGCTCAAAGACCAGAGCGCCGCTGCTTCAGCGGGCACATCGGCGGCAGCCCTGCGCAAATGGCTGATCGTGATGCAGGTGATCTTTACGACGGTGCTTCTGGCCGCCGCCGGGTTGTTCACTCGAAGCCTGATCAACCTTCGCGACGTCAGGCTCGGGCTCAATCCCGACCACCTGGTTGAATTCTCCATCGCTCCCGAGCTCAACCGCTATACTCCCGTGCAAGAAGTGCAGCTGCTCGAGCGTCTTCGCCACGATATTTCCGGGTTGCCGGGCGTGCGTTCCGTCAGCGCCGCGGAAGTTCCAGTGATGGCAGGCGATTCAATGAGCGGCAATATCAGTGCGGAGGGCTACACGCCCGCAGAGAACGAAAACACCGATACCGGCAAGAACTTCGTTGGGCCAAACTATTTTTCTACCATGAACATACCTTTGCTGGCCGGGCGCGAGTTTCGGGAGAGCGATACCGAGACTTCGCCCAAGGTGGCGATCATCAACCAGAAGCTGGCAGAACGCTACTTTGCCGGGCGCAATCCGGTGGGCCAGCGCATGATGTTCGGTTCGAGCAATACGAAAAAACCGGATATTGAAATCGTAGGGGTAGTGGCGAACAGCAAACACGCCGACCCACGGGAAACGGTGACGCCTTTTGCGTACGTCCCATATGCGCAGGATCCTGAGCTGGGGCATGTGACATTTTACGTTCGCACCAGCCAGGACCCGGCATCCGCCGCAAACACGCTTCGAGCCGCGGTGGCGGCGGTGGACAGCGCCATCCCTGTTTACGGTGTGATGACGATGGACGAGCGCCGCGACGACACGATCTTCACAGAACGATTCATGGCGCTCCTGTGCATGATCATGGGCATACTGGCGGCGGTGCTGGCTGCGCTGGGACTCTATGGCGTGATGGCCTACATTGTCGCGCGGCGCACGCGCGAGATCGGCATTCGTATGGCGCTGGGCGCAACCCGCGGCGGAGTGGCATGGCTGGTGCTGGGTGAAGTCGTCCGCATGACTGCCATTGGTCTCCTCGTGGGCCTGGGCTGCGCGGTGCTGGTAGGGCGCGCCATTGCTTCTCAGTTGTTCGAGGTCAGCGGCGCGAACCCGCTCGTCCTGGCAATTACCGCTTGTCTGTTGTGTGCCGTGGCTCTGCTAGCTGGCGGCCTGCCAGCGCGCCGCGCTGCCGGAGTGGAACCCACCATTGCCCTGCGCTACGAATAGGGGCAAAAATGGCCGGGAAAACTGAGAGCCCTAGCAGCACTCAAAGGCGTGGAGTATTTCTGTGCGCCTTAACCGCGCACCAGGAACAACACTCCCGCTACGATCAGGACAGCCTCGATAATCGCCACGAAAACTTTTTCCGGCAGACGGTCAACGATGCGCTTGCCCAGCCAGGACCCAAACACCATGATCGGTCCCAACGCAAGTCCGATCAGCACGCCGGCCCCGGTCAGTACCGCCGTTTGGCGATACGCGACCAGCTTGGTTACATGCATGACCACCGTTGAAAGCGCCTCCGTGCCGATGTACGCTCCCTTAACCAATCCGTAGGCCAGAAAAAGAGGCGCCATGATTGGGCCAACGCTGCCCAGCAGAGCGGAAAGGAAGCTGGCTCCGGCTCCAATTCCGGCAAAAGCGGCGACCGGGAACGGCTTCGCCCGCCGCGGTCGCAAATGGCGCCAGGCAACGATTAACAGCAGGAACACACCCAAAAGCCGGGTGAGAAACGCCAGAGGCGCTTTCGCAAAAAGATATCCCCCAAGCAGCGCCATGGGAACGCCGCCGAAGGCAAACCACGCCACCACACGCCAGTGCAATTCCCTGCGGTTGAACCACGCTCGGCTCCCATTTCCAATAAGCTGTGCCACCGTCAAAATGGGAATCGCATCGCGAACTCCGAATGCGGCCACCAGAAAGGGCAGCAGGACTGCCGCGCCGCCGAACCCGGTGACCCCCGCCAGGGTTGAAGCGAACAGGGCAGCTAACGCGAGTACAGTCCACTGCACTATCTCCGACATGATACGAGCCGAGCAGTATACGGGATGAATGTAAGCTGTGAGTGTACATGAGAGTAACGACCAGACCTAGCTACGCCGCTCTTTTACAGGATCGATTGTGACTGGGAATAAAGAGAATTCCTTGAGTTCGGTTGTCGCTTTGTTGCCGGCTGCACCCTCAATGCCGGTTGATCTAACGTAGACCCCCGCGTTCAATCATGTGCCGCAGGAGCATCCGCAATGAGCAAAGGCCGCATGGAAGCGTTCAGTGATGGTGTACTCGCCGTCGTCATTACGATCATGGTGCTGGAATTAAAACCGCCGGCCGGAACGGGCCTCGCGGCATTAAAGCCGCTCAGTCCCACTTTGCTGAGTTACGTCTTGAGTTTCGTTTACGTCGGCATCTACTGGAACAATCATCACCACCTGCTGCATGCAACGCAGCGGGTAAACGGCGCAACTCTGTGGGCCAACCTGCACCTGTTGTTCTGGATCTCGCTCATTCCATTCACCACGGCGTGGATGGGAGAGAATCACATCGATTCCTGGCCTGTTGCGGTGTACGGGATCGTGCTGCTGCTGGCTGGGCTGGCCTATTTTATTCTGACGCGAGTCCTGATCAGACTTCATGGATTGGGTTCAACGCTGGCCACATCCATTGGCAGAGACAGGAAAAGCAAGATCTCAATTCTGGTCATTGCCGCGGCGATTGCACTTGCTTTCGTGCAGCCATGGATTGCCGATTTGGGTTATGTCACCGTTGCCATCATCTGGCTCGTTCCTGATCGGCGCATCGAAAGAAAGATTGCGGGGTGAGCACTTCGCGTACAGTTTCCGGCAAGGCACAAAGTTTATCGCGTGCTGGCGTAGCAACGCGTGCTCAAGGTAGGGCATCCATTCAGACCTCAGAACACAATCCCGATCACGGTCAGCGGCCGCAAGCGCCGCATTTTTCAAACCGCTTTCGAAAGCGCTTATCGGCGTTAAACGCATGGCAAAGGTGAAATTTGTATGTCACGCAAGCCAACGGCAACAAGCGCGGAAGCGATGAAAGATCAGCCGGGGCCAAGCGTTTGCAAGGGAATGCTTTCCGAGAATAAAGGTCGACTCACACTCGTGGCTAATCCTTGCAGCCTTGCGTCTTCCGCAGATCGCACGCTCGATCTTTGATCCTGAAGCGTCGATGTGGCTGATTCCCGATCAGCAACCAACAATGTATTGCAAT
>Ga0134128_10007661_pt1 | contig 13031 bp, 10 predicted proteins | sample KB31754_FD_96462 | JGI IMG/M metagenome (GOLD analysis project Ga0134128, IMG submission 96462) | Terrestrial soil microbial communities with excess Nitrogen fertilizer from Kellogg Biological Station, Michigan, USA - KB3-175-4 | ecosystem: Environmental > Terrestrial > Soil > Unclassified ... | reverse complement strand
CGCTTGAGCCGGAAGAGCGAGACGAGGCGCTGTACCGGGTTGCGGAAGATGATAACCAGCCGCGCATCGGGAACCACGGACTGAATGCGCAGACACGCCTCGGGCGAAGCAAAGTAGGTGGGAGCGATTTCACCCACTGCGAGTTTGCCAGGATTTTTAGGGAAGTGGTCGAGGTACCAATCGACTCCGCGCTCGAAGTGCAGGTCGAAGAACCGGGTTTCTTTTGTAGGGCCTGGCAAAACTGCACGTGAATTCAGCACATCGTAGAGCCAGGTGGTTCCGGTCCTGGGGGGACCGAGTACCAGGAATCCCGGCAGAGGCCGGGCTTGCGTTACAGCCTTCTCTGCTTGAAAACTTCCGAAGACTGCTGCGTTCTCCATTTGGCGAGAGGCAATCCCCGACATAAGTGCATCTGTCCGTTCCGCTGAGGACACTCTAAACTCCTGGTCTATCGGGTGTAGATGTGTGAGGCCTTCTCTTCTGTCGCCTAAGCTTTCGGCTGTGGCCTGCGACTACGGGCAACTGAAGATGCCAAGAAAAGGGCACAAATCGTAGGGGATCTACAATATCCCCCCACGGCATATCGGATGGCGCGAATGCCCCAAAAGGTTGGTTCGGCGCGGGTTAAAGCCAGTTAAATCTTTCACGCCGGGGGCGCATTCGGGGTGCCGTGCCGGAGTGGGGAGCGTACCGTTACACTGGACCTGTGAGTCCCGCCAGCGCCCAAGTTCTTCCCAGCCGTAAGGATTTCCTGCAACTCGCCAGGGAACACACGCTTGTTCCGGTTTACCGAACCCTGACGGCCGACCTTGAGACGCCCGTCTCCGCGTTCCTGCGCGCCGCGTGGGGCGAAAAGGAGTGTTTTCTGCTGGAGTCAGTGGAAGGTGGGGAGCAGGTGGGACGCTATACGTTTCTGGGGCTGAGGCCCTATAAGCGCATTGTGGCGCGCGGCCGGCAACTTGCGATCACGCAGGGCAAGCGGACGGCGTATGTCGAGGGAGACGTGTTTGCGGCTTTGCGCGACGCGCTTGGGGGCCACAAGCCGGCGCGGCTGCGCGACTTGCCGCCGTTTACCGCCGGGGCGGTGGGGTACTTTGCCTATGACGCGGTGCGCCAGATCGAGCGGCTGCCGGAGGGCGCTGCCGACGAGCTGAAGATTCCGGATGCATGCCTGTTGTTTTTCGACGAGGTGCTGGCGTTCGATCACGTGCGCAAGCAGATCTGGCTGATCGCGACGGCTGACGTGACGCGCCGGTTGCCCGCAGATGCTTATGCGGACGCCTCTAAGCGGCTCAATCGCATGGAGAAACGTCTCGCCCAGCCCTTGCCGCATATGAAGGCCGCGAAGGCCGGCAAGCTCAAGGTGCAGCACCGTACGCGGAAGCGCGAATATCTCTCGGCGGTGGAGCGGACCAAGGAGTACATCGCGGCCGGCGACGCGTTCCAGGTGGTGATTTCGCAGCGCTTCGATGTGCAGCCAGGGGTGGATACCTTCCAGGTTTATCGTGCACTGCGCAATGTGAATCCGAGCCCGTACATGTACTTTCTGCGCTTTGCCACCAAGGGGCCGCTGGGCACCATGAAAAAGCCGGCGCAGAAGGCGAAAAAGGGTACGACTCTGGAACTGGCCGGGTCGTCTCCGGAGCTGCTGGTGCGCGTGCACAACCGCAAGGTGGAGTACCGGCCGATCGCGGGCACGCGGCCGCGGGGCGCCGACGAAAAGCTGGATCAGGCGATGGCCGAGGAGATGCTGCATGACGAGAAGGAGCGCGCCGAACACGTGATGCTGGTGGACCTGGGGCGCAACGACGTGGGCCGGGTGAGCGACTACGGGTCAGTTAAGGTAGACCGGCTCATGTTTGTGGAGCGCTACAGCCATGTGATGCACATCGTGAGCAGCATCGAAGGCCGGCTGCGGCCGGAGTTGAGCGCGGTGGATGCGCTGCGCGCGTGCTTCCCGGCGGGTACTCTGTCGGGCGCGCCCAAGGTGCGGGCCATGGAGATTATCGAGGAGTTGGAGCCGGCGCGGCGGGGGACGTATGGTGGGGCGGTGATGTATGCGGATTTCTCGGGGAATCTCGATTCGTGCATCGCGATCCGATCGCTGATGGTGAAGGATGGGAAGGGCAGCGTGCAGGCTGGCGCAGGGATTGTGGCGGATTCGGTGCCGGAGATGGAACACGAGGAATCGCTGAACAAGGCGCGGGCGGTGCTGAGGGCGATTGAGCGGGCGCGCGAGCTGTGAAGGCAGTTCACAGTTCGTAGTTCATAGTTCGCAATCAATTGCTGCGAACTGTGAACTACGAACTGTTTTGCGCTAGTCGTCGGTCTTGCACGTGTAGGGTTTGGTGAGGTCCTGGCGGGCTTCGTTGAGGGCGCCCTGGGTGTTGTCGTTGGTCTGGACGGCGAGGCGGTATTCATTGACGGCGCGGTCGCGCTGGCCGGTGCAGTCGAAGATTTTGCCTAGCTGGATGTGCGCCCATACCTCGGTCCAGCGCGGCTCGTCATCGCCGCGCAGGGAATCGCGGTAGGAGTTTACAGCGGCCTGGAAGTTGCGCTGGGTAAACAGTACTTCGGCGATGCGGTAGCTGGCGAGCGACGATTGCGAGTTGGCCTGCAGAGCCTTCTGGTATTCGGCGAGCGCGCCCACCAGGTCGCCCTGCGCCACAAGCTGCTGGCCTTTCAGGATGGCGATCCGCACCTGCAGGTCGGGCGAGGTCTTCAGCACCCAGTCCTGGGGATCGATGGCGATGTGGCGCGGGCGGCCGAAAGTGTCGACCACATACTGCGAATCGGTGCCGACCACTTCGACTTTCTGATTGACCGTCTTGCCATCCGTCTCCACCTGCAGGTCAACCGGCATGCGGAAGAGGTCCAGGTCCTGGTTGATCTCGCCGATGGTACGGAATCCCTTGTTGTTTCCGAGGCGATAGACGGCGTACTTGTTGGTGAACTGCGGCGCGCCGGTGCCGTCGACCCACTGCGAGAAGAACGGCATGAGCTGTTGCTGGCTCTGCGCTTCGGCTACTTTTTCAAGGTCGGAGGTGCGGATTCCCTGGTCGGTGTATTGGCTCAGGGTGCCTTTGAGCGTGGCCAGGAATGCTTTGTCGCCAATCTCCCAGCGCAGCATGTGGAAGATCATGGCGCCTTTTTCAAGCGTCTGCGACTGGAACTCGGGCGAGAAGGGACTTTGCCGCCCGGAGGCGGAGAGCGGCGTGGTGTCGTAGGCCAGGGCGCCGGCGGCGACATCCTGCAGCGCTGCCTTCATGGCGTTCTTGCCCTGTTCGTCTTCCACGTACATCAGCTCGGCGTAACGGGCCATGCCGTTGGTGATCCAGGCATCGTTGAGGTTTTTGGGGCTCACCTCAGAGCCCCACCACTGGTGCGCGATGGTGTTGGCCAGCAGGCGGATGCCGGACTTGTCGCCGACGCGGGATCCCATGATTCCGGCCAGCTCGGGCGCCCAAACGGCGGGCAGGGTGTCGTCAGGAATTTCGACCACGTTGAGGTGGCTGGTTTCAGGGACGCCGAAGGAGTCTGTGAAGAAATCGAATTCCTTGTTGGCGGTCTGCGCGAGCTGGCTGCCGGCCTGCTGGTGGCTCACGGTCAGCCACACCTTGATGTTGCCCGGACCGGCAATGAATGGGTCGGCATAGCGCCCGGCGATGACGGTTCCGGGGAATCCGGGCTTGGTCCAGTTGAAGTCGTACTGGTCGCCGGGCTTGCCGTTGGCGAGCGTCACGGGGTGCGAGGGGCCGGTTTCGCCGCTGGAGAAAACGCGGAGGCCCTGCGGCACCCGGAAGTGCAATTCCATGGTGTAGCGGTCAGTGGTGTAGCCGGTGGTGGGGAACCAGCGGCCGGCGTAGAGCAGGTAGCTGATGGGCTCCTGGATTGCGGCGAGCTTCAGGCCCTCTACCGGGCCGTCCTCATTGCCGGTGAGAACGCCTTCGTATTCGAAGGTCCAATGCACGGGCTGGCCCTTTGCGAGGGGCCCGGCAGGCGTCACGCGAATGGTGCCATCGGCCGAGCGCTCGCCCGTGAGCACTTTGCCTGCGTCGTCAGTGATTTTTGTGACCTTGAGCGCGGGATGGAATCCGAAGCTCACCACGTCGGCATTGTCAGGGGCGGTAAACGTGACAGCGGCCCTGGCCTGCAGATGATGCGTCTGGGTGTCGATTTCGGCGTCGATGTTGTAGGCCGTGATGTCGAGCTGGGAGCGCTCCGCGCGCTGGGCGTGGCAAGGGAGGGCCAGCAGAAAACCTGCGGAAACGAGGATCACTCCAGAGAGGAACCGGCGGACGGGATTCGATATATTCATTGTTGTTGTCTCTCGTGCGGACAAAGCTTTCCAGGTTCGGGCATTCATTGTACAGGCGACCACCGGGCTACGGGCATTCGATTCAGGCGCTCGCGACAGGCCGCGCAGGTGCAGTTTGGGACTTCTCGAGCAACTCCAGCGTGACCTCGGCAACACGGGCCACGGAGGGTGCCGGGTGAGTTGAAGTCCCACGGACGCCGGACTGCAAGAGGCCGCGGAGTTCCGCGAGTTCCTTCATCATGGACTGTCGAGGTGGGCCGTCGGGTAGCAACGGCATGAGTTCCCTGACGACATTGGATGCAGTGAAGTCGTCCTGAATCAACTCAGGAATCAATCGTTTCTGAGCAATCAGGTTGACCATTGCGACGTGAGGAACGGTGACGACGCGTTTGGCGATGGCATAGGTGACGGGCGAAACCCGGTAGACGACGACGAATGGATTGCCGATGAGGGCGGCCTCGACGGTGGCGGTTCCCGAGGCCACGATGGAGGCGCGGGCGTAGGAGAGCGCCGCGCGCGCATCGTCGACGAAGTGGACTGTCAGGCCGCGCGCCTGCCCCGCTACGAACTGTCGCACCCAGTCGCGCTTTGCCGGAGTGAGCGTGGGCGCGAGCGGTAGCACAAACTCGTAAGCTTCACGCTCAAAGCCTCCTGAATCACTCCGTCCCTGCTGCGCTTTGTAACAGGGCACGGCTTCAGCCGTGCCGAGACCACCCGATTGAGTGGGTGCGGGCTTTAGCCCCTGTTCTGCCATATCTTGTGCCGCGATCATCCGTCCCACAACCAGCATCTCCGCCAGATTGTCGCGGATCTCCTTGGCACGGCTGCCCGGCAGCAGGCCTATCCAGGTTTTTCCCGGATCGAGCCCGTTCTGCTCCGCGAATCCCTGGCGCGAAATCGTCGGTGCCATCAGCTCCGCCAGCGGATGCCCCACAAACTCCGCATCCACTCCGCGTTCGCGATAAAACTGCTCCTCGAACGGAAAGATGACCAGCATGCGGTTGACGTATCGCTGTACCAGCTTGATGCGGTGTTTCTTCCATGCCCAGAGCTGGGGGCTGACGAAGTAGACCACCGGGACGCCGAGCGCGTGCAGCTCGCGGGCGAGCTTGAAGTGGATGTCGGGGAAGTCGATCAGCACAGCCACGGAGGGGCGCCGGTCGCGGATGGCCTGCTTGAGCTTGCGAAATTCGCGCCAGATGCGGGGCAGGTGGCGAACGACCTCGGTAATGCCCATGACCGCCATGTCCTCAGCGCGGACTACGCGGTCGAGCCCTGCGGCCGCCATGCGCGGGCCGCCCATGCCCCAGAACTTCGCCTGCTCCCCGCGCGCTGCAAGCTGCCGCCGTAGTTCCTCGATCAGCAGCGCACCATAGGCTTCGCCGCTGGCTTCCCCCGCCGAAATGAATACGTTCGGATTGGCAACGGGTTGCGGCATCCTCCCGATGATAAAGGTCCTGCCCCAAGCGGATTCTTCAAGAATTCTGTTGCAAGCCTGCGGTCATATGGGTAACACTTACGCACGCCTCCCCTTAATTTCCAAAAGGCCAATTTCCACTCGGGCCGCGTTGTTACCCTGAACAACCGAGGTCTCACAATGTCGTCTCTCTGCGAGAAGATTTCCTCCAGCAGGTCCGCATCGGGTGCAATCGGAGCACTCTGCGTGCTGTTCGTGCTTGCGCCCGTGGTTGTCAGGGCGCAGGCCACTATCCGGCCGCTCTCTGATTTCCTCGATAAGCAGGTGGTGAGCTCGGTCAACGGCTCGCCGTTCATCATCTGGGACAATACCAATCTCACCCGCTACCTCTCCATCGACTACTCGGGCAAGGTGAACGACTTCATCGTGTCCAAAGGCGGACCTAACTCCGGAACCACAGTTACCGGCACGGTCATGGAGCGGCCTCTCAAAAACGGCACCGCCGAGATCACCGTTCAACTGCACCTGGAGAATGCAATCGTCTGGGGAAATCAGGTGATTGGGAACGCGACCCCGCTGGTCTTTGGTCACACTCCCCTGCAGATCGTGAATGGCGCCGACCCGGCACTGGGCATGGTGAACCTGACACTCAAGTTCACAATCAGCGCTCCCGGTGCGCCTCTGGCCGATCTCTCGACGATCGCGTTCACCACGAAGACCGAGGTCTTTCAGCAACTGAATACGGTCGCACAGGGAACATTCCGGGCGGCGTACGGAGTTCCCGAGGGAACTCCGGGCTTCGCTCACACCACACAGACCGGCATATACCAATCGAAGGGGAATGGCGGCCCATACGGAGACTATTTCCCCGCCGGGTTCATTAATTTCGACGTAAACCAGTAAAGAGTCAATTCCCCAATCAGCTACGCCTGCACTTTGCGGGCGTGGCTGTTGCTTTGTAAAGGGCGATTTGCACCTCGACGACCCAGCTCAGGCGCGGCTGAGACGTAGAATGCGCTTCGCATTCCCGTTGGCGACCTGGACGCGCTGAGTTTCCGAAATCGCCGCGCGCTCGATGAACTGGGCCGCGAGATCGGTCTTCTCAAACGGGTAATCGACCGAGAACATCACGTTTTCTTCTCCCATGGATTCGAGCGCGGCGCGGAGCGAAGCCTGGTCGCACACGCCCGACGTGGTGATTGCGATACTGCGGCGAATGTAGAACGACGGCGGCTGGGGCAGAGTCCGCGTGCCGCGGTTGCAGACAAGCCAGCGGCTGTCAAACCGCCAAAGATAGAAGGGCAGCGTCTCGCCCATGTGACCGAGGATCAGGCGCGCCTTGGGATAGCGCTCGAAGACGCCGGCGAACACAAGGCGCAGCGCGTGGGCGCCGGTTTCGGCGCCCCAACTATAGACCGGTCCCCAGAGCTCGGAGTGATCGGCGTAGACCGCCGGGTGGTCGACGGGATTGCCGGGATGCAGATAAATGGGCGCTTGCAGATCGCCGACGCGTTCCCAGAAGACGGAGTACTTGTCGAGGTCGAGATACTCGCCGTTGGTCTGGCCGTTGATCATCGCCCCCTGAAAGCCGAGTTGACGCACGCAGCGCTCGAGTTCGGCCGCAGCCTCAGCGGGGTTATGCATGGCCAGATGCGCGAAGCCACCGTAACGCGTAGGCCGCTTCTGGATTTCGGCAGCGAGAAAATCATTGACGAGCCTCGCCTTCTTGAGCGCAACGGCAGCGTCGCGCTCGTACTGCACCCCCGGCCCGGAGAGCGACAGCACGACGTAGTCGATGTGGCCCGCGTCCATCGCCGCGAGCCGCCGCTCGCCGAAGTCCATGAGGGCAGGCGGGGCGAGCTTGGGCAATTCGGGGCTGATGTTCTGGTACGTCTCGGCGAAGTACCCCATGAACTCGGGCACCATGAAATGCTCTTCGAGCGCGATCTTGGAGACCGGCGCTGCGGGTGCGACTTCAGACGATGTCGCATGCGCAAGCGAGCCGGTGGCGTGCGCGGCGGCTGCCAGAGTGGCGCCGCGTAACAGGTCTCTACGATTCATGGTCCGACCTCGGGCAAGATGATGGCGCCGATCATGCGCACCGAAGCGCACACGAACTGCCGTTTGGGGAGAGGGGTAACGCGAGTAGTGTACCCGTAGCGGGATAGCTATTTGAGAAATTTTGAGCTGATCTATGCGATGCGCTACTTTGCTGCGAAGTAGCACGCCTGACTCAAGGTGCGGCGCGCCTGATCGGCAGTCAGAAAGGGAAATTTTTCTGAGATTTGTATTAATGCCACGTCATCTGCGAGACCGCTGTAAACCACGTTGGGGGCTATTTCGATCGCGAAAGATTGGATTTCATTGCAAAGAAGCAGCATTTCTTCGAGCCGAGCTGCAGAGTATTGCGGGAACATCTCACGCCATCGAGTCTCGATTGGAATGCGACTTCTTGGGCCGAAGCGTTGGAATTCGGCGAATGCCTTTTCGAATTCGTCTTCCCCAAAATTTGCCGGAATCACATTTCCACCAAAGCTTCCACACGAGGTTCACTTTAGCTGCCCCGCCTGGTTGACGAGCGTCACATTGGTGGCCACGCCGGTATCGACGGTGGCGGGCTGGTGCGAGCAGAACCCAATTCCTACGTAGAACCGCCCATCGAAGTGCATCGTGATTGGCGGGCCGAACTGGTGCATGGGCTCGTCTTTCACGCTGATGAAAAGCGCGATTTGATCGCCATGCTTTTGAATGCCGATGCGGCGCGGGTGCACGTTTGTTAACTCTCCGCCGAAGCGGTAAGACATGTCTTTCATCTGCTCGCCCCGCTCGGAGCGCCAGGCGAGATGGGTCATCCCGGTTCCGTGCTCGCCGGCCATGGCTTCCTTTGCATCGTCATTGAGCGATTGGCGGATGACGAGCACCACCTTGCGGTCGCCGAAACCCTCGGCTGTGGGAAAAGATGGGTCCGCGGCCAGCGAGACATCTCCAGACATTTTTTTCCAGAGGAAGCGGAACTCATCGCGCTGATACCAGATGTTGTAGCCGGCGGAGCGGATTGTGTACTGCTTCGTTGCCGGGTCATAGCTCGCGCTGCCGGGCACCAGGGGGCCGCCGATGTCGGACTGGTTCTCGAAGATGCCGATGGGCTTGTCGAAGGTGATGGTGGGGCGGTGGAATCCGGCGGGCGGTGGCACCTGCTGGTGAGTGGACGAGCCGGGGAGTGCCCAGTCGGGGACCTGCACCTGCGGTGCGGATTGGCCAATCATCAAGGCAGGAGCAGCCAGGACCGCGAAGACGCAGAGGCTGACCACAGGGGCGGGGGTTCCGCGCCGCATAAGGATGTTCATAGCAAAACACTGTAGCAGAGGAGTTGGCGAGCGGCTGCGATTGGGACGCACGCGGGTGCGGTTGCGGCGATGCGATTGGGCTGAAAACCGCCGCGGGAGTCCTTGATGGGGTACGCGGTGCAGGAGTCCGGCGCATTCCACGGGTGAGGCGCATCTTCAAGGTCGACGCGGCTTTACACGCCGGAGTGCGCCCGGTAGACTTGAAGTTTCGGGGCTATGCGCGATTTTTTCGTCGCGCCAGTTGTGCTCCCCTGCTGCCGCCCGGTATTCTCGGCTGGCAGAGCAGGGAAAGAACGCCCTGAACCAAGCAGTTCGCCGGAAACGGACAAGAACGTCACAAGGAGAAACACGCATGGCCGTGGAGGAGAAAGTCAAGCAGATCATCGTGGAACAGCTTCAGGTCGACGAGGCCGAAGTGACCCCCAACGCCAGCTTCCAGGAAGACCTGGGGGCCGACTCGCTGGATGTGGTCGAGCTGGTCATGCAGTTCGAAGAGGCGTTTGACCTCGAGATTCCCGACGAGGACGCGGAGAAGATCAAGACCGTGAAGGACGCGATCGACTACATCGAAAAGAACGAAAAGACCGCGAAAGGCAAGTAGCCCTTGAATCGTCGAGTCGTCATTACCGGCCTCGGGCTGGTATGCGGTGTAGGCAACACCGCACCCGAAGTGTGGCAGAAGTTGTTAACCGGAGCCAGCGGTGCGGGGCCTATACAGGGCTTCGACACCACGGGGTTTCCGGTTACCTTCGCCTGCGAGGTCAAGAATTTTGACCCGCTCAACTTCGTGGATAAGAAAGAAGCGCGCAAGATGGGGCGCTTCATTCACTTTGCCTTTGCCGCAACGCAGGAAGCGCTGACCCAGTCCGGCTTGCAGATTACGCCGGAAATTGCCGACCGCACCGGCGTGTTCATCGGGTCGGGCATCGGGGGGTTTGAGATTATCGAGCGCGAGCATGCCAACCTGCTGGCAGGCGGCCCGCGCAAAATTTCCCCGTTCTTTATTCCGGCGGCGATTGTGAACATGGCGGCAGGTCAGATTTCGATTCGCTACGGTGCGAAGGGGCCGATTTCCGCCACGGCCACGGCGTGCGCTACCTCGGCCAATTCGATCGGCGACTCGGTGCGCATGATTCTGCACGGCGATGCGGACGTGATGATTGCGGGGGGATCAGAGGCCGCGGTGACGCCGCTGAGCGTGGGAGGCTTTGCGTCGATGCGGGCGCTCTCCACGCGCAATGACGAGCCGCAGCGGGCCAGCCGTCCTTTCGACAAAGATCGCGATGGGTTTGTGATCGGCGAGGGCGAGGGCATCCTGATTCTGGAAGAGCTGGAGTTTGCGAAGAGACGCGGCGCGAAGATTCTGGCCGAGGTGATCGGTTACGGGATGAGCGCCGACGCGTACCACATGACGGGGATCGCTCCCGAAGGCCAGGGCGCGCAGCGCAGCATGCGCAATGCTCTGGCGGATGCGGAAATCAAGCCCGAAGCAGTTGGCTATGTGAACGCGCACGCCACTTCGACCCCGGCGGGCGACGGCAACGAATCGCTGGCGATCGAGAAGGTGTTCGGCGAGCATGCGCTGAGCCACAAGCTGAAGGTGAGCGGAACCAAGTCGATGACCGGCCACCTGCTAGGCGGCGCAGGCGGTCTGGAGGCCGGGATCACGGTTCTAGCTTTGCAGAACCAGATGCTTCCGCCCACCATCAACCTGGATAACGTGGATCCCGAGTGCCGGCTGGACTATGTTGCGAACAAGGCGGCTGCGTACGCATTTGATGTGGCGCTGTCGAACTCGTTTGGCTTCGGCGGGATCAATGCGACGCTGGTGATGCGGCGGTGGACGGAATAAGGCAGCTTCTGGCCGCTAGCTCATACCTTCTAATCAAAACAAAACGGCGCGCATCGAGCGATGCGCGCCGTTGTCTTTTTCCGGAGGCGGAAGGGATTATCCCATGACCGCTGCGCCGGCGACACCCAGGAGCACGACCACGATCCACCAGCCGAACGCCGCGATATAGCCGGAACTGCGCTTGACGCCGGCGACCATGGCTGTGCCGATGCCAACGAGGATCAGGGTCCAGATCGTGACGATGTCAATGGATGTGGCCAGGCTGTAAATTACCGGACCGACGTCGGCGGGATTCAGAAACGCTCCGACGTTCGTGGGTGCGAAGTTTTTGATGTTGAAGGATTCGGGTGCGGCGCCGGCATAGAGCACAACAATGCCCAGCAGTGTTTTGATCACCTGATACGGGAGCATTGCATACATCCAGACGGCAAGCACGCTGCCGAATTTCGCTCTACCTCCGAAGCCGAGGTTGATTGTGCCCCACATGACCAGCGAGATTACCAGGCCCATGATCAGCAAAAACACGGGGCCGGCATAAAATGCCCCCTCGATGAAGTACGTGCTGAACTTCATCTGGGTTTCGCGCTGCTCGGGCGTCATTGTCTGCATTCGCTCTTCGGCCTTGGGGCTCAGGTGTATCTGATTCTCCGATGCCTGGCGCATGCCGACCTTGGTATTGACCACGAAGAAGAAGGCATAGCCCAGCAGTACATAGATGATGAATGGCAGCCACCAGGCGCGGTGGCCATTCTTGATATCGGTAAAAGTTTTGGATGGCGCGGTGAACGTGTCGATCACTCGCTCCATCTGAGAAAGTCCGGCGGTGGATTGTGCTGCCGGTTGAATGCTGGTATCGGTCATTTATGCCTCTCGAAAGCGGGTTTCATATCACCGACGGCAGGTGGGCGCCTTGCCGGATCCCGGTCGCATTCGCCCATACTGCCGCAATCCTGCCAGGGTTGATGGGTCCGGGCAGGGGTGGGATGCAGTTGTCCGCGATTGTATCTCGATTCCGGAGGAGCGGAAACGACTTTCTTGGGACGGTTGAAAGAGAGGACGTTAGCGGCCTCGCGAGGCCAGTTCGGCATCCGGCGGCAGCTTCGGGCGGAGCTGCTTCGGGTTGGGCGAGCGACGCGAGGGAACATACGTCCTGTAGACGGTGATGTGGAAGCAGGACTGTTGGAATTCTTCTTCCACGTCGATCTTTCCGGCGGCTTGCAGGCGAAGGAGCCAGTCGCGGATCCAGGCCAGCTCGGACCGGGGCATCCCGTGTTTAGCGATGTCAACGGTAGCGCCGGTGAGATGGGGACTGACGACGTCGCCTTCAGCGGCGGCTGCGTTGCCGTTCACCAGGATCAACTGCTTCTGGTACTCCACGGTACGCACCGCGGAGCTGACTGTGAGCGGCCTGTGAAAGCGGGCGGCATGGGCGCGGGCAAAGTCGGAGAGGAAGCGGGCAGTCCAGGGACGGCAATAGCGGTGAGTTTGCGCCAGGTCGTCGTTCACCGAGAGTGAGGTAGATTCCGGCACGGGAACCAGGAGCTTCTGCGCGATGCGGTTGCGGAGGTCGTGTTCATCGAGAATGCGTTCCAGGCCCTCATCCTCGGCGCGCCGGTTTTGTCTCGCGAGGGACTCGAATGACCCTCGCAGCGGCGGAGGCATAGGAATGTATCTCCGGCGGGAGTAGGAAACGGATTCCACAGCAGGCCCGGCCGGAGTAGCGGCCGGCCGATGGCTATGCGGCTGAGCAACGGGGGGACGGCGATGGGAGGAGCTTGCCTGCCTCTCGGCCCGGTGTGCAGAAGAGCGCCGGGAAGCCGTATGGTTCAGAGTGCGCCGGTCAGATGCGGAACTGCGCCTCGGCCTCGGATGCGAGGCGGCGTGAACGTGGGCGTGGCGATGGAGACCGGCGGAGGGCAAGCGCTTGTGTGCGGACACGCCTGATGCAGGGGCGCGATATGCCGGCGCCGCGGCAGACGCGTCGGTGGCAGGGAGCGCTGCTGCCGCAGCCAAGGAGGCTGTCGCGGACAGTGCTGCCAGCACGAAAACGATGAACACGTTCCGCAACATGCGGGAGAGTGCGGAGAAACCAGAGCG
>Ga0134128_10007660_pt1 | contig 13032 bp, 11 predicted proteins | sample KB31754_FD_96462 | JGI IMG/M metagenome (GOLD analysis project Ga0134128, IMG submission 96462) | Terrestrial soil microbial communities with excess Nitrogen fertilizer from Kellogg Biological Station, Michigan, USA - KB3-175-4 | ecosystem: Environmental > Terrestrial > Soil > Unclassified ... | reverse complement strand
CAAAAGGCCAAATCAGGTTGAGGTCTCTAAAACCGGGAGGGCCTCAAGGCAAGCGCTCAGTCGGCGACAATTTCGTAGAGCCGTTGTGCTTCGGGGGCGGGGCCGCGCCGGTCCGCCAAGGCCAGCACCTTCAGCGCCACGATCTCGCCGCCCCGGCCCAGAGTGAGGACATCGCCGGGCTTGAGCGGTTGCGCCGGCTTTTCCACCCGGACGCCATTGAGCCTTACCTTGCCTGCGGTCGCAGCCGCCTGGGCCAGCGCTCGGGTACGATAGAAGCGGGCGTGGAACAGCCATTTGTCGATGCGCGTCGTGGTCATGTCTTTCTGGTCGCACGTCCGGACGGAAAACCGTTCCGCTGCGCTCCACACTTTTCCTGGCCGATGTTCATTTGGCGATCAACTCCTTCAGCCCCGCGAAAGGCGAATGTTCCGGTGGCGGCTTTTGCCGCTCCGGCTGCCGCCGTTTCTCGCTGGCCTTGCGCCAGACCGGGTCTGCATCCTTCACACCGATCTGGCGCCAGCCCAGCGCGGCCAGCACGAGGCGCGCTTCCTCATTGCTCGCGCCCAGGAGAGAGACAAGCTTGGGCAATAGACTCGCGGCGCCGGCGCCGTTGCGCGCGGCTTTGTCCAGTTCCTCCTCCAGCCGCTCCAGCATGTCGAAGCGGATGGCGCGTTCGCCCGCCAGATGAAAGCCGGCGGCATGAAGAAAGGCACGAGGCTCGCCGTCATGGGCAAAGGAGGTGAGACCGGGCGCGGGCGGCCCCGTCAGGTGCGGCACCTTACCCCATATGCCCCAGAGCAACGCCAACAGGCCTGCCGCGTCGGGGCGCAGCAGCCGCGGCAAATAAATGGTGCGGCGGCCAAACCAGACGCCAAATGGTTTGAGGGCGCGCAAGAGCGGGCCCAGCTTTTCGGGCAAAGCCAGTTCCTGCCGGTCGAGCGCGCCGAAATTCTCTGCCAATTGGTGGGCCACGCCTCGCGCGTAAGCGGGAAGCGCCATCTCGCTTCCGGCCCGTGTTTCCGCGGCGCGCGCCAGGGCCAATAGCGGTTCAAGGCGCTTTTCCATATGTGCGGCAAGCCAGCTTTCCAGCCGTGCTTCGACCGATGCGCGGGACGGGCCTTTCAGCAATTCATCAGCCACGAGGTTGACCTTTGGTGCCAACGGCGTGGGACCGGCGATGAGGTGGCCGACGATCGCGCCGTCCCACCAGAATTTGCCGTGCTCGCTGAGGGCGAGCGCCGTGTCCGGCGCCGCCGCCAGCGCGCGGGCGCGGGCGACGAATTCTGCCTCCAGCCCGCGCATCGCGGCCGTGCGCAGCATGCGGGTATGCACCAAGCCATTGCCGTCCTTCTCGCCGCGGGGATCGGGCGTGAAACGGAAACCGTCCAGCCGGCCGATCAACTCGCCCCCGATCAGGACGCCGCCATCTTCCTCCAGCTTCACGTCCGCGATTTCGTCGTCGCGGAGATGCTTCATCAGGATCGAGGCGCGGCGGTCGATGAAACGCTGGGTGAGCCGCTCATGCAGGGCATCGGATAACCGGTCCTCCACCGCGCGGGTCTCGCCCTGCCAATGACTGCCGTCGCTGGTCCAGCCGGGGCGGTGCGCGGCATAGGTGAAAGTGCGAATCTGCGCCAGCCGCCCCGACAAGGTCGCCACGTCGCCTTCGGCGACATCCAGCCGCGCGATCTGCCGCGCCATCCAATCGTCGGGAATGCGTCCCTGTTGGCTCATCAGGAACAGAAACAGGGTGCGCACCATCCGGGCATGATCGTCCACCGACAATTTCCGGAAATCGGGAAGCTGGCAGACATCCCACAACCGCCGGACCCTGTCGCGCGAAGTGGCGAGCGCCAGGACCTCTGCTTCCCTGGCGAGGTGATGAAGGGCGATGGCGTCGGAGGCGGGACGCGCCCGGGCCAGGCCACGTTCGGGCGGCGGCGCATCCAGGCTTTCCAGCAGGGCGGGCAGGGACTGGAATTCCAGCTTCGCGTTGCGCCATTGCAGGACCTTGATCGCGTCATAGCGATGGCTTTCGATCCGGTTCACCATGTCCTCGTCGAAGGGCGCGCCTTCGCCGGTGACGCCGAACGTGCCGTCATTCATGTAGCGGCCGGCGCGTCCGGCGATCTGGCCCATTTCGGCGGCGGTGAGGGGACGAAAGCCACGCCCATCGAATTTCTCCGCGCCCGCAAACGCCACATGGTCCACGTCCATGTTGAGGCCCATGCCGATGGCGTCGGTGGCGACCAGAAAGTCCACTTCTCCCGATTGATAGAGGGCAACCTGCGCGTTGCGGGTGCGGGGTGAAAGCGCGCCCAGCACCACGGCCGCGCCGCCGCGCTGGCGCCGCACGATCTCGGCGATGCCATAGACATCTTCGGCACTAAAGCCCACCACCGCCGAGCGCCGCGGCAGGCGGGTCAGCTTTTTCGCACCGGTATAGGCAAGATCGGAAAAGCGCGGCCGGGTGATGAACCAGGCTTTGGGAATGAAACGCTGGATCGCGCCGCGCATGCTCTCTGCGCCCAGGAACAGGGTTTCCTCTTGGCCGCGCGCGTGCAAAAGCCGGTCGGTGAAGATGTGCCCGCGTTCGGGATCGGCGGCGAGCTGGATCTCATCGACCACCAGGCACGCGACTTCGATCTCCAGCGGCATGGCTTCGACCGTGCAGACATAGAAGCGCGCTGCCTTGGGCACGATCTTCTCTTCGCCGGTGATCAGCGCGACGTCGTTCGCGCCCTTGAGCCGCACGACGCGGTCATAGACTTCCCGGGCCAGAAGGCGCAGCGGCAGGCCGATCATGCCCGAGCGGTGCGCCAGCATCCGCTCGATGGCGAAGAAGGTCTTGCCGGTGTTGGTAGGCCCCAAGACCGCACTCACTTTGGGCGCGGGCGCCGATCGCTGGATCATGACCTCAATATGGGATGGTGCGCCGCGCGCGGGAAGCCTTTGGCAGAGGCAGGCAGACCGAATAGCGCCTTTCCATCAAAGGTTTGATGGGGTCTGCTGTGGATGTTCGTACACGGATTAGAACGGTCAGGGAACGAACCATGGCCGAATCACTAACAGTATAAATATCTGTGTTTGTTCTCATACATTTAGCTGTTTGTCAAGGCGCGTTAACCACCACATCTTGTGGAGGGGACCAGACATGGAGTCGGAGCCGGTTTGCGGGGACTCGATCTTCCGTAGGCGGAGAGAAAGGTGCGGAATTGCGCAATCCGACGCTCCCAGGGAACATAGGACATGAGCGATCAGCGTAAGGCATGGGAGGAGGCGGTGGCGCGGGAACTCAAGACCCGCGGCGCCGAAGGCCTGATCTGGCGGAGCCCCGAAGGGATCGCCGTCAAACCTCTGTACACGGAAGAAGACCTGGAAGGCATCGCGGCCATGGGATGGCCGGGCCTTCCCCCCTTCACCCGTGGGCCCCGGGCCAGCATGTATGCGGGCCGGCCCTGGACCATCCGCCAATATGCCGGCTTCTCCACCGCCGAGGAATCCAATCTCTTCTACCGCCAGAATCTGAAAGCGGGCCAGATGGGCCTGTCGGTGGCGTTCGATCTCGCCACCCACCGGGGCTATGACAGCGATCATCCGCGTGTCGAAGCCGATGTCGGCATGGCTGGCGTGGCGATCGATTCCGTCGAGGACATGAAGATCCTGTTTGACGGCATCCCGCTCGACCGCATGAGCGTGTCCATGACCATGAACGGCGCGGTGCTTCCGGTGCTGGCCAATTTCATCGTCGCCGGCGAGGAGCAGGGCGTCCCGCCGGACCGGCTCTCTGGCACCATCCAGAATGACATCCTCAAGGAATTCATGGTGCGCAACACCTATGTCTATCCGCCGGGGCCGTCGATGCGCATCGTCGCCGACATCATCGCCTTTGCCGCCGGGAAAATGCCGCGCTTCAATTCCATTTCCATCAGCGGCTATCACATGCACGAAGCGGGCGCGACCGCGGTGCAGGAGCTTGGCTTTACGTTGGCCGACGGCATGGCCTATGTGCGCACGGCGATGGCGCGCGGTCTGGACATCGACGCATTTGCGCCGCGTTTGAGCTTTTTCTTCGGCATCGGCATGAATTTCTTCATGGAGGTGGCGAAACTCCGCGCCGCGCGGCTGCTCTGGTCGGAAATCATGGAGAAATTGGGCGCGAAGTCGGCGGAAAGCCGCACCTTGCGCACCCATTGCCAGACCAGCGGCGTCTCGCTCACCGAACAGGACCCGTTCAACAATGTGGTGCGCACCACCCTGGAAGCGTTGGCGGCGGTGCTGGGCGGCACGCAATCGCTGCACACCAATTCCTTCGACGAAGCCATCGCCCTTCCCACCGAGGCCTCGGCGCGAACGGCGCGCAACACCCAGCTCATTCTCCAGCACGAATCCCAAATCACCCATGTGATCGATCCTTTGGGCGGTTCCTATTATGTCGAGGCGCTCACCCATTCCCTGGCGCAAGCCGCGCGCGGGGTGATCGCGCGGGTGGAAAAAGACGGCGGCATGACCAAGGCGGTGGAAGCAGGCTGGCCCAAGCTTGAGATCGAAGCGGCGGCGGCGCGCCGCCAGGCCCGCATCGACCGTGGCGAAGACGTGATCGTAGGCGTCAACAAATTCCGCCGCGAGGACGAGCCGCCTATCGAGGTCCGAACCATTGACAACGCCGAAGTGCGTGCTGCCCAGATCGCCAAGCTCAAGAAACTCAAAGCCGCGCGCGATCCCGCCAAACTGAGCGCGGCGCTGGAGGCGCTCAAAAGGGGCGCGCGGGGCGATGCCAACCTTTTGGCGCTGGCCATCGATGCGGCGCGGGTGCGCGCCACGGTGGGCGAAATCTCGTCCGCCCTGGAAGACGTGTTTGGACGCCACAAGGCGCAGATCCGTTCGCTCTCGGGTGTTTATGGCAAGGATTTCCCGGCGCTCGATGAGATCGCCGCCGAAGTCAAAAGTTTTTCCAAGGAAGAAGGCCGCCGTCCCCGGCTGCTGGTCGCCAAGATTGGGCAGGACGGCCATGACCGCGGCGCCAAGGTGGTCGCCACGGCGTTCGGCGATCTGGGTTTCGATGTCGAGATTGGCGCGTTGTTCCGTAATCCCGACGAGGTGGCCGAAGATGCGGTCGAGGCCAAGGCCGACGCCATCGGCATTTCCAGCCTGGCGGGCGGCCATCTCCATCTGGTGCCGCAATTGATGGAGCGGCTGAAAGCCAAAGGCCGCGACGATATTCTTGTGCTGGTGGGCGGTGTGATCCCGCCACAGGATTACGAGGCGCTGCGCGCTGCCGGCGTGGCGGCGATTTTCGGACCCGGCACCCATATCCCCGACGCCGCGCGCTCGGTCTTGAGTCTCATTCGCGCGAGACGGCGCAGGAATGCACCTTGACTATTGTTTGGGCGCGGGCGCCGCGCCGCTGGCGCCGAACAAGGCCATCGCGCTCACATTGAAATAGAGCGTGCTCCTTTTGCCTTTTTCATCGGTGGCATTGAACTTGTCCACCGGTCCGCGCTCGGTCGTGAGCGTGGTCTGACCCTTGGCGTTGAGCCCGGCGAGAGAGAAGACCATTTCTTCCTCGTGCCGCGACACCACCCAGAAGGCGGTCTTGGGGCTTTTGCCGTCGCCGCTGGCGATGATGGAATTGAACAGGCCCTGCGCGATCGCTTCCTCGCGCGCCATGCCTTTCTTGTCGCCCTGTTGCTCCAGGCAGTCCGCGCTCAAGGCGTGGGCGTCGGGAAGCGTGAAGTTTATGGCGATGGCCATCTTGAATTTGGCCAGCGCGGTCTTGCAGTCCTTGGCGATATAGGCGGCCTGGGCGTCCTTCATCAGGCCGTCGGTCTTCTTGCCGAACGGATCATAACCCGGCGTCTGGGTATAAGTCTGGCGCATCACGGTATAGTCCACGCCGGGATCGCCATCCTTGGCGGCGGTGACCAGCGCGGCATAGTCGTCGGCAGGCGCAGCCCAGGCCGCCGGGGGCAGAAGCAGCAGACCGAGAACGAGTGCCGCTTTCTTCGCCATCACTTTGCTTTTGCCTCCTGGCCGTCAACCTTCACGGAGTCGGCGACCACCGAGACCATGCCATAGGGTGTGTCGGCCCAGACGCGCAGCGGCACCACATAATCGCTGCCCTTGATCGCGCTGGGATAGGTGGCGACCCAGGCGTTGATGACGGGAAAACTCTCATTGGCCTTGATCACCCGCGGCTTGAAACCGGCAAGCTGGCGGTAGTGGATCTGGCAGAGCAGGGCATGGCCGGCGTAAAGGCCATTGTCCATCTTGATATCGACGTCCTTCACTTTGGTCATCTCGATATTGTAACGGCGGCGGCCGTCGAATACCGGCGCCGTCACCGCGCAAGGATTGGCGCCCGCGCCCGCGCCGGTGACGATGAACATCACCGCCGACAAGGGATCGAAGGTGGCCTTCTGGTCGTCGGGCTTCACTTCATAGCCGGTGGTGGAATAAGGCGGATCGGCATAAAGGCGGGGCGGGCTGCCGCTGTCGTAGGTGAGCGAGACTTCCTGCTTCTTGCCGGTCCGGTTGATGTCGAAGGAATCGTAGAGGGCGGGGGTGAAACTCTTGGCGCCGACCTTGCCCGACGAGGTCGCCTGGATTTCCGCCTGCCAGAAAGCGTTGACCACCCCCGAGGTCTGAAGATTGGAAACTACATGGTATTCGCCGCCGCGTACCGTGGCGTCCATGTCCATTTTTCCCAAGGTGATGCCGCCCGCATAGATGGTGAGTGCCGCCTGGAGCTTGGAAGTGGGGCCGGTGGAATCGCTTCCCGTGCCGCCGGCGGCCAGCGCCGGGCCTGCCAGGATCAAAGGGAAAAGGGCGGCGGACAGACGAAAACGCAATTTCATGGCCTCTCCCGAGAGCGCAACCGGCTGGTATTTATAGTGTTTTTTGGGCCAAGGGGGCAAATTGCTTGACCCGGCAAGGCAGTTTCCGTATGAGAGCGCCCTTCCAACCCGCGAATTCCTTTGGATTTTGAGAGACGAACCATGGCCCGCCGCTGCGAATTGACCGGAAAAGGCACCCTTGTGGGTCACAATGTGAGTCACGCCAATAACAAGACCAAGCGCATCTACCGCCCCAATCTCCAGGTGGTCTCGCTGGTCAGCGAAATCCTGGGCAACAGCTACAAGCTGAAAATCTCCATGAACGCACTGCGTTCCGTGGACCGCAATGGCGGGCTGGACCCGTTCCTGCTCAAGTCCAAGGACAGCGTGCTCTCCGTCAAGGCGCTGCGCCTGAAGCGCGCCATCGCCAAGAAGGCCGCCAAAAACGCGGCCTAATTTTTAAAAAATAGGCCAGTGGGTCTTGGCCGGGGCTTTCTTCCCCCGCATCGCGAAGCGATTGGTGGGGGAAGATGTCTTGGGTGGGCTTGTCCCGAGCAAGACAGATGGGGGGCTAATTAGGCCCGCTTGCGGGCCGCATATACATCGCGCGCGTGATCTTCTTCGAACAATGAGATCAACTGAGTGGTCATGGCCCCGCCCAACTGCTCGGCATCCACGATGGTGACGGCGCGCTTGTAGTAGCGGGTCACGTCATGGCCGATGCCGATGGCAGTGAGTTCTACGCTTGAGCGGGTTTCGATGTCCTCGATCACCTTGCGCAGATGCCGCTCCAGGTAATTCCCCGAATTCACCGACAGGGTCGAATCGTCCACCGGCGCCCCGTCCGAGATCACCATCAGGATTTTGCGCTGCTCGGAACGCGCCATCAGCCGGTGATGCGCCCACATCAGGGCTTCGCCGTCGATATTCTCCTTGAGCAGGCCTTCGCGCATCATCAGGCCCAGATTCTTCTTCGCCCGCCGCCAGGGCTCGTCCGCCGATTTGTAAACGATGTGGCGCAGATCGTTAAGGCGGCCGGGACCCACGGGCTTTCCATCCTGCGTCCATCTCTCCCGCGATTGGCCGCCCTTCCAGGCCCGGGTGGTGAAGCCCAGAATCTCGGTCTTGACCGCGCAACGCTCCAAGGTGCGGCCCAATATGTCGGCGCACATCGCCGCCACCATGATGGGGCGGCCCCGCATCGAGCCGGAATTGTCCAAGAGCAGCGTCACCACCGTGTCGCGGAATTGGGTGTCCTTCTCGCGCTTGAAGGAGAGGGGGTACATGGGGTCGATGATGATGCGGGGAAGGCGTGAGGTATCGAGCAGGCCTTCCTCCAGGTCGAATTCCCATTGGCGGTTCTGTTGCGCCAAGAGCAGGCGCTGCAGCTTGTTGGCGAGGCGCGAGACCACGCCCTGCATCTGGGCCAGTTGCTGGTCCAGAAAATTGCGCAGGCGCGTGAGCTCCTCGTCGTCGCACAAATCGGGCGCGGAAATCTCTTCGTCGAACTGGGCGGTATAAATTTTATAACCCCAAGTCTCGGCATTGGCGAAAGGTTGCTGCGCGCGATTGGGCCGCATGGCGTCTTCCGCCTGTTCGGCGTCGCTGAGGTCTTCAACCTGCTCGCCGCTTACGTCGGCGTCGGCATCTTCGCCGGCCTGGTCCTGATCCTCGGTGAATTCGGTTTCCCCGGCTTCGCTTTGGTCCTGGCTTTCCTGTTCCTTGCTGTCGCCCTGATTCTCGTTGCTTTCGCCTTCGGCATCCTCGTCGCCACCCTGATCGGCATCTTCGCCCTGGACCAGATCGTTGAGGATGGTCCGGGTGAGCCGCGCGAATGCTTTCTGATCGCGCATGGTCCCTTCGAGTTTGTCGAGGTCCTTGCCGGCCCGCTCTTCGATGAAAGGCCGCCACAGATCGACCGCTTTCCTGAGCGGCGCGGGCGGCGCCTGGCCGGTAAGCTTCTCGCGCACCATCAGGCCCACCACATCGGCCAGGGGTGTCTCCTCGCGGGATGCGGCGCGCCCCAGGCCTTTGGCGATCAGGCGTTGTTCCAATTGCGCGTTCAGGTTTTGGCGCACGCCCTCCATCGCCAGGGCGCCGATTGCTTCCACCCGCGCGGTCTCGGCGGCCTCGAAGATCGCGCCGCTGTCGGCGCCGGAGGGGCGGTAGCGGGCATGGACCTTTTCGTTGTGATAGGCCTTCTTCAAGGCATAGGCGTCGCCCGTACCGCGCACGAAGGCCACTTCATGGGGCGGCAGGGTGCGAGTGGGTGTCGGCAGGCGCGCCTTCAGCCCTTTCAAGCTGGGTGGCTCGGAGGAGAAATTCACTTCCAGCTCTGGCTCGCCCGCCAGCGAGCGCACCGCGGTGGCGACGGCACGCTTGAACGGCTCGCTGGGGCTTTCAGGCCTCAAGCGACAAGGACTTTAGCGGCGCTTTCCGGCAATTCCTGACCGAAGGCGCGCTGATAGAATTCCGCCACGCTGGCGCGTTCCAGCTCATCGCATTTGTTGAGGAAGGTAAGACGGAAGGCGAAACCGATATCGCCGAAGATTTCCGCATTCTGCGCCCAGGTCATCACCGTTCTGGGACTCATCACGGTGGAGAGATCGCCGTTGATGAACGCGTTGCGCGTCATGTCGGCCACCCGGACCATGGCGGCGATGGTCTTCTTGCCTTCAGGGGTGTTGTAGGAGGCGGGCGATTTGGCCAGCACGATCTCGGCCTCGGCATCGTGGCTGAGATAATTGAGCGTGGTGACGATGCTCCAGCGGTCCATCTGGCCCTGGTTGATCTGCTGGGTGCCATGATAAAGACCGGTGGTGTCGCCCAGGCCGACCGTGTTGGTGGTCGAGAACAGCCGGAACGCCGGATGAGGTTTGATCACCTTGTTCTGGTCGAGCAAAGTGAGCTTGCCTTGCACTTCCAGCACGCGCTGGATCACGAACATCACGTCGGGACGGCCGGCATCATATTCGTCGAACACCAACGCCACGGGGCGCTGCAACGCCCAGGGCAGCAGGCCTTCACGGAATTCGGTGACCTGTTGGCCATCCTTGAGCACGATGGCGTCCTTGCCGATGAGGTCGATGCGGCTGATATGGCTGTCGAGGTTGATGCGGATGCAGGGCCAGTTGAGTCGTGCCGCCACCTGCTCGATATGCGTGGACTTGCCGGTGCCGTGATAGCCCTGGACCATCACGCGGCGGTTGAAGGCAAAGCCTGCCAGGATCGCCAGGGTGGTCTCGCGGTCGAAGCGATAGGCCTCGTCGCGGTCGGGCACATGCTCGCCGGCCTTGCTGAAGGCCGGGACTTTCATCTTGGTCTGGATGCCAAAGACCTTTGCCGCATCGATCTCGATATCGGGCTTTGCCGACGGGTCCAGGCCTAAATCGGGAAGACTCATTGTTTCATCCGGATGGTATCCACCCGGCGGCGCCGGCGGAGACGTTCAGGCCAGGCCGGAGGCGCGCAACACGCTATAGGCCTTGATCACCTGTTTCAGACGCTCTTCGGCGCCCCGGTCGCCGCCGTTCGCGTCGGGATGGAACCGTTTCACAAGTTCCTTATACCGCGCCTTGATCTCGTTCAAGGTGGCGTTATGCGCCAGTTGGAGCGTGTCCATCGCGGTGACCTGCAGGCGCGTCAATTGACGTTCGGGACGGCGGGGCTGGCCGTTCTCATCCTCCTCGCCGAATACCGCATGGCCGTCATGAAAATTGAGCGGTGCCTGGCCGGTACGGGGCCGGGCGCCGCGCTTGCCCATCGGCCAGGTGGGGCGATGACCGAACAGCGCCTCCTCGCGGAACTTTTCGATGTCGTTGTCGTCCATGCCCTTGAAGAAATCCCACGCCTCATTGTGCGCGCGGGCGTGCGCCGTGCAGAGGAAAAGATAGTCCGAAAGATTGTCGCGCGACTTGGGCACCCGGCACTCGCCCTGTTCCACGCAATTTTTGACCGCGCAGGGGCGCGCCTCGCTTCTGGCCTTGGGCTGGGCCACATCCTTCTTGATGCGGATGTCGCTTTTGAAGCGCGGGCGGGCCTGACTCATTGGGTTACTTGGCTCATGGGAAAAACCTAGTCATGGGGCAATTATGGGTGCGAAACGGTAAAAAACAAGAAAAGGTATCGCTTGACTTTGGCCCGGGCTTCGCCGCCTGCTCCAAATCATGAGCGTTGCCGATACAATACGGGATAAACTCGCTTCGGCATTCGCCCCAAGCGAAATTTCCGTGACGGATGACAGCCACCGCCATGCCGGACATTCCGGCGCCACGCGCGCCGATGGCAGCCGGGGCGAGACGCATTTCACGGTGCGCATCGTCTCGGAGAAATTCGCCGGTCTTTCGCGAGTCGAGCGCCAGCGCCGCGTCTATGCCGCTCTCTCGGAGGAAATGCGTGGGTCCGTCCACGCTCTGGCGTTGACGGCGCTTAGCCCCGCAGAGGCTTGACGACTGAGCTTTGGCCGACTTTTTTGTTTGTCGCGGTTCCGGCGCGGACGCGCCCATATTCCATGGCGCCTCTGGCGCCGCTCGGAAGACCGCTTCACACTTTTCCTGGAACCGCTCTTGGCGGCGGCGTGACTTTGAGCGCCGTGATCTGGTTGCGCTGACGGCGCAACACTTCGAATTTATAGCCGAAGAAGGCAAAACGCTGGCCGGGATCGGGAATGGTCTGGGCTTCCTGGATCACCAGCCCGGCCACGGTGGTGGCGCCTTCGTCGGGAAGATTCCATTCGAGCTCGCGGTTCAGATCGCGCACCGTCACCGTTCCTTCGACCAGATAGGAGCCGTCGGGCCGGCGGCGCACGTCCGGGCGCTCTTCCTGCTGATGCTCGTCGGGCAGTTCGCCGAAAATCTCGCCGAATATGTCTTCCAATGTCACCAGGCCCTGCAGGCCGCCATATTCGTCCACCACCAGGGCGAAATGGCTGCGGCGCTGACGGAACGAATCCATCAATTCCTCCAGTGTGGTGGTCTCGGGCACGAACCAGGGCGGCGTCGCCAATCTCACCACATTTGAGGACTCGAGATCGCCCTTGTGCTCGATCAGGGCCATCGCCAGGTGCTTGGTGTGGAGCACGCCGATGATGTTCTCCGGTTCGCCGCGCCAGAGCGGCACACGGGTGTGCTGGCTATCCATCACTTGGGTGACGATGTCCTGAGGCGGCAGATCGGCATCGACGCTGATCATGTTCGTGCGGTGCATCATCACGTCGGCCACGGTAAGGTCGCGCAGGTCGAGAATCCCCCCGATCATGTCGCGATGTTCGCGTTCGACGCTGCCTTCCTGGTGATGCAGCGCCACTGCGCCGCGAATTTCCTCGTGCGCGGCTTCTTCGCTTTGCGCCTGCTCGGGCCGGACCCCGAACAGGAAAAGCAGCTTCCAGACCAGCCATTGCACGCTGGCGACGATGGGCGCCAGGACCGCCACGATCTTGCGCAGCGGTCCGGCCACGGCCAGGGCGGCGCGGTCGGTGCGGGTGATCGCCAATGTCTTGGGCAGAACCTCGGCAAATACCAGGATGATCAAGGTCATCAGCGCCGTGCTCACCGCCACCGCGCGCGGGCCCAACTGCGCATTGAGCAACTCGGTGGCCAGCGAAGAGACCAGGATGTTGATGAAGGTGTTGCCCAGAAGGATGGCACCGATCATCTGCTCGCGGTCGGCCATCAATCGATTGACCTCGCGGGCGGGACGGCTGCCGTCCTGCTCCAACTGGTGCATGCGGCCACGGCTCACGCCGGTGAGCGCGGTTTCCGACAGCGAGAAGAAGGCGGAGACGAACAAAAGCAGAAAGATGGCGCCGAGCGCGGGAATAAGCATGGGCCTGAAGTCCTGAAACTCTCCGCCCACAATGCCAGCTTTTAAGGACTCAGAACATCTTTCACGGCGTCCAGGGGCACCTCGCTGGTGACAAAGGCCCGCCCCAGTCCGCGTACGAGGATAAAAGTGAGCTTGCCGTCTTTGACTTTCTTGTCGTGGCCCATGGCAGCCAGAAGCGCATCCGTGGCGGGACGGGGAGGCGCGATGTCCGCGACGGAAGAGGGCAGGCCCACAGCCTTCAAATGGCGCGCCAAACGTTCCGAATCCTCCTTGGGGCAAAGGCCAAGCCGCACCGAAAGCTGAAATGCCAGCGCCATGCCGATCGCCACGCCCTCGCCGTGGATCAGGCGCTGGGAAAATCCCGTCGCCGCTT
>Ga0134128_10007659_pt1 | contig 13033 bp, 10 predicted proteins | sample KB31754_FD_96462 | JGI IMG/M metagenome (GOLD analysis project Ga0134128, IMG submission 96462) | Terrestrial soil microbial communities with excess Nitrogen fertilizer from Kellogg Biological Station, Michigan, USA - KB3-175-4 | ecosystem: Environmental > Terrestrial > Soil > Unclassified ... | reverse complement strand
GGCGGCGCCCTGGCCGGGATCGAGCTGGCTCACAACGGGCCCAACGCGCCCAACCTCTACAGCCGCGAGGCGCCGCTCGGCCCCGGGCACCTGCCGGTGGCGTCGTTCTTCAGCGACCCCGTCCAGGCCCGCGCCATGAGCAAGGCCGACATCGCCGACCTGCGGCGCTGGCACCGCAACGCGGTACGCCGGTCGCTGCAGGCCGGCTACGACCTCGTGTACGTCTACGCCGGGCACGCGCTCGGAGGACTGCATTACTTCCTCTCGCCCCGCTACAACCAGCGGACCGACTCCTACGGCGGCTCCACGAAGAACCGCATGCGGCTGCTGCGCGAGATCCTCGAGGACACCCAGGAGGAGGTCGCCGGCGCCGGCGCGGTCGCCTGCCGCATCACCATCGACGAGCTGGTCGGCTCCGCGGGCATCTCCCGTCCCGAGATCGAGGAGATCATCGGGACCCTCGGCGAGATCCCGGACCTGTGGGACTTCGTCATGGGCAGCTGGGAAGACGATAGCAACACGTCCCGGTTCGGCCCCGAGGGCGAGCAGGAACCGTACGTCGCAGGCTTGAAAAGCATGACGACTAAACCGGTTGTGGGCGTTGGCCGCTTCACCTCACCCGACCTGATGGTGCGCCAGGTGAAATCGGGGATCCTCGATCTCATCGGGGCCGCGCGGCCGTCGATCGCCGACCCGTTCCTGCCCAACAAGATCCGCGACGGCGAGCTGCACAAGATCCGCGAGTGCATCGGCTGCAACGTGTGCGTCTCCGGCGACATGACGATGTCACCGATCCGCTGCACCCAGAACCCCAGCATGGGGGAGGAGTGGCGGCGCGGCTGGCACCCCGAGTACATCCGGCCCAGGGAGTCGGACCAGCGGGTCCTCATCGTCGGCGCGGGCCCGGCCGGACTGGAGGCCGCCAGGGCGCTGGGCGTGCGCGGCTACGACGTCACGCTGGTGGAGGCCGGTCGCGACCTCGGCGGCCGGGTCGCCAGGGAGTCGCGCCTGCCCGGTCTGGCCGCCTGGATCAGGGTCCTGGACTACCGCGCCCAGGCGCTGGCCGACCTGAGCAACGTCGAGGTCTTCCGCCAGAGCCCGATGACCGCGCAGGACATCCTGGACTACGGCTTCGAGCACGTCGCCGTGGCCACCGGCGCCACGTGGCGACGCGACGGCGTGGCCCGGTGGCACACCACCCCGGTGGACATCGACCCGGCCGCCGAGATCCTCACCCCCGATGACCTCATGGCGGGCGTGCGCCCGCGCGGCCGGCGGGTCGTCCTCTACGACGACGACCACTACTACATGGGCGGCGTGCTGGCCGAGCTGCTGGCCAGGGAGGGCTACGAGGTCCATCTCGTCACCCCGGCGGCCCAGGTCTCGTCGTGGAGCTTCCACACCCTGGAGCTGGCCAAGGTCAACCGCCGCGTCCTCGAAGCGGGCGTGATCGTGCACTGCACCACCGCCCTGGTGTCGGTCGGCTCCGACCATGTGACGTGCGCGAACGCCTACACCCAGCACGAGTCGGAGCTGGCCGCGGACAGCGTCGTCCTGGTCACCGCCCGTCTGCCCGAGGAAACGCTGCTGCTCTCGCTGACCGAGGCCGTGGGCACCGGCCTGGCCTCGGTGCGCGGGATCGGCGACGCCTGGGCGCCGGGCACCATCGCCGCGGCCGTGTGGTCCGGCCGCCGCTTCGCCGAGGAGTTCGACGCTGAGCTCCCGTCGAACGACGTCGTGCCGTTCCGGCGCGAGGTCACGGAGCTGGCGACGCTGCCGCTCATCCAGTCCTGACTGTCGGGATAGCTACCGGTGCCGGAGCCACCGGTCGAACTCGTCTGAGTCGCGGACGTCATGGTCGAGCACCGCCGTGTAGATGTCCCAGCTGCGCACCGACTTCCCGTACTCGGGCCGGGTGCTCCAGATCGACTTGATCCGCAAGATGGCGATGCGAGCGTCGTCGGTCAGCCGCCCTGGCAGCGTGCGCAGATGCTCAAGATCAGGCTGCCGGCCGGGATCATCGACGAACCACACGTCCAGCTTCCACTCGGTCAGCCCGGCCGGGTGATAGCTCAGGCCGATGTACAGGCCATCCGGGTACCGCTGCGGGTCCTCGTTGAAGCGGCCGCTGTCGTCGCGGTAGCGCAGGGCCTTCACGTCCGGATGGGCCCCCAGCTCGGCCGCCGCGGCCAGCACCAGCCGGTCGTCGAGCGACGGGCACACCACCGTGGTGTCGATGTCCCGCCACGCCATCAGCCCCAGCGCCGCACTTCCGACCAGGACCGGATCCCCGACGGCGCCGAGTATGCGGTCAAGGCCGAGCTGCGCGCGGACCTGCTCCGCCTCCGCCTGCAGGGCTTGCTGGCGGGCCAGGAGCTCCGCCGCCTCGCCGGTCATGGTCCCATTCCATCAGAAGGGGCACGGGCGCTCTTGGATATCCCGTTTCCCCCACCCGGGTGGGGGCAACGGGACATCCATACGCTGAGGAGCGCGGGGTCGCCGCCGGGCTCGCGATCAAGGAGGAGTGATGCGCCGTGTGCGGGCCGTCGTCGTCGGACTGTGCGCAGCCGCGCTGGCCGCGCTGGCCGGGTGCGGGTCGGCCATCCCCATCGTGCCGCACGCGCAAAGCTACTATCTGTCGCTCGGCGACTCGCTCGCCCAGGGTGTCCAGGCCGACCCGGTCGGCCATGTCGGCGATACCGACCTCGGCTATGCCGACCAGCTGTTCGCCATGATCAGGCGAGGGTACAAAGACCTCGGCCTGGTCAAGCTCGGCTGCCCCGGCGAGACCACCCGCTCGATGATCAGGGGCCGACACTGCCCGTACAAGGCCGGGTCGCAGCTCGCCCAGGCGGTCGCCTTCCTGCGCGACCACCGCGGGCACGTCCCCCTTATCACCATCGACATCGGGGCCAACGACCGGCGCTCCTGCTTCACCGACCCGGTTGCCGTGCCTGTGCCGCCGTGCGAAACCGGCCCGGCCGCGCCGACCGCCGGGAACCTCGCGCTGATCCTGCGCCGGCTGCGCGCCGCCGCGGGCGCCGGGACCCTGATCATCGGGATGACGTACTACGCGCCCGAGCTGCCCGAGTGGCGCTACGGCCCGGCCGGCCGGGTGCGGGCGCGGGTCAGCGCGCGGCTGACGCTGGCCTTCGACGCCGAGCTGGCCCGGATCTACCGGGCCGCCGGGGATCGCGTCGCCGATGTCGCCGGTAGCTTCGCCACCGCCGACTTCGCCGGCCAGGTGCCGGTGCGCGGGCTCGGCATGATGCCGCCCAACGTGGCCGCGATCTGCCGGTGGACCTGGACCTGCGCCCGCCCGCCGCGCGGCCCGAACAAGCACCCCGACGAGGCCGGGTACACGGTCATCGCCCAGGCCTTCCTGGCCGCCTACCGCGCACCGCCGGACACCACAGCTCGCGCGCCCGGCGGATGAGATCTAGCCGGGCGGTGCGAAGAACTCCAGGGCGATATTGTCCGGGTCCCGGAACGACAAGCCTGACCCGTAAGACGCGTCGACGACACCGCCGTGGGTGATCCCCAGCGAGTTCAGGCGCGCTTCCCACTGGTCAAGCTCGGCCCGGCTGGTGCAGGCGAAAGCGACGTGGTCAAGCCCCGGCCGCAGTTCATCGAACGGCTGCGCGCTCGATGGGGCGGCATGCTCGTGGATCCCGAACAGCGTGCCGCCCAGGAGCCACACGACGTGGTGATACGGCCCGGTGTCCTCGTCCAGCACCGGGTCAGCGGCGAACAGCCGCTGATACCAGGGCCGGCTCCGGTCAAGATCTGTGACCGTCACGGCGACATGCGCGATCGCGGGAAACTCAGCCATCACACCCCCCCGTTGTCTATACCCGTACGCTACTGGTCCACCACTGTCGCCATCGGCGCGAGCCCGTCTCCCGACTGTGCTGATGTCCGGTTGGCTGACCTGCTGCTGGGCAGCGAGTAGAGGGTCCTGCTTCCTAGCGTAAACGTGCCTGGCCCGACGGGGGTGGGCTCGGAGAGAGGTTGAGCGATGACTGCAATTAACGCGCGGCGGCTGCGCTCGCTACTGCTGCCCCTAACCCCCAGAGCGATTCTCCGGGCGCTCCTGGGAGTGCTCCTCTTCTTGTGCGGCCTCGTTCTAGGTACCTGGCTCATCTTCCGTTACCGGCATCATCCGCCCGATCAGCGGCAAAGGTGATGAAGCGTAGGCTACGAAAAAAGCGGAAATGTAGCACGGGGCCCTGTGCCGCTGGGAGGCAGCGTTGTTACCTGAGATCGATCGTCGAACCCTGCTCCGCCTGAGCGCTCTCGGCGTCGCGGTCCCCGCGCTCGCCGCCAGTTCCGGCTCCATGGCCGCGGCCAGCGTGACCAGGACTACCCGCTTGGTCAGGAACCCGCGGCGGACGCCGGCCGACTTCGCCGCCGACCGGATCGTCGCCTCGGTACGCCGCCCGCGGTTCCCGCGGCGGTACTTCCGGGTCACCGATTTCGGCGCTGTGGGTGACGGCATCACGAAGAACACCGTCGCCTTCGCCGCTGCGATCGCCACCTGCAGCCGCTCGGGCGGCGGTCACGTGATCGTGCCCGCCGGCACCTTCCTGACCGGCGCGATCCACCTGCGCAGCGGCGTCGACCTGCACGTCGAGGACGGCGCCACGATCCTGTTCAGCCAGGACCCCAACGACTACCTGCCGGTCGTGTTCACCCGCTGGCAGGGCATCGAGCTGATGAACTACTCGCCGTTCATCTACTCCTATGGTCAGCGCGACATCGCCGTGACCGGGCCGGGGACCCTGAACGGGCAGGCGGACGACAGCCACTGGTGGAACTGGAAGAGCCTGGAGACGCCCGACTTCGACGCGCTGGAGACGATGGCCGACGACAACGTCCCGGTATCTCAGCGGGTGTTCGGCGCGGGCCATTTCCTGCCACCGCAGATGATCCAGCCGTTTATGAGCGACGGCGTGCTGCTCGAGGGCGTCACGGTCATCAACAGCCCGTTCTGGCACCTGAACCCGAACCTGTGCACGAACGTGACGGTCGACGGGCTGACGATCAGCTCGAGCGGCCCGAACACTGACGGCTGCGACCCGGAATCCTGCGACGGCGTCGTCGTGCGGAACGTCACCTACGACACTGGCGATGACTGCATGGCGATCAAGGCAGGCCGGGACTCTGACGGCCGCCGGGTCAACGTGCCCTGCCAGAACGTGGTGATCGAGAACTGCAACTTCGCCAACGGGCACGGCGGGATCACGATCGGCAGCGAGATGACCGGCGGCGTGCGGAACGTCTACGCGCGTGACCTCACCATGAACAGTGCGAGCCTGCAGGCCGGGCACCGGATCAAGACCAACACGCTGCGCGGCGGCTTCGTGCTCAACACCAACGTGTACCGAGTGACGGCCGGCGCGGTCGGCGGCCCGCTGCTGCTGATCCAGGGCAACTACAACGGCCAGACGGGCGACTTCCCGCCGGACGTCAGCGGCATCACCCTCGACAACTGGACGGTCGACACCTGCCAGGGGATCTGGTCGATCATCGGTGCCTCGGCCACCGACCCGGTCGGCACCGCCACGCTGGAGAACATCGCGATCACCACGTCGTCAGCAGCGAACTCCGCTCAGTTCATCAGCAACCTGGTGGTCGAGGATGTCACCGTCGGCGGGGTTCCCGTCAGCGGCTGATCCGCGGCCGGCCTGGAGCGTAAACCGAAAGGCCAGGGCGGCGTTCAGTCACGCCAGGGACAGCCTGCGGTGGAACCCGCGGGCCAGGACCGAGAAAGCCGTACCGCGCCCTGACGGCGCGGTGCTCGATTCCCTGGAGGTGCTCACCGCACGGACCCGCGCGGTGGCCCGGTCTCTGCCGGATATCAAGGCCTTCGACGGGCCCGGCCAGAACCTGGCGTCATTTGGCCAGGACTACGCCACGATGCTGCGGAACCTCGCCCGCCCCGTCCGCCAGCTCGCGGATCCGCGATCCTCCCGCCCGGGTGCGGCCCTGAGCGCCGAATCGGCCTGTCAGAAGCATCTCCAGCGAGAACCAGGACGGCTGCCCGATCACAGCGATGCCCGGAGCGCCGCGCAGCGTCTTGTCCGGCTCACCGGAGAAATGCTCAGCGAGATAGCCGAGCACCGAGGTGGCGAGCAGGTTAAGGCGAGCGGGCATGCCGGTGAGCGTCGTTAGCTGGGCTTTCTGGCCCCGGAGGACTTCGGTGTTCGCGGGCGGCCTTCCGGCTGCGCAGCAGTTCGATGCCGATGGGGATGAAGGAGACGAGGACGACCACGGCGATGACCGGCAGGAGGTAGCTGTCGATGCCCGGGATGGCCGAGCCGAGCGCGTAGCCGGCCAGGGTGACCCCGGCCGACCAGAACAGGCCGCCAGTCACCTGCCAGATCGTGAAGGTGCGGGCGGGCACGGACAGCGCCCCGGCCACCGGGTTGATGACGGTCCGGACGACGGGGATGAACCGGGCCAGCACGATGGCCTTGCCGTAGCCATACCGGGACAGCAGCTGTCCGGCCCGGTCGGCGCCCTGCCGCAGGCGGCTGCGCCGGCTGCGTTCCAGCAGGCGGCGCCCTCCAGTCCGGCCGGCGTAAAAGCCCACCTCGGCCCCGAGGATCGCGCCGGCGGCCGCGGCCAGCATGACCAGCGGCAGTGACAGGCGGGTCTGGTGCCCCGACGCGGCCGTGCACAGCAGCCCGGCGGTGAATAGCAGCGAGTCGCCGGGCAGGAAGAACCCCACCAGCAGCCCGGTCTCGGCGAAGAGCACCAGGAAGACGCCGAGCGCACCCAGGCTGGTCAGCAGCGAGGTGGAGCTTAGCGGGTTGAGCGCGGCCACCAGTTGCGCGCAGTGTGACGCGCCATATGAGCAGAGCACTGCCTGCACCTGCCCCCGCCTCATGGTTCAAACCTGCTCCAACTCCGCGTACCGACGCCGGGGTGTACGAACAAAGCTCCTGGGTAGGCGGGGCATGTCCCGGTTACGGGGCGGTCCGGCCCGTCCACGGGCGGCCTGACCATGCGAGGCTCGGGGGGTCTGGTGAGAGTACTGGTAGCCGGTGCGTCCGGCTTCGTCGGAAGGCGGCTGTGCGTCGCCTTGAGCCAGGCCGGCCACGATGTGGTCGCCATGACCAGGAACCCGGCCAGGTATCGCGGCGCGGGCGCGCCGGTGCGCGGCGACGTCCACGACCCCGCCACCCTGGAACCGGCGATGACCGGGTGCCAGGCCGCGTACTACCTCGTGCACTCCCTGCAGGACGCCGACTTCGAGCGCAAGGACGCCGCCGCCGCGACCGCGTTCGGTGAGGCGGCCGGCCGGGCTGGCCTTCGCCGCATCATCTACCTGGGCGGCCTGGGCGACGACGCGGACAGCCTGTCCGCCCACCTGCGCAGCCGCCGTGAGGTCGAGAACCGGCTCGCCGCAGGCGGCGTACCCGTGACTGTCCTCCGGGCCGGGATCATCATCGGGCACGGCGGCATCTCCTGGGAGCTGACCCGCCAGCTCGTCGAGCACCTGCCGGTCATGATCACCCCCCGGTGGGTCGCGACCCGCACTCAGCCGATCGCGGTCGACGACGTAGTCAGGTACCTGGCCGGCGTGCTGGAGCTGCCGGAGGCGTCAGGCCGGGTCTACGAGACCGGCGGGCCGGATGTGATCCAGTACTCGACGATGCTGCTCCGGGTGGCCGCCATCGAGAACCGCCCGCTGCTCCTGCTGCCCGTGCCGCTGCTGAGTCCCTGGCTGTCCTCCCTGTGGCTCACCGTGGTCACCGATATCGACACCGGTACCGGCCGGGCCCTCATCGACTCCATGACCAACGAGGTGATCGTGCGCGACCGGTCGATCAGGGACCTGATCCCGATCCAGCCCATGTCCTACGACGATGCCGTGCGCGCGGCCCTGCGCGAGCGGCACGAGGCCCGGCAGGCCACCTCGTGACGGGGCAGCGTGGCCCCGGGCTCAGGGCCGCCCGGCTCGGGACGGCCGGGCTGGGGGCGGCCGCACTGCTCCGGTCCACGTTCACGGCCAGGGCCGGCTCCGCGCGCTTCTACCTGCTGACCATCAGCCTGGCCGGCACCTGGACCTGCGGCGCGCTCGGCGCGGGCCCCATCCAGTGGCGTGCCGACCGCTGGAGCACAGGGCGCCAAAGCCCGGCATGGGCCCTGATCATCGTCCCCGTTGTCACCGGCGCCGCCACCTTTGGCGGGTTCTACGGCGCTGCGCGGGTCGCTCGGCGCCAGCCTGCCCTGCGCCGGGCCATCGCCAGCGTGCTGCGCTATGCCGCGGCCGGGTCAACCCCGCTGGTCGTGCTCGTCGCGTCGGGCAGCGCCGTAGCCGAGGAGCTGTTCTTCCCCGGTGCCCTGTGGTCCGGATCGCGTCCGCTGCGCACCACCACGCTCGCCTACGCCGCGTCAACCGCCGCTACCGGCAACCCGGCGCTGGTCCTGGCCGGCCTGATCACCAGCGTGATCTTCGGCTGGCAGCGGGCCGCCACCGGCGGGGTGCTCGCCCCAGCTCTCACCCACGTCACCTGGTCCGTGCTCATGCTCCGCTATCTCCCGCCGCTGTTCCCGGCGACGTCGAGCCAAAGCCGGACCGGCCCGGCCTGACGTGTCGATCCGCGCCGTCTCCAGCTGGCACGGCGCGCTGCACGAGGTCTGCGGCAGCGGCGCGTTCCTGGCGCTGATTGCCTTGTGCTTCGTGGTCGCCCGCCGCTACCGGGCCGAGGGCCAGCGCGGTCTGGGCCGTTCTCGCAGGCTGGCTATCTCCGCTGGCGGCGGCCCGGGGTGCAGGATGCCGAGCCGCTGGGTGCTGCGAGTCATGGCCACGTAGAGGTCGCTGGCGCCGCGAGAGGAACTGGCCAGGATCGCGGCCGGGTCGGCGATGAGGACCGAGTCGAACTCAAGGCCCTTAGCCTGCCTGGCCCCAAGGAGCACGATCTCGCTGGTCAGATCGGGGCTCGGGCCGAACGACACGCCGGGCACGGCACCGGAGACGGCGTCGCCCAGGCCGGCCGCCCGGTCATCGGGCACGATGACCGCCAGCCGTCGTCCGGCGGCTGACTCAGCGGCGGTGAGCTCGGCCAACGCGGCCGGCAGAGCGTCGTCGGTGGTGGCCATCCGCCAGGGCGCTAGGCCGGTCTCGCGCACGGACTGCGGCGGCTGCTGGCCCGGGTCGATCGCGGCCAGGACGCTGCCGGCGGCCGCCATGATCTCGGCCGGGGTGCGGTAGTTCACGGTCAGCCGCGCTAGTCTCCACCGGTCGCCGGCGACGGGCTCAAGCACGCGCTCCCAGGACGTCGCGCCGGCCGGGCTGGCGGTCTGCGCCACGTCGCCCACGATGGTCATCGACCTGGCCGGGCAGCGCCGGGTCAGCATCCGCCAGTCCATTTCCGAGAGTTCCTGTGCCTCATCCACGATGACGTGCCCGAACGTCCAGGAACGGTCGGCGGCGGCACGCTCGGCCACCGTACTGGGGTCCGGGACGTCCTGGCGATCGGCCAGGTCCTCGGCGCCGAGCAGGTCAGCGGCGCTGAGCACTTCTGCACCGGTAGCGCGGGAGCTGGCGGCGATGTCCAGCACGCCCTGGGCGTAGGCGATCCGCTGCGCGCGCTGGCGCGCCGCCAGGGCCAGGGCAGCACGGTCGTCCTGGCCGAGCAGTTCGGCCGCCTCATCGAGCAGGGGTATGTCGGCGGCGCTCCAGCCGCCGGGCTCTCGCAGCAGCGCGGCGCGCTCGGCCGCCGGCAGGTCGGGCGCCGCGGCGGCCAGCCGTGCGGGCTCGGCGAACAGCTCGTCTAGGAGCTGCTGCGGCGTGAGGGCGGGCCACAGATCATCCAACTGGGCCCGCACCCGCTGGTCTGCCAGCAGCTCGTTTCGCAGGTCAGCGAGGCTCTGCTGGTCATCGTCGCCGGTGCCGCCCTGGACCTGCGGCAGGTGCGCCAGATCGTCCTCGATCGCCGCGCTCGCCTCGGCGAGCACATCGGCGACGTCGGCCTCGAGCCGTTCGGCGAGCTCTCGGGTGCGGCCCGCGTACAGCTCGGCGAGCGCGACGATGATCTGCCGCTGGAATTGCGGCCGGGCGCGGTTATGCGGCCGCCGGCTAGCCCGCGCCCGCATGGCGGCATCCGCCACGACCTGGCGGTCGAGCCTGAGCGTCTCGCCGGCGAACTCGATCTCGGCCGGGCCGGTGGCCTGGCGGTCACGGACGGCCGCAGCGAGGACGCCGGCCATCATGACCCGGCCCTTGACCTCCTCGGCGGCCGGGCTCTCGGCACGGTCCGCCGCGACGCCGGGAAACAGCTCCCCGACGGTGCGCAACAGCACATTCGTCTCCCCGAGGCCAGGCAGCACCTGGCTGATGTAGCCGAGGAAGGTCGTGTTCGGGCCCACGACAAGCACGCCGCGCTCGGCGAGGTGGCGGTGCGTGTAGAGCAGGTAGGCCGCACGGTGCAAGGCGACGGCGGTCTTCCCGGTACCGGGACCGCCCTGGACCACCAGGACGCCCGTGTGCGGTGACCGGATGATCGCGTCCTGCTCGGCCTGCAGGGTACCGACGATGTCGCGCATCCGGCCGGTTCGCGCGGCCTCCACCGCGGCCAGCAGCGCCGCCTCGCCGGTCAGGCCGGCGGCGCCCGCGAGTTCTTGTCGATCCAGCACCTCGTCATCCAGGCCGGTCACCCGTCGTCCGCGCACGGTGATGTGGCGGCGGCGCCGGACGCCGTGCGGGGCACCCGCGGTGGCCACGTAAAAGGCGCGCGCCGCCGGGGCGCGCCAGTCGATCAGCAGCGGCTCGCCCTGGCCGGCCTCGTGACGCAGGCCGATCCGCCCGATGTACCGGCGTTCCCCGGTCCGCAGGTCGAGGCGGCCGAAGCACAGCCCGTTCTCGGCCGCCTGTAGCCGGGCCAACTGCTCCCGATACTCGGTGATCAAGGTGTCTCGCTCGAGCCTGGACTGCGCCGTGCCGCCGTCCTGCGCCAGTGCGCGCGCCAGGCGGATCGACGCCTGCTGACACAGCGCGTCGACGCGCCCGTGCAGCATCGTGATGTATTCCTGCTCACGGCTGACCTCGCCGGTCGTCAAATTGTTCCTTCCCCGATTAACCCCGCCGTCAGATTGACGGGGCAGTTCCCGGAAACAGCCTCATGCCAGACCCAGGCCTTCCGTACTTCACGTCAAGCTACCGAACGCACGAACAGCAATTCCAATCGGCGGAGCAAAATTATTCTGTCAAGCGGAATCCGGCTTTCATCGCCGCTGATTTCGCTGTTAGGGTGGACTGGCTGAGCGGGGTAAGGAGGCAGCCATTTTCCGGTTGACAGTCGGGATGCTCGCGGCGGCCGCCAGCGTGCTGGTGGCGGCCGGGCCGGGAGTGGCCGCGGCCAGTCCGCACGGGCCGCGGCTGGTCTTGCAGGAGTGGCTGTACCCGGGTCCGGCGGGCACGCCGACGTGCTCGGCGCCACGGGAGTTCGCCGATGGCCGGGTCCGGCAGGGCGTGCTCAAGCCCGAGTACATGGACGTCGGTAATGCGGGGCGGCTGGTGGTGGACCTGGCCAGCCAGCCGGGCGATGCCTGCAACGGCTACAGCCCGCGCAACGCCGCCGAGGTCAGGAAGTGGTCAGCGCGGCAGTACATGACCGTGTCGCTGGCCACGCTGCACCAGGAGGAGGCGCTGACCTCCCATCCGGCCAGGGTCGCGGCGGCGGTGCGGCGGCTGACCCGCTTCGTGAAGTCCATCGGGTTCACCGGCGTCGACATCGACTTCGAGAACTACTGGTCCTGGAAGGGCCCCGACGCGGGCCGCTACTACGCGTTCCTGACCAGGCTGGCCAGGGGCCTGCACGCGGCCGGGCTGCGGCTGCAGGTCGACGGCCCGGCCGACCTGGACACGCCGTTCAATTACGGCCGGGTGCTGGCCGCCGGGGCCGACCAGGTCGTGATCATGGCTTACGACGATGAGTTCGGGTGGCCGCCCAGTTCCGTCTGCAAGGCCGTCACGCCGCTGCGGTGGCTGAGGTCCGCGTTCACCGGCGCGCTGCACCAGATCCCGGCCCCTGAGCGGAGCAGGCTGGTGGTCGGCCTGCCCTCCTACGGGTACGTCGCCGGCAACCGCTGTCAGGACATCACCTCCAACGTGAGCTTCGCCCAGATGAGGCGTGAGCCCGGGTTCTCCTCGAATCCCTCGGTCATCGCCGCGCGGCGCGACCCTGGCTCGCAGGAGATCAGGTGGCGCTGGCACGGCAGGTTCTTCGACTACGTCGACCAGCAGGCCATGGACGCCAAGCTGGCCGTCGTCAGGAGCATGGGCATCCGCCACGTTTCTGTCTGGGTGCTGGGCGGCCAGAATCCCTGGTTCTCCGCCCGGGCGCTGCGATCGGGCGGCTAGCGCTGGGCTAGGTGTACCGCGCGGACAGCCCCGAGCGCACCAAGCGACGCCTGAATCAAAGATCGGCCGTCAGGATGCATCGACGGTGAATCCTATTCGGGCTTTCGACGGTGCGGTACCTAACTTGATGACGGCACTAGTCAGTACAACATTTATACGTATAACAATCTGACCTGGACAGACGGGGTCGCGCCGCCGCCACTCACTCGTGTCTCCGGGACGGTCGTTTCTCCGTACCGCGGGCTGGGCGCGTTCGGCGAGCCTGACTCGGCGTTCTTCTTCGGCCGGGAGGCCGCCACCGGTGACGATGACCGGCGTCCTGCCGGCGGGCGGGACTTCCCATGCCGCCTCGCCCGGAAGGGCCAGCAGATTGGGCATGAAGACGGTTGTTGCAAGATCAATGATCGCGGCCCCGTCCGGAAGCGGTAGGCCAGCGAATGGCACGGCGGAAACCGGGCCGTCAGGGGACGACCAGCAGAGACGCCGGCTCGCCTGGTGCCGCCGCCTGCCTGAGGGCATCGCCGAGACCGGGAGGCAGGTGGCGGGCGGCGCGAACCCCTGTTTCTCCGCCCCGACGGCTGGGCCGCCTGGTCATGCGAGACCAGGTTCCACGGCAGAGAGCGGACTGGGGCGCCAAATCGGACCTGCCGCGCTAACGTC
>Ga0134128_10007658_pt1 | contig 13034 bp, 10 predicted proteins | sample KB31754_FD_96462 | JGI IMG/M metagenome (GOLD analysis project Ga0134128, IMG submission 96462) | Terrestrial soil microbial communities with excess Nitrogen fertilizer from Kellogg Biological Station, Michigan, USA - KB3-175-4 | ecosystem: Environmental > Terrestrial > Soil > Unclassified ... | reverse complement strand
GCATCGCAAGCGAGGCGAAAAGCCTATATCTTGGTCGAAGATATGGCCCATGCCGTTAGCGACATCGAATGGCGCATCAGCGACGCGCTCGTCCCCTATGACGAGGCGGTTGCCACCATGGAAGCGCGCGTTGCCGCGATCCGCAGCGGCGCCGCGCCCGAGCTTGTCTGGTTCCTCGAGCATCCGCCGCTCTATACCGCCGGCACCAGCGCGCGCCCGGACGACCTGATCGCGCCCGATCTCCTACCCGTATTCCGCAGCGGTCGCGGCGGCCAATACACCTATCACGGCCCCGGCCAGCGCGTCGGCTACGTGATGCTCGACCTGCACAAACGAGGCGCCGATCTGCGCGCCTATGTCCGCGACCTCGAGGAATGGCTGATCCGCACGCTGCAGCGCTTCAATGTCAAAGGCGAGCGGCGCGACGGACGCATCGGCATATGGGTCGCCGAAAGCGCCGGCAAGGAGAACAAGATCGCGGCGATCGGCGTGCGTATCCGCCATTGGGTGAGCTTCCACGGCGTCTCGCTTAATGTCGATCCCGAGCTGTCGCATTATCGCGGCATCGTGCCCTGCGGTGTCAGCGAGCATGGCGTGACGTCGCTCTCAGCGCTTGGCATCACGGCAAGCATGCCGGAGATTGATGCAGCCCTCAAAGCCGCGTTTGCCGAGGTCTTCGCCGGCGATCGCGTGACGACCGATTAGGGCTGGCTGATCACCACCACGCTCGTCGCCGGCAGCTGCTTCGCCGAGGTGTTGACCGCGAGGATCTGCTTGGCGAGCTCCAAAACCTGATAGGTGCGGCCGGCGCGCTCCGCGCCTTGCGCCAGCCCATAGGTGCTGCCGTCATAGCTCACGGTGATGAAGGCGTTCGCATCTCCGCCCCGATCGACCACGAAGATATCATCGCAGAAATACGACGAGGCGGGGCCGCGTGACGCGCCGGTTGGATCCGCCCGGTCGTTCGGATAAATCAGCTCGGCATGATGCGTGCGGCCGCTGTTATCGCCATCGCACGGAACCGGCGGCATGGCGCCATCCGGCACCTGCGTCGGCACCTTGATGATGCGGGGCCTGCTCTCATCCGGGAATTTGCCGGGCTCCGGATAAAGATGCCGTCGTGTCAGCTCACCGAGATAATAGATGATGCCCTCGGTCGAGCGCAGCTGAAGCTGGAACGATCTCACGCGCATATTCGCAAGCAGCGGAACAGCTTTGGGCGAGATGCGCGCCGTCGCCTGCTGCAGGCGCTTTATGAGTGTCTGCTGCGCCTCTTCGCTGAGCGAAAGATTGAAGCCCGTCGAGCCTCCCGCATTCACTTCGCCTTGCGTCGTCTGGGCTGGCGTTTGCGCCGTCGCGCCGCGCCTTTGCTGAACCGTTTCGCCTTCATTGCCTTTCTTGCTGCGACCACAAAGCAGCGGCGAATTCCGCGGAATCGCGCCGAAGTCTCGGAAGCAAAAGCGATAACTCGTCGTATTCTTCTCGAGCTGATAGTCCAGCTCACCCGATTTTGTGACCTTGAGTCCGGCCTGCGCCGCGGCGGCGTACGCCTGAATAAGCTCCGCCGCCTGCCGGCCGTTATCCGGCCCGTCGGTCGGCTGCAAATGCTTCGCGGCGAAAGGCGCGCCGTATCGCGCGACGTTTTCGACATGCTCGGTCGACAGGCCTTCGGCAAAAAGCAGATCGACAATCGCCTGGAATTGATCGAAATCCGAATCGTTCGCGACGGAATTGAGATAGGTGACGTCGATACAGAGTGGCGCGCCACTCCCCTCAGTCAGGCCGAGCCCGCCGTTATTCGCATTGCTGGTGCTCTTCGCGCAATTAGCGTCGGGGCCAGTACCCGTCCCGGGCGGCGCATTTTCCCGCACCCAGGTGACAACGACCTTCGAGACGAACAGATCGAACAAGACCTCAGGCGGAAAACCCTGCTCCAGATAATAGTCGAAGACTTGAAGCGAGATCGGGTTGAGGATGCCCTCGTAGAATTCCTGCGTATCGAGCACCGGCACGATGAAGCTGGGCCCGCCGCTGACCGTTCCGCCGAGACCCAATACATCAGGACTCAGCGACTTCGGCGGCCGATGGCCCGGCGGTCCGAATGGGAACGATAACGAGCCGTTACCGGAGATGCTGGCGCTGCCCGTGATCGATTGCAGTCCGGTGAATTGCATCGGCCGGCGCAAACTCGCGCGCACGATGTTGAGGAGCATTGTTTGCTCCTGCACCTGTTCTGCCTGCAAGTTGAAATCGACGGCCCGGCCGGAAAAATCGTCAACGACCGAGCATCCCACCAATGCCGCGACAAGGAACGACACTGCCGCTCGAACGCAGCCCCACATCACCCCCCGCATGATCAGCCCCCCGAAGCAGCGGAACGAGACACTCGAAACCTAGCATGATCGCGGAAGCCGCGACAATCCATTCGCGGCGCCGGAGAGCGGGCTAGCGCCGTTCCGGCGGCGTGACTAGATTGCCCGGGACCATGACGGCGAAAATCACAGCGCGCTCGCTCGCTTTGGGGCTGGCTCTGGGCCTCGCGGTACCGGGGCCGAGCTGGGGACAGAGCCGCACGCCGCCGCCCACGAGCCGCGAGATGATCCGTCTCTCCTTTGCACCGGTGGTGAAGAAAGTCGCGCCGGCAGTGGTAAACGTCTATTCGCGGCGGACGGTACAGACCCGCTCACCGTTTCTCGACGATCCGCTGTTCCGCCGCTTTTTTGGCAATCAGGCGCCCTTCGGCCTGCCGCGCGAACGGGTGCAGCAATCGCTGGGCTCAGGCGTGATCCTCGGCGCCGATGGCATCATCGTCACCAATCACCATGTCGTCGACGGCTCGCAACAGATCACCGTCGTGCTGAACGATCGCCGCGAATTCGAGGCGAAGCTCGTCATCTCCGACGAACACGCGGATCTCGCGGTGCTGAAAATCGACACTCATGGCGAGCGGCTGCCGGTGCTCGACCTCGGTGACAGCGATCTGCTCGAGGTTGGCGATTTGGTCCTCGCGATCGGCGATCCGTTCGGCGTCGGCCAGACCGTCACTAGCGGCATCATCTCAGCTTTGGCGCGGACCGGCATTGGCAGCGATGTTTCCTCTTTCATCCAGACCGACGCGGCAATCAACCCGGGCAATTCCGGCGGTGCGCTCGTCGATCTCGATGGCAAGCTCGTCGGCATCAACACAGCCATTTTTTCGCAATCGGGCGGCTCGATCGGGATAGGTTTTGCCATTCCGACAACGTTGGTCCGGACCGTCTTGCAAGCGGCGCGCACCGGCGCACCGATCCGCCGCCCCTGGTTCGGTGCGACCGGCCAGGAGGTCACGGCCGAGCTTGCGAATGCGCTTCATCTGCCGCATCCGGGCGGCGTGTTGGTGAAAGAGGTGACGGCGGAGGGCCCGGCGGCGCGCGCCGGCATTCGCGTCGGCGACGTCATCACCTCGATCGGCGGTCACGAGGTCTTCGATCCCGACGATCTGCGCTACCGTATCGCGATCCTTCCGATGGAAATGGCGACACCGCTCGTCTTGTGGCGCAACGGAAAAGCAATCACCGCTTCCGTCGTGCTGACGGCGCTTCCCGAAACACCGGCGCGCCAGGTCACGACGCTCTCAACCGACACGCCGCTTGCCGGCGCGACCGTGGCCAATCTCAATCCCGCCCAGGCCGATGAATTGGGTCTTGCAACAACGACGCGCGGCGTGGTCGTGGTCAGCGCCAAAAGCGGGACTCTCGCCGATCGCCTGGGGCTCCATCCCGGCGACATCATCGCCACCATCAATCGCGCGCCGGTCGCATCGGTCAATGAGCTGAAGGACGCGCTCGGCACGGGGAAAAGCCCTTGGACCTTCGGCATCCGTCGCGGCGGACAGCTCTTTGCGGTGAGCGTCCGGTGAGCGCAGCGCGCACGCCGCGCGGTGGTCAGAGCAAGAGCCTGTTCGAGGAAACGGCACCGCGCCCGCTTGCCGACAAGCTCCGTCCGCAAAAGCTTAGCGACGTCGTGGGTCAGGATCATCTTTTAGCGCCGGATGCGCCGATCGGGCGCATGATCGCCGCCCATCGGCTCTCATCGATGATCCTCTGGGGCCCGCCGGGCTGCGGCAAAACCACGATCGCCCGGCTGCTCGCCGAGACCACGGCGATGCATTTCGAGCCGCTTTCAGCCGTATTCTCGGGCGTCGCCGATTTGCGCAAAGTGTTCGAAGCCGCCGCTCAGCGCCGCATCGGCGGTCAGGGCACCTTACTGTTCATCGACGAGATTCATCGCTTCAACCGTGCGCAGCAGGACAGCTTCCTGCCTTATGTCGAGGACGGGACCGTCGTGCTGGTCGGCGCCACGACCGAGAACCCGTCATTTGAGCTCAACGGCGCGCTCCTGTCGCGCTGCCAAGTTTTCGTGCTGCACCGCCTCGACGATGCGGCGCTCGAAACGCTGTTGCAGCGCGCGGAAAAAGCCCTTGGCAAGAAGCTGCCGCTCGAGCCCGAGGCGCGGCTGGCGTTGAAGGCGATGGCCGATGGCGACGGTCGCTTCATCTTCAATCTCGCCGAAGAGCTGGCGCTGGTGCCCGACGGCACGATGCTTGCTACGGCTCAACTGATGGAGACGGTGCAGCGGCGCGCGCCGCTCTATGACAAAGCGCAGGAAGGCCATTACAACCTCATCAGCGCGCTGCATAAATCGGTGCGCGGCTCGGACGTCGACGCGGCGCTTTATTGGCTCGCGCGCATGCTGGCCGGCGGCGAGCATCCGATCTATATCGCGCGGCGCGTCGTGCGGATGGCGTCGGAGGATATCGGCATGGCCGATCCGCAGGCGCTGACGGTGACCCTCGCTGCTTGGGAAGCCTATGAGCGCTTGGGCTCGCCAGAAGGCGAGCTCGCCTTGGCGCAAGCAGTGATCTATCTCGCGACCGCGCCGAAATCGAACGCCGCCTACACCGCGCTTAGCGCGGCGATGCGCGCCGCAAAGGACAGCGGCTCGTTGATGCCGCCCATGCACGCGGTCAATGCACCAACGCGGCTGATGCGCGATCTCGGTTACAGCACGGGCTATATTTATGACCCGAATACCGAAGAAGGATTTTCGGGACTTAATTATTTTCCCGATAAATTGCCGCGCCAGCAATTCTATGAGCCGTTTGAAACCGGCTTCGAGCGCGAAATCAAGAAGCGACTCGATTACTGGGAAAAACTCCGACAGGCGAAGCAGAAATAAACCTGGCCGGCCGCTCGTTCTCGAAAAACCCACATCCCGCAACCCGACCGCGGCGCGACTCATCAAATCCGGGGACGGGAACTACGAACAGGACCTATAATGACCAAACGCATTTCACACTCGGGGGTTCGATCATGAGGCGTTCGGCGAAACTTGCGGCCATTGCTTCCGTTGCTGCCTTGACCCTCATAGCCACCCTGGCGACCCCCGCCAGCGCACAATACGGCGCGCCGCCGGCACCGCAGTATGAAGCCGTGCCGCCGCCGCCTGGGGCATTGCCGCCCAGCGCATATCCCGGCGCATATTGGGTGTGGCAGCCCGGCTATTGGCGCTGGAATGGCCGTCGCTACATCTGGTTCCCGGGCCGCTACGTCGCGTCGCCCTATGCCCGCGCCGTTTGGGTGCCGGGCAATTGGGTCCTGGTCCGCGGCCGCTGGGTCTGGCGCGAAGGTCATTGGCGCCGCTGAACGCCGACGAGGCACAGCCTTGCGTTGATTCGTCTCGGGATGGATTGGTCGCTTCTGCGCCGCTAACATACGTTGCATGAGCGGCGTCCAGACCCTCACCGTGGCGCCCGAGGACGCCGAAATCCGTTTAGACCGCTGGTTCAAGCGGCATTTTCCCGACCTGGGACATGGCCGGCTCGAGAAGCTATTGCGAACGGGCCAAATCCGGCTGGATGGCAAACGGGTTGAGGCAAGCGATCGTGTTGCCCCTGGACAGCGGGTCCGAGTCCCGCCTCTGTCCTCTGCTCCGAGACCAGATGCCAACCCGCCGCGCGCTGCGCCCAGCGCCGCCGATACCCGGCTGCTGCAAGAGCGCGTGCTTTATCGCGACGCGGAAATGATCGTCATCAACAAGCCTGAGGGGCTGGCGGTCCAGGGAGGCAGCGGCACGAGCCGGCATCTCGACGGACTCCTCGATGCGCTGCATTTCGAGGCAAAGGAGCGACCGCGGCTCGTCCATCGCCTCGATAAAGATACGAGCGGCGTGCTGGTGCTCGCGCGCAGTGCGCAAGCCGCCGCGCGCCTCGGCGACTTGTTCCGCAGCAAGGCCGCCCGCAAAGTGTATTGGGCGATCACGGTCGGCGTGCCCAAGCCGCGCAGCGGTAAGATCGATCAGCCGCTCGCCAAGCATGCCGGGCCCGGCGGCGAACGCGTCGCCGCTGACGATGAGGAAGGCGATCGTGCGCTCACCTATTACCGCACCGTCGCGCGCGCCGGCGATCGCTTCGCCTGGCTCGCGCTGGAGCCGGTGACCGGCCGCACCCATCAGCTGCGCGTGCACTGCCTGACGCTCGGCACGCCGATACTTGGTGACGGCAAATACGGCGGCGCTGCCGCGCATCCGCCGAGCCTGCCGCAAGCGCGAAAGCTGCATCTTCATGCCCGCGCCATTGCTCTGCCCTTGCCGAGCGGAAAGATGGTCTCGGTTACCGCGCCGCTGCCGCCGCATATGCGCACGAGCTGGGATTTCTTCGGCTTTGAGGACGCAAGCGAGCGCGATCCGTTCATCGATCTCGCGCCCGAGAAATGAAGCGCTTCTACAAGGAAGCCCAAGTCGTCTCTGTCGAGGGCGATTTCGCCGTGGAGCTCGATAGCAAGCCGCTGCGCACACCCGAGAAACGCCCGCTGATCGTGCCGACATTAAAGCTCGCGGAAGCGATTGCGGATGAATGGCGAGGACAAGGCCTCACCGTAAGGCCTCTGAGCCTGCCATTCACCCGCCTCGTCAGCACGGCGCTCGACCGGGTTAGGCCGCGCCGCGCCGACGTGATCGCTGAGATCGCGAAATACGCGACCACGGACCTGCTCTGCTACCGCGCCGACGAGCCGCGCGAACTGGTCGAGCGCCAGGAACAAATCTGGCAACCGCTGCTCGATTGGGTCGAGGCACGGCTCGACGCCTCCTTCGTGGTCACGCAAGGGATCACACCGCTGGCGCAAACGCCGGCAACCCTGGCGGCGATCGAACGCGCGGTTGCCGCGCATGACGCGATGCAACTCGTGGCGCTCCATCTTGCTACGACGGCATGCGGCTCGGTGGTGCTGGGTCTCGCGTTGCTTGCCGAGCGCATCTCCGCCGAAGAAGCCTTCGCCGCGGCCCAGCTCGACGAAAGCTTTCAGATCGAGCGCTGGGGCGAGGATGCGGAGCAGACCAAGACCCGCGCCGCCCTCAAAGAGGATATTGCCCTTGCGGCGCGCTTTGCCGCTTTGCTGCGCGCCGACTAAGCTGCGATAACGGTTTCAGGGCTGGGGGAGAGCCTCATGCAGGATATTCTGCGGCAGTTGGAGGAAAAGCGCGCGGCGGCGCGGCTCGGCGGCGGCGAACGCCGCATCGCCTCCCAACATGCCAAAGGGAAGCTCACGGCGCGCGAGCGCCTCGACCTGCTCTTCGATCCGGGTACTTTCGAAGAATGGGATATGTTCGTCGAGCATCGCTCAAGCGATTTCGGCCTCGCCGAGCAGAAGATCCCCGGCGACGGCGTCGTGACCGGCTATGGCCTCGTCAACGGACGCACCGTTTTCGCCTTCAGCCAAGATTTCACCGTCTTCGGCGGCGCGCTTTCTGAGGCCCATGCCGAGAAAATCTGCAAGGTGATGAACCAGGCGCTGAAAGTCGGTGCACCAATCGTCGGCCTCAACGATTCGGGCGGCGCGCGTATCCAGGAAGGCGTCGCCTCGCTCGCCGGTTATGCCGAAGTGTTCCAGCGCAACGTGCTTGCCTCCGGCGTCGTGCCGCAGATCTCCGTCGTGATGGGACCTTGCGCGGGCGGCGCGGTCTATTCTCCGGCGATGACCGATTTCATCTTCATGGTGAAAGACAGCTCTTACATGTTCGTCACCGGTCCCGACGTGGTGAAGACCGTGACGCAGGAAACCGTCACGCAGGAAGAACTCGGCGGCGCGGTCACGCACACGACACGCTCAGGCGTCGCTGATCTCGCCTTCGAGAACGACGTCGAGGCAATGTTGCAGCTCCGCCGCTTCCTCGACTTCCTGCCCTCTTCCAATCGCGGCAAGCCACCGCATCGCCCGACGAACGACCCCGCTGCCCGCGCCGAGGCCTCGCTCGACACGCTGGTGCCCGCCAATCCGAACAAACCTTACGACATGCGCGAGCTGATCCAGAAAGTCGCCGATGAAGGCGAATTCTTCGAGGTGGCGCCGAATTGGGCGAAGAACATTTTGATCGGCTTTGCACGGCTCGACGGTCATCCGGTCGGCATCGTCGCCAATCAGCCGATGGTGCTGGCGGGCTGCCTCGATATCGACAGCGCCCGCAAAGCAGCGCGGTTCGTGCGCTTCTGCGATTGCTTCAACGTCCCGATCGTCACGTTTGTCGACGTGCCGGGCTTCCTGCCCGGCACGGACCAGGAATATGGCGGCATCATCAAGCACGGCGCGAAGCTGCTTTTCGCCTTCGCCGAAGCGACGGTGCCGAAAGTCACGGTCATCACCCGCAAGGCCTACGGCGGCGCTTATGACGTGATGAGCTCGAAGCACTTGCGCGGCGACGTTAATTACGCCTGGCCCTCGGCCGAGATCGCTGTGATGGGGCCCAAAGGGGCGGTTGAGATCATCTTCCGCTCCGATCTCGGCGATGCCGCCAAGATCGAGGCGCGCACGGAGGAATACCGAACGAAATTCGCCAACCCCTTCGTCGCCGGCGCTCGCGGCTATATCGATGACGTCATCCCGCCACGCGACACGCGCGCCAGGCTTTGCCGCTCCCTCGCGATGCTGCGCGACAAAGCCCTCGACAATCCCTGGAAGAAACACGACAACATCCCGCTTTGATGCGCGCTCCCGAATAGCATGTTCAAGAAGATCCTCATCGCCAATCGCGGGGAAATTGCCTGCCGCATCATGGCGACGGCGAAGCGCATGGGGCTGAAAACGGTCGCCGTCTATAGCGACGCCGATTCTGAAGCGCTGCATGTGCGGCTCGCCGACGAAGCGGTGAGGATCGGTCCAGCGAAAGCGAGCGAAAGCTATCTCAATATTCCGCGCATCGTCGCCACCTGCAAGGAAACAGGCGCCGAAGCCGTGCATCCGGGTTACGGCTTCCTGTCCGAGAACGAGGATTTCGCCGCCGCGGTCGAGGCCGCCGGCATTGTGTTCATCGGCCCGCCACCCGCCGCGATCGCCTCGCTCGGCGACAAGATCGCGGCGAAGAAGATCGCGCAGCAGGCCGGTGTGTCGACTGTCCCGGGCAATCTCGACACCGCCGACCATGTTGAGAAGGCCATGGCAGCAGCGCGCGAGATCGGTTACCCGGTGATGATCAAGGCTGCAGCCGGCGGCGGCGGCAAAGGCATGCGCATCGCTCAGAGCGATGCCGAGCTGCGCGAAGGCTTTCGCCTCGCTGCGAGCGAAGCGCAGTCGGCCTTCGGGGACGACCGTGTCTTCATTGAAAAATACATCGCCTCGCCGCGGCATATCGAGATCCAGATCCTCGCCGACGCGCATGGCAATGCGATCCATTTCGGCGAGCGCGAATGCTCGATCCAGCGCCGCCATCAGAAGGTGATCGAGGAGGCGCCGAGCCCCTTTCTCGACGAGAAGACACGTGCGGCGATGGGCGCACAGGCGGTGGCGCTCGCGAAAGCCGCGGGTTATCGCTCGGCGGGCACCGTCGAATTCATCGTCGATCAGAAGCGCAAATTCTATTTCCTTGAGATGAACACACGGCTCCAGGTCGAGCATCCGGCGACCGAGCTCGTCACCGGCTACGATCTCGTCGAGCTGATGATCCGCATCGCCGCCGGCGAGAAGCTGCGCGTCACGCAGAAAGACGTGAAGCTCAGCGGCTCGGCGATCGAGGCAAGGCTTTACGCCGAGGATCCGCGGCGCAATTTCATGCCGTCGATCGGACGGCTGACGCGCTATCGCCCGCCGCGAGGCGACGGCATCCGAATCGACAGCGGCGTCGAGGAAGGCGCCGAGATCTCGATCTATTACGACCCCATGATCGCCAAGCTGATCGGCAGCGGTGCGACGCGCGAGGAAGCGGCCGCGCGGCTTGCGGGTGCGCTCGATGCTTTCGTCATCCGCGGGGTGTCACACAATATCGGTTTTCTGTCGGCGATTATCGGCCGGCCCAAATTCCGCGAAGGAAAGCTTTCCACCGATTTCATCGTCGAGGAATTCCCCGGCGGTTTCAAGGGCGAGGCCCTGCCGCCCGAGATCGCCGCGCAAGCCGTCGCAGTCGCCGCCGCGGCACAGCGGATCGCGAGCGAGCGCGATGCAGCCATCGCGGGCGCGGCCATCCCCGAGGCCTGGGTCATCGTGCAGGGCGAAGCGCGCTCTCGGGTGCGCCTGGCGCGGCGTAACGAAAGCATCATCGTTACCGGCTATACCGCGAACCAGGAGATGGAGACAAAGACCGGTTGGCAGCCGGGCGATCCGCTTTTCCAAGGAACCATCAATGGCCGCGCAACGCTGTTTCAGATCGAGCGTGCCGGCATCGGCTGGCGGCTGGAGCGTGGCGGTGCCGTGCTTGAACTGAAAGTCCTGCCGCCCGCCGCGGCCGAAGCGCTGGCGCGAATGCCGCCGAAAGCGGCGGCCGATCTTTCCCGGCATCTCGTCTCGCCGATGCCGGGCTTGCTGGTCTCGCTTGCTGTCGCTGAAGGCCAGGAGGTGAAAGCGGGTGAAGAATTGGCCGTGATCGAAGCGATGAAGATGGAGAATGTGCTTCGCGCCGAGCGCGATGGCACGATCAAGAAGCTCTGCGCGCGTCCGGGCGACAGCCTTGCCGTCGACCAGATCATTCTCGAGTTCGCATGATCATCGCACGACGGCTCCAAATCCTGGGCAAGGTCCAAGGCGTCGGCTTCCGCTATTTCGTTATGCATGGCGCGCGGCAACAGGGCTTGCGCGGCTGGGTGCGCAACACGCGTGACGGCGGGGTCGAGGCGCTGCTGATCGGCGAGGAAGCCGCCGTCGCCGCCGTGACCGAGCAATGCCGGCGCGGGCCGCCGCACGCGCGTGTCGACAGCCTCGACGCCGCACCAGCGCGGGATGACGGCAGCAGCGATTTCATCGAACGCGCAACGGTCTGACCGATGGGATCACAGCTTCGGCTTTTGTTCGGGCGGCGGCTCGCTGGCATGTTCGTCGCGCAGTTCCTCGGCGCGCTCAACGACAACCTCCTGAAGAACGCGCTGGTAATCCAGGTCGCCTATGGGCGCTCGGAAAGCTCGAGCGAGGTCGAGGTCATTGTCACCGTCGCGACCGCGCTGTTCATCCTGCCCTATTTCATCTTCTCGGCGACCGCCGGCGAGCTCGCGGACAAATTCGCGAAGATGCAGCTCATCCGCACGCTGAAGCTCTGGGAAATCGGCGTGATGATCCTCGCCGCCGCAGGTTTTCTTTTCAACGGCGGCATCGGCATTGGGCTGACGATCCTCTTCCTGCTCGGCGTGCAGGCGGCATTCTTCGGGCCCGTGAAATACGGGATCCTGCCCGAGCTCCTGGCGCCCGAGGAATTGCTCGCCGGCAACGCCGTGGTCGAGGCGGGCACTTTCCTCGCGATCCTCATCGGCACGATCGCCGGTGGCTTGCTGATCCTGATGCCGGCTGGACCGGCGATCGTCTCGGCGGCGCTGCTGATCTGCGCGATCGGCGGCTGGATCGCGAGCCTGTTCATTCCCCGCACCGAAGGCGGCGCCGCCGAACTGCGCATCAACCCGAACATCACCGCCGAGACCTGGAAAGTGCTGCGCTATGCCAATGAGAGCGCCGAGATGCGCTGGATCATCCTCGGCAATTCCTGGTTCTGGCTGGTCGCCATCGCGCTGGTCTCGCAATTCCCGAATTATGCGAAAGATGTGCTCGGCGCCGACAACCGCGTGGTGACGCTGTTCCTGACGCTCAACTCCCTCGGCATCGGCGCAGGCTCGCTGCTTGCCGGGCGGCTGCTTCAGGGCAAGATCTCGCTGAAGCTGGTGCCCATATCAGCCCTCGCCATGGGGGTATTCGCCACCGATCTCTGGGTCTCAGACGGCAGGCATATCGGCAGCGGGCTGATGAACGCGCGCGAATTCCTGACGCTCGCGCAGAATTGGCGCGTGTCCTTTGATCTGACCGCCGTAGCAGTCGCCGCCGGCATCTTCATCGTTCCGCTTTACGCGCTGATGCAGGCCAAGAGCGAGAGCCACCACCGCTCGCGCGTGGTCGCGGCGAACAATGTCTGGAACGCGTTGTTCATGGTCGGCGCCGGGCTCGGCAGCGCCCTCATGCTGAAATTCGGCGCCACGGTGACCGACATCTTCCTTGTGGTGGGTCTCGCCAATTTCGTCGTGGCGTTCGGCAGTTGGCGGCTGCGGAAAGCGCGGGCACCCCTTTTAGAAAAATAGGGCCCGAAATAAAACGGGCGCCCGATCCCGGACGCCCGCTCTTCATTCTCGGAAAGCCGCGTTACGAGGCAGCGGCTTCCTCGGTCTCTTCCTCGGCGACGTGGACCGGGCCCGAATCCTGGCCCTTGGCCTCGGGATCGCGATCGACCAGCTCGATGACCGCCATCGCTGCCGCGTCACCATGGCGGAAGCCCGCCTTGTAGATGCGGCAATACCCGCCGGCGCGCTTGCCGTAGCGCTCGGCGAGCGTGGTCATCACCTTGTCGGCGATCTTCTCGTCTTGCAGCGTCGCAATGAGACGGCGGCGCGCAGCGAGGCCGCCATGCTTGCCCATGGTGATGAGACGCTCGACCACCGGACGCAGGTCCTTCGCCTTGGGCAGGGTCGTGGTGATCTGCTCGTGCTTCAAGAGCGCATGGCAAAGATTGTCGAACATCGCTTTGCGATGAGCCTTGGT
>Ga0134128_10007656_pt1 | contig 13039 bp, 6 predicted proteins | sample KB31754_FD_96462 | JGI IMG/M metagenome (GOLD analysis project Ga0134128, IMG submission 96462) | Terrestrial soil microbial communities with excess Nitrogen fertilizer from Kellogg Biological Station, Michigan, USA - KB3-175-4 | ecosystem: Environmental > Terrestrial > Soil > Unclassified ... | reverse complement strand
CTCCACGGTTTGCGAGGGGCGGCTGGGGAAGGCGATGTCGAATCGACAGCAGGTGCCGGGCGAGCTGCGCGAACGTTTCTATCGAAGCGTGGCGGAGACCTTGAGCTTGCTGCGAAAGGCGCCAGGCGACGATCGCCGGCAGACCCTGCTTGAGGTAAGCCGCATTCTCGCGAGCACGATGGATCTGCCACTGGTATGGATCGGTTGGCGTGCGCCTGGCGCTGCCGCAGTGGAAGTGCTGGCCGCGGCGGGCTCTGCCGAAGCCTATGCATCGACGCTGCGCTTGAGCAACGACGAACACGAACTGGGTGGTCGTGGACCGGTGGGTATCGTGTTGCGCGAGGGGCGCGCGCGGGCGATGCCGGTGGCTGCCCCGGAATTCGCATCCTGGCGGGAAGCAGCTCGCCGACATGGCTTCGGTGCCTGCATCGTGGCGGCATCGCGGACGCGCGACGACGGCCAACTGGTGCTCGCGACCTATTCGCGCGACGGTGGCCCGGCGCTGGGCGAGGAATTGCTCGACTGGGCGCAGCGCCTGGCCGACGAATTGAGCCGGTTCTGGGATCACCAGATCCTGCTCGGGCGAAGTCTGCGGATGAGTCGATACCGCAGGGCACAGCGCACGATCCAGCGTGCCCTGCTCGAGCAACCCGATCCGGAGGCGGTATTCCAGGCCCTGGCGCGGGCGTTGGTCGATATCGCCGGCGCCGCCGCCGTCGACGTGTTCGCGGCGGATGGCGCGGACGGCATGCTGCGCCGGGTGGCCCTGATCGGTCCGATCGCCGACGTGATGCTCGGCTTGCCATTGCCGCCGCGTTACCACGAGGGGCCGATGATTCCGGCGCCGACGGAAGCCTTCATGCAGGGGACGCCGGTGATCCGGCGTCACTCGGGGAACACGGCAGCGCCCGGCAGCATGTGGCGCAGCGAGTTGCTGCAGCATGCCGGTGCGGTGGGTTGCTGGCCGCTGTTTGATGCGCCGGCCGGCGTGCCCGCGGTGCCGCGGATCCCGGTTGGCGTGTTCGGCGTGGTGACCGCCGAGGCGGATGCCTTCGATGACGAGATGTGCCGATTGCTGGACGAGATCGCCGATGCCGCCGGCCTGGCCTTGCGACAGCATGCGCAGCGCCATGCCCTGCTGCAGGAGCAGGAGCGGCAGACCTGGCTGGCCTCGCACGACGACCTCACCGATCTTCCCAATCGTCGCGCGCTGGATCGTCATCTGGACAGGGTGCTGGCGCATGCGCAGCGTCATGGGCAACGGCTGGCCGTGGGCCTGCTCGATCTGGACGATCTGAAGCCGATCAACGACAGCCATGGTCACGCGGTAGGTGATCGCATCCTGGTCGAGGTGGCGGATCGCCTGCGGCAGATGCTGCGTGGCGACGACTACGTGGCGCGCCTGGGTGGCGACGAATTCGTGCTCGTGCTGGGAGATCTCGAACGCGAGGCGGATCTCGACGACTTGCTCGAGCGGATCGGCGCGTTGTTGATGCAACCGATGACGATCGACGGCATCACGCTCTCGGTCGGCGCCAGCCTGGGCATTGCGTTGTATTCCAGCGATGCGCATGCCAGCGGGAAGCAATTGTTGCGCCGCGCCGACCAGGTCATGTACCAGGTGAAGTCGCGCAAGCTGCGCCGTGCGCGCTGGTGGGCGATGGCGCGATCCGATGGCGAGATCGAGGCAACGGTCGACTTCGATGCCGGCGCGCCCCTCTATGGCGAGCCGGCTGCTCTCTTGCTAAATGGATGCCGCCATGCCTGGCTGCCGAAGCTGCCGGCGATCGTGGAGAATTATCATGCCGCGCTGCTCGGGCACGAGGGCATCGGCGGCTTGCTTGGCGTGTTGCCGCCAGCGGCGTCGGGTGCCTTCAAGGGCCACATGCTGCGGCATCTGCAGCATCTGCTGAAGGCGGACCTCGACGTGGCGAGTCATCGCGCAAGAGCCGTCCGGAATGGTCTGTTTCATGCTGCCTGCGGTCTCGAGGAGGTCTGGCTGCTGGAGGCGGTCGAGCAGTTGCGCGACAGCCTGGCGGCAGTGCTGGTCGGGCCGGGCCAAGGTGATCGTCGCGCGCTGGCTGTGGTGCTGCAGCGCCTGAGTGCGGAACGGCAATGGCAACTGCAAAGCATGCGCCAGCTGCAGCGTCGTCGGGTGGCGTTGCTGGCCCGGCTCAACGCGTTGGCATGGTCGGCCGAGGGCTATCTGGAGCTTATCCAGGGCGCGGTCGATATCCTGGTCTCGCATCAGGAGATCAGCGCCTGCGCCGTGGGACGCCCCGACGCATCCGGCGAGCTGGCTTACGAGGCCGTGGCTGGTGTGGCATTTGCCGAATACCTGCGAGCGCTGGGCGCCGGCAAAGCCTCGCCGATCCGGGTCGATGCAGGTGATCCGGAGGGCGAGGGGCCGAGCGGGCGCGCCTGGCGCACGGCGACGATCCAGCGCTGCGCGCACTATGGCAGCGACCCCACGATGGGGCATTGGCGCGATATCGCGTTGCGCCTGGGCGTGGTCTCCAACATCGCCATTCCGTTGTGTCCATCGCTGTCCAAACCGGCCGTGGTACTGACGCTTTACAGCTCGTATGCAGGCGGGTTCCACAGCGAGGATCAGCAGGCGTTCGTGGAACAGATCAAGACCGTGCTCGATCTGGCCCTGGCACGACTGGCGCCGCCGCGCCAGGGTGCCGAACTGCTGCCGTTCTTCGTGCGCGAACGCTGGCGCGCGATGATCGCGACGGCAGCGTTGCAGATGCACTACCAGCCGCTGATCCGGCTGGCCGATGGCCGGATCACCGAGCTTGAGGCCCTGGCGCGCCTGCGGGACGAGAACGGGGACTTGCTGGCACCGGTCCGCTTCCTGCCGGCGTTGGGCGCCGATGATCTGATCGTGTTGTTCCGCCACGGCCTGGCCCAGGCCGCCGCCTGCCGCGAATCGCTGCGACAGGCGGGGCACGCGCTGGACATGTCCGTGAATGCGCCGGCGGCGGCACTGGAGGATCCGCGCTACGCGGAGGTTGCCGCGGCGGTGATTGCGAGCAGCGGCTGTCCGGCGCAGGCCCTGCTGTTCGAGATACTGGAATCGCCGATCGGCACCGAGCACGCCGCCCTGCTGGAAGAGCCAGGCATGCAGTCGCTCAAGGCGCTTGGCGTACGGCTGGTCGAGGACGACCTTGGCGCCGGTTACAGTTCGCTGATCCGCCTGCGCCAATGGCCTTTCGACCGCATCAAGATCGACCACGAGATCGTCACCCAGGTACGGCAGGATCCGCTGGGCACCTTGCGCTTCATCCGTCAGCTGATCCGGATCGGGCACGATCTGCGGCTGGAGGTGGTGGTCGAGGGGCTGGAGTCGCCTGGCCTGATCGAGGCGGCCACGATCCTGGGCGCAGATTTCGGCCAGGGTTATGCGCTGGCGCGCCCGATGCCGATCGAGGCATTGCCCGACTGGCTGGCGAACCATCAATACCACGGCTCACGCGCCGTGCCGAAGACCGCGCTGGGTGCCCTCGCCGGCGAGTTGCGCTGGGAAGAGCAACTCGTGGCCCTGCCGGCCGACCCGGCGTTCTGGGCCAGGCATGCGCAGCCGAATTGCGGTCCGGGCGAATACCTGCACCGCGAAGAACTCGATCCTGCATGCGCTGCCATGCACGAGACGATGCACGCTGCGGCCATGGCCGGTCCGTCCGATCCGCTCTATCGCCGGGAGCGCCATGCGTTTCTGGCGCTGCTGACCGAGCATGTGCTGAGCGAGGAGCGGGCCTGATCGTTCGCGGGAAGTCACCCAAACGGCGAAACCGCTTGCGAGGGCCGGTTTCCGGATCGATGGTGGGCGGTATCAGGATCGTTGTGTGAGACCTGCCGTGGGAAGTGCCCCCTGCCATACGCACGCGGGGTTTTCATGCGGCTCAAACTTTTCATGTGACCCAAACGATGAAACCGGCCACGAGGTGCCGGTTTCTGGATCGATGGTGGGCGGTACAAGGATCGAACTTGTGACACCTGCCGTGTGAAGGCAGTGCTCTACCGCTGAGCTAACCGCCCGCCGTGGTGAGCGCGTGAGTTTAATGGGGGGATGTGCGGCGGGTCAATGCCCGCCAGTGCCACGTGGCTGGGCCGGTCCGGTCCGGGGTGCGGCGTGCTTGCTAGACTTGCGGTTTACTCCAGCCGAAGCATGCCGCCATGGATTTCCTCAGCAGCCAGATCGCCCATATCATTCACGCGCTGCAACAGTTCGAGCTGACACCGTGGAAGATGGTGGGCTTTGCCGGCACCTTGATGTTCACCAGCCGCTGGTTCGTGCAGCTGTACTACACGCGCAAGTACAAGCGGGTGGTGATGCCGCTGGCCTTCTGGTGGTTGTCGGTCGGCGGCAGCTTCCTGTTGCTGGCCTACTTCGTGTTCGGCAAGAACGACTCGGTCGGCATCCTCTCCAATTTCTTCCCGGTCTTCGTGTCGGTCTACAACCTGATCGTGCACCTGCGCCACCAGAAGAACAGCATCACCGGCGACGCCACCGCGTGATGGCGTGCAGTGTGCGCGATCATTCCGGTTCGTAGTCCAGGTTGGAGGAGAGCCAGCGCTCGGCCTCGGCCAGCGCCCAGCCCTTGCGCTTCGCGTAGTCTTCGACCTGGTCCTTGCCGAGTCGGCCGACGACGAAGTACTGGCTGTCCGGATGCGAGTAGTACCAGCCGGACACCGCGGCGGCGGGATACATCGAGAAGCCTTCCGTGAGTTCGATGCCGGTGTTGCGGGTGACGTCGAGCAACTTGAACAGGATGGCCTTCTCGGTGTGTTCGGGACAGGCGGGGTAGCCGGGGGCGGGGCGGATGCCGCGGTATTTTTCGGCGATCAGCGCATCGTTGTCGAGTGCTTCGTCCGGCATGAATCCCCAGAATTCCTTGCGCACGCGTTCATGCATGTGCTCGGCGAAGGCTTCGGCGAGGCGGTCGGCGAGTGCCTTGAGGATGATCGAGGAATAGTCGTCGTAGTCGGCCTGGAAACGGGCCAGGTGTTCTTCGATGCCGAGGCCGGCGGTGACCGCGAAGCCACCGATCCAGTCGGGTTTGTCGAACTCCTTCGGAGTGATGAAATCGGCGAGGCAGAGGTCGGGGCGCTCGGGTGGTTTGTCGGCCTGCTGGCGCAGGCTGCACAGGGTGGCGAGCGGCTTCGTGCGGCTGGTGTCGGTGTAGACCTCGACGTCGTCGCCGACGTTGGCCGCCGGCCAGAGCCCGATCACTGCACGGGCAGTCAGCCACTTCTCGGCGATGATCCTGTCGAGCATCGCCTGCGCATCGCGGAACAGTTCGCTGGCCTGCGGGCCGACGACTTCGTCGGTGAGGATGGCAGGGTAGTGGCCAGCCAGTTCCCACGCTTGGAAGAACGGTGTCCAGTCGATGTACTGGCGGATGGTGGACAGGTCGTAGTCGTCGAATACGGTGACGCCGGGCCGGTTCGGCTGCGGTGGGTCGTAGTTGGCCCAGTCGCAGCGGAAACGCTGGTCGCGGGCTTTTTCCAGCGACACCAGCTTCTTGCCGGGGCCTCGGTTGCGATGGCGTTCGCGCACGTCGGCGTATTCGAGACGAATCTTGTCGAGGAAATCCGTGACCAGATCCTTGCTGACCAGCGACTGCGCCACACCGACGGCGCGCGAGGCGTCCTTCACCCAGACGGTGCCGGCCTTGTAGTGCGGCTCGATCTTCAGCGCGGTATGCGCGCGCGAGGTGGTGGCCCCGCCGATCAGCAGCGGGATGTGGAAATCCTGGCGCTGCATCTCGCGGGCGACCTGGCTCATCTCTTCCAGCGACGGGGTGATCAGGCCGGACAGGCCGATCATGTCGGCCTTCTCGGCGATCGCGGTTTCCAGGATCTTCTGCGCCGGCACCATCACGCCGAGGTCGATCACCTCGAAGTTGTTGCAGCGTAGCACCACGCCGACGATGTTCTTGCCGATGTCGTGCACGTCGCCCTTGACCGTGGCCATGATGATCTTGCCGTTGTTCTTGCCCATGTCGCCGGTGCGCAGCTTTTCCGCTTCGATGTACGGCAGCAGGTAGGCCACCGCTTTTTTCATCACGCGGGCGGATTTGACCACCTGCGGCAGGAACATCTTGCCGGCGCCGAACAGGTCGCCGACCACGTTCATGCCGTCCATCAACGGGCCTTCGATCACGTCGAGCGGGCGCGTCGACATCTGCCGCGCTTCCTCGGTGTCCTCGACCACGTACTGGTCGATGCCATGCACCAGCGCGTGGCTGAGCCGCTCGCGCACGCCTTTCTCGCGCCAGGCCAGCGTCTCGACTTCGGCCGCGCCGCGCTTGCCCTTGTAGTTGTCGGCGATCTCCAGCAGCCGCTCGGTGGCATCCTCGCGGCGGTTCAGCACCACGTCCTCGACGCGCTCGCGCAGCGGCGGATCGATGTCGTCCATGATCGTCAGCGCGCCGGCGTTGACGATGCCCATGTCCATGCCCGCGCGGATCGCGTGATACAGGAACACCGAGTGGATCGCCTCGCGCACCACGTTGTTGCCGCGGAACGAGAACGAGACGTTGGAGACGCCGCCGGAGATGTGGCAATCGGGGAAACGTTTCTTCAGTTCGCGGGTGGCTTCGATGAAGTCCACCGCGTAGTTGTTGTGCTCCTCGATGCCGGTGGCGATGGCGAAGATGTTCGGGTCGAAGATGATGTCTTCGGGCAGGAAGTCGAGTTCCTTCGTCAGCAGCTCATAGGCGCGCGAGCAGATTTCCACCTTGCGTTCGCAGGTGTCGGCCTGGCCTTGTTCATCGAACGCCATCACCACCGCGGCGGCGCCGTACTGCTGCACCTTGCGCGCGTGCTCGAGGAACGCCGCTTCGCCTTCCTTCATCGATATCGAGTTGACGATGCCCTTGCCCTGCAGGCAGCGCAGGCCGGCCTCGATCACCGTCCACTTCGACGAGTCGATCATGAACGGCACGCGGGCGATGTCGGGTTCGGACGAGATCAGGTTGACGAAGCGGGTCATCGCCGCCTCGGAATCGATCAGGCCTTCATCCATGTTGATGTCGATCACCTGGGCGCCGTTGGCGACCTGCTGGCGGGCGACTTCGACGGCTTCGTCGTAGCGGTCTTCCTTGATCAGCTTCTTGAACTGCGCCGAGCCGGTGACATTGGTGCGTTCGCCGACATTGATGAACAGCAGGTCGGACGTGATGACCAGCGGTTCGAGTCCGGAGAGGCGGGTGTGACGCGCCATCTATGCGGCCTCCATTTGGGCGGCAGATGGCAAGGCACGCGGTGGATGATTGCACACGGCCTCGGCGATCGCCTTGATATGCGCCGGCGTGGTGCCGCAGCAGCCGCCGACCAAGTTCAGCAGACCATCGCGGGCGAAGCCGCCAATCACGCCGGCCATGTGTTCGGGGGTCTCGTCGTATTCACCGAATGCATTCGGCAGGCCGGCGTTCGGATGCGTGCTGACATAACTCTCGGCAAGGCTTGCAAGGGTCTGGATATGAGGGCGCAGGTCGTCTGCACCGAGCGCGCAGTTGAAGCCCACCGACAGCGGACGCGCGTGGCGCACCGAATAGTAGAACGCCTCGGCGGTCTGCCCAGACAGGGTGCGGCCGGAGCGGTCGGTGATGGTGCCGGAAATCATCACCGGCATGCGCGCACCACGCTGGTGGAACAGTTCGCCAAGCGCAAACAATGCCGCCTTGGCGTTCAAGGTGTCGAAGATCGTCTCGACCATGATCACGTCGGCACCGCCGTCGATCAGGCCGTTGGCGGATTCGGTGTAGTTTTCCGCCAGTTCTTCGAACGTGACGTTGCGGAAGCCGGGGTCGTTGACGTCCGGCGACAGCGAGGCGGTGCGGCTGGTCGGGCCGAGCACGCCGATCACGAAGCGCGGCTTTTCCGGAGTTTTCGCGGTCATCGCATCGCAGGCGGCGCGGGCGAGGCGGGCCCCTTCCAGGTTCAACTCGTGCGCCAGGTGCTGCAATTTGTAATCGGCCTGACTGATCCGGGTCGAGTTGAAGGTGTTGGTCTCGATCAGGTCGGCGCCGGCTTCCAGGTAAGCGTCGTGCACGCCGCGGATGATCTCCGGCTTGGTCAGCGTGAGCAGGTCGTTGTTGCCCTTGAGGTCGCAACCACCGGGATGGGCATGGTTGTCGTGAATCTGCGCATGGCCGTCGTGGCCATGCTCGAAACGCTCGCCGCGGAAGCCCTGTTCATCCAGTTCGTGTGACTGCAGCATGGTGCCCATGCCGCCGTCGAGGATCAGGATGCGCTGGCGCAGCGCCTGTTTCAGCAGGGCGACGCGATCGGGGTGGAGCCAGGGCAGGGTACTCATCGAACTTCCTTTGGTTGAGCGGTGCAACGGTCATCAGGCGGGCTTGCGCGCCAGCAGGCTGATCACTTCGAAATGCGGCGCCTTGCGTTCGCGGCTGAGCCGGTTGCAGCTGACTACTTCCAGGCCGGCGGCGTGGGCGTAGCCGTCGAGTTGCGCGGCGCTGAAGCCGAGATTGCGATGATCGAATGGCTCGACCGCAGTGCGGTGATCGTGCTGGCCCAGCGTAACGGCGAGCAGCCGCCCACCCGGGCGCAGCACTCGCGCGGCCTCGGCCACGGCCTGCGCGGGATGCTCGGCGTACGTCAGCGCGTGCAGCATCAGCACCAGATCGAAGCGCTGTTCGCCCAGCTCCAGTGCATGCATGTCGCCCTGGCGTACCTGCACATTGGCGAAGGATTTGAGTCGCTGCGCCGCGGCTTCGACCACGCGATCGCTCGAATCGACGCAGACAATCGAGTGCGCGTGCGGGGCCAGCAGTTCGGCAGTGATGCCATCGCCGGAAGCGATGTCGAGCACGTCGCCGGTACCCAGCAACTGCAGCAGCGAACGCGCCAGCGTTTCCCAGGTGCGGCCGGGTGAATAGTGACGCTCCATGTCGCCGGCGACGGTATCGGCCCAGCCTTCCTCGCGTGCCCGATTCGCCAGCACGCCGGGCAGGCGTGCGCTGTCTTCGCGCAGCAGGGCGTCGTCGATGCTGGTGCGCAGCGATCCCAGCAGGTCGTGCTGGGCCTGGTCGCCTTCGTTGTTGGCGCGGTAGTAGGCCGAGACGCCGGCACGGCGGTCGCGCACCAGGTCGGCCTCCTTCAGTTTGGCCAGATGGGTGGACACGCGCGGCTGCGCCAGATGCAGGACGGCGGCGAGTTCCGCCACGGTCAGTTCCTCGCGTTCGAGCAGCGCCAGCAGGCGGACCCGGGTGGGGTCAGCCAGCAGCCGAAGCACGCTGGAGGCTGTGGCCAGGTCCATAATCATCCATGTATCGCGATATAAAGATGTATAGGCTAGGCCGCGCCGCACAACGCGTCAAGCGCGCGGCCGGGCAACGTGTCTTGCGCATGGGGATCCTGGCCAGTGTCACCGCCAGCGAGCTGGTTGCCGCGTGGGGACCTCACCGGTGCCGGGTTTGAAATCCTTGCTCGCAGGAGTAGGTTCGCCCGGTTGCGACCGTGTGCGACTACGCCGGGGCCGCCTTGTCCACGTCAAACCAGGGGAATCCCGTGAAAAGCAGTCTTGTCTTGTCGTGCTTGTTGCTGGCGCTGATTTCCGCCACCGTCGCGTTCGCCGGCGACTCGCCGGACAAGGGCGGCGACAAGTCTCCGCCGGCCGCCAAGGTGGCGGCACCGAGGGACCAGAGTGCGGTATCCCATGGCAGCGTCCAGGTCGGTGATCAGACCATCAATTACACCGCCACCACCGGTACGCTGGTACTGAAGAACAAGGACGAGAAGCCGATTGCCAGCATGTCCTACGTCGCCTACGTCAGGAGTGGCGTGAAGCATGCCGACCATCGTCCGATCACCTTCCTCTACAACGGTGGGCCGGGGTCCTCGACCATCTGGTTGCACATGCTGGCCTTCGGGCCGCAGCGCGTGGATGTGGGCAGCGGAACCTCGACACCGCCGGCGCCGTACCGCCTGGTCAACAACGGCGACAGCCTGCTGGACGCCAGCGACCTGGTGTTCATCGATGCGCCGGGTACCGGCTTCGGTCGCGTGCTGGACAAGGACGAGGGCGGCGTGGGCAAGGACAAGGATGTGTACGGTTTCGACGAGGACGCACACGCCTTCGCGCAGTTCATCACGCGTTATCTCACGATCAACAGCCGCTGGAATTCACCGAAGTTCCTGTTCGGCGAGAGCTATGGCACCACCCGCTCGGCGATGCTGGCAAACATCCTTGAAAACGACGACAACGTGGGCCTGAACGGCGTGATGCTGCTGTCCGCGATCCTCAGCTACGACATCTCGGTGGACTTCCCGCAGGTCAATCCCGGGGCCAACAACATTTCCTACGCACTGGGCCTGCCCAGTTACGCGGCGACGGCGTGGTATCACCACAAGTTGCCGCAGCAACCTGCCGATCTGCAGGCCTTCCTGCAGCAGGTCGAGCACTTCGCCACCACCGATTACCTGCAGGCGCTGATGCAGGGTTCGCAGCTCGACGCGGCCACGAAGCAGAAGATCGCCGAACAGGTGCATCAGTACACCGGGCTGCCGACGACGTACATCGCCAAGGCCGGGTTGCGCGTCAACGGAGGCCAGTTCGCGCACGAGTTGCTCGGTACCGACGACATGGTGACCGGTCGACTGGATTCGCGTTACAGCGGCCCGGCGATGGATCCGATGGCCGAAACGGCTGATTACGATCCGATGGACTCCTCGATCGACGCACCGACGGTCGCCGAATTCAACAACTACGTGCGCAATACGCTGGATTTCGGCAAGGGCATGACCTACAAGCCGCAGATCGATGTATTCAAGGAGTGGGACTTCAAACACCAGCCGCCCGGGGCGCCCTTCCCGTTGCCGTTCACGCCTAACGTGATGCCGGACCTGGCTTCGGCGATAAAGCACGATCCGGGTTTGAACGTGCTGCTCATGGGGGGCTACTTCGATCTGGGTACGCCGTTCTACTCCGCCGAGTACGAAATGCACCAGTTGCCGATCCCGGACAAGCTGCAGGAGAACATCAGCTACAAGTTCTTCCCGTCGGGACACATGGTGTACCTGGACCCGGACTCGCACAAAGGGCTGCATGCCGCGGCGGCGACCTTCATCGACGCGCATTACACGAAATAGGCGCGGCCAACCAGGGGCGCCATCGCTCTTCGGGTCATGGCGCCGGGTTTCGTGCCGGTGCCGCGTCTGGGGGTAAAATGTGCGGCTTTCCCCTTTGCCGGAGATCCTCATGGATTTCAGCTTTACCGAAGACCAGCTGTCGATCCAGTCGATTGCCCGCGACTTTGCGCAAAAGCGCATCGTGCCGGTGGCAGCCGAACTCGATGCGAAGGGCGAGTTTCCGCTGGAGAACATCCGCGAGATGGGCCAACTCGGCCTGATGGGCATCGAGGTGCCGGAGGCCTACGGTGGCGCCGGCATGGATTCGATCGCCTATGCGCTGGCAGTCATGGAGATTGCCGCGGCCGATGCGGCCACCTCGACCATCATGTCGGTGAACAACTCGCTGTTCTGCAACGGCATCCTCAAGCACGGCAACGAGGAGCAAAAGCAGAAATACGTGCGTGCGATCGCCACCGGCGAAGCGATCGGCGCCTATGCGCTGACGGAGCCGCAATCCGGTTCCGATGCGTCCGCAATGCATGCCCGCGCCGCGAAAAACGCGAATGGCGACTGGGTGATCAACGGCAAGAAGAGCTGGATCACCTCCGGTCCGGTGGCGCGCTATATCGTGCTGTTCGCGATCAGCACGCCGGGGATCGGCGCGAAAGGGGTGTCGGCCTTCATTGTCGACACGCGGCTGCCGGGCTTCCACGCCGGCAAGACCGAGCCGAAGCTGGGCATCCGTGCATCGGCGACCTGCGAGATCGAGTTCACCGACTACGTGCTGCCGAAGGAAAACCTGCTGGGCGAAGAGGGCAAGGGCTTCTCGATCGCGATGGGCGTGCTCGACGCCGGCCGCATCGGCATTGCCTCGCAGGCGGTCGGCATCGCCCGTGCCGCGTACGAAGCCACGCTGCAGTGGTCGCGTGACCGCAAGGCCTTCGGTCATCCGATCGGCACGTTCCAGATGACCCAGTCCAAGATCGCCGACATGAAGTGCAAGCTGGATGCGGCGACCCTGCTGACCTTGCGCGCAGCCTGGGCCAAGGGTGAGGCGGAAAAGCATGGCGGTCGCTTCGGCACCGAGGCGGCGGTGGCCAAGCTCACGGCGTCCGAAGCGGCGATGTGGATCAGCCACCAGGCGGTGCAGATCCATGGCGGCATGGGTTATTCCAAGGAGATGCCGCTGGAGCGCTACTTCCGCGACGCCAAGATCACCGAGATCTACGAAGGGACCAGCGAGATCCAGCGGCTGGTGATTGCGCGGGCGGAGACGGGGTTGCGCTGAGTGCGGGGAGTGAGTTGAGAGGCGTGAGAAACCAGAGACAGCCCGGACCTCGAGCCTCTCCACCAGCGTGAAGCAGAAAACAGAAGGCCCCGGCTTGCACCGGGGCCTTCTGTTTCAGTCTTGTCGTGATAGTGATGGGCAGCGAGCTTTCTCTCTTTCCTCACCCCTCTCCACTCATTCCTGCCTCACGCTCCGCGCCGCGGATCGGAGTCGAACGACTGCATGCCGCTGTGGCCTGGCGTGGACGTCGCCGGCGTATCGCCGTCGAGCTTGTCGCCCAGCAGGCGCCGCACCACCACGTAGAACACCGGGATCAGCAGCACGCCGAGGAAGGTGGCGAACAGCATGCCACCGATCACGCCGGTGCCGATCGCGTGTCGCGCGTTGGCGCCGGCGCCGCTGGAGATGAACAGCGGGAACACGCCGAGGATGAACGCCAGCGAGGTCATCAGGATCGGTCGCAGCCGCAGTCGGGCCGCGTCGACGGTAGCCTCGCGCAGGGTGCGCCCGGCCTTCTGTTCAGCCACGGCGAACTCCACGATCAGGATCGCGTTCTTCGCGGCCAGGCCGATCACCGTGATCAGGCCGATCTTGAAGTAGATGTCGTCGGGCAATCCGCGCAGCAGGGTGAACACCACCGTGCCG
>Ga0134128_10007655_pt1 | contig 13040 bp, 16 predicted proteins | sample KB31754_FD_96462 | JGI IMG/M metagenome (GOLD analysis project Ga0134128, IMG submission 96462) | Terrestrial soil microbial communities with excess Nitrogen fertilizer from Kellogg Biological Station, Michigan, USA - KB3-175-4 | ecosystem: Environmental > Terrestrial > Soil > Unclassified ... | reverse complement strand
TCCCGCGATTCGTGCTCGAGCACGCGGCCGGTGACTTCGAGCCGGTGGTTGAGCGACGGATGCGCGTGGGCCTGCATCGCCGACTCGACCGCACCGGCTTTCGGCTCCGGCGCGCCGTAAACCAGCCGCGCGATGCGCGCGTGGACCATTGCCCCGACGCACATCTGGCACGGCTCGATCGTGACATACAGCGTCGCGCCGGTCAGCCGGTAATTCCCGAGCCGCCGCGCCGCGTCGCGCATCGCCACGATCTCGGCGTGGGCCGTCGGATCGCTGGCGCCGATCGGCTGATTGTACCCGCGGCCGACGATCGCTCCGTCCATCGCGACCACGGCGCCCACCGGAACTTCCTGCCGCTCGCGTGCCTCGCGCGCCAGCGCGAGCGCGGCCTCCATGAACCGGAGGTCCTCCGCCAGCCCGTCCGCGCCCTCGTGCAAACTCCTATTGTATCACGACTTACCGTGAATTCAGCGCCGGGGGTGGGGGCCTGCCCTGGCGATCAGATCGCGAGAAGCAGCGCGAGACCCACGAGCGCCACGGCGGCGACGAGCAGCCACGGCGCGGCCAGCTCCGCGGCGCCCGCGCGCGACTCCATCCCGGCGCCCCCGCCGCTCTCCACCGCGAGCCACGCCGCGATCCGTTGCCACCCGGCGAACCCGCAGCCCAGGGCCGCGAGGGCGCACGCCCATCCGCCGCCGAGGACGAAGCGCGCCGCGCCGGCGCGCATGCCCGGCATCCACACCGCGAGCGCGGCCGACAGCATCCACACCCCGATCGCCATGATCGCCGTGGTCCGGATGCGGCCGAGCGCGAGCTCTGCCGCCTGGCGCCGCAGCTCGGCGCGCAGCGCCTGTTCGGCGCGCTGGCGCTCGGCGTCGAGATGCGCGCGCTCGAGATCCATCCGCGCCTTGTCGCGGTCGAACGCTTCCTTCAGCGCGGCGACGACGACCCCGGCGAGGCGCGTTTCGAGCTGCGCCAGCGGTCCGCCGCCGCCAGGTGCGAGCCCCGTTTCCGGCGGCGGCTCGGGCCTGCGCAGCTTCCCCGTCCACTGCGCCACGTTCGCCGCCATGTCGATGATCCGCAACCACTGGTTCACACCCACGTTCCGAGCCTATCACCGAGTCACTGGCCGGGCCGCCAAGCGCGGCGGTATCCTTCAGTGCAACGGAGTGGAACGATCTCCGCTGTGAGACGATTCGGGACAGGATGCCTTCCTGAGAGAACATGGTCTTCGCCAAGCGCCTTCGCGAGGGCATCCGCCGCGGACGCATCAGATGCACGATTCGCATCTGGATGCGCCCCCAGGTAAAGGTCGGCGGCCGTTATCAGATGGACGACGGCCACGTCGTCGTGGATTCCATCGCGCCAATCAGCATCGACGACATCACGTACGACCTGGCACGCGAATCGGGCTTCGAGAGCGTGGAGCATCTGCTGCAAGTGGCCCGGCACGGCAGCGGCGACAACGTCTACCTGATTCGATTCCACTACCTGCCGCCGGGCGGCTGGGACACGCCGAACGTGAAGCGTCGCGCGAACACAAAGTCTTGAGCGCAGATCGACTTGTGTGTCGAGTAGGATTGCGCGCGTGCTCGAGGTACTTCGGGATCTGATCTCGCACAAGGGCTATGCAAACGCGGCGATGCTGGCCGCCATTCGCGCCAACGGCGCGGCGGCGGCCGATCCCGAATTGCGGCACCTGCTGCAGCACGTCTTGATCGCGAATCGATTCTGGCTGCTCACGGTGCTTGGGCTGCCCTTCCTGCACGACGAGGAAAGCCGCTCGCCGGATTCGCTCGAGGATCTCGTCGGGCGATACCGCCGCACGCAGGAGCAGGAGTCGGCGTGGATGGCCGAAGCGACCGACGCGGAACTGGAACGCACGCTCAGCGACCCGCGCATTCCCGGCGCCGCGTGCTCGGTGGCCGAGGCGATGCTGCAGGTCTGCCTGCACACGCAGGGTCATCGCGCGCAGTGCGCGACGCTCTTGCGCCGCTTGGGCGGGATCCCGCCGACGACCGACTTCATCGTGTGGAGAATTACCCGAGCGTCGCCGCAGTGGCCCGGGGGTCCCGGATGACGCTGCTCCACCAGGCGGCGTCGCCTGACGCGCGGCTGACCCTCGTGCCGACCCAGGATCGAGGTGCCGGACCGAACCCGATTCGTCGAACATCCCGAATGGACGCCGATATCCTCCCTTGTTCACTGAGTCCCGCGAACCAAGACTCCTTCCTCGGCGATGCTAGGCGGCCACCACGTATTCAGTCTGAACGAGGCCGCTCGCGTACTGCCGCGTCCAAACGGGCGTGAGTGCAATATCGTGTGGAACTGCCCCAAAGAGCGGTATTCCTGCACCGATGAGCACTGGCACGCGCGTGATGATCAATCGCTGAATGAGTCCTTCCTGAAGAAACCGCTGAATGGTCATGCCCCCGTCCACGTAAATGTGCTCGACGCCGCGAGCGGCGAGCTGCGCCACGATAGCGGTGGGAGCCCCCGTCATGCGCTCCACGACTGCCCCGTGTGGCGCGGCAGCAAGCGGCCGGGTGCTGAGCACGAACACCGGCTTCCCGTGGTAGGGCCAGGCATCGAAGGTCAGTACTGTCTCGAACGTGTTCCGACCGATGACCAAGGCGTCGACCGTTGCGATGAACTCCGCGTACCCGTGTGGCTCTCCGCCACCAGGAGGCAAAAAGTCGAGTTCGCCGGTGGTGCGGGCGATGAAGCCGTCGAGACTCGTGCCAATAAAGACGGAGGCTCTCAATTCCCGGTCTCCTGTTGCCGCCTGACGCTCACGCTTCAGCCGCGACGGTTTCAGGATGCCACCGGCGGCTGTCGGCCGCAAGCCGTGGTTAGACAGCGTTCCAGCCGCGTCGCCATACTGACGAGCAGGCGGATGCGATGACAACCAAGGAAACGGTTCGCGCGACTCTCGACCGGCTCCCGGACAACTGCAGCATCGATGACGTGCTGTACCAGCTGTACGTCGTTCAGGCCCTCGCCCGTGGCGACGTAGACGTCGCGGCTGGTCGGACAGTGTTGCACGAGCAGGTCGACGCCGACCTGCGCACGCCGCGTCACGGGAGCCACCTGCGTCACTGGGCCCGTCCGGAGCGTTGATGAACTCGTCAGCCGGTGGAAGGAAAGACCGATGCGTAGCGGACCGCTTGTTTGGACGGTGACGCTGGTTCTCGGCATGCTGATCTGGTTGACCTGGCACTACGAATCGATTTTCAGAAACGAGTACCATTGGCCATCAATCCGGTGCCACTCCTCATTGCGTCCGACATCCTTAACTTGCGCAGAGGACGGTACGTGAACGACGCCTCGTAACCGAGCATCCATCAAGAAGGGTCGGTAATACAAGACGAAGTAGGTTCGGTCCGATCCCGGCTGCCGGCTAATGTTCTGTACTCCGAGGCGGTGCATGCGATCGGCGTAGGCCTTCCACTGCGACGCCGAGAGACAGGCCGACCCTGTCGTGCTCTGACTGCAGACAGACGCCCCCAAATCGCGCGCGCTCACTTCTCGCAGTTGGCGCGCCCGGGCGTCAGACTCGAACAACCGACTCAGGTCGTCGAAACCGGATCGCGCGTGCTCAAATTGTGCCTGAATGGTCCCGGCGGTCGGCTCGTCTGAGCTACAGCCCCAGCCCAGCAGAATCGCGCTCATGGTGAGCAGACACAGTGCAGGTCCTCTCGTAATGCCTCCTTGGCTCCCTTCCGCTAAGGTCTTGGCGCTCAGCCGCCAGCAGCGACGCGTCGGGCTCTGCGCTCCCGGCGCCACAGGTGAATCAGGTAGTATCCGATTCCTCCAAGGACCAGCGACGCGACCCCTCCTCGAGACATCTCGCCGGAAGACTGCACTTGCCCAGTCAACAGCATGGCCGCCATGCCGACGGATATTAGAATCGCAACGCTGCCAGGTACCACAAGCACGACAAATGAAATGACACCGGCGAGGCCCCGCACCCATTTCGACCTGGCTCTTTTTGGTACGTACCCAAGAGCCCGATCGATCATGATCAGGAGATAGTGATCGCCGTGATGCAACGTCGCTGACGCCTCGCGATACAGGGCCTGAGCGTTCGTACCTGCCGAGGCATCACGTTGATAGCTCCTCTCAAGCAGACCGACGATCTTGTCCTCGTAATCGCTGTCAGAGATTTCCGCCTCGAGTTGTGCGACTCGATGCAGATCGACGATGAAATCGGGATCAGACTCAGAAAACCGAAGCATCCACCGTTCGTTGTCAGAAAGTGGCTGACCCTCTGCACTGGCCTGGCTCACAATTCTATCCACAAAGAAGCTCTTCGCTTCAGCTTGTGAGCTGAACAACGTCGCCTCTTCCTCCATTCTGGGATGCGACTTCGAACGCGGTCATCAACCGGCGCGTGACCGCGTACAGCGTCTCTGGGGCGATGTCGGCACCGTTCGGCCAGACCACCGTGCCGCCGTCGATGAAGTACCGTGCAAAGAACTCGGGGACTTTGAGCGCCTCAAACATCGGCCCGTCAAGCCACTGGGCAAAGTCGATCGTGTTCTCGGTTCCATCGTTGAAGACCACGCGCAGGCGGAAGCCACCTTTGTGGTCGGCCTGGACGACGACCAGGAAAGCGTTCGCCGGGCCTACTTGTGCGGGCAGCTCCGGCGTCAGCGGTTTGGCGTGCGCAGCTGCCGGTTCCTACCGGCAGACGTGGAGGACTGGATCGCGCGGGGCGCACCAACCAGGATCTCGTGACAGATAACACAGGAAGGAGGCAGAAGAATGGCTGTGAGAAAGATCTGCAAACCGAAAGGCTGCCGCGGCAGCCCGCGCTGCGATCACCCGTGGTGGTTCGACGTGATGTACGGCGGCAAGCGGTGGCGCATGCGCGTGGATGAATTCGCGCTTGTGCGCGGCGCCAGCGAAACTGTGACGTCGAAACAGACTGCCGAACGCGTCTGGGAGCCGAAATTCCTGGGCGAGATCATCGCCGGTCGGGATCCACGCGTCCCACCCAACAAGCCGGACACGTCCGACGTGTTGACGGTCGCGGAGTCTCTCGATCGCTACCAGACGAACTACGTCAATGCGGAAGGCCTCAAGAGTGCCGGCATCATCGTCGGACACCTGAAGGCGCTCAAGGCCTCGCTTGGCAACCTGCCGGTCACCGCGTTGGAGAAGCCGGCGGACATCGCTCGATTCAAGTCGGAGTACCGCCAGGGACGCAAGGGCGCGACGGTCAATCGTGCCCTTGGTGTACTACGCGCGGCGATCAACTGGGGACGATTCCAGGATCCGCCGCTGCTGGCGACGACGCCGTTCCATCGCTTCGGCGTAACGATCAAGGCCAGGGAAGAGACGAAGCGGGATCGGCGCATCCACCGCGACGAGGAGCAGACGCTCCTGGCCGCGTGCCTGACGATGAACGCGGCGGAACATAAGTTCGTGGGCCCGGCGATGCACGACCGCATCATCGGCGCACTCGAGACGTGCTGCCGCCAGGGGGAGATGCTGCGCATCCAGAACCGCCACGTGGACTGGCCCCAGCATCAGATCGTCATCCCCGGCGCGAACGCCAAGGACGCGGAGAACCGGCGCATCCCCTTCGATCCGCAGGGACGCCTGGCTCCGATCCTGAAACGGCGTGCGACGCTGGAGGAAGGCGCTGACCGGCGTCTGGGAACGCCGCCGGCAGTTGAAGGCAGTCGGAGAATAAGCCCACCCCGAACCACCCGGGGCCGCCCCAGATTGTCCGTCATTTGTCAGTCGGCCACCCAGAGAGGCAGCCGACCGATTCAAGAATGATGGGATTGCTTGAGGAATTTGGTGCGCCCAGCACGACTCGAACGTGCGACCTCCTGGTTCGTAGCCAGACGCTCTATCCAACTGAGCTATGGGCGCGACGAAACCCTGATCATACCATGCCCAACGCCGTCGGATGCGTCGGCTGGTACAACCCGAGAGCGCTCCCGCTCGGCAGCGGGATCGCCGTCCGCAGGCCCCAGCGCTCGGTGTGGACCGGCGCGCACTCCACCCCCTTCTTCGCCAGCGCCGCGATCGTCGCCTGCACGTCGTCGCACATCAGGTAGACGTGCGCGCCGATCATCCCGGGACCGCTCGCCGGGGGAGCGCCCGCGTCGGTCGGATGCACGGCCATCTCCGCCGGCGGCAGGCCGAAGATCAGCCAGCCGCCGCCCACGTCGACCGACTTCAGGTCGAGCACCCTGGCAAGGAAGGCGCGGTCGGCGTCGGCGTCGGTGCTGTACAGCAGCACGTGCACACCCATCGTCAGCTTCATGGCGTCCTCGGCGTGCGCTGCAGGCCGGCGCCGCGCTCGGCGACGCCGGGCAGCGCGATCGGGAGCTTCGCGGTGATCGGCGCTTCACCCGCCAGCGCCTTGACGGCGGATCGCTCGGCGCGATCGTAGAAATCGTAGGTCAGGAGCATCGCCGGGACGTCGGGCAGGAACGTCGCGGTGTAGGGATTGCCGAACAGCACCGTCACGAACGGCTTGCGGCTCTGCTCGGTCTGCCGCGCCAGCGCCCGCAGCAGCGCCTGCATGTTCGGCGGCAGATCCATCCGGCCGCTGCCCGACGCGGCGCGCACGAACACCGACGCGACCACCGCGTCGTAGCGCCCCGCCATCGCGCGCACCAGCTCGATCTCGTTGGCGGTCGAGCGCTCCGACACCTCCACCGACGTGACCGCGCGCCACCGCTTCTTCAGTTCCGGGATGAACGTGCGGCTGGGCGCGGCGATGCGCCAGCCGTTGGGCGCGTCGAGCACCGAGAGATACAGCACCTGCGCGTCCTTCGCGATCTTCAGCGGCACCTGATCGCGCTGATCGCGCACCAGCGTGATCGATCGCTGGCTCACCTCGTCGGCGACGGCCTGGTGGGCGCGGCCGCCGACGATGTTGGGAAGCGCGTCGAGGCTGACGGCGCGGACGCGGTTGAGCTCCGTCTGCGCCTTGGCGCGCAGCACCCGCTCGACCGAGCGGTCGAGCCGCGCGGAGGGAATCTCTCCCGAGGCGACCGCCGCCTTGATCGCCGTAAACGCCGCCGCATCGTCCGGCGAATGCAGGACGACGTCGTTGCCGGCCTTGATGGCGCGGACCGCCGCGTCACCGGGCTTGTAGAGCGCGGCGACGCCGGCCATGCTCATCGAGTCGGTGTAGATCAAGCCGTCGAACCCGAGCTCCCGCCGCAGGATGCCCGATACGATCGGCTGGCTGAGCGTCGTCGGCGTGTTGGGCGCGGCGTCGAGCGCCGGCATCTCGATGTGCGCGGTCATGATCGCGCCGGCGCCGGCGGCGATGCCGGCCTTGAACGGGGGAAACTCCGTCTTGTCGAGCGACTCCCGCGGGTCCTTGATGATAGGGAGCCCGAGGTGCGAGTCGACGTCGGTGTCGCCGTGCCCGGGGAAATGCTTCAGCGTGGCGATCATGCCGCCGGCCTGCAGCCCGCGCACGTAGGCGCCGCCGAGCCGGCCGACCAGCTCCGGATCCTCGCCGTACGATCGCGTGTTGATCACCGGGTTGCGCGGGTTGTTGTTGACGTCGACGACGGGGGCGAAGTTCACCTGGACGCCAATCGCGCGCGACTCGATCGCGGTGATCCGGCCGGCCTCGTAGGCCAGCGTCTCGTCGCCGGCGGCGCCGAACGCCATGTTGCGCGGGAACGCGGTCGCGCCTTCGAGGCGGAAGCCGGCGCCGGTCTCGAAGTCCGCGGAGTTGAGCAGCGGGTAGGGCGCGATCGCCTGCAGCCGGTTGAGCAGCGAGGCCGCCGCCAGCGGCTGGCCGAGCGTGACGGTGCCGTAGTTGGCGTCGAGCAGGACGTCGGGTGCCGCCTCGGTGCCGCCGAAGACGTGGAATCCGCCGATCCGGTATTCGTGGACGGCCTTGACCAGCGCGTCGTACTCGTCGGAGTCGGTGCTGAGGAATTCGGAGCCGAAGGAGGAGACCAGCAGCTGGCCGACCTTGTCGTCGAGCGACATCTTCTTCAGCGTCGCCGCCACCCAGCGTTCAGCGTCGCCGTCGAGCGTCTGCCGGTCAGCGGTCGCCGGGTTGGCCGCCGGCGCCTTCGCGGAGCCGGACTGCCCCCGCAGCGACACCACCGCGGCCAGCAGTGCCGCCGCCACGAACCACGCGCCAGAACGCATCCGGGGGATCGTATCCCAGCTTCCCGCCACACCCCGCATCCGCACCTCGCCCATATAATCGAACCGTGGGAGTCGAGGACCATCGGAGCGCCCTGGCCGGCGTGCGCTGCGCGGTGCTGACGATCAGCGACACGCGCGCGCTCGAGACCGACGTCAGCGGCCGCGCCATCGTGGAGCTGCTCGAGGAAGCGCGGCACGTCGTCGCGAAGCGCCAGATCCTGCGCGACGATCCCAAGGACGTGCACGACGCGGTACTGGCGCAGATCGGCGGCGTCGACGCGGTGATCACGACCGGCGGCACCGGCATCACCTCGCGCGACAGCACCTACGAGGCGATCGCCAGCCTGCTCGAGAAGCGGCTCGACGGGTTCGGGGAACTGTTCCGCGCGCTGAGCTACCAGGAGATCGGCAGCGCCGCGATGCTGTCGCGCGCCACCGCCGGCGTCGCGCGCGGCACCGCGATCTTCATGCTGCCCGGCGCCGAGAACGCCGTACGGCTCGCCATGACGAAGCTCATTCTCCCGGAACTCGGCCATGTGATCAGGGAGTTGCGGCGGTGAAAACGATGCGGCCAATCCGCGAGACCATCCCTCTCGACGAGGCGCTCGCGCTGATCCTCGAGGCCGCCGCGCCCGTGACGCGCGTCGAGCGCGTGCCGCTGCGCGAGGCCGCCGGACGCGTCGTCGCCACGCCGCCGCAGGCCGCCATGGACGTGCCGCCGTTCGACCGGGCGGCCATGGACGGCTACGCCGTGCGTGCCGAAGACACGTTCGGCGCCGGGCGCTACGACCCCAGGGTGCTGCGCGCGGTCGAGAAGGTCTACACGGGCCAGGTGCCGACGCGAGCGATCGCCGCCGGCGAGTGCACCGAGATCGCGACCGGCGCCCCGATGCCGCAGGGAGCCGACGCCGTGGTGATGGTCGAAGAGACGGAGCGCGGCACCGGTCCGCTGAACGACGAGGTGCGGATCTTCACGCCGGTGTATCCGCGGCAGCACGTCGGCCGCCGTGCCGCCGACATCACGGAAGGCCAGGTTCTGCTCGCCGCGGGGGACGTGCTGACGCCGAGCCGCATCGGCGCGCTCGCGGCCGTCGGCGCCATGGAAGTCGAGGTCTACGCGCGGCCGCGGATCGCGATCCTGTCGACCGGCAACGAAGTGGTCGAGCCGGGGCAGCCGCTCGGTCCCGGCCAGATCTACGACATCAACCGGTTCACGCTCGCGGCGATCATCGAGGCTCACGGCGGCGTGCCCGCCGTGCTCCCCACCGCGCAGGACACGCTGGAATCGCTGTCACACGCGATCGACGCCGCACTCGCCGAGGACGTGCTCGTCTTCTCGGGCGGCAGCTCCGTCGGCGAACGCGACCTGATCCTGGACGTGCTCGTCGAGCGCGGCGAAGTGATCTTTCACGGCGTCGCCGTCAAGCCCGGCAAGCCGACCGTCTTCGGCGTCGTGTCCGGCAAGCCGGTCGTCGGCATGCCCGGCTACCCCACGTCCTGTCTCTCCAACGGCTACATGCTGCTGGTCCCGATGCTGCGGCGGATGGCGCGCCTGCCGGAGTTCCGTCCGCAGACCGTCCGCGTGCCGCTGGCGCGCCGCATCGTCTCGACCACCGGGCGCCACCAGTTCTACACGGTGCGCGTCGTCGACGGCCACGCCGTTCCCGCGTTCAAGGCCTCGGGCGACATCACCAGCATGGCGCACGCCGACGGCTACATCGAGATCCCGGCGCAGGTGGACATCGTCGAGGCCGACGAGCTGGTCGACGTGAAGCTGTTCTGATGCGTCTTCACTGATGTCCAACTTGATGGCTCGGGCGGCCTCCGCGGACGAGGTGGTCGCGTGCATCAGCAGCGGCATGCGCGTGTTCATCCACGGCGCGGCCGCGACGCCGACACCGCTCGTCGAGGCGCTGAGCGCACGAACCGATCTGTCCGACGTCTCGCTCTACCACCTGCACACGGCCGGACCCGCTCCGTTCGCCGAGCCGTGCTGCGAAGGACGGTTCCTGTCGTACTCGCTGTTCACCGGCGCGCCGCTGCGCCGGCCGATCGAGGAAGGGCGCGCCGATTTCGTGCCGATCTTCCTGTCCGACATCCCACGGCTATTCACGACGCGGGCGATTCCGCTCGACGTCGCGATCCTGCAGCTGTCGCCGCCGGATCGCCACGGCTACTGCACGCTGGGAACCTCGGTCGACGCGGCGCTGGCCGCCGCCTTGTCGGCGCCCCTGGTCGTCGCTGAGATCAACCGGCGGATGCCGCGGACGCTGGGCAACACCCTGGTGCCGCTCAGCCGCGTGCACGCCTTCATGGAGACAGACCGGCCGTTGCCCGTACACGAGCCGCGCCCGGCGACGCTCGAAGAAGACGCCATCGGCGAGCACGCGGCGAAGCTGGTGCCCGACGGGGCGACGCTCCAGATGGGCATCGGCGCGATCCCCGACGCGGTGCTGCGCCGCCTGAAAGACAAGCGCGACCTGGGGATCCACAGCGAGATGTTCTCCGACGGCGTCGTCGATCTCGTCGAGGCGGGCGCCGTCACCAACCGGCGCAAGCACGTCCACCCCGGGCGCATCGTGACCAGCTTCGTGGTCGGCACCGAGCGGCTCTACAACTTCGTCGACGACAACCCCTTCGTCGAGTTCCACCCGTGCGATCGCACGAACGACACCGCGATTATCCGGAAGAACGATTACGCGGTGGCGATCAACTCCGCGCTCGAGGTGGACCTCTCAGGCCAGGTGGTCGCCGACTCGATTGGCTTCCGGATCTATTCCGGGATCGGCGGGCAGATGGACTTCATCCGGGGATCGGCGCTGTCGAAAGGGGGCAAGCCGATCATCGCGCTGCCGGCAACCGCCGCCGGCGGCACGCTATCGAGAATCGTCGCCGGGCTGAAGCCCGGGTCGGGGGTCGTGACCACGCGCGGTCACGTCCACTGGGTGGTCACGGAGTTCGGTTCGGTCAACCTGTTCGGGCTGTCGCTGCGCCAGCGCGCCGAGGCGCTGATCGCGATCGCGCATCCCGATTTCCGCGCGGAGCTGCGGCGCGACTTCGCCGCCGCCCGCCACTTCACACTCTGATGCATGAATCACCGCTGAAACGCGCCCCCGGCTTCATGGTCACCGACCAGAAGGGGCGCGCACGCTCGCTCGTCGACTTCCTCGCGCGCGGACGGCTCCTGCTGGTCTTCCATCGCGGCACGTGGTGACCGAACTGCCGCCACCGGTTCGGTGAGCTTGCCGCCAACGTCGCCGCTTACACCGCCAGGGGGATCCAGGTGGTCGGCGTGCTGCCGCAGAACCGCGACGCGGTGCGCCGCTATATCGAGGAAACGGGACTGCCCTTCGACATCCTGATCGACGAGCGCCGCGAGATGGCCAAGGCCTACGGCGTCTGGCACCGCATCGGCCTCGATGCGTGGAACATCGCCCGTCCCGCGGTCTTCCTCGTCGACCAGGATGCGTCGATCCGTTACTCGTTCATCGGCGACAACCAGCGGCAGTACCCGACGCAGGAAGAGATCGTCGCCGCGGCCGACCGCTGAGCCTATTTGAAGCGCTTGTTCACCGCGTCCCAGTTGACCACGTTCCACCACGCGGCCAGGTAATCGGGACGGCGGTTCTGGTACTTCAGGTAGTAGGCGTGCTCCCACACGTCGATGCCGAGGACCGGCTTCTTGCCTTCCATCAGCGGGCTGTCCTGGTTCGCCGTGCTCTCGATCACCAGCTTGCCGCCGACGTCGAGCAGCCACGCCCAGCCGCTGCCGAAGCGCTTGGTGCCGGCGTCGTTCATCTGCGTCTTGAACTTCTCGAAGTCGCCGAACGCCGACTTGATGGCGTCGCCGATCGCGCCGCTCGGGGCGCCGCCCTTGCCCGGCCCCATGATTTCCCAGAACATCGTGTGGTTGATGTGGCCGCCGGCGTTGTTCCGCACCGCCGTGCGGATGTCCTCCGGCACGGTGTTGATCCCCTTGACCAGGTCCTCGACGCTCTTGTTCGCCAGCTCCGGATGCTTCTCGAGCGCCGCGTTCAGGTTGTTCACGTACGCCGCGTGGTGCTTGTCGTGATGAATGCGCATCGTCTGCTCGTCGATGTGCGGCTCCAGCGCGGTGTAATCGTACGGAAGGGGTGGAAGTGAATGCGCCATCTAAGTCTCCTCAACTGAAAAGTATCGGGCAATAGGGCAAAGGGCAGAGGGCAAAGAGTTCATTGAATGTCGAGCATGCGGTCGAGCGCCAGCTTCGCGCGGCGCTTGGTCTCGTCGGGGACGACGATGTGGTTGTGGACCTTGCCTTCGAGCAGCCCCTCCAGAATCCACAGCAGGTGGTTCGGCGAGACGCGGAACATGGTGGAGCACAGGCAGCCGAACGGATCGAGCGTGACCACCTGGCGATCCGGCGCCACCTGGTGGGCCAGGCGGTTGACCAGGTGAATCTCGGTCGCCACCGCCCACACCGATCCCTTCGGGCTGCCCTTCACCGTGTCGATGATGAACTCGGTCGAGCCGCTGAGATCCGCGGCCTGCACGACGTCGAACGTGCACTCGGGATGGGCGATGACCTTGCCCTCGGGATGCTGTCTGCGGAACGCCTCGATCTGCGCGACGGTGAAGCGCGTGTGCACCGAGCAGTGCCCCTTCCAGAGCAACAGCTTCGCGTTCTTCGCCTGCTCCGGGGTCAGGCCGCCGTGCACTTCGTGCGGATCCCAGATGACCATGCGATCGAGCGGCACACCGAGCTTGTAGCCGGTGTTACGTCCCAGGTGCTGATCCGGCAGCATCATCAATCTTTGGCCGCGCTCCCACGCCCACGTCATGACCGCGGCGGCGTTGGTCGACGTGCAGACGACGCCGCCATGTTCGCCGACGAACGCTTTGATCGCGGCCGATGA
>Ga0134128_10007654_pt1 | contig 13040 bp, 11 predicted proteins | sample KB31754_FD_96462 | JGI IMG/M metagenome (GOLD analysis project Ga0134128, IMG submission 96462) | Terrestrial soil microbial communities with excess Nitrogen fertilizer from Kellogg Biological Station, Michigan, USA - KB3-175-4 | ecosystem: Environmental > Terrestrial > Soil > Unclassified ... | reverse complement strand
GCCCGGCGGTACCGAGATCTCGGAGCTCGGAATGAGGCCGGTGAGGCCCGGCTCGATCTGCACGAAGATCCCCGGCGCGGCGCCGTGATCGACCACGCCCTCGATCGTCTTGCCGATCGGATACTTCTGCTGCGCCGACTCCCACGGATCACTCACCGCGATCTCGCGCAGCGACAGCGAGAGGCGCTTCTTCGACGGATCGACTTCGCGCACCCAGCCCGTCACCGTCGTGCCGATGGCGATCGACGGGTCGCCCTGCTTCACGCCGAACGGAAGCTGCGAGTAGTGCACGAGGCCGTCGACGCCCGGCTCGATCTCGACGAAGAGGCCGAAGTCGGTGGAGCGGACGATGCGGCCGGTGAACTGCGCGCCGGCCGGATAGCGGTCGGCGACGTCGCCCCACGGATCGGGCTCCTGGTCCTTCATCGAGAGCGAGATGCGCTTGCCGCCGTTCTCGACCTTGATGACCTTGACGCGGACCTGCTGTCCGACGGCGACGACTTCGTTCGGGTTGCTGACGCGGCGGCGGCTCATCTCCGAGACGTGGAGGAGGCCGTCGACGCCGCCGAGGTCGACGAACGCGCCGAACGGCGTGATCGTCTTGATCGTCCCGGTCAGCTCCGCGCCCGGCACGATGGCCTTGCGCGTCTCCTCGGCGCGGGCGGCGGCCGCTTCCTTGAGCAGCGCAGCGCGCGAGACGACGATGCGGCGGCCGTCGTCGGAGAGCTCCGTCACGCGGAACTCGAACGTCTGGCCGACAAACTGGTCGGGGTTGTCGATCTTGCCGAGGGCGATCTGCGAGAGCGGGCAGAAGGCGCGGAGGCCGCCGACGTTGACGTCGAAGCCGCCCTTGTTGCGCGCGCTGACTTTGCCTTCCACCGGCACGCGGTTCTCGAACATGCCGCGCAGCAGCTCGAGCGAGGCTTTGCCGCGGGCGAGCTTGCGCGAGATGCGGATCTCGGGAGAGGTTTTGACGACTGTCCCTTCGACCGAGTCGCCGACGTCGAGTCCTTCGAGCTCGGCCGCGTCCATGACGGCCTCGGAAGGTCCGCCGTAGGAGATGTAGGCGTCGTCGCCGGAGATGGAGACGATCTGGCCGCGCAGCAGCTCGCCCTGCTCGGGGGTCTTGAAATTCAGACTCGCTTCAAACGCCTCGGCGAACGTGGCCTCGGCGGTTTCTCTCGACTGGGTCATGGGATTGCTTGATACCTTTCGTGAAGTGGATCCCGGTCCGCGGGATCGGCTGGGCAGCGTATCTTACTCGAAAGATGGCGGACCGAGTAGCGCGGTTCACTACGTCTCCGAGGCACATTTCATTCCCGCACAAATCTGCGGACGAGGCTGCAAAAAAAGTCCCGCTCACCCTTGCACCTCGCACATCGCGAACCTACATTAAGGCTCCCGTCGCGCCGGATGCTCCATGGCAGATGTCAACGGCGCGGCAGGTCGTCCCGAATCGCGATGGGATTCGAGGCGCCGCGGCGCGGATGCTTCTTTGCAGCTGTCAACGCGCCGCAGTCGTTGCGACGGGCAAAGGACGTCGGAACGAGTCGATTCGAATGCCCTCTGGTGGCTGTCAACGGATCGAGAATGGGCCCGCGAGACCAGAGATCGCGGGCCTCTTTGTTTTGATACGCTCGCGCGCATGACCACGCGCCTCTTTCTCGTCCGCCACGGCGCGACCGAGCTCTCCGCCGAGGACCGCTTCGCGGGCGCGCTCGACGTCGCCCTCTCCGATGCCGGCCGCGAGCAGGCCCGCCGCCTCGGCGCGCGCCTCGCGCCGGAGCCGATCGACGCCGCCTTCGCCTCGCCGATGCAGCGGACGATGGACACCGCGCGCCTGATCGCCGCGCCGGCCGGCGTCGACGTCACGCCAGTCGACGGCATCCGCGAGATCGCGCACGGACGGTGGGAAGGCATGCGCCGCGCCGACGTCGAAGCGCAATACCCCGAGGAGTACGACCGCTACGAGCACGACCCGTACACCTTCGCGCCCGTCGAGGGCGAGAGCGGCCTCGCCGTCACCGCGCGCGCCCTCCCCGCCCTGCTGAAGATCGTCGAGGACAACTGCGAGAAGCGCATCCTCGTCGTCTCCCACAAGGCGACGATCCGCCTCCTCCTCAGCACGCTTCTCGGCTTCGACCCGCGCAAGTACCGCGAGCGCCTCGACCAGTCGCCCTGCGCGCTCAACATCCTCGACTTCCGCGACCTCGCGCACGCGCGCCTGACGCTGTTCAACGACACGTCGCACTACGAGGGAGCGGTGAAGGAAGTGCCGCACGACCGGCTGTCGAGGACGTGGAGCGGGACGGAGCCGGTGCCGCGCTAACGTACGTTGACGAAGGCGTTGCGCAACAGCGGATCCGCCGAGAAGTACACCTTCAGGTTGTTTCCCTTGTCCATCACCTGAAGCCAGTTGATCTTCCAGATCCCCTTGCCGGCGAGCTTCGGGATCGGCATCTTCCCGACCCAGTCCTGCGCGCCGGCGGCGGAGAACGCGAAGAAGAGACCGCTGCCGCCGGTCGGGCCGACGACCTGGCCGCTCACGCTGGCGACGCCGCATCCGTCGTCGTTCACCGCCACGCGCACGTTCACCAGCGTCCCCTCGGGCGTCGACGGCACCTGGTTCGTCTCCAGCACCACCGCCTGCAGCGCCGGCGGCTCGCCGTCGCACGAGTCGCCGACGATGTTCACCATCACCGAGCGGACGACGTCGCTCGCGGCCGCGGTGACCGCAGTCATGTTCGACGCCTTGTCCTGCAGCTGGATCTGTTCGAGCCGCCAGTCGCCGCAGTCGAGGCACGCCGGCACGGTGAAGTCGCACGTCCAGAGATCGCCGTCGCCGTTGCCGCGGCAGGCCACGCCGATGCGCGCCTGCCGTTTCGGACTGAGGAAGACGCCGCTGACGAGGTTCACGCCTGACTTGTCGTCCTGCGCCTGCACGAAGAGCGTGTTCTTCTCGCCGGCGCGCATGCCGCGCTTGTCGATCCATGCGGCCTTCACCGTCGGGGGGGTCTTGTCCGAGCGCGACGACGTGACCTGCAGCTGCGCCGACTGCAGCACCGGCGCCTGGTTGTACGCGAGCGTGACGCTGTTGCTGGCGTTGTCCGACACGCTGAGGAAGTTGATGTGCCACATCCCTTCCTCGGCGTCCTTCGGAATGGTCAGGCGGCCGATGTAGCGGTTCGACTCGGGCGCTTCGCGCTGGCAGGCGAAGCCCTGCAACGCCTTGCCGGTCGGGCTGGTGACCGTGCCGGAAATGCCGCGGATGCCCGACATGTCGTCCTGCGCCGTGACGATGACGGCGACGCTGTCCCCGTCGTGCACGGAGGGCGGATCGAACTGCACGGTCATGACCTGCGGCGGCGTCGTGTCGGTGTTCGGATCTTTCTCCACCGGCTTGTCGCGCGGCCCGTCGGGATTCGGACGCGTCGGCTGCGGCTGCGGCGGGAGCGTCGGCGTCGATTTGTCGCCGGTGAAGAACTTCTTGATCTCCTGCCCCATCTTCGCGAACGCGGACTGTTTCTCCGGCGGCTTCGCCGCGGCGACGATGTGCACCGGCGCCTGCTGCTGCTGTGCTTGCGCCGCGGGCGGCTGCGCGTTGAGGAGCTCGCGGTAGCGCTGCTCGCGCGGCGACAGCCTGGCGTTGCCCGAGGCCGACGGCGAGCTCGACGCCGGCGTCGCGCCGTCAGTGCCCTCGGATGGCGATGACGACCCCGGCGCGTACCTCGACGTCGCCTGCGGGCCGCTGATCGTCGACGACACCTCGCCACGCTCCCCCACCCCGCCCGCGCCGCCGTTGTACGCGCGGATGCGCGCCACGACGACGACTGCGAAGACGACGCCGAGGAGCGCGAGGAAGGTCGGGAGGAACGGGAGGCGGAAGCGGCTCACGGGAAGGTCTCAGTTCACCACGCCGGGCATGGCCAGCGTGAACGGCGCGATGGCGGCATCGAACGTCTCGCCCGCTTTCGTGCGCATCGTGTAGTGGCCGTGCATCGAGCCGAAGTTCGTGCGCAGCGGACAGAAACTGGAGTACTCGAACGCCTTTCCCGGATGCAGCGTCGGCTGCTCGCCGACGACGCCGGGGCCGACCACGCGCTCGGTGTTGCCGTCGCCGTCGGTGATGATCCACTCGCGGCTGAGCAGCTGCACGCTTTCGCTGCCGCTGTTCGAGATGCGGACGTGGTAGGCGAAGAAATAGTAGTGCTCGCGCGGCTCGCTGCGCTCGCTGATGTACTCGCTCTCCACCTCGACACGGACCCCGCGGGTGACGGCCTCGCTCATTTGAACCGATGGAAGGATAGCGGAGGCGGCCTGAATTCCCGAACGTTTATGATGCCCGCCGTGAAATTCACCGCCCTCGGCCGCAGCGGCCTCAAAGTCTCCCGCCTCTGCCTCGGATGCATGACCTACGGCACCAGCAAATGGCGCTCGTGGGTCCTCGACGAGGACGCCAGCCGCCCCTTCATCAAGCGCGCGCTGGAAGCGGGCATCAACTTCTTCGACACCGCCGACATGTACTCGAACGGCGCGAGCGAGGAGGTCGTCGGCCGCGCCCTCCGCGACTTCGCCAAACGCGACGAGGTCGTGCTGGCCACGAAGGTCTTCTTCCGCACCGGCCCCGGCCCGAACGACGAAGGGCTCTCGCGCAAGCACATCATGGCCGCCATCGACGCCTCGCTGCGCCGCCTCGGAACGGACTACGTCGATCTGTATCAAATCCATCGCTTTGACGTGTCGACGCCCGTCGAGGAAACGATGGAGGCGCTGCACGACGTGGTGAAGAGCGGCAAGGCGCGCTACATCGGCGCGTCGAGCATGTGGGCCTGGCGCTTCGCGAAGATGCTCCGCGCCGCCGAGCGCGGCGGCTGGACGAAGTTCGTGTCGATGCAGAACCACTACAACCTCGTCTACCGCGAGGAGGAGCGCGAGGTGATCCCGCTCTGCGCCGACGAAGGCATCGGCGTGATCCCGTGGAGCCCGCTGGCGCGCGGCTTCCTGGCTGGCAACCGCGGCCGCGACAAAGAGGAAGGGGCGACGGAGCGCTCGAAGACGGACGACTACGCGCACCGCCTCTACTACGCCGACAGCGACTTCGACGTGGTCGACCGCGTGGTCGAGCTCGCGAACAAGCGCGGCGTGATGCCCGCGCAGATCGCCCTAGCGTGGATCCTGCACAAGCCGGCGGTGACGGCGCCGATCATCGGAGCGTCGAAGATGCCGCAGCTGGAGCAAGCGATCGCGGCAGTGGAGATCAAGCTCTCCGAGGATGAGATCAAAGCGCTCGAAGAACCGTACAAGCCACATGCGACGCTTGGGCACTGACGAAGAAAAGCAAAAAGTAAAAAGCAAAAAGCAAAAATGGCTGCGCAGTCATTTTTGCTTTTTGCTTTTTGCTTTTTGCTTTTCCGTCTCTGCCGCGCAGACGGAAGCAACCGTCGCTTCCTCCCCACCCGAGGTCTCCACCATCGTCGTCCCCATCCGCTCCACTCTCGCGCCTCTCCTCCCCATCATCGAGTCTCAGGTCCTCAAAACCGTCGAGAGCAAGAGCTACGAGAACCTCCCCAACCAGCCCTACGCCGTCCGCTACCGCATCGTCCGCGATCCGATCGCTCTCAACATGGCCGGCGCCGGCCTGCACGCCACGACGACGGTGCATTACTCGCTCGAGGGCTGCCGCATCACCAGGAAGCCCTTCTCCGGCGAGACCACGCTCTTCCCTTGCCTCTCCTGCGGCTTCGACGAGCCGATGCGCGAGGCCTTCGTCACGCTCGACGCGCACTTCGACTGGGACGAGAGCTGGCGCCTCCGCACGCACACGAAGGCGCGGCCGATCGAGTTCGGGCGCCGCTGCACCGTCACGTTCGTGAACATCGACATCACCGACTGGAAGCTCGCGCCGGTGGTGAACGAGCAGCTGCGGCAGGTGGCGCAGACGATCGACGCGAACGCTCCGAAGCTGACGAGCATCCGCCCGACCGCGCAGCAGATCTGGTCGTCGCTGCAGACGCCGTCGGAGATCGCGCCGCGCACGTGGCTGGTGATGGAGCCGCTCGAGATGAGCCTCGCGCCGATCACCGGCCGCGGCCTGGAGATCACGAGCGCGCTGTCGCTGCGGACGCGGACGCGCATCGTCGTCGGCGAGCGGCCGCAGATCGCCCCGAAGCCGCTGCCGGCGCTGCACGCCGCGCGCGACGCGTCGGCGGGCGTGCGCGTCCCGTTCGACGTCGAGCTCTCCTGGGACGAGGCCAGCCGCCTCATCACCGAAAACTTCGGCGGCAAGCGCTACCAGAACGTCGCCGTCGAGTCGCTGCGGCTCCTGCCCGGCAAAGACGAGAGGATCGTCGTCGAGGCGTCGATCGACTACCGCGGCGGCGCGTTGAGGAAGTACCACGGCCTGGTCTATCTCGAAGGAACGCCGCGCTTCGACGCCGCCACGAGCGCGCTCGTGCTCGACAACGTCGAATACTCGCTCGACCCCAAGCGCCGCAACCCGTTCGTACGCATCGGCGACCGCCTCGCGCACGAGGCCCTGCGCAAGCGCCTCGCCGAGAGCGCCCGCTGGTCGCTCGCGCCGCAGATCGGCGCCGTGAAGACGGAGATCGAGCGCGCCACCACCCGCCCCCTCGCGCCCGGAATCACGATGCGCGGCCGCGTGGCGTCGATCGAGCCGCAGTCGCTGCACGCGCGGCCGGAGGGGCTGGTGATTCGGGTGGTGGCGACGGGGGAGGCGGGGATTGATGTGGCGTCGTGGCGGTGAGGTTCTTAGGTTCTTATGTTGTTAGGTTCTTAGGTTCACAAAACTTAAGAACTTAAGAACCTAAGAACTTAAGAACCAATCACTCCCCTCTGATCTCCTCGAAAAACGCCTCGCTCGACACCGGTCGTCCGAGAAACCGCTCCACCAGGTCCCGCGCCGGCTCCTCGCTGCCGCGCGACAGGATCATTTCGCGGAACCGCCGCCCGGTCTCGCCGCTCATGATGTCCGTGCCGAACGCGGAGATCAGATCGAGCGCGATCACCTTCGCCCACATGTACCCGTAGTACCCCGCGGCGTAGCCGCTGGCGATGTGCTCGAACGTGCCCGGGAACTCCGTTCCCTCCACGTGGCCCATCGGCGTGGCCGCTTCCATCCCCCGCCACGTCTCCAGCGCCTTCCCCGGCTCCTCGGACGACAGCGCCATGTCGAACGCGGCGTAGAGGTGCTGCCGTCCCCAGTCGATCCCGCTGCCGAACTTGCGCGACGAGCGCAACCGCCGCACCAGCGACTCGTCGATCACCGGGCACGTCGAGCAGTGCTCGCGCATCAGCGAGAGGCTCTCCGTGCGGTTCGCCCACTCTTCGTACATCTGCGACGGCGCCTCCACGAAGTCGCGCTCCACGCTCGTGCCGGCGTGCTGGTTGTACTCCGTGTCGGAGAGCACGCCGTGCAGCACGTGCCCGAACTCGTGCAGCAGCGTCTCGAGCTCGCTGTGCGTCAGCCCGTCGCGATTCAGATTCGCCACGAGCACGCTGATCGGCTTTCGCCCCACGCGCCGCGAAACCCCGCGCACCGGCCACGCCGCGGCGTGTTTGTATTTGTCGGGACGCGGATAGAGATCGAGATAAATGCCGCCGATGAACTCCCCCGTCACAGCGTCCTTGACGTCGAGGTAGAGCACGTCGTCGTGCCACAGCGGCACGCGCGCCTCCTCGAAGCGCAACCCGTAGAGGCGCTCGCTGACATCGAGCAGCCACCGCAGCGTCGGCCGCGTCGGGAAGTACTGCCGCAGCTGTTCCTGGTCGATGTCGTAGCGCTGCTGGCGGACGCGCTCGCGGTAATACAGCACGTCCCAGCGTTCGATGGGGCCGCCCTTTTTCTCGGCGAGGCGCCCGAGGTCGCGCACCTCGGCTTCCGTGACCGCGGCCTTCACCTCGTCGAGGAACGCCGTCACCGTCTCCGGATTGCCGACCATGCGCCGCTTCGTCACGTAATGCGCGAAGCTCGGCACTTCGTACAGCTCGGCGATCTCCTTCCGCAGCGCCACGATCTCGTCGAGGATCTCGATGTTGCGCGGCGTGCCGCGGTTCGTGTACTCGACGTAGTAGCGCCGCCGCGCCCCCTCGTGCTTCGCGTTCATCATGAACGGCACGTACTCGGTGTAGTCGAAGCCGACGACGACGTTCCCGTCATCGTCGCGGCGCGCCCGCTCGAGGAACGACGGCGGCAAGCCTTCGCACTCCTCCGGCGTGAACGTCAGCGTCGTCTTGTTCTCGCGGATGTTCTTGCTGAACTCCTGCGACAGCTCCGTGAGCCGCTCGGAGATGACGCGGAAGCGCTGCCGCTTTTCCGGCGCCAGCGACACGCCGCTGTCCTCGAACGCCTCGAGCAAATCCTTCTTGTACTGGCGCTGCGCGGCCCTCGCGGCCGTCACGGCGTGCACGCGCTCGTACAGCGCTTCGTTCTGGAACAGCTCGGTGGTGAAGACGGAGTGGTCGACGATGACGCGGTCGGAGGCGTCGCGCACGGCGGCGTCGGGATGGACGCTGTTGAGCAGCCAGATCGGCCCGAAGGCGTCCTCGATGTCGATGGACATCCGGTCCCAGGCGTCGAACAGCGCCTCGGCGGAAAGGCCGTCGAGCGCCATGGCCTCGATCTCGGCCACGCGCCGCCGCGCCTCGGCCAGCGTACGCGCGGCGATCGCGCTCAACTCCTCGGCGGTATAAATGGGGATCGTGGTCCGCTCGGTGAGCGTCGCGGTGTCGGCCATGAAGCGCGGGGATTCTATGACATCCCTCCAACCTTCAAGAGCAAATCACGTACAAGATCGCATGCGTTCCACACTTGCGACTCTACTTGTTGCCATTGCCTTGCCGCTTACGGCGCAAACGCCGCTCATCGACCAAGGCCGCGCGCTCATGGAGAAGCGCGACTACGACAAAGCAGCCGAGGTGCTGGAGAAGGCGGTGGCGGCCACGCCGAAGAACGCCGAGGCCCATTACCTCCTCGGCGCGACGTACGGCCAGCAGGCGCAGACGGCGAATTTCTTGAGCCAGGCGTCGCTCGGGTCGAAGGCAAAAGAACAGCTCGAAGAGGCCGTGCAACTCGACCCGAACCACCTCGACGCCCGCATGGGACTCCTCCAGTTCTACATGATGGCGCCGATGATCGTCGGCGGCAGCGAGTCGAAGGCGATGGAGCAGGCGAACGAGATCAAGAAGCGCGACGCGCTCCGCGGCCATCGCGCCTGGGCGGTCATTTATGGCAGGCAGAAGAAGCCCGACCTGGCGCGCAAGGAGTACATCGACGCGGTGCGCGAGCAGCCGAGCTCGCCGAAAGCGCACATCGCCCTCGGCGCGTTCTACCTCGGCGAAAAGAACAACGCCGCCGCGGCGACGGAGTTCGAGTCCGCGCTGAAAGCCGACCCGAATTACATGCCCGCCTGGTTCTGGGTCGGCCGCGGCACCGCGGCGACGGAATCGAATTACGCGCGCGGCGAAGAGGCGCTCAAGAAGTACCTCGCGTACAAGCCGAAGTCCGACGAGCCGGGACTGCACCGCGCGCACTACTGGCTCGGGCAGATCTACGAGAAGACCGGACGCAAAGCCGAAGCGAAGGCGAGCTACGCGACGTCGCTCAAGCTCGTTCCCGATCAGAAGGACGTCACCGAAGCGCTGAAGCGGGTGTCGTGAGGATCGGATACGGGTCGATCGGCTCGCCCTTCCACCACTCTTTCGTCGGCGGCAGGATGTCGATGGCGAAGTGGAGGTGCGGCGTCGACTCCGGCGCGTTGCCGGTCGTGCCGACGTAGCCGAGGACATCGCCGCGACGGACGGCCAGCCCTTCGCGGATGCCGGACGCGTAGCCGTCGAGGTGCGCGTAGTAGTAGCTGCGCTCGCCGGCGAGGTCGTATTCGTAAAGCGTGATGCCGCCGGCGCGGCTGAGGAAAAGCTTGCGCACCGTGCCGTCGACGGCGGCGAGCACGGGCGTGCCGCGCGGCGCCAGGATGTCGATGGCGTGGTGGACGTGGCCGGCGCGGCCTTCGTTGAAGGTGCTCTTGAGTTGGTTGGGGCGGATGCCTTCGACGGGGATAAGAAGGTTGTAGGTTGTGGGAGATAGCGGATAGGAAGCGGGCGGACGCGGGGACCGATCCCCTACCTCCTGCCTGCTACGTCCTGATACGGACGCAAGGGCGCTGAGCGCGAAAATAAGCAAAACCAGGCTGAGCGCATTTCTCATTGCTCATCCGATAATCGCGATCTCGATGCCTGAACTCCCGGATGTGTCCGTCTACGTCGAAGCATTGCAGCAGCGTCTGCTTGGACAGCCGCTCCTCAAGCTGCGACTGACGAGCCCGTTCGTGCTGCGCACGTTCGATCCGCCGCCGTCGGAGCTGCACGGCAAAACGGTCCAGTCCATCAGCCGGCTCGGCAAACGCATCGTCTTCGAATTCGACGGCGAGCTCTTCCTCATCGTCCACCTCATGATCGCGGGACGCTTTCGCTGGCTGGCGCCGGGCGCGAAGGTGCCGGGCAAGCTCGGCCTCGCCGCGCTCGACTTTCCGAACGGCACGCTCGTGCTCACCGAGGCGGGGTCGAAGAAGCGCGCGTCGATGCACATCGTGCGCGGCGCGGAGGCCGTGCACGCGCACGACCCCGGCGGCATCGAGCCGCTCGAGGCGACGCTCGACGAGTTCGCCGCCGCGCTCACGCGCGAGCGCCACACGCTCAAGCGCACGCTCACCGATCCGCACGTCTTCAGCGGCATCGGCAATGCCTACTCCGACGAGATCCTCCACCGCGCGCGCCTCTCGCCCGTGCAGTTGACGACGAACCTCGACGCGGGCGAGATCGAGCGCCTCTGGCGCGCCACGCGGGAGACGCTCATCGACTGGACGAACCGCCTGCGCGCCGACGCCGGCGGCGACTTCCCCGAGAAGGTCACCGCCTTCCGCGACGGCATGGCCGTGCACGGCCGCTACAACCAGCCGTGCCCCGACTGCGGCTCGCCGGTGCAGCGCATCGTCTACGCCGACAACGAGACGAACTATTGCGCGCGCTGCCAGACGGGCGGGAAGCTGCTCGCGGACCGGGCTTTGTCGCGGCTCCTGCACTCCGATTGGCCGAAGTCGATCGATGATCTCTAACGAATTGCCGTCGGGCGCGTCCATACGCTCGGAAACATGGCCATCGCCTTGACCGTTCAACTGCCCCGCGTGGAGACCTTTTCCGTCAGCGATCTCGATCTGGCGCGCCGCTGCGCGGACGGCGACCCGGCTGCGTTCGAGTCGATCTACCACGCCCACGCCGAGCGGATGAAGTCGATCGCCTACCACCACCTCGGCAACGTTGCCGACGCCGAGGATGCCGTGCAGGAGAGCTTTCTGAAGATCCACCGCGCGGCGTCGACGTACACCGGCGAGGCCGCCTTCAGCACCTGGCTGTACCGCATCCTCGTCAACACCTGCTACGACGCCATGCGCCGCCGCCGGCGGCGGCCGCAGGAGGCGCCCATCGACGACATGATCACGCTGACGCGCGCAGCGTCCAACGTCGACGACGCCAAGCGCCTGATGCTCGCCCGGCTCCTGCGCGAGCTCCCCGAGCAGCGCCGCACCGTCTTCGTCCTCTTCGAGATCGAAGGCTTCAGCCACGCCGAGATCGCCGCGATCGCCGGCATCAGCGAAGCCAACTCGAAGTGGATCCTTTTTTCAACGAAGAAACAGCTCCAGGAGAAGTGGAAACATGAACACTGAGAACGAGCTCGACGAGATCTCCGCCGTCGCGCGGACGATGCACGCGGGGTGGTCGAGCGACTCGCTGCTGCCGCGCATCCAACGCGCCATCGCCCGCCAAGAGCGCCCCCAGCCGTCGTGGCACGCCTGGCAGGTGGCCGCCGCCGCGGCGATCCTCATCGCCCTGGCCACCTTGGGCTGGTACGCGCAGCGCCGCGTGCAGGAGCACGATTTCAATCGGGCCATCCTGCAGCGCACCGCCCTCGACGACGTGGAGCGCGCGGAGCGCAGCCACGTCGCCGCCATCGGCCAGCTCGAGACGCTGGCCGGGCCGAAGCTCGAGCAGTCGCAGTCGCCGCTCATGGTCTCGTACAAAGAAAAACTGATGCTGCTCGACGACGCCATCGCCGAGTGCCAGGCCGGGATCCGCATGAATCGCCAGAATGCGCACCTCCGCCGGCAGCTCCTGTCGATCTACAGCGAAAAGCAGCGCACGCTCCAGGACGTATTGAGAGAGGAAGCTCATGAAAATCGTTAAATTCGCGATCGCCTTCGTGCTGATCGCCGCAGTCCTTCACGCCGACGACCGCTACGAACAGAACTTCAGCCGCACCGTCGACTACCGCGGCGGACGCGTCACCATCGAGAACCGCTTCGGGCCGATCGACATCCGCACCGGCAGCGGCCGCAACGTCATCGTCCACGCCACGATCCGCTCGTCCGACGCGGAGCTCGGCCGCAACATCCGCATCGAAATGAACGACGGGCCGGGCGGCATGACGATCAAGACGGTGATGCCGTCGATGATCTCCCACCACGGCCATCTGTCGTTCTCGGTCGACTACGACATCGTCGTCCCCGGCGAGGCGCCGCTCTACGTCAGCAATCACTTCGGCAGCATCTCCGTCACCGGCGTCCGCGCTGCGAGCGAGCTCGTGAACCGCCAGGGCTCGATCACGCTGCGCGACAGCGGCGGCCAACAGCGGCTCGAGAACTCGTTCGGCTCGATCACCATCGAGCACGCCACCGGCAGCATCGCCGCGACGAACACGAATGGCTCGATCACGGCCACGCGCATCGACGGCAAGCTCTCCGCGACGAACCGCTTCGGCGCGGTCACGGCCGACGGCGTGAAGGGCGACGTGATCGTGGCCAACGCCAACGGCACGGTGGAGGTGCGCGACGCCGGCGGCGACGCCACGATCGCCAACAACTTCGGCGCCACGCGAGTCAGCCACGTCGCGCGCAACGCCACGATCTCGTCGAACAACGGCCGCATCGACGCGCACAACATCGGCGGCGCGGCCACGGTGAGCGGCAGCT
>Ga0134128_10007652_pt1 | contig 13041 bp, 11 predicted proteins | sample KB31754_FD_96462 | JGI IMG/M metagenome (GOLD analysis project Ga0134128, IMG submission 96462) | Terrestrial soil microbial communities with excess Nitrogen fertilizer from Kellogg Biological Station, Michigan, USA - KB3-175-4 | ecosystem: Environmental > Terrestrial > Soil > Unclassified ... | reverse complement strand
TCGATGATCACTTGTTCCGCCGCGAGTCCGGCCGGCTCGTGGCGGCGCTGACGCGGATCTTCGGCGTGCACAACCTGGCGCTCGCCGAGGATGTCGCGCAGGACGCGTTCTGCCGGGCACTCGAGGTCTGGAAGATTCGCGGCGTGCCGGACAATCCGGCGGCGTGGCTGATGGCCGTCGCCAAGCATCGCGCGCTCGACGTGGTGCGGCGCGAGCGGACGGCGCGGACCTTCGCTCCGGAGCTCGCGCGCGAGCTGGAATCGGAGTGGACGCTGCGGCCGGCGCTCGACGAGACCTTCGCGCCGCACGTGATTCGCGACGAGCAGCTCCGGATGATGTTCTCCTGCTGCCATCCGCGTCTCAAGGAAGACGCGCAGGTCGCGCTCGTGCTGACGATCCTGTGCGGCTTTGGCGCCGACGAGATCGCGGGCGCGTTCCTCATCGGGCGCGCGGCCGTCGAGAAGCGCGTCGCGCGCGGCAAGCGCGTGCTGGCGGGCGCGAAGCGGCTTTTCGAGCTCGGCGACCGGGACTTCGCCGTGCGCCTGTCGGCCGTGCGGCGCGCGCTCTACTTGCTCTTCAACGAGGGCTACCACAGCGCGTCGGCGCACCACGCGGTCCGCGCCGATCTGTGCGACGAGGCGATCCGCCTCGTGTCGCTTCTGATCGAGGCGCCGGCGGCGGCCGTCCCGGAGACCTACGCGCTCGGCGCGCTCATGTGTCTGCATGCCGCGCGTCTGCCCGGCCGCACCGGTCCGGGCGGCGAGCTGCACGCGCTGCCCGACCAGGACCGATCGCAATGGGACGCCGATCTGATCGCGCGCGGGCTCGCGTGGCTCGACGTGTCGGCGACCGGGCCGACCGTGAGCGCCTACCACGTCGAGGCCGCCATCGCCTTCGCGCACGTCACGGCGAAAACGGCGGCCGACACCGACTGGCGGGCGATTGTCTCGCTCTACGACACGCTCATGACGATCGCGCCGTCGCCGGTCGTCGCGCTGAATCGCGCCATCGCGATCGGCGAACGCGACGGCCCGGCACGCGGCCTCGCCGCGATGCGCGCAATTGTCGATGTCGATCGGCTGGCGCGCTATCCGTTCTACCCGGCGTCGATGGGCGAGCTCGAGCGGCGCCGGGGCGATCTCCGGGCGGCGGGCGAACATTTCGGCGCCGCCGCCGCGCTCGCGCGCAACGCCGCCGAGCGCCGGTTCTTCGAGCGGCGGAGGGCGGAGTGCGGAGAGTAGAACCGTTCGACGAGTACGACGGGTACGTCAGGTACGACGGGTCCAAGGAACGGGCTGACGCTGGTCAACTTTTTTCATAGAAGAATAGTTGGCCAGCGCAGAAACGTTCCTCGGACCTGTCGTACCCGTCGTACCTGACGTACCCGTCGTACCTATTTCTTCCCCCCCGCCGGCGGCAGCGGATCCGGCACGTGGTTGGCGATCGGCGGAATCGACTTCAGATACGCGAAGATCGCCTTCAGGTCGTCGTCGTTCATCTTGCCGAACGGCTCCCACGGCATCGGCGGCAGGATGTCGCGCGAGGTGGCCGTGCCCATGTGCTTGCCGGTCCGCAGCGCGTCCATGAACATCTTCTCGGTCCAGATCCCGATGCCGGTGTTCTGGTCCGGCGTCAGGTTTGCCGTGAACGACACGCCCCACGGCCCGGCCCACGCGGTGTTGTCAGCCGACATCGCGCCGATCCAGTAGCCGCCCGCCGGCATCGGTGCGGGCATCGCCGTGACCTTCACGCTCTCCGGGTGCCCGGAGAGCATCCGGGTCATGTCGGGCTCGGGCCCCTTGGGGCCCATCTTCCACGGCGTGTGGCAGTCGTGGCAGCCGTGCGAGTCGACGAGGTACTTCCCGTGCGCCGGTGAGAGATCCGGCGCCGGCGCGGCGGCGGTCGTCGCGGCAGGAGCTGGCGCGGGCTCCGAACACGCGGACACGGCAATCGCAGCCGCGAGCGCGAGGCCCGCGGCCGACAGGACGATCGTGAATGTGTGCTGCATACACCTCCGGTCCCGGTCCCGAGATGGTGGCGGGGAGTTGGTCGGGGAGTATACGACGGACCGTCAGGCGGCGTCGGTCCGAACCGCAAACCGGGGCGCTATGATGCGGTGGTGGCCGCCACGATTCGCATCCGCTACTGCGAGGTCTGACACTATCGTCCTCACGCCGCCCGGGTGGCGGCGCGACTCGAGGCCGACCTCCACGTGTCGGCGGAGATCGTCGAAGGCCGCCGCGGCGAGTTCACCGTGTGGGTCGGCGATCGCAAAGTCGCGGAAAAGACCTCGTCAGGATTCCCGGCGGACGATGACATCGTCAAGGCCGTGAAGCAAGCGCTCAGCCCTCTCTGAGCACCACCGTCGGATCCAGCTTCGTCGCGCGCCGCGCCGGAATCCAGCCGGCGAGGGCCGCGACCAGGCACAGGAGCACTCCGGCGCCGACGATCGTCGCCGCGTCGTGCGCCTGGAGGCCGAAGAGCAGGGACGAGACGAACGTCGCGGCCCAATAGCTGATCGCCGTGCCGAGCGCGACGCCGCCGGCGACGAGCCACGCGACCCGTCGTCCGACCAGGCCGACGACAGAGGCGGCCCGTGCGCCGAGCGCCAGGCGGATGCCGATCTCGCGCTGCCGCCGGCTCGTGTCATACGAGACGACGCCATAGAGCCCGAGGCCGGCCAGCAGCAGCGCGAGTCCGCCGAAAAAGCCCGAGAGATAAGCGAGCAGACGCTCGCGCAGCATGGCTGCCTCGACACGCGCCTTGACCGGCTGCGCCGTGATCGCCAGCCGCGGATCGAAGGCGGTGATTGCCGCGACGATGCTCTTTGTGAGGGACTCCGGCGTCTGCCGCGCGGCATGAACCGTGAGATTCATCGACGTCACCGGCTGAGCAGGGTTCAGCGGCTCGTACATCGTCGGCGGCGGCCCGGCCCGCATGTCGTCGTACACGGCGTCATCCACGACGCCGACGATGGTCCACGACCGTGACTGGCCCGGTCCGCGCACCTCCTTGATTGTCCGGCCCACGGCCCTGGCGCTCGGGAAGAAGCGGCGAGCGGCCGTACGATTGATCACCACCGACTCGAGTGGCACGGCCAAGGCGTCGTGCTCGTCAAGACCTCGTCCCTCCCGTATCGTGAGGCCGTACGCCGCAAACCAGTCAGGGCTGACGGCGTTGAGGTACAGATCGCGATCCGCCTCGGTCAGCGTCAGGCCGTCGGGGTTCTCGATGAGCGTGTCCCACTCGCCGGTAAACGGCGTCATCGCCGACAACGCCCCGTCGGCGACGCCTGGCAGGCCTTTCACGGCGTCGCGGATCCGCAGCATCGCGGGAATGCGAGCCGCGTTCGGCGTCGCCTTTCGCGCGTCGATATTGACGACGAGGAGCGACCCGGCATCGAACCCGAGGTCGGTGTGTGCCAGCGAAGCGAACGTCCGCACGAACAGACCGGCCGCGACGACGAGCACGAGGCTCAGCGCCACCTGCGTGGAGACGAGCACCGCGCCCATTCGCGACGTCCGGCCCGCGGTCGTCCGCCCCGGCGATCTCAGCGCGTCGTGCGGCGTGGTCCGCGTCGCCCGCCAGGCGGGCGCGAGGCCGAAGACGAGCGACGCGACCGCGGCGGTGGCCATCGTGAACCCGAGCACACGCCAGTCGAGCGGCACGTCCAAAGCGACGATGTTCGTCGTCGTGGAGAGCTGCGCGATGAGCAGCCGCCCGCCGACCTTCGCGATGAACAGGCCCAGCCCGGCGCCCGCGACCGCGAGCAGCAGGCTCTCGACGAGCAGCTGCCCGACGAGGCGGCCGCGTGACGCGCCAAGCGCCAGCCGCACGCTCATCTCATGCCGCCGGGCGTCGGCCCGAGCCAACAGAAGATTGGCCAGGTTCACGCACGCGATGAGCAGCACGATGCCGACGACGGCCATGATGACGGTCAGCGGGGTCGAGTAGGCCCGTCGCAGGCTCGAGACGCCCGTTGCGGCAGACACCACGGTCATTGGCGCTGCGAGATAGCGTTTCTCGTCGTTCGGCCGCAATCCCACAGGCAACGTCTCGGCCCGGATCTGCGGCTGCACGCCGCGAAGGGCGAGGATGGCCTGGTCGATCGTCTGGTCCGGACGCAGACGGCCGAAGGCGGATAGCCACCACCCGCTGCGTTCGTCGAGCATCGTCCGCGGACGGGTGAGTGCCTCGGCCGCGAGCGGCACCGCGACGTCGAACGAACGTCCGACCTCGGCGCCGAAGAAGCCCTCCTGCGCGACGCCGATGATCGTGAAGGGGACGCCGTCGAGCAACACCGATCGTCCGACGACGTCGTGCGCGCCGCCGAAGTGGCGTCGCCAGAAGCCGTAGCTCAGCACCGCGACGGCGCTCGCGGCGCTCGCGTGCGCCGCCGGGGCAGCCGCGGCCGCGATGTCCGGCAGGCGCTGGATTCCAGTGGGCACGCTGTCGGGGTCTCGCTTCGGCGAGCGCCGGTCGTCTTCCGGCGAAATCAACCGCCCCAGGGCCGGACGTTCGCCCATCATGCTGAAGAAGCCGCCGCTGACCCAGAGTCCGACCGCAGGGTCCACCTCGCCGCCCTGCGCGAGGTTGAACCGGGTCTCCGACCACGCGCCAGCGCTTTCGAACAGGTGTCGGTCCCGGATGGCCTCCCAGATCGGATTCGACAGGACGGGTCGATTCGCCTCGCGCTGAATCTGCACGAGCTGCTCCGGATCGGCCGCCGGCAACGCGCGCAGCACCAGCGCGTCCACGATGGAGAAGATGGCGGTGTTGGCGCCGATGCCGAGCGCGAGCGAGAGAACGGCGACCGCCGTGAAGCCGGGACTGCGGCGCCACGTGGCGAGCGCCCAGCGGACGTCGCGCACGAGCGCGTCGACGACGGGAAGGCCGCGGCGATCCCGGTGCGCTTCGGTCACGGCGGAGAGGCCGCCGAGCTGGACGACCGCGGCACGGCGCGCCTCGTCAGGCGACATCCCCGCGCGGACGTGCTCGTCCACGGCCAGTTGAAGGTGACTGCCCAGCTCGTCGTGAAAGTCGCGATCGCGCCGGGCGCCGCCGGTGATCGACGTGGCGAGCCGGACCAGAAACGCGCGAATGGCCCTCATGATTTCGCTCCGCCCAGAAACCGCGACAGGATCGCGGCCGTCGTCTGCCACTCGCGCGTCTCGCGCGCGACCTGCCGGCGGCCGGCGGGCGTGAGGCGATAGAACTTCGCCCGGCGGTTGTTGTCGGACACGCCCCATTCGGCGGCGATCGACCCTTCCTGCTCGAGTTTCAGGAGCATGGGGTAGAGCGTGCCGTAGTTGAGGTCGAGCCGGTCGCCGCTCGTCTGCTCGATGCGGCGGGCGATGCCGTAGCCGTGCATCGCGCCCGTCGACTCGAGGGTCTTGAGAATCATCAGCGCCAGCGTGCCCTGCTGCACGTCTGCTTTCGACCGCATGGAGCCTGCTCCTATGGGAACACCATAGCAGTAGACGTATGGGGAACCAATAGGGTTAGGTGGGTGCGGGGTGCTAGGTGCGGATTGCGCAGTGCGAAGGGCCGGGCGGTTCCGCCTCTACAACGGCGGCAGCGGCGGCATGAGGTGGATTTGCTGGTAGCAGCTCAGGAAGTCGAAGGCGTTCCAGCCCTCGACGAGCTGGCCGTTCTGCGCCCGTGCCATGGTGATTCCCGTAAAGCGCACGGGTGATTGGGTGGGCTTGCCCAGGCCGGGCCCGGCGTGCGTGCCGGTGACCGTACAGAACGCGCAGACCCAGTCGCCGTGGGTCACCGTGGGGCCCATCGTGATCTTCATGTCGGGAAACGCGCCCTTGAACTGCCTGAACAGCGGCAAGAAGCCCGCGGGTCCGACAATCGGCTTGCCGTCCGGCGTCGGCAGGCCGTGCACGACGGCATGGGCCGCCATCAGCTCGACCATGACGGCCTCGTTGCCGTCGCCCCACAATTCCTTGAACCAGCGGCGCACCAGTGTTTCGGCTGACGTGTCCATGGGGAGGCCCTCCGGGTGGCGAATTGTAACGCCGTACGGAGGCGCCGGCCGGTGCCGTCAGCCGACGCGCAGGGCGACGCTCGGGTCGACGCGCGTCGCGCGCCGCGCCGGAATCCAGGCGGCCACGGCGGCGACCGCCAGCAGCAGGGCCCCCACGAGCACGAACGTCAGCGGATCGATCGGGGCCACGTCAAAGAGCATCCGTTGCAGGAGACCGGCGAGGAGCAGCGACGCGCCCGCGCCGACCGCCAGACCGGCGCCCGCGATCGACAGGCCCTCGCGCAGCACGCCGCCGAGGATTTGGATCGGGCGCGATCCGAGCGCCATCCGGATGCCGAATTCGCGCGTCCGCTGCGTGACCGAGAACCCGATGACCGCGCCGATGCCAAGGGCGGCAATCGACAACGCCAGAAGCGCGAAGGTGCTGAAGAGGGTCGCGTTCAGCCGCGAGGGCGCAATCTGCTCGGCGGCGGCGGACTCGAGCGTCTGAAGTCCGGTGATCGGACGCGTCGGGTCCAGAGTGTGAACGAGCTGCGCCGCGTCCCGGCCCACCACCGTTGGATCACCGGTGGTCCGAATGAGCACGACGGGACCGGGGGTCGCTTGCGTGCCCGGCACGTAGAGCGTCGGGATCACCCCACCCGCGCCGCCGATCTCTCGGATGTCATGGACGACGCCGACGATCTCCCGGGGGGTGTTAAAGGTCGCCATCATCGACGATTCGATGTGCCGACCGATGGGGTTCTCGTCGCCGAACACCGACCGGGCCATCGCTTGATTGACGATGGCCACCGGCGTCGCGCTCGCGCCGTCGTTCGGCCCGAACGCCCGGCCTCGCGTCACGGCGATCTTCAACGTCGAGAAGTAGTCGGCGCTGACCACGAGTGAAAACATCTGGAGCGGCGCGGTGGTGCCGTCGAATGCGCTCCGCTCAGCCTTGAGGTACGACGGGAAGATTTGGCCCGGCTCGAACGGGGCGCGACTCGACGTCGCCACGGCGATCACTCCGGGATAGGCGCGAAGCGTGGCGACGAGCGCCGTGAACACGGTCCGATCCCTGTCGGCTGCCGCGCGCGCCTGCGTCGCATTCGAGATGGCCGACCCGTTGGGTGCGAAGAACTCGAGCACCGCGCTTGGATCAAATCCGGGCGTCACGTCCTGCAGGTTGGCGAAGGTGCGGACGAGCAGACCGGCGCCCACGAGCACGACGAAGGAGACCGCGACCTGCAGGGCCACGAGCGCGCGCTGCGCGCGTCGTCGTCCGCGGTTCAAGGTCGTCCGGCCTCCGACGGTGGCGTCCGCCAGCGCCGCGCCGGCAGCGTCGCCGGCGGGCAACCGCGGCACCCACGCGAAGACGACGGCTGACGCGACGCCGATCGCGATCGAAAACGCGAGCACCGCGCCGTTCAGGTTCACCGCGTCGGCGCGGAGCGTCATGCGCGCCGTGTACTCGACGAGCATCTTCAGGGTGAGCGACGCGACGCCCAGTCCCAGGGCCGACCCGGCCAGCGCCAGCACGAGGTGTTCGGCCAGGAGCTGCGCCCGCAAATCCGCCGCCGACGCGCCGAGCGCGGCCCGAACGGCGAGCTCGCGTCCGCGGCGCACCAGCCGTGCCAGCGTCAGGTTGCCGACGTTGGCGCACGCGACGAGCAGCACGAGCGCGACCGCGCCCATCAGGATCAACAGCGTCGGCCGCGCGTTGTGGACGAGGACTTCCCGCCATGGCGTCAGCGTCACCGTGTACCCGGCGGGGTAGGCCTTCGGATAGGCCGCCCGGAGGCTCGCCGAGATGCCACTCAGTTCGGCACGGGCGGTGTCGAACGAGACACCGGGCTTCACCAGGGCGTACAGATCGGTCATGCGATGCGCCCGGCTGTTTTGCATCGCGGCGCCCATGTAGTGCTCGTTGGTCGTATAGCTCGCGTAGAGCTGGGCGCGCTCGGTGCCGGCGTAGTGCGATCCGGGCTCGAGCACGCCGACGATGGTCGTCGGCACGTCCGAGAGCCGGATGACGCTGCCGACGACGGACCGATTGCCGCCGAACGCCGCGCGCCAGAACTCGTAGGTGAGCACGCAGACCGGCGGCGCCTGCCGCTCGTTGTCCTCGAGCGTGAGGGTCCGGCCGAGCAGCGGGCGGATGGTGAGGACCTTGAAGTAGTTCGCGCTCACCAGGCCGCCGTTCACGATCTGAGGCTCGCCGGCGCCGACCATCGTGAACACCCAGTCGCCGTACTCCACGAAGTCCTCGATCGTCTTCGACTGCGCGCGGTAGTCGGCGATGTCGACGAACGAGAACAGCGTCCGGCCCGAGTGTCCCTGAGTGGACTGCTCCACATACGCAATGCGATCGGCGTGGGGATAGGGCAGCGGACGGATGAGCACGCCTTCGACCGCTGAAAAAATCGCCGTCGTCGCGCCGATGCCGAGGCCGAGGGTGACGATGAAGGCCAACGCGTAGCCGGCGTCCTGGCGGAAGAGACGCACCGCCGGCCGAAGCGAGAAGAGTCGCATGAGGAATCGCTTTCCGCCGGGAGCGGCCGCGTCGGCGGCCCCGAAGCCAGCTGAGCACATGAACAGGACGGTTTGGGTCCAGAACCAGACACGGGGAAAGCGCCGTCCCACGTCGACTCGAGTGGCGAACTCTTCAATGAGATCGCCCGCGACCTCATCGCGGTCGTCGGGCGGCAGCATCCGGCGAAGCAGGGCGATCGCGAGCGGCGGCGGGGTCCGCATGTCAGACCTCGTCCACGCGCACGCCGCGCCACAGACTTTGCAGCGTGCGTTGGGATTCGCGAAGCTGGCGGCGGGCGGCGGCCGTGAGCTCGACGTACTTGCGCGCGCGGCCGCCACGCCGCGGCTCGGGGTCGCCGAGACGTGACGTGATCAGGCCTTTGTCTTCCAGCCGGCGCAGCGCGAGGTACACCGACGGCCGCAGCACCGGCCGCCGCGTGTGGCGCCGCAGCTCGTCCAGGATGGGCACGCCGTAGGCCTCGGGCCCGATGCGAAGGATCGCGAGGAGGATCAGGTGTTCGAGCTCGCCCAGCGGCTCCATCATGACTGTGAACATTAGTATATCGACGATACTAAATCAAGACGCATGAGCGCGTCCGAAAGCCGGTGAGGACGAAGCCCCCGAACTAAGCGGCCCGCGAGCGGCCTGAGCGCAGTCGAAGGCCGGCGGGGACGAAGTCCCCCCGGACTAACACGACGTCCGTTTGATGACCACGAGGCTGACGTCGTCGGTCGGAGGGCCGAAGGCGCGGAGGTCGGCGGTGATCGCGTCGAAGATCGTGCGCGCGTCCTGGTCGGCGACCGCGCGCAGCGTAGCCTCGAGCTCGGTCCGGCAGTACGTCTCGCCGTCGCGCTCGTGGTCGGCCAGGCCGTCCGTGCAGAGCAGCATGATGTCGCCCTGGCCGAGCAGCCGCCACTCGTTCATCTCGTAGCGCGGCTTGAAGCCGAGCGGCGTCGACGTCCGGTGCCGGTCGATGACGTCGAAGGAGGGCAGGATGCCGATCGGCGGAAACGACACGCACGCCTCGTCCGGCACGTCCATGAGGCGGCCGTGCGCACGCGAGTAGACGATCGGCGCCGGCTGGGCGGCGGTCAGGAACCGGAAGGTCGCGTCTTCGGAGATCTCGCCGTAAATGAGCGAGACGAACTTGTGCGCCGCCGACGACTGATAGAAGCGCGTGTTCAGGTTCTCGAACAGCCGGCTGGTGATGCCGCCGAACGTATCGAGTTCGTAAATGGCGCCAAGCAGAAGCGCCTGGTGCATCATCGCGGCCATGAGCGCGTCGGTCATCCGATGCCCGGACACGTCGATGAGCGCGACGCCCGCCATGCGCTGGCAGCGCCGCAGGTTCTCGACGACGGCCCAGCGGCCGGAGTCGACCGCGTCCGCGATTCTCGCTTCGAGGTCGAAGCGCTGCTTGAAGTCGATGTAGATGAGGTGGTCGCCGCCGCCCACGCCGTTGAGCGCGATCGTCCCGCCGAAGAGATCGATGCCGTGGACGCGGGGACGCTCACCCGGCTGCGGCAGGAGCGAGTGCGCCATCTCCTCGAAGTTGGCGAGCTCCTTCGTCAGCGTCTGCAGGCGATTGGTGGCATCCAGGGCGAACATCGTGTCTCCGACTGACCGATAACGAACCCGCGTCGATGAATCCCGCGCGGCCTTCCTGGAGTTTGACGAGTCCGTGCGACGCCCGGTTGACGAAATCACATGAAATTCTTGTAAAGATGACCGGCTAAAATGTTTCGGCTGGCGGTGCGATGACAGACATCGAGGTGTATCCCGCGATCGGCGAAGACGGCTTCGCGCGTCTCGTGCGCGCGTTCTACGCGCAGGTGCCCGCCGACGACGTCCTGGCGGCGATGTATCCGCCGGAGGACCTGACGGGCGCGGAGACGCGGCTGCGCGATTTTCTCGTCGGCCGCTTCGGCGGTCCGATGCGCTATGTCGAACAGCGCGGCCACCCCCGCCTGCGCCAGCGCCACGCGCCGTTCGCGATCGACCGCCGCGCGCGCGACCGCTGGTTCGCCCTGATGACGCGTGCGCTCGACGAAGCCGCGCTCGCGCCCGAGGCCGACGCGGTGCTGCGGTCGTTCTTCGACGCGACCGCGACGTTCATGATCAATAGATAGATACGTCTCGCAACCCAAACGGTTTCCAGGAGGCAGGTGACCCGTGACGAACAAAGACTTTCATTTGCAGTGCCGGAAGAACGAAACGCTGGCCTTTCATCGCGTCCTCAATGCGCTGCCGCACGACAAGTTCGAATACACGCCCCACGAGAGGTCGCAGCCGGCGACCAAGATCGTCTCAACGCTCATCGGCGAGACCTACGCCTGCACGGAGCTCATCGAGAAGGGCGAGCTCAATTTCGGCCAGGTGCCGACGATGAGTCCCGCCGCGCAGATCGACGCGTTCGACAAGGCCTGGGAGGGCCTGCTCGCCACGATCGAGAAGACGGACGAAGCGAACTGGAACCGAAACGGCCGTTTCATGATGAATGGACAAGTGCGGATGGAGCAGCCGATTGGGCAGTTCCTCTGGCTGTTCTTCTTCGACGCCATCCATCATCGCGGCCAGCTCTCGACCTACATCCGTCCGATGGGCGGGAAGGTGCCGTCGATCTACGGCCCGTCAGGCGACGACCCGATGATGCTGTCGGTGAGCCACAAGAGGATGGAATAGGACACCGGTCGCCGTGCCGCGCGCGAAGGGTGGCGCGAGCACGGCGACCGGGACGTGCCCGACTAGTTCTTCGGCAGGCCCGCCGCCAGCCACGGCCCGGTGCCCGCGGCCGCGCGGATGAGCAGCACGGGACTCGTGCAGCTCTGCGGCAGGTTCGACAGCGTGTCGTCGAACCGGAAATCACCGTTCGGGTCGAGCGGCACGCTGACGCTGGTGCTGTGCGCCACGAACGGCACCGACGTCTCGCAGATGAGCGTCGCGAAGACGTTCACGCCGGCCGGCGTGCCGATCGCGTTGCCGCTGGCGAGGACCAGCCCGCGGCCGTCGACCGTGATGTGCCCGTTCGTCTCGATCGTCGCCTTCAGGCTGCCGATGGTCCACGGCCCGGCGCCGGGGTTGACCCCGCGGACGATGTTCGGCTTCACGTTCGGCAGCGTGAGGTCTTCATTCGCCGTTCCGGCGCCGGCCTGGGCCGGAATCACGCCGACGCCGCCGTCGAAACGCGCCAGGATGTTCGGGCTCTGCGCGCCGGCGGCCGCCGTGAGCGCGAGGGTGAAAAGAAGCGTCGCCATTTTCGTCATGATGCCAGTGCTCTCCTCTGTCGTGGTCGGGCCTCGACGAACACGCCGCGGACATCGCGGGCGCGTGCGAGGCCGATGGGAAACGAACGGCGCTGGGCCGTGTGCGCCGCGACGGATCGCCGCGCGGCGCGGCGGGCGCGCGAAAGACGTGACATGACCGTCCCGATGGGCGCGTCGATGCGGCGCGCCAGCTCGCGATAGGACAGGCCGTCGACCTCGCGCAGCACGAACAGCTCGCGGAAGCGGGGCGGCAGCGCGTCGACCGCGCGGGCCACGGCCTCGGCGCCCTCGCGCCGATCGAGCACGGTCTCCTGGTCGGCGCCGCTGACGTCGCTGTGCTGCTCCTCGTCGAACGAGTCCACGTCGGTGTGGCGATCGCGCGTGCGCGCCGTGTAACAGGTGTTCCGGACGATCGTGAGGAACCAGCCCCGGCTGTTGCGGCCGTCGAACGTCCGGAAGTAGCGCAGGGCCCGCACGACGGCGTCCTGCACGGCGTCCTCCGCGTCCGCCTCGCTGCGCATCAGCGCGCGGGCGAGGCGGGAGGCCGGTCCCAGGTGGGGCAGCACGGCCTGTTCGAACGGGGTGAAGTCCGTGGTCGCTGCGGATGTCGTCGTCACCCAGCCAGTGTCGCGGGCCGGGCGCGGAAGCACCACGGACAGTGCCCGTACGGGACCCGTACGGCGTAAAATGAGGGGTTTTGAAAGCGGCTGCTTCGGAGTCCTTCGGCTCGCGGCTGAAGAACCTGCGCGAGATCGCGGGCTTCACCCAGGACGAGCTCGCCACGATTGCGGGCCTGTCGGTCCATGCCGTGAGCGCCCTCGAGCGCGGCCACCGCCGGCGGCCGCAGCCGGAGACCATCCGGTCGCTCGCTGCGGCCCTCGACCTCGACTCCGACCACCGGGACGAACTGGCGCGGCTGGCGCGAGGCGCGACGGCCGCCGGCGGCCTCAGCCCCGACGACCGCCCCGGCGTGCCGGTTCCGCCGACCCCGCTCGTGGGCCGCGACACCGACGTCCTGACCCTGCGGTCGTGGCTGGCCGATCCCGCCGTGCGCCTCGTCACGGTCACGGGCCCCGGCGGCGCGGGGAAGACGCGCCTGGCGCTCCAGGTCGCCGGCGAGATCGAGCGCGCCGGCGCGGCGCGCGTCCGGTTCGTCGCGCTGGCCGACGTCCGCACGCGCGCGTTCGCCGCGTCGGCGATCGCGGAAGCGCTCGGCCTGGCCGACGTGGCGCCGGCTGATCTGACGCGGCGGGCCCGCGCGGCGTGCGGCG
>Ga0134128_10007650_pt1 | contig 13043 bp, 15 predicted proteins | sample KB31754_FD_96462 | JGI IMG/M metagenome (GOLD analysis project Ga0134128, IMG submission 96462) | Terrestrial soil microbial communities with excess Nitrogen fertilizer from Kellogg Biological Station, Michigan, USA - KB3-175-4 | ecosystem: Environmental > Terrestrial > Soil > Unclassified ... | reverse complement strand
CGCGCACCCGCGCCTACGCCATGGGCCTCGGCGAGGTGTACATCAATCTGAAGGGCCGCGAGTCGCAGGGGATCGTGAGCCCCGGCGCGGAGTACGACGCGCTGAAGCAGGAGCTGAAGGCGAAGCTGGTGAAGATGCAGGACCCGGTCGACGGCAACTACCCGGTGCGGCGCGTGCTGGCGCGCGAGGAGGTGTACAAGCAGTTCGACCCGAACGTGATCCCCGACCTCTACGTGACGAACAACGACGGCTACCGCGTCTCGTGGCAGACGTCGCTCGGCGGCATCCCGAAGGAGCTGGTCGAGCCGAACAAGCAGACCTGGAGCGGCGACCACTGCTCGGTCGACCCCGAGATCGTGAAGGGCATTTTCTTCTTCAATCGGAAGGTGGCCACGGATCGCGCGCCGTACATTGCGGATGTGTATCCGACGGTGCTGGGGTTGTTGGGGGTGAAGGCGCCGTATGAATTGGATGGGGTAGAGTTGAAGTAGATGATGGACTTCGACAAGGTGATGCAGTTCATCGACGCGATGCAAGCCGAAGGCGTCGAGTACATCACATTTGGTGCGCTGGCGTTGGCGGCGCATGGTTGTCCTCGCGCGACGACGGATGCCGACTTTTTCGTGAAGGCCGACGCTGACAATATCGAGCGGTTGAAGCGCGCGCTGGAACGCGTCTGGAATGACCCGCACATTGCGGAGATTTCAGCGGACGATTTGATGGGAGATTATCCGTCGGTCATGTATGGGCCGCCGGACGAGGAGTTCAGCATCGATTTCCTGACGCGGCTGGGCGAGATGTACTCGTATGAGAATCTACCTTCGGAAGTCGTGCCGTTCGGCGGCCGCATGATGAGGGTCGTCACGGCACCAAAGCTGTATGAGATGAAGCGGCATACGGTGCGCCTCAAAGACAAGGCTGACTGTGTGGCACTGAACGAAAAGTTTCATTTCGAGGAGTCGTGATGCCCGTTCGCAAATTCAGAAGCATTGAAGAGGCGAAGGCCCGCCGGCGTTGGCTCGACACGGGCGATCCCGCGATTGCTCGGAAAATGCGATACCTCTGGCAGATGGCATCAGCGTTTGGACCGCTTTGCATTCCGCGCGGCGTTCGAAAATACCGCTCGATCGAAGAGTCGAACGCGGATCGCGATCAATGGGAAACCGAGCGCATTCATCTCTGGCGGCAGATGCGCGAGAAACTTCAGTAGTGGACTACAAATCCCTCCTCACCAAGGTGGAGCGCACCCTCGAGACCATCGAGTCCGCCGAGTCCATGCGCCTCACCGTCGAGCAGATTGCCGAGACCATTGCCACGAACTTCCGCGATGAGCTGGGGATCACGGGCGGGCGCATTTACGAGCGCAACGACGACCAGGGCTACTACGAGCTCGTGTCGCGCTTCGGGAAAGTCAGCGACGCGGCGCTCGGCATTGCCGTGCCGAAGGACTACCGGCCGATCGAGCTCGTCGTCGAGAACGGCGTCGTAGTCATGGATCCGACCGATCCGGGCGTCGACCGCGCGCTCGAGGACCGGCTGGGAGCGCGGCGATTAGCGGCCGTCGCTGCCGGCGACGACAGCGCGCACATCCTCAGCTTCGACGTCTCCGACGCCCTCGGCCGCGAAGACATCCTCTTCTCGCTGAACCTCGTGCGCTACACCATGAACCAGCGCCTGCGCGCGGAGCGCTTCGAGTCGCTCATCGTCGAGGCCCAGCGCATCCAGCAGTCCATCCTGCCGCAGCGCGTGCCGCAGTACGCCGGCTTCGACATCTGGGGACGCACCATGCCGGCGGAGATCGTCAGCGGCGACTTCTACGACTTCATCCCCGTCTCCGACAACATCCTCGGCCTGGCCATCGCCGACGGCTCCGGCCACGGCCTCCCCGCGGCGCTCGTCGTGCGCGACATCTACATGGGCCTGCGCATGGCCACCGACCGCGACTTCAAGATCATCCGCACGATGGAGAAGCTCAACCACATCATCCATCGCAGCCGGCTGACCACGAAGTTCGTCTCGCTCTTTTACGGCGAGCTCGAAACGGGCGGCATCCTCATCTACTGCAATGCGGGTCACAACTTCCCATTCGTGCTGAAGGGGATGCGCTTCGAGCCGCTGCCGAGCGGCGGCCCGGTCCTCGGCCCGACGCCCGACGCCACGTACACGCGCGGCTTCGCCAAGCTCGAGCCGGGCGACATCCTCTGCCTCTACTCCGACGGCATCGTCGAGGCGCACGACTCCAAGGACCGCGAGTTCGGCCTCGACCGGCTGCAGCGCATCGTGCGGCAGAACCGCGAGCGCTCCGCGCGCGAGATCGTCGGCGAAGTGCTGGCCCGCGTCGAGAAGTGGGCGAGCGGGCCGCAGGACGACCGCACCGTCGTCATCGTCAAGGCGGTCCCGACGTCGTGAGCGACGTCCTCTACGTCAACGGCCGCTTCACCACGACCGACGAGCGCGTCCTCGGCGTCGAGGACCGCGGCTTCCAGTTCGGCGACGCCGTCTACGAAGTCTTCAAGTTCCTCGGCAAGCGTCCGATCTTTCTCGCCGAGCATCACCGGCGGATGGAGAGCGGCCTGCGCACGATCGGCATCCCCTCGCCGTGGGATGAGGCGCGCTTCGCCGCCGTCGTCGGCGAGCTTCTCGAGCGCACCGCGTTTGACGACGGCATCGTCTACGTGCAGGTGTCGCGCGGCGAGGCGCGGCGCGCGCATTTCTATCCCGACGACATGACGCCGACCGTGATCGCCTACTCGCGCAGCTTCGCCTTTCCCGACGCGGCGGCGAAGGAGCGCGGCATCGCCGTCGTCACCACGCCCGACCTCCGCTGGCGGCAGTGCCAGGTGAAGTCGGTCAACCTGTTGCCGAACGCGATGGCGAAGAAGAAGGCGCAGCGCGCCGGCGCGACCGAGGCGATCTTCGTCGGCGACGGCGTCGTGCGCGAGGGGGCGAGCTCGAGCTTTTTCGGGGTGCGCGGCGGACGCGCGGTCACGCATCCGCTCGACGACCACATCCTCCCCGGCGTCGTGCGCGATCACGTCCTGCGGCTCGCGCGCGCGGCGAACATCGGCGTCGACGAGCGTCCGTTGCGCGAGGACGAGCTGCACGAGATCGACGAGGCCTTCATCACCAGCACGACCATGGGCGTCATGCCGGTCGTGGCCATCGACGGCGGCGCGGTCGGGAACGGCGTCCGCGGCGCGATTACGACGACGTTGCAGCGGATGCTCGACGAAGCCGAGGCGCGCCGAGATTCTGCAGACCGAGGATGAGCAGGTAGAGCCCGCCCGCCGCGGAGACGATCAGCGAGAGTTGCAGCAGGCGATCGACGGGCCCCGCTGCCCCCCAGGAGTTGACGACGTAGATCAGCAGCGTGGCCACTGCGCAGACAGCGTTGACGACGCCGACCACGCCGAGGGCCAGACTGCCACGACGAGAATGAATCTCGATCCGCTGCATAACGCCTCCGCTTGCACCGCCCGCAATGAGTTGGGTCCGGAAGTATACGCCTAATCGTCCCCGGAGATCAGTCCACCCAGCACGCCGCCTGCCAGCCCGCCCAGCCCCTTCGATTCGTCCCGGCGCCCGCCGACGGCGGCGTAGATCCGGTTGGCCAGGCGGCTGAAGGGGAGCGTCTGCAGCGTGACGTGCCCCGGGCCGGTCAGAGTGGCGTAGAAAAGCCCTTCGCCGCCGAACAGGGCGTTGCGAAAACCGCCGACGAACTGGATGTCGTAGTGCACCGTGTCGGCCATCGAGACGATGCAGCCGGTGTCGACGCGCAGCGTCTCGCCGGGCGCGAGGTTGAACTCGAGCATGTTGCCGCCGGCGTGGAGGAACAGCAGGCCGTTGCCGCTGATCTTCTGCAGGATGAAGCCCTCGCCGCCGAAGAGGCCCGCGCCGAAGCGCTTGGTGAAAGCGATGGAGAGGTCGACGTTGCCGATGGCGGCGAGGTAGGCATTGCGCTCGGCGAGGATCGTGTTGCCGCGCAGCTCGATGGGAAAGATCTTGCCGGCGATCGGATTCGCCAGCGCCATCTTGGCCGAGGGCGTCGTGGCGCGGAAGACGCTCATGAACATCGACTCGCCGGCGAGGAACTTCCGCATCAGCCCTTTCATCAAGCCGCCCTGCATCCGCGCCTGCAGGTCGATGCCGGGCCCGATGTAGAGCATCGATCCGGCCTCGGCGTAGAGTTCTTCACCTTGATTGAGCTCGACCTGGAGCGCCTGCATCACGTCGCCGACGATGTCGTATCGCATACTTCTCCGATCATATGACGCTTCTCGAAGCGCTTCAGCAGCGCTTCCCCGACTCCTCTCGGACGACGCTGCGCCAGCTTCTGCAGAACGAGCGCGTGTGCGTCAACGGCGCGGTGGAGAAGGACGCGAAGCTCGTGCTCGACGATGACGACGTCGTCGACGTCGGTCCGAAGCCGACGCACCGCGCCCTCCCGCCCGGCGTCACGGTGCTGCACGAGGACGACGACGTCATCGTTCTGCTCAAGCCGCACGGCCTGCTGACCGTGGCGACGGAGCGCGAGCGCGAGAACACGCTGCAGGCAGGATTGAACCGCTACCTGGCGGGCGGCGGCCGCGAGCGCGTGCACGTCGTTCACCGCCTCGACCGCGAGACCTCGGGCGTGCTGGTCTTCGCCAAAAACTTCGCGGCGCGCGAGGCGCTCAAGGAGCAGTTCGCGGCGCACAGCACCGACCGGATGTACGTCGCGGTCGTTGAAGGGACGATGGCGCCGCCGCGCGGCACGATCCGCTCGCACCTGTACGAGGGACGCGACCTGCGCATGCGCAGCAGTGACGCGCATCCCGAGGCGAAGCTGGCGGTCACGCACTACCGGACGATCGAGGAGAAGGGCGCGTACTCGATGCTCGAGGTGACGCTGGAGACGGGGCGCAAAAATCAGATCCGCGCGCATCTCTCCGAGGCGGGGCACGCCGTGGTGGGCGACCAGATGTACGGCGCGGCGACGAACCCGCTGAACCGCCTCGGCCTGCACGCGAAGCTTCTCGGGTTCACGCACCCGTCGACCGGCAAGCGCCTCAGCTTCACCGCGCCGGTGCCGCACGTCTTCCGCGATTTGTTCCGCTGAGGCTGGCGCGGAGATCGCATTCCGGCGACGGCATCGGAGGGTTTATGAAGAGATTCACCGTGCTGCTGCTGATGCTTTGTTTGATCGCGACGCCGCTGCTGGCGAAGTCGAGCACATACGATTACGCCACGCGCCTGGCCTCGCTGCTCGCCGACACGCAGGGGAAGGCGACGATGAGCGCCGCGTCGTGGAAGACGATCGCGAACGAGGCGAATGCGCTGGCGAACAAGCTGTACGCGTCGTCGGGCGCGAAGACCCGCAAGGACGCGAAGGAAGCGCGCACGCACATCCGCGATATGCACAAGGCCGCGATGGCGGGCGACGCCGACGGCGCGAAGTCGCACGCGGGGATGGCGCTGCCGTACGTTTACAAGGTGATCGACGCGACGATGCCGGCGAAGTAGGTTGTAGGGGATAGGTTGTAACGGATAGGAGCTCCTACAACCTACCCGCTATCCCCTACGACCTACACGAACGACACGGCCAGCTTCGACCCTTCTTCGCGGTAAATCGTGTCGACGAACCGAATCGTGTTCGTCTTCAGCGACATGAACAGCGAGGAGGTTCGGATGCCGCCGCCGAAGAAGCGGACGCCGCGGAGGAGATCGCCGTCGGTGACGCCGGTGGCGCAGAAGAGGATGTCGTTGCCGGAGGCGAGCTCGCCGGTGTCGTAGATCTTGCTGCCGTCGGTGAAGCCCATCTGCTTGAGGCGCTCTTCCTGCCACTTCTCGAGCGGCTTGAGGCGTCCCTGCATCCGGCCGTTGAGGCAGCGCATCGCCGCCGCGGTCAGCACGCCTTCGGGCGCGCCGCCGATGCCCATGGCCGCGTGAATGCCGGTGCCGCGCACGGCCGCGCTGATGCCGGCGGAGAGGTCGCCGTCGGTGATCAGCTTGATGCGCGCGCCGGCTTCGCGGATCTGGGCGATGAGGTCGTGGTGGCGCTCGCGGTCGAGGACGATGATGGTCAGCTCATCGACGTCGCGCTGGAACGCTTCGGCGATCTGATTGAGGTTCTCCTGCACCGAGTTGCCGAGATTAACGAAGTCCGCCGCGGTCGGGCCGACGACGATTTTGTCCATGTAGACGTCGGGCGCATTCAGCAGGCCGCCCTTTTCCGACGCGGCCAGCACGGCGATCGAGTTCGCCGAGCCGGTGGCGCAGAGGTTCGTCCCTTCGAGCGGGTCGACGGCGATGTCGATCTCGGGATAGATCTCGCCCTCGGTCCAGCCGCGGCCGAGGGGCTCGCCGACGTAGAGCATCGGGGCCTTGTCGCGCTCGCCCTCGCCGATGACGACCGTGCCGCGCATTTTCAGCTTGTTCAGCTCTTCGCGCATCGCCTCGACGGCGACCTGGTCGGAGTACTTCCGCTTGCCGTACCCCATCGTGCGCGCGGCGGCGATGGCCGCCCTTTCCGCGACGCGCAGAAATCCAATTTCGAGACTCGATTCCATGGCGCGCGGAACTGTAGCAGAAAGCCGCGCTCACTCCACGACGAAGGTCATCTTCATGCCTCCATGTCCCGCGCCGCAGTAGTGATCGCAGATCGCGTCGTACGTGCCGGGGCGTTTCGGCGTGATGGTGACGCTGTCCGGCTTGTCCGTGCCGGCGTCGAGATCGATGCCGAGATCCTTCACCAGCAGGCCGTGCGCGCGGTCGGTGGCGACGAGGCGGATCGTGACGGTCTCGCCGGCGTGGAGGCGGACTTCCCGCGGCGTGAACTCGAAGCGCTTCGCCGAGATCTCCACGACGCGCGGCGCCTCGGCGGTCCGGACGATCTGCTGCACGCCGTTGGCGCCGGCGATCTCCGCGAGCGACAACTCGACGTCGTCGATCGACAGCGGCGCGCTCTGCACGTAGCGGACGCCGAGGTTGCGGAACGGCTGCGCGGCGTCGAAGGGGATGGGCTTCTTCTCCGTCGCGGACGCCGGGTCGGGAAAGGCGAAGATCAGCGACCGCGCGGCGTGGTGCCGGAGCCTGCCGGCAACGTGGTGATCGGCGCGATGGATGTGGCCGTAGAGCACGGTGACGTTGTCGTACGGCGCGAGGAGGTCGGTCACCGACGCGCCGTCGGAGGTGAACCACTCCCAGTCGGGCCGCAGATCGAAGAGCGGGCGGTGCGTGAAGACGACGATCGGGGTGGTCTTGCCGAAGCGGGCCAGGTCCTTCTGCAGCCAGGCCAGCTGCGCGGCGCCGACGGCCGGCTTGCCGAGCGACACGTTGTCGAGGGCGACGAAGTGGACGCCGCGATGGTCGAAGGCGTAGTGCGTCTCGCCGAAGTTCTCGCGGAAGAGCGTGCCGCCGTCGAGGGCGGCGTCGTGCTCGCCGGGGACGTGGTAGCGCGTCTTCACGCGCAGGCGATCGGCGATGGCGCGGAAGTTTTTCATCCGGCGGGCATGCTCCGCGGCGTCGTCGCTGTCGTGCGTGAGATCGCCGGTGAAGAGGACGAGGTCGGGCTGCGGGTCGGCCGCGTTGATCAGATCGACGGCGCGCTCGAAGGCCTTCGTGCCGAGGGGATGGCCGACGTGCGTGTCGGAGAGCTGGACGATGCGGAACGACGCCGGCGCCTCGCCATGGGCGATGCCGGTGGTGGTGAGGTGGAGGAGCGCGGCGCCGCCGAGCGCCGTGCCGCTGATCTTGAGAAAATCTCTTCGTCTCATGCCGATGGAACTGCGGCCGGGCTTTTTTCATCCCGAACGTAGTTGTTACAGATGTCGATGTCGTTCGAAGACCTGGCGATGCCGCTCTTCCCGTCGCTCTACGGCTACGCGCGGTGGCTGACGGGGGAGCCCAACGAGGCCGAGGACCTCGTGCAGGAGACGTATCTGAAGGCGTTGCGCGGGTTCGACTCGTTCCGCGACGGGACGAACTTCCGGGCCTGGATGTTCCGCATTCTCCGCAATACGTTCCTGACGTCGCGCAGCGGACTGCGCGTGATGGAGCCGCTGGACGACGACGCGGCCGAGGACATCGCCTGGGAAGGGACGCCGGATACGCACTTCCTCAACCGCGCGAACGGCGAGGCGCTGCGCCGCGCCATCGAGGCGCTGCCGCTGCCGTTCCGCGAAGTGCTGCTGCTCTCGGACGTGGAGAACATGCGCTACAAAGAAATCAGCGAGGCGCTGGGCATTCCGGTCGGCACGGTGACCTCGCGGCTGATGCGCGCGCGGCGCCGGGTGCGCGCGGCGCTCGAAGGGATGCGATGACTCACCTGAACCGCGAAGAGATCCAACGCTACGCCGACGGAGAGCTCGACGACGCCGCCGCGCTCGAGCAGCACCTGCGCGACTGCGCGGCGTGCGCGAACGCCGTCGTGGCGGAGATGCAGCTCCGGCACGCCGTGCGCGACGCCGCGCGCATGATGCCGGCGGATGCCGTGCGCGCGCGCGTCCGGCGGCGTCTGTTCGGCTCTCCGCACACCTGGGCGTGGATCGCGGCCGCGGCGGCCGCCGCCTTCATCGTCGGCGGCATCCTCGCGTCGGCGCTGACCTCGTCGCGCGAGCTGGCCGATCTCCACGCCACGATTCTCGCCAGCGCGAATCCGGTCGACGTCATCTCGACGGATCGCCACACGGTGAAGCCGTGGTTCGAAGGAAAGCTGCCGTTTTCGTTCACCGTCCCGGAGCTCGCCGGCACGCCGTTCCGCATCATCGGCGGCCGCGTCGCCTACGCGCACGGGCAGCCGGTCGCGTACGTGATGATCGGCAAGGGCGGCCACAAGCTGTCGCTGTTCGTCGCGCAGACGGCGCTGCCGGCGCGCGGCATGCGCGGCTTCGAGAGCGTGACCTGGCGCGCGAACGGGCTGACGTACGCGCTCGTCGGCGACGTGCCGCGCAGCGATTTGGAGCAATTGCGCGCGCGGTTCTGAGCAAACAGGGAACCGACGTTGGGCCTCCGGCGGGCGGGCCCGGCCCGCACCGCTGGTTGCCTCCGGCCGAACGCACGCGTCTCGCACGAAACGCGATCGGCGCGCCAACAAACGCCGCGGGCCGGGCCCGCCCGCCGGAGGCCTCCGGTCGTTCTCCTGCTCAGCCTCGGATGACGTCGCGCACTTCGGGGTGATGAATGCGCCCGCCGAGGAGGGCCACGCGGACGATCACTGACACGCTCCAGAGCGAAAGGATGACGATGACGATCTCCAGCCAGCGCCGGCGCCACCAGAGCGCGGCGAATGCGGCGGCGCCCGTGATCGCGGTCGCCGCGAGGCCGAACTTCGCGGCCAGCTCGTGCAGTCCGATCGCCTGCGTGTCGACGCCGGGGATGTTCGCCTTCTGAATGACGTCCGCCGCCTCATCGCCCGTCCAGTAGGCCGCGGCGCCGCAAAGCCCGGCGACGACGGCCACCACCAGTCCTGTCGTGACCAGCGTGCGGTTGCGGCGGATCGTGCCGATGAGCAGCAGAAAGAACGCGAACGTCTCCGCGTAGAGCGGCGAATGGTTGATCGCCAGATGCAGATGATCGGCCTGAATCATTTCTTCGCCGCGGCCTCGGTCGCTTCCTTCTCCGCCTTCGCGCTCATCGGCGGGTTGTACGCGGCGATGCCGGTCACGGCCTCGCCGATGATGAGGTTGTGGATGTCGTGCGTCCCCTCGTACGTCTTCACCGACTCGAGATTCATCATGTGGCGGATGACCGGGTACTCGTCGGAAATGCCGTTCGCGCCGAGGATGTCGCGGGCCATGCGCGCGCACTCGAGGGCGATGTTCACGTTGTTCATCTTTCCCATCGACACGTGGTGCGGCTTGAGCTTCTTCTGATCTTTCAATCGGCCCATCTGCAACGCCAGGAGCTGGCCTTTCGTGATCTCCGTGATCATCCAGGCCAGCTTGTTCTGCACGAGCTGGTGCGACGCGATCGGCTGCCCGCCGAACTGGATGCGCGACTTCGAGTACTGCACGGCCGTGTTGTAGACCGCCATGGCCGCGCCGAGCGCGCCCCAGGCGATGCCGTAGCGCGCCTGCGTCAGGCACGAGAGCGGGTACTTGAGGCCGTTCGTCTCCTGCAGCACGTTGTCGGCGGGGATGCGGCAGTCTTCGAAGAAAAGCTGCGACGTCACCGACGCGCGCAGCGAGAACTTGCCCATGTGGTAGGCGGTGCTGAAGCCGGGCGTCCCTTTTTCGACGATGAAGCCGCGCACGGTGCCGTCGACCTTTGCCCACACCACGGCGACGTCGGCGACGGAGCCGTTGGTGATCCACGCCTTCGCGCCGTTGAGCACCCACGAGTCGCCGTCCTTGCGCGCGTACGTGCGCATGCCGCCGGGGTTCGAGCCGAAGTCGGGCTCGGTCAGGCCGAAGCAGCCGATCTTCTCGCCCGCGGCGAGCTTCGGGATCCAGAAGTCCTTCTGCGCCTGCGAGCCGTACGCGTAGATCGGGAACATCACGAGGCCCGACTGCACGGAGGCGAAGGAGCGAAGGCCGGAGTCGCCGCGCTCGAGCTCCTGCATGATCAGGCCGTAGGCGACGTTGTTGAGGCCGGGAAGGCCGTAGTCGCTGATGGTCGCGCCGAAGAGGCCCATCTCGGCCATCTTGGGGATCAGCTCCGCGGGGAACTTCTCCTCGCGGTTGCAGTGCTCGATGATGGGGAGGACTTCGTCGTCGACGAAGTCGCGGACGGTCTGCCGCACCATCATCTCTTCTTCGCTGAAGAGCGAGTCGATTTCCATGTAGTCGACGCCGGGAAAGTTGGCCACGGGTTGCTCCTTCAGCGGCGATGATATGCGAGAAAAAGCACGTGCGGGTGCGGGTAGCCGAAATCGATCCGCCGCGGCGCTTCGACGTCGAAGCCGTGCCGGCGGAGGCGCTCCGCGAAGGCGCGCGGCGGCTCATAGCTGAACGATTCGCCGAGCGTCAGGCCGAGCGCGGAGGCGAGCCGTTCCTGCAGGCGGTTCCAGGCGTTTTTCACGCGTGCCGTCGGGTCCTGCTCCTTCACGATCAGCAGTCCGCCGGCGCGGACGCGCGCGGCGGCGCGGGCGAGCAGCGCGTCCCACTCCGCGATCGGGATTTTGTAGAGGACGTCGACGATGGCCACGACGTCGAACGCGCCGCGCACGCAGTCGTCGAAGCCGGCCACGACGCCGACGCCGGGCAGCGCGTGCACCTTGCGCAGGTCCGGCTCGACGGCGACGACGCGCGCCGCGCCGCGCGCCCGCGCGAGCGCCGCGAACACGCCGTGGCCCGCGCCGATCTCCAGCACCGCCGCGCCGGCCGGCACGTGTTTCACGACCCGCAAGAACGGGCAGGTGACGAAGCGCACGAACGTGTGTAGACGCGTGCGCGCGTCGAACTTCCCGAACGTGCGGTGAAGTACGATTAGTGACCGGATGAAGTCCACTCCCCCCATTCTAGAAGTGGCGACGCGTGTGTGCCGCCGATACTGGCGCGAGATCATCGGCGCGCTGGTCGTGCTCTTCGTGCAGATCGCGAAGATGCCGCGCACGCCGTGGGAGAACGACGAGTTCCTCTTCGCCGAGGCGGTGAAGAAATTCGAGCCGACGATCTGGGCCTACCACCCGCATCCGCCCGGCTTCCCGCTCTTCGTCCTCCTCGGCAAGGCCATGCACGAGCTCGTGAGCGATCCGTGGCGCGCGCTCGTCGTGCTCAACATCGTCGCCGCGCCCATCGGGTTCGTGGCCATGGCGCGCGCGTTCCGGCGCTGGATCGACGACGAAGACCTCGCCGTCTGCGGCGCGCTCCTCTACTACTTCTCCGCGTCGTATCTGCTCCACGGCTCGCTGGCGTTTTCCGATCCGATTGCCATGACCTTCGTGGCGCTGGCGTTCTACTCGATCGCGGCGGAGGGCGAGCGCGAGCACGACCGCGCTGCGATCGGCATCGGCCTCTGGTCGTCGGCGGCCATCGGCTGCCGGCCGCAGCTCCTCATCGCGCTGGCGCCGGCGCTGCTCGTCGCCTTCGTCCGCCTGCGCGACTGGCGCAAGCGGCTGACCATGGCGATCGCCTTCACCGTGGCGTCGCTGATGTGGTTCCTGCCGCTGCTCGACGCCGCCGGCGGCTGGCGCGACCTCCTGACGTACGAGCGGCAGCAGGCGCGCTACTTCGCCGCGCACGACGCGGCCATGTCGCGCGGCGCGAAGTCGTCGACGGAGATCGCCATCCGCTTCGTGCTGCACGGCTGGGGATCGAAGTACCTCACGCTGCCGCTCATCGTCCTCGTCGTGCTGGGGCTCGTGCCGGCGTGGCGGCGCCGCGGCGCGATTCTGCCGGTCGTCGTCTTCGGCCTCACCGCGTTCGTGTTCCAGATCGGCTGGATGGATCCCGCGGACGCGGCGCGCTACAGCCTCTCGTCGATGGTCTTCACCGCGCTCTTGGCCGCGTTCGGCCTCTGGACGCTCCGCGCCAGCACGCACGTACGCCTCGCGCCGTGGATCGCCACCGCGATCTTCGCCCTCGGCTCGTACGCGTACGTGCGGCCGGTCGTGAGCGAGATGACCTCGAAGCCGTCGCCGCCCGCCGCCGCCGCGGCATACGCAAACGCGCATTACCCGCCGAACACGGTGATGTTGTGGGACGCGTCGCTGCGTCCCGCCGCGGAGTACCTCATGCCGCGCTTCAAGTCGGCGGCGCTCGAGCGCGGGCTGCGCGACGACTACGCCGATCCCGACGTGCCGCTCGTGCTCTACGACGACGGCGGCTCGACCGCGCCCGACGCGATGACGTTCTCGTGGCGCGACAGCGACGCGTACGGCAAGCTGACGCGCAACCACTACCGCGTCGTGACGCTCGACCCGGTCCGCCCCATCGAGCGCTACCTCCCGCTCAGCGGCGTCTACGCGCTGGAGCGGACGCCGCAAGGGGAGGAGTGGCGCTGGCTCGCGCGCGAGGCCGTGATTCGCATTCCGCCGCTCGGTCTCGTTCATGCGGCGGAGCTGCACTTCCGCCTTTCGCGCGACGCGCCGTACGACGAGAACGACGTGCGCGTCTTCGTCGGCG
>Ga0134128_10007649_pt1 | contig 13045 bp, 13 predicted proteins | sample KB31754_FD_96462 | JGI IMG/M metagenome (GOLD analysis project Ga0134128, IMG submission 96462) | Terrestrial soil microbial communities with excess Nitrogen fertilizer from Kellogg Biological Station, Michigan, USA - KB3-175-4 | ecosystem: Environmental > Terrestrial > Soil > Unclassified ... | reverse complement strand
TCCAGCAACACCGCATCCACCACATACCGCGCCAACCCCATGCCAGCCGCCTTTCGTAGGCGTCCAGCATGTCCTGAGACATCAGTCCACTATGTGTTGCAACCGCACACCTCCCCCTCCGTTTAGCAAGAATTGAGCCGGGTTGAGCGTGATCGATGTCACCCGCGCCAGTGAACCTCGTAATGCCCGATCGGCTCGTCAAATCCCTTGACGGCGATCGGACCGCCGTCGGAGAACCGGATGCCCGTGCCGCGGCACAGATCGTGCACGCCCGACGACACGACGATGCAGCCCGGCTGAGCACAGGCGCAGAGCCGCGCTGCCTGCTGCACCGCAGCGCCGAAGAGATCGTCTTGCTCGGTCACCGGTTCCCCTGCCGCCACGCCGATGCGCACATGCAGCGCATGCTGCTCAACGCCATCGCGCTCGTGCAGGTCGCGCTGAATCTGCATTGCAGCGCCGAGTGCCTGGTAGGCGGAGACGAACGCAGCCATGATCCCATCGCCCGTGTGCTTGACCTCGTTGCCGCCAAACCGAGCTAGGGCGGCGCGCACGATCGAATCGTGTTCGCGCAGCACTCGCATCACGGCACGGTCACCCAGCTCTTGAGTCAGGCGCGTGGACTCGGCTATATCGGTAAAGAGGATCGCGCGAAACGCGCTTTCCACGTATGGCTCGCCCGGGGGGTGCGTGTTCAGCCGGCCGAAGAAGCCGCGCACGCCGGCTTGATCGACCTCGATCACCTGCGAGGGGAGCAAGCCGTGTGCCGCGCGGTGCGCCGCTTCGACGGACTCCGCGTCGGGTCCCTCGACCAGGCAAAAGCCGCTTCCCGCCCCCTCTTCGAACCAGTACGTAATGAAGCGCACCCCGAATTGGTCCTGCACCTCCAGATCGCGCATGTGCGCAGCCGCGAGATCGGCCGCAGTCGCATCGGGGAGATCGTGGCGGTCCATGAACATTGCCATCGTGAGCAAACTGTACTGCCGGGATCCCGCAGGCCCTCGCTCATGCCGGCGGGCACGCGCCAGTACCCTCGACTGAGTCAGGAAGCCTGCCCGCCGCTTCATCGCGGCATGTGTCAGCGGCCGGCTGCGCGCTGTCGACTGGTCGGCTCCATCTGACGTTCGGACCGTCAGGCAGTTCTAAAGCGTCAGTTCGCGCAACGCCTTGACTCCTCCGGAGAGCCTTTTCTCATTCCTCTTCGCCGTCACCCTTCCGTGAGGGCTCAGCGGTCGACCTGCCTCGACTTCGATTGTCGATGCGACGCCCGCCAGCGCTTCATCGGCTTTGCTGACCGCATCAGATCCCTCAGACGACAATCTCGCCTGGACCAGGCGGCGGTCTTCAATAGTCGGCAGCGCGAAGAAGTGCAGGTCATTCCTGCCGGGCCAATGACTGTGCACAAGATCATCGTGCAGTACTTCCGCAGCGGCTTTCAGCTGTTCTGCATATACACGGCCGACGCCGCGGGCAGCGGCCTTCTGCAGCCGTTCTTCGCGTTCGACCTGCTTTGAGAGGATCGCGTGGTTTCCGAGATAGGTACCCGCCGCTCCCACCGCAACACCCACGATCGCCGCAACCGTCGGGAGCCAGCGGGACCCACTCATTGTTCGTGAAGCGTCGCGACGGACGCTCTTGGCGCGGCTTGCGCTTTGCCAACGACTTGCATTCGCCGGCGATTGACGATGCCTATGAGCCCGCGCTCCCACCCGTCGGCGGCGCCGAGCTCGCGGGCACCGCGCCGAACGTATTGACCCCGGTGGGCTGTTTGTCGAAGAAGGCCTTCGCGGTGTCGTAGCCCGAGTCGTAGAGCTCTTTCTTCTGCGCATCCGTGAGGCTGAAGTCCAGCGTGGGGACGTCGCCTGTGGGGATTGAGATCGTGCGAGGCGCGAACGCGACCATCTCGAGCTTGTCGAGCGCGTTCATCGAGGTGTCGACGATCGCCTTGAGCATGTCGATCGGCCACAGCGGACCGTCGATCGCTGTGTAGCTCGGTTTTTCCGGCGGGTTCCCGCCGAACAGCCGAAACCCCCACGTCGGATGTTCGGGCTTTGGCTTGTCGAAGAGGAAGACTGGGAACGCGCTTGTCACGCCGCCGTCGACCAGCACGCCCGCCTTTTTCGTGCGCTCGTCGACCAGGCTGAGCGGCGGGAAGAAGTACGGGTAGCCCGCGCTGATCCGCACCGCGTCCGCGATCGGGAAATCGTTCGGCCGCAGCGGGTCGCCCTGCTCATCGACGTAGAGCACGACGTCTTCGGGGAAGACGACCATGCGCGAGTGCGCGAGATCCGCCCCCACGACTCTCAGCCTGTCCGCTTCCAGGTCGCCGAAGGTTTGTGCCGGGTGCGGTGCCTCTGCGAGCAGTTTCTCGATCCATGCGTGCAGCGCCTCGCCTTTCGTGACCCCATGACGCAGCTGCAGGTTCGCCGGGATCTCGAGCTCGCCCAGCGCCCCGTAGTCGGCGATCGAGCCGAAGTCGAAATTGTCGAGCTGTTCGCGAAGGCCCTGCGCCGTGTAGCCGACCGCGAGAGCCATCGCCGTGATCGCACCCGCCGAGGTTCCCGCCAGCTTGCTCCATTCGTCGTAGCCCGCCTCGGCCGCCGCCTGCAGCCCGCCCGCGAAGGCCAAGCCCTTGATGCCGCCACCCGAGAAGACTCCGTCTGCGCGCACTAGGCGAACCATCTCCTCGCCACGGGTGGCGATCAAGCGATGTTTCTCGCGGCGTCGTAGGACTCGTCCCTCGAACGGCAGGGTGCTCCGCGTCGGCGGGCAGCGAGGAGCTAGTCGTGAAGCGGGTGCTCGCGGGCACCGGCTATCGGCCCGACGTCAATCAGCTTCAGTTCCCTCGATCAAGCGCTGCGCGAGCAGCTCGGCCGATTTCACGGCACGGCGCGTCGCGCGGGGGCTCTCCTGACGCGCGAGCCGGGCGCCGCGGTTCGTGGGCGCGTGGGTTCGCCGATGAGATTGCGAGCTCAGCGGTAGGTCAGCAGCCGAAGCTCGGTGAAGAACAGAACGTCCGCTCGCACGAACTCGCCTTCGTCCTCGCTCTGACCCCGCACGACGGGGACGACCGTGACGGTCAGCTCGCCACCCTCCACGCGCCTGAGGGCTTCGGTGACGTCCACCGGCTGCGTTTGCGGAAGCAGGCCGTGGGGCGGCCGGCTGTCGAACGGGTCGCGTTGCGTCGGCACGTTGCAATGACCCTCGTCGCCGAAGCAGCCGCCATGCCCGAAGATCACGAAGGAGCCGGCGTAGCCGTGCTCGAGCTGCCGCGGCGTATCGACGTCGACGTCGGGCGAGTTCAGGTAGACGCGCCCCGCGAAACTCGGTCCCCGATGCTCGATGCCGTAGAAGACGATGTCGGCGTGCGTGAAGTCGTTCGCGACGGCGGCCGGCGGCAGCGTGATCGCAGGGTCTGTCGTGTAGCCGTCCATTTTCAGACCTTCACCTTCACGGTGGTAGAAGCCGTCGCGTAGTCGTAGCCGAGCGTCGTCGGGTCGAGCACTTCGGCGGCTGTCAGGTTGAACGGCTCCATCACTTCGCTGGCCACGTTCGTCGGAAAGCTCGCCTGCGGGTACAGCAGCTGCCACATGCGCCAGAGGCGGTCGATCATGCAGTGGTGCGCCCAGAAGATCGGGTCGTAGGCGGCGAACGGGATGTCTTCCATGTCCCCGCCGACCCACATGTGCACTTCGCCGTGATACCCCTCCAGTTCCATTGAGAAGCCGATGAAGTCGGACTTTTCCTTGAGCAGCAGGCGAATCTGCTCCTGTGTTGGGAGATAGCTGGGGTCGGCCGGTTTGCGAGTCGTGTTCGGTGTCTGGGCGAGCCTGCGCTCGCGCGCTTGCTCCCTGCGGCGTTCGTCGGGGTCTTCGATGTCCTTCGCGCCTGCGCCCTTCGCTCCCTGACTCAGCGCGAGAGGGTTGATGGGCGCCGAGCGCAGCGGGTTCGCTGCATCGGAGTCAGCGTAGGCCGGGGGTATGCCACGATCGGTCGCCCAATCCCACCAAGGCAGCATCACGTCGTGGTCCGCCTGTTTCGCGGCTTCGGTGTCGCGCACGGCCAGCTCGAAGCGGTACAGATATGCGCGATGCCATGGCAGGAAGGCCGGCGTGCCGTGCGCCTGGTTGCAGTACATCGGCAGTGGCAGCCCGTGAACGCCGGCGTGGTACTGGTAGCCGCGGTCGTCTTCCTTGCCCAGAAGCTCCGTGATCGCCGCACGAAACGCCTCGAGCTCGGGTTGTGTCATCTCGGTCACGCTCGGCCGGTGGCGCAGGGGAACGGCGGGTTTCAGCGGAGATGGCGCACCGGTGGGGCTCATCGCCGCGCCGCGCCTTTCGGCTGATGCTCGTGGCGGCGCAGATCGCGAAGCTGGCGCAGGCGCTCGCAAATCGAGGCGCCTCCGGCGACGACCATCGCTGCGGCGACCGGACCGAACATCCCGAGCGTCTCCTCGACCGGGACCCCAGCGATATGTGCAATCGGCGCCATCTTGGCTGAAAATGCTACGCCCGTCGCTGGCCCAAATGTCAAAATCCGAACTTGCCTGCCAGTTGAAGTCCGCAATTTCCGGCATCCCCGCGACGCGGCTGGGGTGCGCAGACGCTGCACGCGCGAGCGGCGCATCGGGCGCACTGAGCCATTCGCCGAGCGTGCAGGTCAACGCCAGCGGCCGCCGTATTCTTTTCAACAATGGCGAGCGAATCGGCTCTTGCTCATGTTGGAACGCATCGGCATGGTCGAACCCGGCTGCTGGTCGGCGCCATTGCGTGCGCCGTCGCGGCCATCGTCGCGGCGGCGGTTGTGCTGCTGTGGTCGGGTGTGACGCTGGGCGAAGACTCGACCGCGCTGGCGCACGTCAGCGTGCAGCCGTTCGGCGGCAGCATCGAGCACGTGCGCGCGTTCGGCCCGCGCGGCCGCACGATCCCGATCGCCGTCGTCGGCGGGCGCCTGACGCCGCTCGAGCGTCTGAAGCCCGGCGAGCGGGTGTCGATCGACGTCACCGTGCGCCGGCCCGGGTGGCTCGGCTGGGCGCTCGGCAAGGAGCGCACCGAGCACCTGGCGCTGCGCACGCCGCGGGCGCATGTGAGCAAGCGCTGGATGACGGTGCGCCGGGGCGCCGATGTGCGCGTGAGCTTCGACCGGCCGGTCAGCGCGGTCGCCTACGGCGGCGCGCCGACGTCGCGAGCGCATGCGCTGGCGGGCGAGCGCTCGACGGTCTCGCTCGGACGCCGCGCGGCGACGGGAACGGTGCGGGTCGCCGCCGCGCCGCGCCCGTGGGAGACGGTGGGTCCGCCGACGCAGGTGAGCTGGTTTCCGCCGTCACACCGCGCCGTGATGGTCACGCTGCCGGCGGCCGGCGCACGCGTCGGACCGGCGACGACGCTGTACCTGACGTTCTCCAAGCCCGTCGACGATGTGCTCGGCTCGGCGCGCCCGCACCTGACGCCGAGCACGCCGGGGCATTGGCGCAAGGCCAACAGCCACACGCTGGCGTTCACGCCGTCGGGCATGGGCGCCGCGTTCGGCTCGCGCCTGCGCGTCCAGCTGCCACGGTCGGTGGCGGTGACGGGCGGCACGGGCGGCGCCCTGCGCACGACCGGCCAGGTTGAATGGACGGTGCCTGCGGGCTCGACGCTGCGCCTGCAGCAGCTGCTCGCGCGGGCCGGCTACCTGCCGCTGGTCTGGCATCCGTCGGGCGCGGCCGTCGCACGCACGCCGAGCGCGCAGGCGCAGGCGGCGGTTAACGCGCCGCGAGGCAGGTTCGAGTGGCGCTATGGCGACACGCCTCGGCAGCTGCAGGCGCTGTGGAGCGCCGGACGCGAAAACACGATCACGCGCGGCGCCTTGATGAAGTTCGAGGACGAACACGACCTGACGGTGGACGGCCTGCCGGGCGCGGCGGTATGGCGCGCGCTGATCGACGACGCGATCGCGAAGAAGCGCTTGACCAGCGGCTACAGCTACGTGTACGTGCACCGCGAAGTCCCCGAGACGCTGACGCTGTGGCACGACGGCCGTACGGTCTTGAGCTCGCCGGCCAATACCGGAATCTCCGGCGCGGAAACCGAACTTGGGACGTTTCCTGTCTTCGAGCACCTGCCCGAAACGACGATGAGCGGTACCAACCCCGACGGATCGCACTACGAAGATCCGGGCATCAAATGGGTGAGCTACTTCAACGGCGGCGACGCGCTGCACAACTTCGACCGCGCGTCCTTCGGCACGCCGCAGAGTCTCGGCTGCGTGGAGCTGCCGCTGGCAGAGTCGGCGAAGCTCTATCCGTACACGCCGATCGGCACGCTCGTGACGATCGAAGGCTGAGACGGTCCCGCCGCCCGCCGCCCGCCGCGGGCCGGCGGCCGGCTGAGCGAGCCGCGCCCGCCGCGCCGAGCCGGCTAGGGCAGGCCAGAGAGTCCCGCGTCGAGCTCGACGCCGGCGGAGTTCAGCGCGAAGGCGACCATGTGGTAGTGCCCGACGAGCATGGCGATCTCCAGCATGCCGCGCTCGTCGTGGCTCTCGCCGAGTGCTGCCCACGTGTCGTCGGCGATCTTGGAGTGCGCGTGAAGCTCGTCGGCGGCGCGCAGCAGCGTCGCCTCGGCCGGCGACCAGCCGGCGGCGTCGGGCCCGTCGGCGACGCGCATGATGTCCTCGCGCGCGATGCCGATCTGCTCGGCGATGCGCACGTGCTGGCCCCACTCGTAGTCCGAGCAGCAGTTGCAGCCGGTGCGCAGGATCAGCAGCTCGCGCTCGCGCGCGTCGAGCACGCCGCCGTTGAGCAGGAAGCCGCCGAAGGGCAGCCACGCGCGAAACAGCTGCTCGTGGCGAGCGAGCGTGGGGAAGATGTTGTTGTCGCCGAGCCGTACGTCGAAGCCGAGCGGGCTGGCCTGCAGGATCGGGCGCAGCTCGTCGTTCCACTCGGCCTCGGGCAGCGGCGGGATGCGCGGCATCTCGCGGGCTAGGCGCCGGCCGTCGCCAGCGGCTGGCTTGGCCGTCTCTGCGAGTCGCGGCGGGTAAAGCGCATGGCGCCGTCGTCGAGCTCGCCGTACTTCAGGCTGACGATGTCCAGCGCGTAGTTCTGGTAGAGCCGCCACGGCGCCTTGGAGCCCTGCTTGGGGAACGCGTTGATGGAGCGCTGCACGTAGCCGGAGGAGAAGTCGATGAAGGGCACCTCGGTGATCGTCGGATCGTCGTTGGCGGGCGTGCACTGGACGTAGCCGTGCTCGTCCATGTGGTTGAGCAGGCGACACACATAGCCGCACGTGAGATCGCACTTCAGCGTCCACGAGGCGTTCGTGTAGCCGAAGGAGATGGCGAGGTTGGGCACGCCGCTGAGCATCATGCCGCGGTAGCTCATCGTCTGGGAGATGTCGATCTCGCGGCCGTCGACGGCGATCTGCAGGCCGCCGAGCGCGAGCAGGTTCAGGCCCGTCGCGGTGACGATCAGGTCGGCGTCGAGCTGCTGGCCGGAGCGCAGGCGCAGCCCGGTCGGCGTGAACGTGTCGATGTGGTCGGTGACGATCGAGGCGCGCCCCGAGCTGAGCGCCGTGAACAGGTCGCTGTCGGGCACCAGGCACATGCGCTGGTCCCACGGGTCATAGCTCGGCGTGAAGTGCTTGTCGAAGTCGTAGTCGGGGGGAAGCTGGCGTTCGATGCCGCGTCGGATGAGCCGCTTGACGAAGCTCGGCCGGCGGCGGCTGAGCTGGAAGACGGCCATCGTCACGAGCACGTTCTTCCAGCGCACGAGCGCATAGGCGGCCTTCGCCGGGAGCAGGCGGCGCAGGAGCTTGGCGATGGGGTCTTCGCCGGGCAGCGAGACGACGTAGCTGGGCGAGCGCTGCAGCATGGTCACGTGCTCGGCGGTCTCGGCCAGCGCGGGCACGAGCGTCACGGCGGTGGCGCCGCTGCCGATGACGACGACGCGCTTGCCGGCGTGCTCGACGCTCTCCTGCCAGTGCTGTGGATGCACGATCTGCCCGGTGAAGCTGTCGGCGCCGGCGAACTTGGGCGTGTGACCTTCGTCGTATCGGTAGTAGCCGCTGCACATGAACAGAAAGCCGCATGTCATTTGGACGGTCTCGGTGGTGTCCTCGCGCGTCGCCTCGATCGTCCAGCGGGCGTCCGCGGAGGACCACTCGGCGCGCACGACGCGATGGCCGAAGCGGATGTGGCGCTCGACGTCGTGATCGCGCGCGGTCTGGCGGACGTAGTCGAGGATCGACGGGCCGTCGGCGATCGACCTGGCCTGCTCCCAGGGCCGGAAGGAGTAGCCGAGCGTGTACATGTCGGAGTCCGAGCGGATGCCCGGGTATTTGAAGAGGTCCCAGGTGCCGCCGATGCTCTGGCGCGCCTCGAGGATCGCGTAGGACTTCCGCGGGCTGTCGGACTGCAGATGGCAGGCCGCGCCGATGCCCGAAAGCCCTGCTCCGACGATCAGCACGTCAACGTGTTCCAGCGACAAGTCGCGCCTCCGGTTCGAGCTCGCCCGATTGACGAGCTTACCTCGCAAGACCTCGGCCGTTGTGTGACGGACGTCCACTCGCGTGCGGCGATCGCCGGCGGCGGACACCGCTGCGCCGCGCATGCCGGCCGCGTGCGCCGCGAAAGCCGGCCGCGTGCGAAGCGCAGCGGCGTCCGCGAACTTCGCGAACGCCGGCCGCGAACGCCGCGCACCCGCCGCGCGGTATGGTCGCGGCGGAGTCGCAGGATGGCACCGGACAGCGTCCAACCGAGGAGGTCGCGATGAGCTTCAAGCTCGCCCACCGGGCGGAGTGCGAGACGATCGGCAACTGGAAGCTCGTGCGCCGCACGCTCGAGCTGGAGTCCTTCGGCGTCAACATCGTGGAGATCGGCTCGGGTGAGCAGATTCCCGAACACGACGAGATCGATCGGGATCAGGAGGAGGTGTTCCTGGTGCTGGGCGGCGACGCGACGCTGGTGATCGACGGAAAGGATCATGCGGCGCCGGCGGGCACGCTGGCGCGTCTTGACCCCGAGCACAAGCGAACGGTGCGCAACGACGGCGCGGAGCCGGCCGAGGTGCTGATCGTGTCGGCGCCGCGTTCGAGCGGCTATGAGCCGATGAGCTGGGCATGAGCTGAGCTGCGCACGAGACGAGCTGCGAGGCCGGCGGCTACGGGTCGACGACGCGCCCGGTCGGCGCGGGCCTGCTCGCGCGCAGCGAGATGGCGGTTCCGGCGCTCAGCACGAGCACTACTGCGGCGAGACTTTCCAGCGGGCCGACGTGCACGAGGCCACCTGCGAGCAGCTTCAGCCCGACGATCAACAGCAGCACGGCGATCGTCTGATCCATGTAGAGCAGGCGCTGGCGGGCGATGGTGACGAGTTGGTAGAGAGCGCGCAGGCCCATCAGCGCGAGCAGGTTGCCGGTCAGCAGCAGCGTGACGTCGCTGGAGATGGCCAGCGCGGCGGGGATCGAGTCGACGGCGAACGTGAGGTCGGCGAAGACGATGGCGACCAGGCACAGCAGCAGCGGCGTGACCTCTCGGCGCCCGTCGGTCACGACCAGCCAGCGGCGCGGGACGTGCCGGCTGACGGGGAGCCGCCGCTGCAGCATCACCATGATCCGGTTGGGGCCGGGGCCATGCTCGCCGCGCGCGCGGGCGGTCTGCCAGGCGAGCACGATGAGCAGCGCGCCGAGCACGTAGCCGACGACGTGCGAAGCCTCGAACACGGCGACGCCGATCAGGATGGCGGGGACACGCAGCGCGAACGCGGCGAGCGCTCCGTAGGAGACCAGCCGGTCGTGCTCGGGGGCGGGAATCTGAAACGTGGCGATGAGCACGGCGAAGACGAAGACGTTGTCCAGCGACAGCGCGCGCTCGATCAGGTAGACGGCGGCGTAGGAGCTGGCCTGGTGCGGACTTTCGAAGAGCCCGAACCAGAGGGTCGGCAGCAGCCCGAGCGCGAGCCACGCGCCGCTCCAGGCCAGCGCGCCGCGCACGGCCGAGTGCGCTTGGGCGCGGTCCATGCGGGTCTCCAGCCAGAAAGCGCCGGCGACCAAGAGGGCCTGACCGCCGAGCGCGACATACAGCATCGAGGGACTGTAGATGCTGGCGACGCACGCGCTTGTCGGTCGGGCGTGCGCTCGCCGTCCACGCGCTGTCCTTGCGCCGCGGGCGAGGAGCGTCCTGGTACTGTCGCGCTCGCAGCGGTCGCGCCCGCAGCGCCCGCGCAGGGAAACAGGAGGGAGCAGCATGCTTACGCCTACGTTGTTTCGCGACCGGCCGCGGCCGGTGCAGATCGTGCTCGGCGGCGCGGTGCCGCTGGCCTTCGGCGCGGTCGTGGGGATCGTGCTGGGTGTCTCGGTGGGCGTGTACTGGGCGCTGGCGGCGCTTGCCGGACTGGGCGCTGTGCTGGCCGGCTTCGAGCACCGGGACGGCTGGGGCGGCGCAGACCGCGGGCTGGTCGGCGGAGCGCTGTTCGGCCTGGGGGTGCTGGTCGCGCACGCGATCGCGGGTACGCACGCGAAGGTCTCGCTCGGCAGCTTTCCACCGCTGCTGATCGTCATCGACGCGATCTTCGGCATGCTGCTGGGCGCGCTCGGCGGGTGGATCGCGCGTCGCATGCGCGAGCGCCACGAGCCTGCGGGCAAAGCGGCGTGAGCGCGTGGGCGTAGTACGTCCGTCGGCTGGCGCTTGCGGGCGACCGCCGCACCTGCGATGCTGCGGCTCGGTCGCCAACGGGACTGCGATCGCTCATCAGGCGTGACGGGACCGGAAAGAGAGAACGAACAACTTGCCGGGCCCTCCTGAGCAGCGCCTCGTCGGACGCACCGAACAGCGCGGCTCCATCGTTACGCCAGGCGACGCGGTGTCGCGCGCCGCCGACGCGCCAGGCGCACGGTCTCGCTCCGAGCGCCCGTTCTGGCGCGAGGACCTGGCTCCTTACGCCCAGCCGCACCTGGCTCGCAGCCTGCGCGAACTGGCGACGTCGGTCATGCCCTACCTGGGCCTGTCGGTGCTGATGTACATGTGCCTGAGCGTCTCCTACCTGCTGGTGCTGGTCAACGCGGTCCCCACGGCGGGCTTTCTGGTGCGCACGTTCATCCTGTTTCACGACTGCACGCACGGTTCGCTGCTGCGCTCCAAGCGCGCGAACGCATGGCTGGGCACGGTGCTCGGGCTCTTCGTCTACGCGCCGTTCCTGCGCTGGCGCCACGACCATGCGATCCATCACGCGACGTCGGGCGACCTGGACCGCCGCGGCGGCGGCGACGTGCGCACGCTGACGGTCGCCGAATACCACGAGCTGACGCCGCGCGCGCGCCTGGGCTACCGGCTGTTTCGCAACCCGCTGGTGATGTTCGGCATCGGGCCGATTGCGGCGCTGCTGGTCGGCCCGCGGCTGGTCGCCAAGGACGCGCGCCCGCGCATGCGGCGCAGCGTGATCGGCACGAACATCGCGCTGGCGGTTTTCGTCGGCGTCCTGTGCTGGCTGATCGGCTGGGAGGACTTCCTGCTGGTGCAGGCGCCGACGCTGATGCTGGCGGGCTCCGCGGGCATCTGGCTGTTCTACGTGCAGCACCAGTTCGAGGACGCCTACTGGCAGCAGTCGGGCGAGTGGAGCTACGCCGAGGCGGCGCTGCGCGGCAGCTCCTATCTGAAGCTGCCGAAGGTGCTGCAGTTCTTCTCGGGGAACATCGGCCTGCACCACGTGCACCACCTCAACGCGCGCATCCCCAACTACAACCTGCAGCGCGCGCACGACGAGAACGCGATCTTCCACGACGTTCCGACGCTGACGTTCATGGACGGCATGCGCGCGGTGCGCCTGAAGCTGTGGGACGAGCGCAGCGGGCGCATGGTCAGCTTCGCCGAGGCCCGCCTGCCGCGGACGAGCGCGAGCGTCGGCGCGAACGCCGGCCGCTGAAGTCGCCGGCTGGCGCTGGGTCGATATTTTTTTGATTGTCGCTGTCGCGAGCGATTCGCTCGCGCGGCGCGCCGGATCGCGGTTGCGACCTTGGACCGGGGCCGGCTCTATCCACCAATGACGGGCAGCACGGGCGTGCACGCGGGAGCGACGGCGTGCGCCGGATCGAGCGCGTTGAGCACGTCGGCGTCGGCGATGTGGTCATAGGGCATCGACAGGTGCTCGCCCTGGTCCAGCGCGCACTGGTCCTGCAGGAGGATGTTCGTCACTGCGGAGCCGCTGAGGAAGGCGGAGGTGTAGGGCGTGACGACCTCGTCGTTGGCCGACTCGATGACCGTGTATTTGACGCCGGGCACGGTCTCCGAGCCTGAGTTGAGGTTGCTCAGGAACGCCGAGCCCGCCGACTGCTGCGCGCAGGCGGGGCAGAGCGCGCCGAGGAAGGCGTCGGCGCCGGGGAAGTAGCCGGCGAGCGTGAACAGGCCATCGAGCGTCGTGCCGTGGTTGGACGGCGCAAGCCCGACGAGCGCGCGCACCTTGGCTGCGCCGCCGAGGAAGCGCAGGTAGTAGCGCGGCATCATGCCGCCCTGGGAGTGGCCGACGAGGTCGGCCTGGTTGGCGCCGGTGGAGGAGAGCACGCGGTTGACGAACGCCGAAAGCTGTTGGGCCGAGGCGGCGATGTCGCCGGTGGCGTAGATGCCGAACGCCCCGCTGCCGGCGTAGGAGCCGTAGTTGAGCGCGTACACGCAGTAGCCGTCGTTGCGCAGCAGCGGCGACAGCGCCTGCCAGCTGTCGGACATGTCGGCGAACGTGCCGTGGACGAGGATCACCGGGCGCGGGTGCGCGGCCGAGGGCTTGCACGACCAGTCGTTGGCGCCGGGAGGGCTGGCCGTGGGACTGGCGTGCGCGTAGCCGAGCAGCCCGTCGTAGACGACCGGCAGCGGCGCCGCCGGCGCGCTCGTCGCGGCGACGGCCAGCCCGAGCGGCATGAGCGCGATGAGTGCCAGCAGGCGACGGCGCATCGGTTCTCCTCTTCTCGTAGACCGCGCCGCACGCCCTCGCTGTCGGAGATGCCGGCGCAAACTCAACCCCTCGCGCCCGCGCGCGAGGTCGCGTGCTCCGTTACCCGCCGCGTCGCGTGCGCAAACCGCTCGGC
>Ga0134128_10007648_pt1 | contig 13045 bp, 10 predicted proteins | sample KB31754_FD_96462 | JGI IMG/M metagenome (GOLD analysis project Ga0134128, IMG submission 96462) | Terrestrial soil microbial communities with excess Nitrogen fertilizer from Kellogg Biological Station, Michigan, USA - KB3-175-4 | ecosystem: Environmental > Terrestrial > Soil > Unclassified ... | reverse complement strand
CCTTGAGTTATGCGGCCAGCTATCTGGATAACACTAGCGATCTTTCTTAGTGCAGCCTGCGTCGCGTATTGGCATCCTTTGGCGGGTTGTGGATTGGTCTGCTGTGTATTGCTCATCTACCTACGGCCGCAGTTACCAGGCCAAGGCTTGGGGCGGTATGCGGAAAGGGGAACATTGCACTCGCTTACCTGTACCCCCAGCGAAAGAGGAGACGTTGTGAATTCTGTTGCCATTGTTACCGGAGCGAGCCAGGGAATCGGTCGATCCACCGCGATTCGATTGGCCCGTGACTTCTCCTCGATTGTGCTGGCTGCACGGAACGCGAAGGCGCTGAAAGAGGTGGCGGCTACCGTAAAGAGTGCGGGAGCGGAACCACTGATTTGCGAGTTGGATTTGAGCAAGATCGAATCGGCAGAAACGCTTGTGAAGGCCACTCTTGATCGCTTCGGCAGGATTGATGCCCTATTGAATATTGCGGGAGCCGTGCCGCAAATCGATTTGTTCGAGATGACAGATGAACAATGGCGAGCAGGTATGGAGCTGAAGTTGCACGGCGCGAGGCGTCTGACGATACTTGCCTGGCAGTCGCTCAAGGCGTCGAACGGCTCGGTCGTATTTATGTCGGGCAGTGCAGCTCTCGACCCCAAGCCTGGGTTTGCGGCCGTTGCAGCCACGAATGCCGCCATCACTGCGCTGGCGAAGGCCTTCTCTGAGCAAGGCATCAAAGATGGAGTACAGGTCAATAGCATTGTGCCCGGTGCGGTAATGACTGAACGGCGGCGATCGTTCATGGAGAAGTGGGCACCAGCGCACAACATGAGCGTGGAAGATGCGATGAAAGAATTTCCAGAAAGAGTGGGGATTAGTCGCTATGGGAATCCGGAAGAGATCGCTGACCTGCTCGCATTTATGGTGTCGGCTGCCGCGAAATGGATGACCGGCGCGTCTGTCCGGATCGACGGCGGCGAAATCAAGGGCATCTAGTTGCCTCTGTGTGGCAAGCCTCTGATTGTGAGAAGGCGGAGGTCCTCATGGCGCGGCTGCTTTCATTTAATGTCGGTCTCCCACGTGCTAAGAGGCTGGTTGGACTTTTTAGAAACAGCTGCGAAACAAACAAGGCCGGGCCATGACGGTGACGAATATCGGCGTACAGCGCCCCTCCACCGCGCTTCGACGATCTGATGGATTAAGCGCAATTGCCAGCGTACGTCACCATTGGCCGGAATATCTGATGGAAGTGGGTGAGCTGGGATTGTACCTCTTCGTTGCGTGCGTGGTCGCCACATTGCTAGAGCACCCAGGGTCGATTGTGCGGCAGTCTATTTCCAGCGGCGTAGCTCGCAGGGCGCTCATGGGGTTGGTCATGGGTGCTACGGCGATTGCAATTGTGATCTCACCCTGGGGCAAACGGTCAGGAGGTCATTTCAATCCGGCAATCACCTTCACTTTTTATCGCTTGGGAAAAGTTGAGTTTTGGGATGCATGGCTCTATGTCATCGCCCAGTTCTTAGGCGCCATTGGCGGTGTGGCTCTTGCCAGATATGTGTTGCGAGGCGCGCTTGGTAATCATGCGGTACGTTATGCGGTGACAGTGCCGGGCGTGTACGGAAGCACCATCGCGTTCGCGGCCGAATTGGCGATCTCTTTCTTTTTAATGATCACTGTGTTGTTCGCCACCAATCACAAAAGACTGGCACCATACACTGCGTATCTTGTGGGCATACTGATCGCGACCTACTACACTTTCGAAGCGCCGCTGTCAGGCATGAGCACGAACCCGGCACGAACATTCGGTTCAGCACTGCACGCACACTATTGGCACGCGCTCTGGATCTATTTCATAGCTCCGTCGACGGGCATGCAGGCCGCCAGCGAGGTATTTCTTCGAGTCCGCCGGGGTGCCGCCCCATATTGCGCCAAACTTCACCACGCTAACCATGAACGCTGCATCTTCCATCACGCCCAACACGAAGTTTAGAGGGAGATCCTATGCAACGACTTCAAGAGGACTACTTAGCTGCATATCGCAGCCTAAAACTGACTCGGGACTCCGCAGGTGTCCTGGTTGCGGAATTTCACACCAACGACGGGCCATTCACTTTTACGGCACAAGATCATACGGAGTTTGTCGATGCCTTTTACCGGATCGCGCAGGACCGGGCGAACAAGATTGTAATCTTGACCGGAGCAGGCGGGGACTTCATCCCTGAGATCGATTTTTCATCCTTCGGCAACGTCGCGGATCCCGGAGTTTGGGGTCAGGTACACGACGAAGGCGTTCAGCTTCTAGAAAACATAGCCAACATACGCGTGCCGCTCATCGCGTCGATCGAAGGACGCGCTCATGTGCACTCAGAATATGCGCTACTTGCGAATGTGATTGTGGCGGCCGAGGGTGCGACCTTCCACGATGTGCCGCATTTCGCGGGCGGCATTGTGCCCGGCGACGGAATCTTCACCGCCTGGAGCTATCGCGCCGGAGCAGGACGAGCGGAGGCATTTCTGCTGAATCCACAGCCGCTAGCGGCACGTACCGCATATGAATGGGGAGTGGTTGCCGAAGTTGTGCCGAATGGCAAGGCGCTCAGTCGGGCACGGGAACTAGCCGAGCTCTACTTGAAGGCTCCGGAAGTGACGCGCCGCAACACACGTGTACATTTCATGCAGCCCTTGAAAGAACGCATCGTGCGAGAAGTTGGCTACGGACTGTCGCTCGAAGGAGCGTCGGCAGCCGATCTCGTCAAATCAATAGAAGCCAAGAGTGAACGTGTCGCTCAGAAAGGAAAAGTCGCATGAAGAGCGCCGAGACCTCGCCATCCGCCCCTGTTCTTAAGAAGTCGCAGCCGGAAGAATTTGATTTGGTGATTCTCGGTGGCGGCACCGGTTCGACCGTCGCTGCGTGGACGTTTGCCAGTGAAGGGAAGCGCGTCGCCGTCGCCGACCGCAAGTACATTGGCGGATCGTGCCCGAACATCGCCTGCCTACCCAGTAAAAACATCATTCACAGCGCGAAGGTCGCGTCCTACATTCGCCGAAGCCAAGAATTCGGCATCGCGCACGACGGCTTCACAATCGACATGTCCGGCGTGCGCGAACGCAAACGCAAGATGGTCAGCGGCCTCAACGAAATGTATCTGGAAAACTACAGAAACACGGGAGCAGAGTTCATTCTAGGAACAGGCCGGTTCATCGCTCCGAAAACCGTAGAGGTCACTTTTCCCGACGGGACCATCCGTCAACTGCGCGGCGAAAACGTGATTGTCAGTACCGGTACGCGAGCCACGTTGGAGCCAATCACTGGCCTTGCTGAAGTACAGCCGCTTACCCACATCGAAGCACTCGAACTCGACCGGGTCCCCGAACATCTGCTTGTGATCGGCGGCGGCTATGTCGGAATCGAGCTATCGCAGGCGATGCGCCGGTTCGGAAGCAGAGTGGCGGTGATTGATCGCAACCAGCGGTTAATGCAGAAAGAAGACCAGGATGTTTGTGACGCTCTTCGTACCCTCCTTGAGGACGAGGGCATCGACGTTCACCTAAATGTGGGGATCAAACGAGTCTCTGGGAAATCGGGACAGGCGGTGAGCATTGTGGTTGAGCAAAATGGCGTGGAGCAAGTCCTAGAAGGCAGTCATGTGCTGGTCGCTCTGGGCCGCACTCCGAACACTGAGGGGCTTGGGTTAGACCTCGCTGGAGTCGAACTGACGGACCGTGGATACATCCGAGTCAACGAGCGACTCCAGACGACGGCGCCAGGCGTTTGGGCGATCGGAGAGGTCGCGGCTAGCCCGCAGTTCACACACATCAGTGTCGACGATTTCCGTATCGTCCATGCCAACATAACCGGCGGCAACCGCGTAACTACAGGCAGGCAGGTTCCGTATTGTCTATTCACGGATCCAGAATTGGCCCGGGTGGGAGTCAATGAAATGGAAGCCAAAGCGCGGAATATCTCGTACCGCTTGTTCAAGGTTCCGATGGAAGCAAATTTACGCGCCCGAACGCTTTCGGAAACTAGGGGATTTCTGAAGGCTCTGGTGGAAGCCGGGAGCGATCGGATCCTCGGCTTTACGGCTTTCGGAGTTGGCGCGGGGGAGATTATGTCCGCCGTGCAGATTGCGATGATCGCAGGGCAGCCCTATACCGCGCTGCGGGATGCCGTCTTGACCCACCCCACATTGGTAGAGGGACTAATACCGCTGTTCTCATCGGCGCCTTCGGCTCACGGTGTAGCGGATGCAACCTCAACAAACGCTGCGTAACAGGATTGCGCTCAGAGATTTCATCCCAGGAGGAGTTATGGGACTGTCATGGCAACAAGGTCCACTATCATCGGGGGCAATCGGCCGTTTTCTCGTGCCTGAACCCCTGCCGAAGAGACTGTTGTACGTCGAACCGCTACGTCGGCGGATGCGAGTGCGCTTCGGCGGAAACTGGATCGCTGATAGTGAAAACGTTCTCCTGCTCTTCGAGCCTGGCCACTATCCGATGGCCTATTTCCCGGAGAGCGACGTGTCTCCAAACACTCTCCAGAGGACCGAGCATACGAGCTACCATCCCGATCTTGGGCTCACATCCTGGTATACCGTCGAGGCGGGCGAGCAGAGCGCGCCCCGAGGAGCCTGGCGACACATAGACTTGCCCACGTACGCAAGCGAGTTGCAGGGACGGGTTGCGTTCGCGTGGCCCTCCATGGATGCATTCTATGAGGAGGACGAACGGATCGTGGGCCATGCCACCGACTGCTACCACCGCATCGACATCCGCCAGACATCCCGTCACCTCGTGGTGCGCCATCGTGACCGCATCATTGCCGATACTAAACGGCCCACAGTTCTCTACGAGTCCGGCTTTGCGCCGCGCTGGTACGTTCCACGTGCCGATGTCGATGAATCTGCGCTCAATCCCATGGAGCGCCAAACCTTTTGCCCGTACAAGGGGCTATGCAGCTACTACGACATCGGTGACGCACATCTAGCGGTCTGGTCGTATCCTGACGCATATCCCGAGGTCGGCCGCATCTCGAACTTCTTGTCATTCGAGCCGGACATCGTTTCTGTGCAGCTCGACGGCAAACAGCTTCGTCTTGAGCCGGGTCAGACCGTGATTCCGCACGGCCCCGATCGCGAGCTCAACGTCGCCGAAGTGCTCCCCCGCCGCAAGTCGGCATGAGCGGGTACCCGGCGGCTCGCTGCGGCCCAAGGGTAAGAAGGGACGTAACCATGAGAATGCCAACGTTTTCGGTCGAGGTGATCACGCTGCCGGTAAGCAACGTTGAGCGCGCGCTGCGGTTCTATGTCGATCAGGTCGGCTTCACGCTCGACGTCGACTATTCGCCGCACGACGCGTTCCGCGTCGTGCAGCTCACTCCCCCCGGCTCAAGCTGCTCGATCCAGATAGGAAACGGACTCACGGACGCGCCCGTCGGTTCACTTCGCAACGTCTATCTCGTCGTCACGGACCTCGAGGCGGCGCGGAGCCGCCTGCTCGAACGTGGGGTCAACGTCGGTGAGGTCCGGCACAAGACGCCCATTGGAGCCTGGGATGGAGGTTTCGCGCCCGGGCTCGACCCCGCGCGCGGAGACTATGCCAGCTTCACCCACTTCTCTGATCCGGATGGCAACCGCTGGGTGCTACAGGAACGGGGCTACCGCAATGTGTGATGTAGTACGGAGCTTGGTGATGTCGACCATACGCGGCGCAGTTGAAACACCCAATGCTTTGCCATGGAGGTAAATTTGTTGCTATACTTCTGCCAAGGAGAGTGTCTTAGGTGTTGCCATCAGGCTCATCCCGACTGAATCACGGGCATCCTAACTGGTGTCTGTTCGTGATGGTCTGGGCAATCTTTGCCCTGACGGCGAGTTTGGCAACTCGCACCAGCGTCCCTTCCGACCTTCACGGTAGTACCGCCCAGTCCGCGTCAACACAGGCTACCCGGCAACATCTCGATGGCGATGCCATTCAGTGGGTAGCGCCAAGTCCAGTTCACACCGCTTTACAGGTTCCAAGTTTTTACCCGCGCTTCTCGCCTGCGGGTCCTCCGCTTCCCAATCTGCTCTTCGATGAAAGCCTTTACAACCGGCCTCCTCCTTCCTGCTGACGTTTTCCTCTGTCGCGTTTACGTAGATAACTCTGCGTTCTTGTTAATTCGACCTGGTCACTGACCAGGTAAACCTCCGCGCCGTCGTTCACGCGCAGGAGTCAACTCGAACGGGATTTTCGATGCGAACTCGCTTCTTGAGCCCAGCGTCCGTGATCCGGGTGGGAGTGGTACGCCTGCGATTGCCGTTCGAGTCCGCGACCGCAAGGGAGAAGGTCCATGAACACCAAGGCTTATCTATCTGTGCTTGTACTCGTCGTGACTATATCCGCGCTCAGCGCAAAAGCGAAGGAGGTTCAATCCAAGGGATTCCAGCAAGGAACGGTGGTGAGTGTTGAAAGGCAGGAGGTCATGACTCCTAACCAATGCTGTTACAGCGGGTCCGACACACCGTTGCAGAGTCAGTATTACGCATTCGACGTCTCTGTAAGGGTGGGATGCGGAACCTACGTCGGCCGCTACGAGTCTTACATCGACTATCTGCCTTCAGCTTTTAGCCCCAATAAAGAAATCCCGGTGCGCCTGACGAAACATGTCATGTACTTCGATGTTCCCGGAGAACACGACATGAAGATGGGCATTGTGCACCGCAGCATCGATCACGCGGTACCGTGCGACAACGGTACCGCCACTCGTTAACTCCTGATACGGGTTGCGGCAGGAAAACAAACGCCGCACCAACAACAGCGGACCACCGCAACCCGTGATCATCTCCTGAGCCCACAGGAGGAACCAAAGGTCTCCCGGTTAGCAGGAAACGAAAGGAGCCCCATATGTTGAAAACATGACAAGAGGAGAAACGCACATGAAGCAAGTAGCTAGTGTCGTAATCACGGTTCTGCTTGTGGCCAGCGCGGGCATCGCCCAGGGGACGGGAACAGGAACGACCGGAACGAGGGGAAAGAAAAGCGGTTCATCTTTGCCAAACGTCTCTGCGCAACTTTCACAAATGCAGCAGTCAATTGATGCGCAGCAACAGCAGATTCAGCAGCTCATGCAGCAATTGCAGAGCCGTGACCAACAGATCCAGCAATTGCAACAGCAGATGAACCAGGTGCAAAGCACGGCGAACCAGGCGCAACAAAAGGCGGACACGGCGGTTTCACAGAGCACCCAGCAGAAGCAGGATGTGGTTGCGGTTCGCAGTGACGTGACAGACCTTAAGGACACAGTTACCAACACGGCTCTGGCCATGCAAGAGACGCAGAAGACGGTGAACGAAAGCCCCCTGGCTTTGCGCATCAAGGGGATCACGCTCACGCCGGGCGGCTTTCTGGCGGCGGAAACGGTCTGGCGTCAACGAGGACTGGCGTCCGACGTTAACACTCCTTTCAACTCGATTCCACTTCCTGGAAGTTCACAGAGCAGCCTGTCCGAGTTCTTTGCTTCCGGTCGTCAATCTCGTATTTCTCTCCTGGCCGAAGGCAAGCTGAAGGACGCAAAGCTAACGGGTTACTACGAGACGGATTTTCTGTCTGCGGGAGTAACCTCCAACAACAACGAAAGTAACAGCTACACCAACCGGCAACGGCAAGTGTGGGGACAAGCCGCTCTTCATGGCTGGAGTTTTACTGGCGGTCAAATGTGGAGTCTGGTCACGGAAACCAGGAAGGGCGTGGATAACCGCACCGAGGCTGTGCCCATGACCATCGACGCACAATACCACGTTGGATTCAGTTGGGCTCGGCAATACGGGTTCCGCGTCGCCAAAGACTTTGGCGACAAAGTCTGGCTGGCCTTCGCGGTGGAAAATCCTCAGACCACATTTACCGCGCACGGCAATGCCAGCAATTTCCTGTTGGGCGCTCCGGGCACGGGTGGCGGTCTTTACAATCCCACCGCCAACTACTCCTTCAACTCGGCTCCTGACATTATCGCGAAGGCAGCCTTCGAGCCCGGCTGGGGACACTACGAAGTCTTCGGGGTGGTCAGTCAGTTCCGTGACCGTGTTTTCCCCAATGCCACTGCGGCGACTCCTTCCGCTGCCGGTGCCTTCAACGATGCAAGAGTGGGAGGGGGGATCGGAGCGAACGCTCGGGGATCGCTGTTCCACAAGCATGTTGATGTGGGTCTGCACTTCCTGGGCGGGGACGGCGTGGGCCGTTACGGCACCACTGGGCTGCCGGATGCAACCGTCCGTCCCGACGGCACCCTGGCCCTGGTTCGTGCCTATCAGGCGCTGGGAACTCTGGAGTGGCACTCCGTCAAGTGGGACATCTATACCAATGCCGGAGGTGAATACGCGGGACGAACCGCATACCTGAACTCCGCGGGCAAGGGAGTAGGGTACGGCTCGACACTATTCAGCAACGCGGGTTGCTCGACCGAAACGCCGCCCGGAAGTAATGGATTCACTCCGGGCGCATTGACGAACTGCACGGGTGATACGCGCAACATTATCCAGGGCACTCTCGGATTCTGGTACCGCTTCTACAAAGGTCCGAAGGGCACGGTGCAGTGGGGGCCGCAGTATTCCTATGTGGTCCGTAATATCTGGTCCGGTACCGGCGGCGGAGGGCCGAGCGGAATAGAGAACATGTTCTTCACTTCGTTCCGCTACTACTTGCCGTAGCGTGCGAACCCTCGCCTTCGTGCGTCCCACAGCGCACGGAGGCGGGGTCATACTCAGTTGCAAAAAACGTCTTTGGACAAGACCTAACGAATGAAACGCAAGCTAAAACACATCGCGGTTTCGGGAGTCATTATTGTTGCGATATCCTTGGTGATTTTCTTTCGGGCATCGGGAAAGAAAGCCAAGGCCGATCAGGGAGAGGAATCCTCTCTTCGACCGGCGGCAGTAGCGTTGGTCAAGCGGGGTCCGTTGGTAAATACGGTGACCCTTTCGGGCGCATTTCGGCCTTATCAGGAAGTGGATGTTCACGCCAAGGTGGCGGGCTATATCCGAAGCATCTTTGTGGATGTAGGCGACCACGTCAAGGCGGGACAGGTACTGGCGATTCTTGAAGTCCCCGAATTGAATGCGCAAGTCATGGGCGCGAAGGCGGACATGCAGCGCAGCCAGGACGCGATTCGCCGGGCACAGAGTGAGATCGAACGGGCTGAATCGGAACACTCGGCCTATCACGCGGCCTACACGCGGCTGAAACAGGCCTCTGAAGCGCGTCCTGGGCTGGTCGCGGAACAGGAACTCGATGATTCGTTCGCCAAAGACAAGGAGTCGGAAGCCCAGGCCAGCAGTGCCCGTTCCGCTCTTGCGGAGTCGCAGAGCCAGCGGGCAAGCACACAGGCAAATCTTACCCGGCTGGCCGCACTCGAAGCATATTCGCGCATTACGGCGCCGTTCTCGGGAGTGGTCACCAAGCGTTATGCCGATACAGGGGCGCTGATCCAGGCGGGCACGGCCTCCGATACTCAATCCATGCCGGTGGTGCAATTGGCGGAGTGGTCTCGGATGCGGCTGGTGGTACCCGTACCAGAATCCGCAGTGCCGCAGTTGCATCTCGGCAGTACGGTGCAGGTGCATGTGTCCGCACTGAATCGTGATTTTGAAGGTCGTGTGGCGCGTTTCGCGGACGCCCTGAACGATGAAACGCGGACGATGCACACCGAGATCGACGTGGAAAATGCCAACGGAACTCTGGTGGAAGGAATGTATGCCGAGGCAAGGCTCGTGCTCGCCGAGAACAAAAATGCACTGACAGCGCCTGTTCAAGCGGTCGAGCGAAACGGTTCTGGTGCCAGCGTGCTGATCGTGGATTCTCAAGGGCAGATTCAAGAGCGGCCGGTGAAGTTGGGAACGGAGGGCAGCGATCGCGTCGAAGTGCTGAGTGGTCTGGCTGAGAATGACCGGGTTGTGATTGGGAGCCGCAGCCAATTCCGCTCCGGCGACAAGGTGAAACCCAAAGTCGTTGCCAATGGCACCGCCGACTCGGAGGGCAAGCTCTAATGTCCAGCTTTGCCATCAAGTACCCGTTTTTCATCATTGTCCTGTGCCTCATGGTGGCTATCGTGGGCTCGGTCACGCTGGTACGCATGCCGGTTGATCTGTTCCCTCCGATCAATATTCCGGTTGTGGTGGTGGCGACATTTTATTCTGGCATGCCGCCGCAGCAGATCGAAACCGACATAACCGATCCCTTCGAACGATTCTTCACCCTGGGTAGCGGAATCGATCACATTGAGTCGCGCTCTCTTCCTGGCGTTAGTCTGATCAAAATCTATTTCCAACCGGGGACCGATCCGAATGCTGATCTCAGCAGCATCTCGAATCTGGCGTTGGCTGATTTGCGGCGGTTGCCGCCCGGCACTCTGCCGCCGGTCGTTCTCAAGTTTGACGCTTCCAGCTTGCCTGTTTGCCTGATTACGCTGAAGGGCGAGGGGCTTGGGGAAACTCAGTTGCGCGATCTGGGCCAATACAACATACGGAATCAGATCGCGGGCGTACCTGGAGCGTCTGTGCCGCAACCGTTCGGCGGCCGTTATCGCCAGATCATGGTGTATGTCGATCCACTCAAGTTGGATGCTCACGAACTCTCAGTGATGGATGTAGTCCGCACGGTGAACGAGAACAACGTGATTCTGCCCGCGGGAGACGTCAAGATCGGCCCTATCGACTACAACCTATACACCAACAGCCAGGTGCCGACGACAACGCAGATCAACGACATGCCGCTGAAGACCGTGAACAGCGCTTCAGTACTCGTGCGAGATGTTGGTCAGGCGAAAGACGCGCAACAGATCCAGACGAACATTGTGCGTGTAGACGGACAGCGGTCTGTTTACCTTCCGATCTTGAAGCAAGGAGGAGACAGCAACACCATTGCGGTGGTGAATGGAATCAAGGATGCCTTGCGCAATCTGGTCGACGTGCCCCAACAACTCGTCGCCAAGGTGGTGTTTGACCAGTCCGTGTTCGTGAAAGTGGCGATCGAGAATCTACTGCACGAAGGCGCGATTGGCCTGGTGCTCACCGGATTGATGGTGCTGCTCTTTCTGGGAAGTATGCGTGCAACGGCCGCGGTCTTCCTGTCGATTCCACTGTCGGCCCTGGCTGCTTTCATGGCAATCAGCACCAGCGGGGGCACGGTCAACACTATGGTGCTGGGCGGTTTGGCGCTTGCGTTCTCGCGTCTGATCGACAACTCGGTGGTGGTGCTGGAAAACATTTTCCGGCATCTGGAGATGGGTGAAGAGCCCGAGATTGCGGCTGAGCAAGGAGGGCGGGAAGTTTCACTGGCAGTTCTGGCGGCTACGTTAACTACGGCGATTGTCTTCTTTCCGGTCATCTTTCTCTACGGCGTGAGCCGGTTCCTGTTTGTTGCCCTGGCTATGGCGGTGGTTCTGTCACTGCTGGCATCCTACATTGTCGCGATGACCGTTGTGCCGCTTTTTTGCGCCAAGCTCATTGCCAAGCACCAGGCGGACGAGGAAGTTGGGCAAGGCTCCATCGGCGCACGCTTTGGCGCGATTGCCAAACACTTCAATGTCTACTTCGAGAAACTGCTCGGGAAGTACGACCGCACTCTGAGTACCGCTCTGTTAAAACCGCTGGCCACCGTGGTCGGTCTGGTGGGAATATCGCTTCTCTGTTTCTCCCTCTATCCGCTGTTGGGGGTTGCGTTCTTTCCGCGCACAGATCCTGGACAGTTTGTGATCAACGTGAAAGCTCCTTCGGGAACTCGTATTGAGCTTTCCGAGCAATACGTCAAACAGGTGGAAAACATTGTGCGACAGGTTGTACCCGAGAACGAACTGTCGATGATCGTCTCGAACATTGGGATTACGCCGGATTTCTCCGCCATCTACACCCCGAACTCGGCGCCTCACACGGGATTCGTGCAAGTCAGCTTGAAAGAGGATCACAAGATCGGCAGCTACGAGTACATGGGGCGGGTGCGGCAGAGACTGGCACAGGAATTGCCACAGCTGGGCGCGTACTTCCAGTCGGGAGGGCTTGTTGATTCGGTCCTAAACATGGGTATGCCCGCTCCCATTGACGTGCAGGTCAGCGGCAACAGTTTGAAGACTGACTTCGAGGTTGCCTCACAAATCGCAGCCCGGGCGCGGGCACTGCCAGGCGTGAGCGATGTTCTGATTCCACAGGATATCGACTATCCCGCCCTGCAACTCGACGTTGACCGCGAAAAAGCAAGCTTGGTCGGACTCTCACAAAAGGAAGTGATTGACAACGTCATCACCGCCCTCACCTCCAACGGCATGATTGCCCCCAACTACTGGATCGATCCGAAGAGCGGGAATCCGTACATGCTGACGGTGCAATACCCGGAGAATTCCGTGAAGACGATCGAGGATCTGAAACAGATTCCAATGCGAGGAAGCAAGAGCAATGAACCCACCATGCTCGACGCGGTCGTCAACGTGAAGACCATTCCAACGCCGACCGAAGTGGATCACTACCAGCTGTTTCGGGTGATCGATCTTTACCTGTCGCCCAAGAGCGAAGACCTGGGCCGGGTGAGCGGTCAGATCAACAGGATTGTGGCCAACACCAAGTTACCGGAGGGAGTCAGGGTCAACTTACGTGGATCGGTGCAAAGCATGAATTCTTCGTTCAAGAGCTTCGGCATCGGCCTCTTGCTGGCGGTAGTGCTGGTCTACCTGATTCTCGTGGCTCAGTTCGCGTCCTTTCTCGATCCCCTGATTATTTTGCTGGCCGTGCCTCCCGGACTAGCCGGTGTGTTGCTGTTCCTGCTGGTCACAGGCACAACCCTCAATGTTATGTCGCTCATGGGCGTGGTGATGATGGTGGGCATTGTGGTCTCGAACAGCATTCTCATCGTCGAGTTCACGCGGCAGATGCGTCACCAGGGTACCGCACTCAGGGAAGCCGTGGCGGTCGCATCTCGTCTGCGTCTGCGGCCGGTGCTGATGACGTCGCTGGCGACATTACTCGGGCTGATCCCGATGGCTCTGAAACTCGGAACCGGCAGCGAAGCCTACGCGCCGCTGGCTCGCGCCATT
>Ga0134128_10007647_pt1 | contig 13045 bp, 3 predicted proteins | sample KB31754_FD_96462 | JGI IMG/M metagenome (GOLD analysis project Ga0134128, IMG submission 96462) | Terrestrial soil microbial communities with excess Nitrogen fertilizer from Kellogg Biological Station, Michigan, USA - KB3-175-4 | ecosystem: Environmental > Terrestrial > Soil > Unclassified ... | reverse complement strand
CGCGTGGGCTTCCGCCGTTGCGTATGGCGATATGGTGACACTGTACGGAGCCGCTGGGGTCGTAACGCTGGAATCGAATACGGCGTTGAGAGCCGAGTTCGGGACACCCTCGTCCCAATCCGCCGCCGTCTGCCAATTGGCACCGTTATCCAGGGTCCCGGCGTGCGTCCAATCGGTGCCGGTCACGACCTTCAGATCGGCGGAGGCCGAGCTCGTCTGCCCGTCGCCATCGGATTCGATCACCGTCGCGGTCAGCGTGAAGTTCGCCGAATTGCCGGGGGTGATCGTGAGCTTGGAGAGATCCCAGCCCGTGGTGACGTCAAGCGACGTATGGCCCTGGCTCGCCGTGAAGGTGTGCGTGCCGTCGCTGATCACCGCGCCGATCTCGATGCCGCTGATGATCACCGAGGTGATCGAATTATGCGTGCCATCGGCGGCCTCGGCGCCAACGCTGCGATTGAGCGCAATCGGAACCGCGGAGAGAGAGGCGTCGTCCACCTGCGTGCCGGCGGCCCAGGAGACCGAGGGCGCAAGCGGGCTGACCGTCACCGCTTCGGTGGTGGTCGCCAGATATTGATAACCGTCGCTGTCGGTCGCGATGGCAGTCAGCGAAAGGGTGAAGTTGGTGTCGTCGCCCGGGGCGACCGAAAGCCCCGCGAGCTGGCTTACGGTCAGCGTAATGCTGCCGCCGGTAGCGGTGAGTGTGTCGCCGTGCGCATCGGTCAACTTCGCATCAGCCGGGATGCCGCTGATGGTGACGGATGTCAGCGTCGCGCCATTTGCCAGCGTTTCCGAGAGATTCAGCTCAATCGCACTGCCTTCAGTAACCGAGACCGGCGACGCGGTGATGGTCAACGCCTGCGGCGCCACCTTGAGGTCGGTGCCGCCATTGCCGTCACTCTTGAAGGCGAAGACGTCGCCAGTCGGCAGGCCCGAAATCGAGAACGAGGTGGCGACGCCGTTGATCAACAGCTTCGTGCCGTCGAGGCTGACGGTGTTCGCCGACACGCCGGCCAGGTCGATCACATCGCCCGCGGTGAGGCCCTCGATCGTTCCGGTGAAGCCCGACGGCTCCTTCAACACCAGCGTGCCGTCGGTTCCCGTGAAGTCCACGACCGATGCGTTGGCGCTATCCAGTGTCAGGATGGAGTCGTTTCCGATATCGAGCGTGCCGAAATCGGCGCCCACGCCCGAGAGCGTGATGCTGGCGTGGTCGGCGACCGTGAGCGTGCCGGTGTCGACGAACGATCCGCCGGCCTCCAAAACGATCGTGACGTCGTCGTCGAGCGTCAGCGCCGTGTTGATGTCGAAAATGCCCTGGTCGTAAATAGTGACGGCGCCATTGAAAGTGCCGCCCGAGATATCAAGCTCGCCGCTGGCGCCAACGTTGACATCGCCGTCGATGCTCGAGCCCGTGCCGATCACGAGCGTCGCCGCGATCGCGCTGGCGTCGACCTGCAAGGTGCCGTTGTTCTCGACATCGACGCCGGTCAGCGTCGTGGTGCCGTTCTCGATCTCGAGCGTGTTGCCGGCATCGATCAGGATCTTGCCGCTGTCGATGGTGACCGCTTCGAGCTCGACGATGGAGTTGCTGCCATGCGCTTCGATGCTGCCGGCCGCCGATGCGTACGCAGAGGCTCCCTGGTCGACATCGCTCTTGATGTCGAGGGTCGCGCCGTTGGTCGCTTCCAGCAGGCTGTTGTTGATGACCGAGTTGGTGGTGTCGAGAATGAGTGCCTGGTTAGCCACATCGGCGTCGATGGTCGCCAGGTTGTTCAGTTGCAGATGGCTGCCGCCGATCGTGCCTTGGCCGGAAATCGTGTTGCCGAAATTGTCGAGGGTAGCCGTCGAGCCGCTGTCGGTGATCTCGCTGCCGCTCGCCATCGAAACAATGCCGGTGCCGCTCAGCGTCACCGTGTCGCCGATCAACAGCGTCGCATTGGTTCCGACATCGATCGCGCCGCCATTGGACACAGTCACGCCATCCAGCGTGGCGCCGGGTCCCGTGGTACCCGTCTCGATATCGAGCGTGCCCGCCGAGCCGAGCAGAATGCCGACGCTCGAGATAGACGTGCCATCGTCCAGCGTCAGCGTCGCGGTTGACGCCTGTCCCACTTCGATGACGCTCGCACTGATACCACTCACCGAGGTGATGTTTGTCAGTCCCGGAGGTGGGGCCACGTGGAGACCCGTACCGCCCGTAGTGACCTGGACGCCGTCCAGCGTTGCGCCGTGGCTGCCCGTGCCGGCTCCCGCTTCGACGTCGAGTGTGCCGACCGTGCCGTTGCCAGCGTTGCCGAGCGACAGCTTGCCACCGGAAATCGACGTGCCGTCGTCCAGGGTCAGCGTCGCCGTGGAGGTCTGCCCGACTTCAATGACGCTAGGCAGGAGGCCGTTCGCCCCGGTGGTAACTTTGATGCCATCAAGCGTCGCGCCGTGGCTGGCCGTGCCTGCCCCTGCTTCAACGTCGAGCGCCGCGCCGGGAGTGAGCGTCAGCGTTCCTGTTCCGCTGCCGGAGATGATCGTGCCATCGTCGAGCTTCAGCACGGCTCCGCCCTGCTGCGAGTCGCCGACATAAAGAGCGCCGTTATCCGTCACGGCAATGCCGTCGAAGGTCGCGCCGTCGCCGTACTGACCCGTCCCCTGCTCCACATCGACCGTCGAGCCGTTCACAATGGTCAGACTGCCGGAGCCGGAGATAACGGTGCCGTCGCTGACGATAAGGGTCGTCGTCGAAGTCTCGCCGATGTCGATGACGCCATTGTCGGTGACGGTGACGCCGTCGAGCACCGCGCCGGAGGCGCCGGTGGTATTGGCGCCATGTTCGACATCAAGCGTGCCGTAGCCATTGATCTTAAGCTGGCCGCCCGTGATGGCCGTACCATCGTCGACCAGCAAAGTCGCCGGAACGGGCTGCGTCGGGGCATCGACGATGATCGTGCCGCCATTGTTGTAGACGTTGACGCCATCGAGAAGCACCGTGTTCTCGATGTGCAGGGTGGAATTATTCTCGATCGTCAGCGTACCGACCCCGCTGCCGACAATGCTGGTGCCGTCGTCCAGCGTGAGCACCGCGCCGGACGCATTCCGGCCGACAAGAATGGCGCCGTTGTCGGTCACCTTCAGGCCGTCGAGCGTCGCGCCGGGACCGGTCGAGCCCTTTTCGATATCGAGTTTCGAGCCGGACTTGATGTTCAGCGTGCCCTGACCCGAGATGATCGTGCCGTCGTCGAGCGTCAGCGTTGCCGCCGACGTATCACCGACATCGATGTTGCCGTTGGCGGTGACGTTGACATCGTCAAGCACGGCGCCGTTCGGACCGGCGACGTTGCCGCCCTTCTCGACATCCAGCGTTGCACCGGTGTGCACGATGAGCGAGCCGCCAGTGATCGTCGTCCCGTCATCGAGCTTCAACGTCGCGGTCGGCGCAACCGTGATGCGGCCGTTGTTGCCGACCTTCAGGCCATCAAGCGTCGCACCGGGGCCAGTCGCCCCCTTCTCGATATCAAGCGTATCGTTGTGATGGACCGTAAGCGTGCCACGGCCGTCGCCCACGATGGCGGTGCCATCCTCGAGCGTCAGCACGGCGCCCGCAGCGAGCAGGCCGACATCGATGCCGCCATCGTCCGTGACCAGCAAACCATCGAGCGTCGCGCCATGATTTCCCTTGGCGCTTCCGGCTTCGACATCGAGCTTCGAGCCCGATTTGACCGTCAACGTACCGGCGCCGGAGATGATCGTGCCGTCGTCGAGCGTCAGCGTGGCGCCGGTCCCGGAGGCGCCGATGACGATCGAGCCTCGGTCGGTGACGTCGACACCGTCGAACTCGGCGCCATGGGCGGCGCCGTGGCCGAAATTGCCGCCCTTTTCGACATCGAGCGTGCCTTGGCCGTTCACCACCAGCGAACCGCCGGTGATCGTCATGCCGTCGTCGACAAACAGGGTCGCCGGCGCACTCTGGTCGATAATAATGGTGCCGTCATGGTTATCGACGTTGATGCCGTCGAGCGTCGCGGTGCCTTCGATGTGAAGGGTCGCATGATGCCCGAGCACCATGTCGCCGCCGGTAACGATCAGGCCGCCCTCCAGCGTGTCGTCGCCGAAGACATCGATGATGTCGTGGTTGTCGATCCGTCCGCCATTCACGGCGGCATCGACGAGATCGAGCTCGCCCGAATGGGCCACCGTAATGGCGCCGAGATTGTTGATCGTGCCGTTGAGCTCAAGCGTAGCGTCGACCTCGACCTGGCTACCGAACGTGATGGTCAGGTCGTCAAACGTGCTGGTGCCGCGCTCGGCATCGATCAGTCCGCCCAGGGCGGTCGTCAGGTCGCCACCGCTGATCGAAGCGCCGTCGAGATCGATCGCGGAACCCCAGCCAATAGCCGAAATCACGCCATGCCAGTTGTCGACGTAGGTTTGGTCGAGATCAACGGTGCCGCCCCAGGACGCTAGGATCATACCGTCATTGTCGACGTTTGAGCTGTCGAACTTCACCTCGCCGCCGCTGGCTTCGATCCATCCCGAATTGCCGACGAAGTCGTTGTCGAACGTGACCTCCGAGCCCCAGCCATCGGCCGTGATTGAACCGGTATAGCCGTTCTGGACCCCGGATTGTTCGATCAGGACCGAACCGCCGGAGGTAGCGCCGATCCATCCCTTGTTATCGACGCCAACGTGCTCAAATTTGACCTTCGAGCCCGAGCCTTCGGCCCAGATGCCGCCGTACAAACCGTTGGCGACATCGGAGTTGGCGAACTCGATTTTGGCTTGGTGCTCCGCTTCGATAGCACCCGAGTTGATGACAAGAGCCTTATCGAAGTCGACTTCCGAACCACGTCCGTCGGCTGTGATCGTGCCGGTGAAGCCGTTCTTGATCCCTGATTCTTCGAACAGGACCGAGCCACCGGAGGTAGCGCCGATCCATCCCTTGTTATCGACGCCAACGTGCTCGAATTTGACGTTCGAGCCCGAGCCTTCGGCCCAGATGCCGCCGTAGAAACCGTTGGCGACATCGGAGTTGGCGAACTCGATTTTGGCTTGGTGCTCCGCTTCGATAGCACCCGAGTTGACGACATGATCCTTATCGAAGTCGACTTCCGAACCACGTCCGTCAGCTTTGATCGTGCCGTCATATTCGTTCTTGATGAAGGACTCGCGGAACTCCACCTCGCCGCCATCCTTGGCGACGATCCGGCCGGAATTGTCGACGCCATCGTCGACGAACTTGACCTTCGAGCCCTTGCCCGTCGCCTCGATGACCCCACGGGAATAGTTCTCGATGAACGAGTTGCGGAAAACGACGTGGCCGCGATCCTCGGCTTCGATATGTCCGGCATTATTGACGGCGCCGTCGTCGAATTCGACCCGCGATCCCTTGCCGTCGGCTTCGATCGTGCCGCGGCGATGATTGTCAACCTCCAAATCGGTGAACGTCACGTGGCCGCGATCCTCGGCCTCGATCCATCCCGAGTTGTCGACGTGGCCTTGGTCGAACTCGACCTTCGCTCCCTGGCCGTCCGCCTCGATCGTGGCGCCACGTTCGTTGTCGACGCGCGATTTTTCGAAATCGACTTCGCTGTGCCGCGTCGCCTCGATCGTGCCACCCTTGTCATTGTCGACGTGGGTGTGCTGGAAGATCACTTCGCCGTGATGTTCGGCCAGGATATCGCCGCTATTGTCGACGGCGCTGTGCTTGATTTGAACAATCGAGTCTGCGCCGCTTGCAACGATGTGGCCGGCGGGTGTCGACGAGCCTGCAGCTTCGTTGGTGATGTCGGCGAAGTCGAACGACACCGTGCCGCCCTGCCTTGCGGCAATGACGCCGGAATTGTCGACGCTGATCGCGTCGTTGAAGCTGCCCTCAAAGCTGACGTCGCCGGATTCGCGCGCGATGATCTCGCCGTCGCTGTCATTGGTGACGCTGCCCTCGAAGAAGTCGACCTCGGAGCCCTTGCCGGTAGCGAGGATCAGTCCGTCCGCTTCGTTGGTGACCGTGTCATAAAAAGAGTCGATCGCGCCGTGGTGCTTCGCGACGATCACGCCGCTATTGTCGACGGTGCTGGCTCCGATCTCGACGTGGGAGAACTCGCCGCTTGCAACGATGCGGCCGGCAGGCGTAGGCCCGCTCGCGCCCTCGTTGGTGATGTCGGTGAAGCCGAAGAGCACCGTGCCGCCTCGCCTTGCGGCAATGGTGCCGGAATTATCGACGTTGATCGGATCGATCGGGCTGCCCAGGAAGGCGACACCGGCGTCAAATCCACGCGCGACGATCTTGCCGCCGCTCCGATTGATGACGTCGGCCTCGATGAGGACGCCGCTTTCCGTGTGTGCGATGACCTGGCCGGAATTGTCGAGCGTGCTATCGATCTCGAGCAGGCCGCCATTGGTCGCCTCGAACAGACCCGCGTTCAGAACCGTATTGGCGCCGGTATCGATCACGATCTCCTGGCGGAACAGGTCAGCGTTGACCGTTCCCAGCTTATCGTTCTCGAACGTCAACGCGGTGGTGCCCTCGCCGATCGAGCCGGAGCCGGAAATGGTGTTGTCGACATTCTCCAGCGTGACCGTCGAGAGGCCCGGACCCGTCGCACCGTCGATGATGTTCTGGGCGAGGCGGCTGCCCCCGAAACCCTCGCCTTCGCTTTCACGCGCAAGCAACGGCTCCGGCGGCGGCTCGATAACAGCGGCACCTTCCAGGATGACGTCGCCGCCGCCTGATAGTTTTGCGAGCGGCTCGGTGAACAGAAGCTCGGTCTTGTCGCCGGTCGAATCGACCTCGATGGTGCCGGCGTTTCCGATGTCGAAGGAGCTGCCGAGCGTGAGCGAGGAATTGTCGTTCACCAGCACCAAACCATCATTGATGATGGCGAACTGCGTGGCGTTGTGCGACCCGTTCGATGTGTCGATCAGGTTCGAGGTGCCGCTGAGGGTCTCGATTTCGCCCCCCGCAGAGACGGTCACAAATCCCTTCAGGATCGTGGCGTTCGAGAGCAGAAACTCCGAGCCAGCAGCCGCCTCGATGACGCCGTCGACGATGGCGCCTTGAGCGTTGACGCCGGAATTGACGATCGTCGAGTCTTCGATCGTGATGGTGCCGCCCGATATCGCCTCGATCAGGCCGGTGTTGACATCGGCGTTGCCGGGAACGCTGCCGGCATCCGGGCTGTTGTTGTCGATGAAAACCGTGGATCCGATGCCGGCGGCCTCGATCAGGTTGAAGTTGAAGAATTGATCGTTGATCTGGAGCTCGCCCTTCAGCGTCGCCTCGAAGGTGCCGAAGTTGGCGACCGGGTTGCCGGTGTTGATGACCAGCAGCCCGCTGTCGCCGGCCAAGAGCGGCGTAGCGTCGACGGTAGCCTCGTTGACGAAGGTCAGGTGGCCGTCGCCAGCGCCGATATTGCCGCTGCCTTCGATGAGGTTGTCGACATTGACAAGCGAGGAACTGTCGACGCCCAGGATGAAATTGTCCGCGGTCGGCCCGAGCATCTCGATCGTGCCGCGACCGGTCAATTCGATCGCGCCGTTCATGATCAGCGCCGGATCGACGCCGGAGGAGTTGACCTCGATCAGTCCGGCATTGGTCAGGCCGCTGACCGTGAGCGAGCCGGAGGCGATGTTGAGCGTGGCGCCGAAATCGACGGTGAGGCTGCCGACGGAATAGAAGTTATTATAGTTCGACTTGCCGGTTTGAATGATGACGGTGTCGAGCGAAGAGGTCGGCGCAAAGCCCGCTTGCCAGTTCAGCGGATTGAGGTCCCAGTCGCCGAACCCGTTCCAGATGAAGAGGTGCGTATTGGCGATGAAAATCGGCTGAAAGTCGTTATTAACCGGATTGAGAAGGCCGCTGAACAAGCCGCCGCCAGCATTCGGATCGAAGTCGAAGGTCGGGCCGAGCTGATCGAGATTGATCGGCGTCGGGAACGCCGGCAGGTCGATCGGGCCGCCGCTGCCGTGAATGCCTTGCAGCGACCGCGTCGCAATGTCCTCGTCCAGCCATTGGAAGAGGTCCTGCGGAAGGTCGGTGGCGAGCTCCCCCGAATGGTCGAACGGCATCGTAATGAGATTGCCGTCGGAATCCAGATAGGAGACCAGGTTGGGATCGTCGACATTGCCGACCACGCCGTCATTGACGAGCAGATCGTAGATGCCGTGCGTGTCGGCCCCGTGCTCGTTCACCACCGCGAACGCATAGGACACGCTGCCGAGCTTGGTGGAGATGCTTGATATCTCCGACGCCGTCAGATGATGCGCCCAGCCGAACGTGCCCTCGTGGACGCGCATGGTGGCGACCTCGGTGGCAATCTTGATGGCGCCGTCATGGGCGATCTTGCCGCCGACAAAGGCGAAGGTGCCGTCGGTCAGGGTGAACAGCGCGTCGTTCGAATTGGAGGTCGGATCGAACGAGAACGAGGTCAGAACCATGCGCGTGTTGGCCGCAAGGTGGACCGCAGTTCCGTCCGCAAAGGAGATCGCAACCGCAGCGCCGCCACCGGTCTGGATGACGTCGCTCTTGTAGACGGCGTCGCCCGCGTGCAGCGTGACGCTGACGCCGCCGCGCACCACCGTGACGTCACCGGTGAGCTTGTCGACATGACCGATCGCGCCGTGATCGAAATGCGTTGTGGCGTCGTTCGCGCTGGCCGGCTGGGCCGCGGCAAGCTGTTCGTGTCCGGCGAGCTGCGCGATCACATCGGCCGTCAGGCGTCCGCCGTTCGGCCCGGCCAGGGCGGCGGGATGTTCGCTGGCGAAATAGTTGGGAACAACGACATGCTGGCCGTCGCGACCATTCAGATGAAGGTCAACGCCAACCCGGTGAAACGTGCCACTGCGCAATAGCTCGGCGTCTGGAATTGAAATGACGTCGGGATGAGATGGATCAGTATGAATTACGGTTGCGGCAGCCCCGTAACCCCCCTCCGCAAACACATAGGCCATATCAAATTACCTATTAATCAAAACCTCGAACCCTCCTCGTCGCGCGCCAGGACGTGGCTTCCGCCCCCCCTTTTGGGGCCCCCGGCGGAACGCCAAGTTCGGTAGTATTGTGCGGTATTCCGGCATTTGCGGCAAATTTATTGTAAATGAATGGTAAATATCGGTCGTTCGAGCAGCTTTTGAGCCACACAAACGGAACAAAACGCGTCCAACGGGCAAATTTGGGTTACCCCTTTATCAACGCGCGCACGAATCGAACGATCGGACAGGTTGCGAACATTCATCAATTGCAGGGATTACGTGCAGAGAGCGAGCCGCTTTTCCGCCGCCACAATCATGTTCGTTCGGCACGATAATGAGAGCTGCGAATCCGTTGGTACGGCCACTTCGGTCGCACCCTCGCATTGGGCTCGAATCGGATAGGTTCGGGAAACACACAAACATCAGGCTGCGAGATTGTGGGACAGGCGATGATCTTCCCGCGCGTCACAATCGCGCTTCTTCTGGGCCTCTGCGCAACGAGCATCGCGCACGCCCAGAATGTGCCGCCACGCGAGACGCTGGCGGCGATGGTGCGGCAGATCACCGGCAAACCGGTGCCGACCGCGATCACCTTTCATTCCCGAAACGGCGCCACCGACAGCCTGTGCGGGCTCGAGCCGGCGCGGATGAACCTGACGCGCAACGGCAGCACGGCACGGAGTTTCTCCGTGCTGGTCGACCACGTTTCCGGTGCCGATGCACCCGGCCAGTTTTTCGCAACGCTGTCGCGCGTCGCCGTCGATGCCGACGGCGCCGGCCGCTCCTACCATCCGGAAGATCCGCTCGGCAAAGGCGCATGCGAACGGGTGACGCGCGCCGATGGCAGAGCCGGCCTCAGCGGAATTTGCGCCCTCGATCAGTTCTCCAGCGGGGGCGCTTACGTCTTCAGCGGCACGCAAAAACTGTCGAGAGAGGCCTTCGTCTCCAACTGGGCTTCGATGTGGCCGAAGATCCGCGACAGATCGTTGAAATCGGTGGTCCTCGCCGATGTCTATCCGGACGTGCCGAAGGACTTCTATTTCTTCTATTGGCACGAGCGCAATCTGACGGCCTTCTTCAAGGACAACATCATTCCGAAGGATCACGACGGATATCCGTGCCGCTATGGGCCCTCGGACGGCTTGCGCAGCGGCTATTTCATCTCGTCGACCACGCTCGAAAACAGCACGGCGGCGCGCGCCGACGGCTGCGCGCCGCACCGCTACCTCGACGCGGAGAACGTGCCCTTCATCGTGCTGCCCAAGGGCGGCTTCGGCAAGGTCCAGATAGGCGACGTCGCCATCGTCTGGCACAAGGGCCGAGTCGTTTACGCGATCGTCGGCGATGCCGGTCCCGCGACCAAGCTCGGCGAAGCTTCGATCGCGCTCAACGCCATGCTGCTCGGGAAATTCGGCGAGCCTTTCCTCAACATGAAGGCCACCTGGTCGCTCGATATCGACAGCGGCGGCCCCGTCTCGCTGCTGGTGCTCGGCGGCACCCATCGAAGCCTGCATGGCGACTATTCAGCGCGCAATGTCGAGGCCGTCGCGCGACAGGAGCTGGCGCGCTGGAACGGCCATGGCGACCCGCTCCGGCGCTTCGAAGCCTGCCGTGCGGCGGCGCCGGTCAATCCCGCCCGCTAACGCTTGATCAGCAGGGCGCCGTTGGGAAGCCTCGCGATCAGCATGTTGACCGGCGCGGACCCTGGCGGCTGGATCACGCCCACATTGAGGCCGATTGTATTGACGAGAGCAATGTCGGACCGGAGTTTGTTTCCGGCCTGCAGGACGCCGACATTGTTGGCATAGCCCTTGATGATCCCGACATTCGAGATGTTCCCCGCGCCCGATTGCGCCTGGAACACCTTGTTGTAGGCGCCGATCTCCAGCGTGCTGGCAAAGTTGCCGCCGCTGGCGGGAACCGCCAATTCCGGCAAGCCACGGGTGCTGCCCGTGTGAGGTGTCCAGGTGGGCGCGCCGTTGGTCGACGCCATGTTCGGCATGATCGGGAGTGCTGCGTTGCCGCCATGGCCATGAGATCCCGTCATCTGCTGGATGAAGGCGCCATCCGCATGAGCGACAGGAGCCGACATCACCGACAGCACAAGGCACGCCAGGACGGAAAAAGCGAGGTGCGATGCGGACGATTTCAGGGAGATACGCATGAGACGCTTCCAAATTCCTGTGAGTCGAGAGTCAACTTGGCGCGGTAGTGGCCAACGGCGGACCCATCCAAAACAACGGTGGTCAGTATCTCGTCACGATCGGCATCCAGGTGAAATTCGCCACTCTGGACGTTCTGAGTGGTGCCGGTCGAACTCTGCTTGAAAACCTCGAAACGGTAGGTGCCGGTCGTCGTCCGATGACCCTTCGCCATTGCTTCCAGGCGAAGCAGATTGCTCTGCGGCGTCGCCCGGATATGGCAGTCGATGGTCATGGTCGGCTCGGCGGCGAACGAGAAGGTCGTGGACGTCAAGGTGAGAGGAACGGCGAGAACGATCGCGCTGGCTGTGACGAAGGTCGCGGTCAGGCCCGACATGCTCGCCGTCCCAATCAGGAAGAGGCGGCGGGAATATCCCGCCGCCTCTGACTTGTTAGTGCTGGACAGTCGTCGCGACGTTGTGCGAGCCGAACTGCGCCGTCACCGACGTGTTCGTCACGCTCGTGGAAGCGATCTGAGTGGTCGACGCCTGATTGCCGACACCGACCTGCACGGTCGCCTGCAGATTGGCGCCAATCATCGGCTGGAGGCCGGTGGTATCGCTCTGCGTGACATTGGCATGGTTGTACTTGCCGAGCTGGGCGATCAGCGAGCCGTTTAGACCAGTGCTAAACGGGTTGGCGATCAACTGGCTGGTGGAGGCAGTGTTGCCCCGGCCGGCCTGAAGCGTCAGCGAGGCGTTCGTTCCCACGCCCGACTTGGAGCCGAGCTGAGAAGTGACCGCGTCGTTGCCATGGCCAGCCTGAATCGTGGCCTGGAGGTTGTTGCCGTTCTGCTGAGCAGCCAGCGCATCGTTGCCACTACCGAACTGAAGAATGGCCGAGTTGTTGGAGGCCGGCAGGAAGCTGGCGCCGGACTGCGCCGTCGTGGCCGTGTTCCACTTGCCAACCTGAAGCGTCAGGGCGTTGTTGTCGTTGCCACCGAGCGCGACGGAGAACGGACCAATCGGTGCAGTCCCGCCGCTCGCGTCCTGGCTGGTAGTCGCGGTGTTGTGCGAGCCAAACTGGAACGTGCCGGCGGCATTATTTCCGCCCGCAGCCGAATTAAACGAGCCCGTCGAGCCGGTCGTGACCTGCCCGGTCAAGGCCGTGTTGTGATCGCCGCCCTGGAGCGTGAACGCACCGTTGGTGCCGCCCGTGTCGGTGGCGACCTGGCCAGTCGTTGCCGTGTTCTTGAAACCGAACTGCAGGGTGCCCTGGTTGTTGTTGCCACCGAGCTGACCGACGGTGGCGGTGTTCAGCCAGCCGAACTGACCAACGAACGAATTGTTCGAGGCCGCGCCAGCCGTGCCGCCATTGCGCTGGCCATCCTGCGCAACAGTGGCGGTGTTGCCGCCGCCGAACTGGACGACGCCGGAGTTGTTGTTAACGCCGCTGCGCGCCGAGTTGCCATTACCGGTGCCGACCGAGTTCTGGTTGACGCTGGCGGTGTTTTCGCCGCCGACCTGCAGCACACCGGACTCGTTGTCGCCGCCGCGTCCGCCAGGCCTGCTCGAAGTAGGTCCGGTCGTCTTGTCAGGCTGGCCCTGCGAATTCTGAATCGTGTTCGCAGTGTTGAAAAACCCGAACTGGCCAGTGCGGGCATTGTTGTTGCCGCCCTGAGCATTCGTAGCCTGAGTGGTGTTCGCAGTGTTGCCAACACCGACCGAGAAAGTGCCCTGGGTATTGTTGCCGCCGATCTGATTGATCATGGCGTTGTTGCCAACGCCGAACTGGACTGTGCCGGAGTTGTTGGTGTGCGAATTGGAGGTCGGGCCAACCTGGTTGGTGGTCGCGTGGTTATGTTTGCCGGCCTGAATGGTGAGCTGCCGGTTGTTGCCGTTGAGCTGATTTGCGGCGGCATTGTTGTGCGCGCCGACCTGCGCGAT
>Ga0134128_10007646_pt1 | contig 13045 bp, 12 predicted proteins | sample KB31754_FD_96462 | JGI IMG/M metagenome (GOLD analysis project Ga0134128, IMG submission 96462) | Terrestrial soil microbial communities with excess Nitrogen fertilizer from Kellogg Biological Station, Michigan, USA - KB3-175-4 | ecosystem: Environmental > Terrestrial > Soil > Unclassified ... | reverse complement strand
TCGCGGGTGGCGCCCAGGCCCACGTTCTGCGGAAACAAGGTGCTGCCGACCAGGTTGTTGTGGCCGTGCACGGCGTCGATGCCGAACAGCACCGGGATCGCCGGGCGTCCGTCGGAGCGTTCCATGGAGGCGCGATAGAACGCGTCGGACAGCTTCTTCCATTGCGCGGCGGTGCCGTACTCGCCGCCGTCCGGTCCGGAATTTCCGCCGGCCAGGATCGATCCGAGGCGGTATTGGTGCACGTCTTCCGGGGTCACGTACTTGATGTCGGCCTGGATCATCTGGCCAACCTTGTCCTCGACCGACATGCGACCGAGCAAGGCCTTCACCCGGGCATCCAGGGCGGGATCGGGCGGCAGCGGCGAGCCGACCCTGGGCCAGAGCCCGGGATGCACGGTGGTGGCATCCGTGGCAGGCGCCGTTGCAGCGGCAGCGCCGAACGCGCCGGCCATCGACGCGGCCAGGAGAAGCCGTGGCAGGTCCCGGGACTGGCAGGAGAAAAGGGGCACGTGATCACTCCAGGCTGGCACGCAGGCGATGCGCGGAAGCCGCAGCGTGACACAATTGACAGCGCTGTCAATTCGCACAGCAACATGAAGCGGAATGGCCCGTGCGGCACCCGGGGATTTCAGGAAGGCCGGGCGGTGGAGTCGCGTATCTCCAGCGAGAACGGCATCTGCACCAGCTGGCCGCAGCCACGGCCACGCAGTACCTCCAGCAGCTGCAGGGCGGCGACCTTGCCCATCTCGCGGCTGGGCTGGCGGATCGTGGTGAGCGCCGGCCACAACTGGCTGGCCAGCGGAATATCGTCGAAGCCGCAGACGGAAACATCCTGCGGTACTTTCAGGCCACGCTCGTTGGCCGCCCACATCACGCCGCTGGCCATGTCGTCATTGGCCGCGAACACCGCCGTCGGCCGCTTCTTCAGCGCGAACAACTGTCGCGCCGCCGCGACACCCGAGGCAAAGGTGAAGGCACCCTGCACCACGAGTTTGGGATCCTCGGACAGCCCCGCGCCCACCATCGCCTCCTGGTAACCCGCCAGACGCCAGCGGCTGGCGCCGTGATCGGCAATGCCCGAGACGTGTGCAATCCGCCGATGACCCAGCGACAGCAGATGCTCGACCATCGTGCGCGCAGCGAGCTGCTCGTCCATGGCGACGCCGATGTTGTCGACCCGCGACATCGGCGACACGCTGGCAAACGGCACCTGGCGCTCGCGCAAGCGCTTCAGCAGCGGCGCGTAGTCGGTGATCGGCGGGGTCAGCACGATGCCATCGGGGTGATGATCGGAGATCACGGCATCGAGCCGGCGCACGAAGTCGTCCCCGCGCATGCGCAGCGGACGCACCATCATGTTGTAGCGATGGGCATCGCAGGCCTCGAGCACGCCGTCCTGGATCTCGGCCAGGTAGGTCGAGGCCGGGTTGTCGTTGTTGTCGTACAGCATCGCCACCAGGAACGAGCGGTTGCCCGCCAGGCTGCGCGCCGAGGAAAGTGGCCGATAGTCCATCGCCTCCATCGCCGCGGTCACCCGCTGGCGCGTGGCATCGGTGACGTTGGCCTCGTCGTTGAGCACGCGCGATACCGTCTTGGGCGATACGCCCGCGCGGCGTGCCACATCTTCCAGCCGTACCCGCATGCTTTGATCCAAGTGTCGTCGCGCCTGCGATCAACTATGCGGTCAGCGCCGTCATCTTTACAAGAACCACCGGTGGCACGGCGGCGGCGGGCGACCCGGATCAAGGGGATCGCCGCACATGAATACGTATGCATCGGCTGGCCACTGGCAGGCGGCGCTGCCTACCATGCGGACCGACCCGACTGCAGCGGCACCGCACGATGCTGCAGTCGCAACATGCAGGCAGCACGCCGCCGTGACATAACACCTGCCGGAGAATCCATCGCATGACCCCCATGACCCGCCTTCACTCCTGCGTGCCCGCGCCATGATGAGCCTGTTGCTGGCGGCCGCCATGGCCAGTGCGCCATTCGAAGCACCGGCCTGGAACGATGGCCTCGACTGGCACGGCGTACATGTGAGCATCCAGCGCGACGCGCAGGATGGCTACACGCTGGCGTGGCCGTTCGGGCAGCGGGTGATTCCGCCGCAACCGCTGCAAGTCGATACCGCCAGCGTGCTGTTCAACGGCTTGTACGCGATGGCACAGGACGACCTGCGGCAGGATTCGGTGAACGCGATCCGCGATGGCGCGTTCGACCATGGCGCGCCGATTCCCTGCCACTGCTTCGAGACCGGCTTGAAGTGGCCGTACGTGTGGACTCGCGACCTCTCCTACTCGATCGACCTGGGCCTGTGGCGATTCGATGCCCAGCGTGCGCGCAACGGGCTGGAGTTCAAGCTGTCCGGCGTGCGCGTGCCGTCCGCGCCGCAAGGCCTGTACGTGATGCAGGACACCGGCTCGGGCGGCAGCTGGCCGATCAGCACCGACCGGGTGGTGTGGTTCCTCGGTGCGCAGCATCTGCTGGACGACCCGGTGTTTGCCGACAAGGTGTGGACGGCCTTGCGCGACACCCTGGCGCAGGATCGGCAATACGCGTTCGATCAGGGCTTCGGTCTGTATCGCGGCGAGACCTCCTTCATGGACTGGCGCGAACAGAGCTACCCGGCGTGGACCGCGGACAACGTGACCTTCATCGGGCAATCGTTCGCCCTGTCCACCAACGTGCTGCACTACCAGGCGCTGCAACTGGCCGCCAAGCTGGCCGGGGCGCATCTCGAAACCGCCGCCGCAACGGATTACCACGCGCAGGCGGCCGCCCTGAAGCAAGCGATCAACACGCACTTCTGGCGCGCCGATCGCGGCATGTACATGAGTTACCTCGGTGGAGACGGCACCCCGGTCGACACCTACGACCTGCTCGGCATCGCGCTGGCCGTCAACAGCGGTGTCGCCGACGGCGAACGCGCACGGCAGACGCTGGCGAACTATCCGGTCTGGCCATCGGGCAGTCCGGTGATGTGGCCGGAACGCAGCGACCAGCCGATCTACCACAATCGGGCGATCTGGCCATTCGTCAGCGCCTATGCACTGCGCGCGGCCCGCACGGTGGACGACCCGGCGCGCATCGCCCATGAGATCGAATCGGTGCTGCGCGGCGCCGCGCTGTACGGTTCCAACATGGAGAACTACGAACTGCTGAGCCAGGGCCAGCATGTCGACGACGGCAAGCTCAGTGGTCCGGTGGTCAATTCGCCGCGCCAGCTGTGGTCGGTGGCGGCGTATCTGGACGTGGTGACCGAGGGCGTGTTCGGCCTCGAAGAAGACGGCCGCCTGCAACCGAAACTGCCCACCGCGCTGGCGCCGATGTTGTTCGGCACCCGCAGCGCGATCACGTTGAACCTGCCCGATCGCCAGGTCACGCTGGAACTGCCCGCACGGCGGCACGGCAACCTGCTGGTCGCCGACCAGGTCGCGACGCGGGGCAAGCAAACCACGGTGAGGCTGAAGGCGGTGCAAGTGAACGCGGCGCCCCTGCGCACCGGCGCGTCGCTGTATGCCCCCATTGCGCCGGCGGCGCCGACGCTGGCGGACGATGGCGAGCACTGGATCGTCAAGGGCGATGGCAAGCTTCAGCTCTATGTCAACGGTCGACGCGCCGGCGTGATCGATGGCAACGGCACGCTGCCGCGTATCGGCGCCCTCACTTGCGTGCGTGCCACGCGCGTCGATGAGCACGGCCTGGAGTCCCTGCCCAGCCCGGCCACCTGCGTCGGCGCAACCGACCAGCTCAGCGGCGGCTGGCCGCGCCACTGGGTCGCACCGGCCAGCGGCAGCTATCGCGTGTGGGCGGACTACCGCAATCCGAACGGCCCGATCAATACCGGCGTCACCGCCGCGGTGAAATGGCTGGCGATCCGCTGCGACGGCAGCGACCCCCAGCGCATGCCGCTGGTCATGCCCCACAGCGTGGGCACGCAACGTTCCACTTACGCCGAGTTCACCGCCAGCGCCAATGCCCGCTGCAGGTTCGCGCTGGAGGACGGTTTCAACATGAGTTACCTGCAACACTTCGCGCACTACACGGGCGGCGCCGGCGGCATCGCCGGGCCGCTGAACCAGGCCGACGTCGACGACCTGCGCATCGCGCCACTGGCGACGGGAACTCCGACACCATGAGCAAAAAACCCGAGCTGTCGTTCTGGCAGATCTGGAACATGTGCTTCGGCTTCCTGGGAATCCAGTTCGGCTTTGCGTTGCAGAATGCCAACGTCAGCCGGATCTTCCAGACCCTCGGTGCCAACGTGAACGACATCCCGATCCTGTGGGTCGCGGCGCCGCTCACCGGGTTGATCGTGCAACCGATCATCGGCCACTACTCGGATCGCACATGGAACCGGCTCGGGCGCCGACGTCCGTATTTCCTGGCCGGCGCGATCCTCGCCACGCTGGCCCTGCTGGCGATGCCCAACTCGCCCACGCTGTGGGTCGCGGCCGGCCTGCTGTGGATCATGGACGCCTCGTTCAACGTGTCGATGGAGCCGTTCCGCGCGTTCGTGGGCGACCAGTTGCCGGAACACCAGCGCCCGCTCGGCTTCTCGATGCAAAGTGTGTTCATCGGCGTCGGCGCGGTAGTCGCTTCGCTGATGCCGTGGATGCTGACCAAGGCAGGTTTCAGCAACATCGCGCCCGACGGCGCCATTCCCGACACCGTGAAATATGCGTTCTATGCCGGCGGTTTGATGTTGATGGGCACGGTGCTCTGGACCGTGCTTTCCACGCGCGAATACCCACCCGAGCAACTGCGCGATTTCGACGACGCCACCGAACCGCTGCCGATCGACACCTCGCGCGCCTGGCGGCCCGGTCTGTTGCTGCTCGCCGTCGGCCTGCTGGTGCTGCTGGCCATCCGCCATTTCGCCCTGGAAAAAGAGCTCTACGTACTCGCCGGTGGCCTGCTGGCATTTGGCGCGCTGTTCGCCTGGCTCGCCTTCAGCCATAGCCAGGGCATGCTGCGCCAGGTGATGGGGGATCTGTACAGCATGCCGGACGCGATGCGCCGGCTCGCCATCGTGCAGTTCTTCTCGTGGTTCGCGCTCTTCGCGATGTGGATCTTCACGACGCCGGCGGTGACCGCCGTGCAGTTCGGCAGCAGCGATCCGCATTCGGTCGCCTACAACACGGGTGCCAACTGGGTCGGCGTGCTGATGGGAGCCTACAATGGCTTCGCCGCGCTGGCGGCGATCGTGATTCCGCTGCTGGTACGCCGCATCGGACTGCGCTGGAGCCACCTGGTCAACCTGTGGCTGGGCGGCGCCGGGCTGCTCTCGTTCCTGTTCATCCGCGATCCCGACTGGCTGCTGCTGTCGATGGTCGGCGTGGGCGTGGCCTGGGCCTCGATCCTGTCGCTGCCCTACGCAATGCTGTCGGACAACCTGCCGGCGCAGAAAATGGGCGTCTACATGGGCATCTTCAATTTCTTCATCGTGATCCCGCAGTTGATGGCAGCCAGCGTGCTCGGCCTGCTGCTGCGCCTGTGCTTCCACGACCAGCCCATCTATGCACTGGGCCTGGGCGGGACCAGTCTGCTGCTGGCCGGCCTGTTCACCCTGCGCGTGCGCGAGCCGGTTCCCGTCGGCGTCTGATCCGGCCGGTGAACCCTCCCGCCCTTTCGTTCACACGTACTCGACCACCTCCAGCCCGAAGCCGCCCAGGCCCACCAGCTTGCGCGGCGTACCCAGCACGCGCAGCTGGTGCACGCCCAGATCGGCCAGCATCTGCGCGCCGAGGCCGAGCTGGCGCCACTCCTGCTGCTGCGCATCCTCCGGCGCCTGCGTGCTGGGCTGGCGCTGCAAGCGGGCCAGCAGCGCCTCGGGCGTGTCCTCGCCGGACAACACCAGCAGCACGCCACGATCCTCGTCGGCGATGCAGCGCAGGGCCGAGGTCACGGTGAGACCGAGATCGTCGCGCTGGAGGTGCAGCACGTCGGACAAGGTGTTGCGCACGTGCACGCGCGACAGCACCGGCTGGCCGTCGTCGACTGCGCCGCGCACCAGCGCGAAATGCAGGCCGCGACGGATCACGTCGCGATAAGCGACCAGCCGGAATGTGCCGAACTCGGTCTGCACGTCTTCCACGTGCACGCGCTGCACGGTCTTCTCGGTTTCCAGCCGGTAGCGGATCAGGTCGGCGATCGAGCCGATCTTCAGGCCATGTTTGACCGCGAAGACTTCCAGCTCGGGGCGACGCGCCATCGACCCGTCCTCGTGCAGCACTTCGATCAGCACCGCCGACGGCTCCAGCCCGGCCAGCGCCGCCAGGTCGCAACCGGCTTCGGTGTGGCCGGCGCGGGTGAGCACGCCGCCCGGCTGCGCGGTGAGCGGAAAGATGTGCCCTGGTTGCGCCAGGTCCTGCGGCTTCGCGTCGGCCTTCACCGCCACCTGGATCGTGCGTGCGCGGTCATGTGCGGAGATGCCCGTGGTGACGCCTTCGGCCGCCTCGATCGAGACGGTGAAGTTGGTGTGGTATGACGAGGTGTTGTCGCTGACCATCGGACGCAGGCCGAGCTGGCGCGTGCGCTGCTCGGTCAGCGTGACGCAGACCAGGCCGCGCGCTTCGCGCACCATGAAGTTGATGTCCTCGGCGCGCACTTTCTCGGCAGCCATGATCAGGTCACCCTCGTTCTCGCGGTCCTCGTCGTCGAGGATCACGACCATGCGGCCGGCGCGGATGTCTTCGAGGATTTCGGGGATGGAGTTGAAAGGCATGCGTCTGGCCCTGTGATGATGTTGTTCGGATGAGAAGTGAGTGGGGAGGAGTGAGAAGTGAGAGAAAGCATCGTCATGGCCGGGGTTTCTCTCACTTCTCACTCCTCGTTTCCAACTCCTCGCTTTCAGGCGAAGCCGTGCTCTTTCAGGAAGGCCTCGTCCAGCCTTGGCGTCTCGCCGCTGGACAGCAGCCGCTCGATGTAACGCGCCACCACATCCACTTCGATGTTCACCGCATCACCCACGCGGCGCGCGTGGAACGCGGTGTGCTCGACCGTATGCGGGATCAGGTTGACGCCGAATCGCGAGCCGGCGACTTCATTGACGGTGAGGCTGGTGCCGTCGATGCAGACCGAGCCTTTCGCGGCGACATAGCGCGAGAGTGCGGCAGGCACCTCGAACGTCCAGCGCTGCGAGCGTCCATCGGGCGTAATCGAGATCACCTTGCCAAGCCCGTCGACATGGCCGGAGACCAGGTGCCCGCCGAGCCGGTCGGACAGGCGCAACGCCTTTTCCAGGTTCACCGGGTCGCCCGCTTTCAGTTGCCCCAGCGAGGTCAGCGACAGCGTCTCGTTGGAAACGTCGGCACTGAAGCCGCGCGGTTCCAGCGTGATCGCGGTGAGGCAGACGCCGGAGACGGCGATCGAGTCGCCCAGCTGCGCGTCGGCGAGATCGAGGTCGGCGGTATCCACGTGCAGGCGCACGTCGCCGCCGCGCGGTTCGAGCCGCGCGATGCGGCCCACGGTCTGGATGATGCCGGTGAACATCAGTGCACCTCCGGGCGGAGGGCGATGCGATGCAACGAATGAATGGCTTTCATGAAACGTACTCCGCGTGGTGTGGGCGAGTACGCCTCAAGGCATGAGGCCAGGCGCGCGCCCTGAAGCGCCCGCCGTGCCGTCTTCTCTTTATCCGGACTGTGAGGAAGCGGTCGCCCGCTTCCAACCGTCGGCTCCGGCATCGGACCGGATCTGCTGACCTTCCGGCATGGCCGGAAGCGCTCGCGGGCTCGCCCCGAAAGGCCTACCGCCGGTGGGGAATTTCGCCCCGCCCTGAAGACGTCGTGCAATGCCGGGTGACCGGCGGCGGAAGTCTAGCACCATCGCCGCGCGAACCTGGCGGCCCCACCGGGAAGCAGCGTTTCCCGTTGCGCACGATCACGGCCGGAACGCTCATGTCGCAAGTCCCTCGACCAGTTGGTCGATCAGCGCGGGCAGTACCGGGGTGCGATCCGCACCGGGCAGCCACAGCAGGTGGATCGGGAAGGACGGCAGGCTCCCGTCCGGGAACAGATCGTCCTGCGGCAAGCTCGCCATCGACTTCAACTGCTGAGGATCACTATTGGGCGGCCCGCGGTGGATGCCGTTGGTTTCCAGGATGAAGCTGGCTGTCTCCTGCACGACGACGTGGACACACGGTCGAAAGAGCGATTCCTGCCTTTGCGGGAATGACGAGCGAAACGGAAAGCGAGGCTTTTCTGCAAAATCAACCCGGTCGCAAGCGCAGACGGATGTCCTGGCCCAGCATGCGCTGGTCGATCATCTGCAATTGCCAGCGCCGCGCCATGTCATTGAGCGTGGGCAACTGCAACAGCGCACGCGCGGCGTCACCCAGCAGCAGTGGCGCGACGTAGAGCAGCAATTCGTCGACCAGGCCGGCGGCGAACAGCGCACCGCATAGGGTCGGACCGGCTTCGACATGGACTTCGTTGCAACCGCGGCCGGCCAGCAGGGCCAGCACCGCGCGCAAGTCCAGTGCCTCGCCTTGTGTCGCGAGCGCGACTCGCTCGACGCGCGCAAAGCGCTGGTCGGCATACGACGCTGCCGCGCCATGCAGCAACAAGGTCGGCACCGAGCCATCCAGCACGTGGCTATCGGCTGGCGTGCGCAGCTGGCGATCGAGGATCACCCGCAGTGGCGGCGTGAACTCCTCGTCCTGCGGCAGCCTTACGGTGAGCCGCGGATCGTCGGCGATCACGGTGCCGCTGCCGCCGAGAATCGCCGAGCTGCGCGCGCGCCAGCGCTGCACGTCGGCGCGCGCCGCTTCGCCGGTGATCCACTTCGATTCGCCATTGGCCAGCGCCGTGCGGCCGTCCAGACTCATCGCCAGCTTCACCCGCACCCAGGGACGACCACGCTCGATCCGGCTGAAGAAGCCGATATTGAGTTCACGTGCAGCCTCGCGCATCAGGCCGGTGTCGACGCAGATCCCGGCGGCGCGCAACTTGCCGATGCCGCGGCCGTCGACCTGCGGGAACGGATCCTCCGCCGCGATCACCACCCGCTTCACTCAGGCGGCGATCAACGCATCGGCACACGGCGGCGTGCGCCCCCGATGCGCGCACGGTTCCAGCGTCACGTAAGCGGTGGCACCGCGCGCGCGTTCAGCGGCTTCACGCAGTGCGTACACCTCGGCATGCGGCTCGCCGGCACGCTGATGCCAGCCTGCTCCCAGCACTTCATCGCCACGTGCGACGACACAGCCCACGCGCGGGTTTGGCTGCGTGGTGTACAGGCCACGTTCGGCCAGACGCAGCGCCTGCGCCATATGGGCATGGTCGATCGCGTCGAATTCCGTCATGCCCTGGTTGATCCGCCGATGTCAGGAAAGGGGGCCCAGCAATCCAGCACGCCGTCCAGTTCTTCATCCGGCAGGCGCTCGATCACCGCAAGACGTGCGCGCTGGCTCATCTCCGGTTCGTCGCTGCTGCCGTCCAGCTCCGCGAAAAACCGGTCGCGCGCCGCTCGCGATGGCCAGCGCGCGATGGCGACCCATGACCCCTGCGCGTTCCGGAACAGGCTTGAGCCACCCGAGCCGGCGGCGAGCCCGTTCAGGGTGATGCGCTGCCAGTTGGCAACGAAATCGCTTTCGCGCTCCGGGTGCAGACGCCAGCGGTAGATGGCCACGAACATGCTCACTCCTTCACCCACGGGAAAACGCCCTCCGGCCCCACTGTTCAGCTCGCCGTGCATTTTCTTCGGCGTCACCCGGCGCCACGCATCGCGCAGCAACTGATCCACCCAGGCCTCATCCATCTCCGCGATGTGCACATGCGTCCAGCCATGCTTTCCCCAACTCGGGTCGGGCACGAACAGATCGCCGGCCGACATGCTCAGCACATCGAGTTCATCGCGGGAAAACTTGAATATGGCATCGCTGCCGCCGCGCGGGAACTGGGCGAAGATCTTGCCGCGCACGCGGAACGATGGCGTGCCGAAGTGGTCGAGCTCCTCCACCCGCGGCATTCGCATGGCAAGTTCGCGGAAGCGGTCGAGGCTCACCATGCGAACCGGCCGGTGCTTACTTGTCGCGCTTGCCGCCGCCGAGCAGCGGCAGCTGCAGTTCGGACAGCCCGGGGAGGTCGCGCTCCAGCTTCTCGATTTCCTCGCGGAACGCATGCACGTCCTCGAACTTGCGGTAGACCGAGGCGAAGCGCACGTAGGCCACCTGGTCGAGGTTCTTCAGCTCGCGCATCACCAACTCGCCGACCTGGCGCGACGGCACTTCGCGTTCGCCGCTGCGGCGCAAGTCGTTGACGATCGCGCGCACCGAGCTGTCCACATCGTGGGTGGCGACCGGCCGCTTCTGCAGCGCGCGCTCGAAACTCACCCTGAGCTTGCGCTCGTCGAACACCTCGCGCCGCTCGCCGCTCTTCACCACCGTCGGCAACTTCAGCTCCGCTGTCTCGTAGGTATTGAAGCGCTCGCCACACTGCGGGCATTCGCGCCGACGACGCACGCTGCTGCCGTCTTCGGTCAGGCGTGAGTCGATCACGCGGGTGTCTTCGTGCTGACAGAAAGGGCAATGCATGGTCAGCGAGTGTCGAGCATCGCTTGTACAAAAGCACGTACCGGTGGCGATACCTTGCCCTGCAGCGCGTTGCGCTCGTGCTGAAACAGGGTGGCGACGAAGAAAGGATGGTCGTCCAGTTCGATGCCGCGCACCTCGCCCGCGTCATCCAGAGCATTGATATGCAGCGGGCCCTCGGCCAGCGCTTCGCGGAACCCGTCGGCAAGTCCGTAGTTGCAGTGGTAGCCCTCGACGATGTCGGGTGTGCCGTAGGCACGCGCCAGCCGCGAACCTTCGCGCAGATGCACCGCTTCGCTGACTTCCACCAGCGAGCACCGCAACGGCACGATGACCTGGCGCGCCGCCTGCGGCGAGGTTTCCGCATGCTCGGCGTCGGCCCATCCCAGCACGTGGCGGGCGTATTCGATGACCGCATGCTGGAAGCCGCCGCAGGTACCCAGAAACGGCCGGTGCCGCTCCCGCGCCACGCGGATCGCCGCCAATGCTCCCGCCGTGCTGCGGTAAGGGCTGGCCGGCACACACCAAAGGCCGTCGAACTCGGTCAGCCTCGCTGCATTGCCAATCTGCGCGGTCGGCAACCACACCGGCTCGATGGCCGTGTCGCACGCCGCAGCCGCCATGGCCAATGCCAGCGGAATGGCGCGATGCGCGATCACCCCGTCGTCGCGATCACCGATCAATCCGACCCGCAGGGAGGACATGCCCGGACCTCAGCCGTAAACCGGGAATTTCTTGCACTGCGCCGTGACGCTGCCGCGCACCCTGGCGATCACCGCGTCGTCGTCCGGCGCATCGAGAACGTCGCAGATCCACTGCGTCAGTTCCTCGCAATCGGCTTCCTTGTAGCCGCGGGTGGTGACGGCAGGCGTGCCCACGCGCAGGCCGGAGGTGACGAAGGGCTTGCGCGGGTCGTTCGGCACGGCGTTCTTGTTGACCGTGATGTGGGCCTGGCCGAGCGCTTCTTCCGCCGCCTTGCCGGTGACTTCCTTGCCGATCATGTCAACCAGCATCAGGTGGTTCTCGGTGCCGCCGGAGACGATCTTGTAGCCGCGTTCGATGAACGTCTTCGCCATCGCCTTGGCGTTCTTCACCACTTGCGTCTGGTACTCCTTGAACGCCGGCTCCAGCGCTTCCCTGAACGCCACCGCCTTGGCCGCGATCACGTGCATCAGCGGGCCGCCCTGGATGCCGGGGAACACGATCGACTGCAGCTTCTTCTCGATTTCCTCACCGGCGCCTTTCGCCACGATGATGCCGCCGCGCGGGCCGCGCAGGGTCTTGTGCGTTGTCGAGGTGACCACGTGCGCGTGCGGCAGCGGGCTGGGATACACGCCGGCGGCGATCAGGCCGGCGACGTGGGCCATGTCGACGAAGAAGATCGCGCCGACCGAATCGGCGATCCGGCGCATGCGCGCCCAGTCGACCACCTGCGAGTAGGCGCTGAAGCCGCCGACCAGCATCTTCGGCTGGTGTTCGGTGGCGAGGCGCTGCACTTCGTCGTAGTCGATCAGGCCGTTCTCGTCGACGCCGTACTGCACCGCGTTGAACAGCTTGCCGGAGATGTTGACCCTGGCACCATGGGTGAGATGGCCGCCATGCGCCAGGCTCATGCCGAGGATGGTGTCGCCCGGCTGCAGCAGCGCCAGATACACCGCCTGGTTCGCCTGCGATCCGGAATGCGGCTGCACGTTGGCGTAGTCGGCATCGAACAGCTGCTTCAGCCGCTCGATCGCCAGTTTCTCGGCCACGTCCACATACTCGCAACCGCCGTAGTAGCGCTTGCCCGGATAACCCTCGGCGTACTTGTTGGTGAGCTTGGAGCCCTGCGCTTCCATCACGCGCGGGCTGGCGTAGTTCTCCGAGGCGATCAGCTCGACATGGTCTTCCTGGCGCTGGCCTTCATCGGCGATGGCCTTGGCCAGTTCGTCGTCGTAACCGGCAATCGTGCAGTTCTTCGGGAACATTCTGGCCTCGGCAAGTGGGAAGCGGGTTTAGCCGGAAAGTGTAGCGCCGCCGCACTCTTGCGGCCACCCGGCCGCCCGGGCCGGCGTCGGAGTGCCTTTTCGGCTTGGCGAAAAGGCACTCCGACCCCTCCTCGCTTATAATGCAAGGTTTGACGAATACCCTTTCCGTGGCCGCCCTGCCGGCGTCGCGGTGTCCGCTTTCGGAGGTTGCATGAGCTCGCAGTACATCTACACCATGAACGGGGTCAGCAAGATCGTCCCGCCGAAGCGCCAGATCATCAAGGACATCTCGCTCAGCTTCTTCCCCGGCGCCAAGATCGGCCTGCTTGGCGTCAACGGCGCGGGCAAGTCCACCGTGCTGCGGATCATGGCCGGCGTGGATACCGACTTCCAGGGCGAGGCACGCGCGCAGCCAGGGACCAAGATCGGCTACCTGGCGCAGGAGCCGGACCTGAACCCGGCAAAGACCGTACGCGAAGTGGTCGAGGAAGGCGTCTCGGAAATCCTCGACGCGCAGAAGCGGCTGGAAGAGGTCTACGCC
>Ga0134128_10007645_pt1 | contig 13046 bp, 12 predicted proteins | sample KB31754_FD_96462 | JGI IMG/M metagenome (GOLD analysis project Ga0134128, IMG submission 96462) | Terrestrial soil microbial communities with excess Nitrogen fertilizer from Kellogg Biological Station, Michigan, USA - KB3-175-4 | ecosystem: Environmental > Terrestrial > Soil > Unclassified ... | reverse complement strand
CTTTTCTTTAAAATCGAGGGCCGCTGAGTTGATGCAAAAGCGCATGCCGGTCGGCTGGTCCGGCGCATCATTGAACACATGCCCCAGGTGGCTGCCGCAGTTAGCGCACATCACTTCTACTCGATGCATACCGTGACCGGCATCATCATGCAGCTCGACGGCTTTGGTATTCGCCACGTCGTAAAAGCTCGGCCAGCCCGAACCGCTGTCGAATTTCGTATCACTGGTAAAAACAACCTTGCCGCAAGCCGCACAGGTATAGTTGCCGGTCTTGTCATTATGCAAAAGCTTGCCAGTAAACGCCGCCTCGGTCCCCTTCTCTCTCAGGATATGGTACTGCTCAGGCGTCAGCTTATCCTTCCACTCATCATCACTCATACGAGCATTATACCGCGGTCATTAAACCGTGTCTGCGGAAATTACCTAGCCGGATCTTGAGGTTTGTCGAGCTTGTCGAGGTTGAAAAACTTGAAGGCGAGATAAATAAAGATGAGGAGCAGGATAAGGTCGATCAGCGCCGACACCACGCCGCCCCAACCGAAGTTGGCTACGCGGTCGTGGAAACGCAGTGTGAACGTTCGCTGACTGAGCGCGGTACCCAAAAACAGACGCGAAAGTGGGTCGATGAAGTTAGTTACGAGAACTTTGACAACCGTGGCCATCTGACTACCCATGATAAAACCGATGGATAACCCGACGATGGCATGTTCGCGCAAGAAGTCGGTGAACCCGCTAACGGGGTTGATTTCTTGTGCAACCACCACGGCCACTTTGGGCTTCGGCTGGCGGCGGCTTTTAGGCTGCTCGATGCGGATGGTACTGCCGGTTGTGACCAGCGTCGTGGTGCCAACTTTTTTTGTTTGGCGTTTTCGTTTTCGTTCTGCCATAATTTTTGTTTTTGATGTAACTGTTACATTATATCACATTTTTTCCGGAGATGCAATGCCCAAAAGCATAAGACCTTTGCGGAGCGTATCGGCATACTCGCTCACCAACCCTAGGCGCTCTTGCTCGCGCGGATCGCCAAGCACTCGGTTATGCTCATAGAAACGGTTGAAGGTCTGCGCTAGTTCATAGAGATACGTGCAGATGTGATGCGGCATGAGCTCATTGACGGCTTTGTCGACTACTTCTGGGTATTCAGAGATTTTGCGCACCAGCGTTCGCTCCTCCGGCTCGAGTTCGGCACCATCCAAAGCCCCTTGCCTTTCGGCCTTTCGCAAAATCGATCGAGCTCTAGCGTGTGCATATTGCAGATATGGCCCACTATTTCCCTCCAACGCCACCGATTCTTGCACATCAAAGATGATGTCGCCACCGACACGATTCTTCAAAAATGTGTACTTCACAGCCGCGAGGTACACTTCTTGCTGAACCTCAGATTCAGGAAATTGTTCGGTGGCAGCGGCACGGACGTCGTCGAGTAGGTTTACGGCGGCGAAAACTTGACCGGTCCGGCTGCTCATTTTTCCGGTGGTGAGGCTCAAGAAGCCGTGCGCTAGGTGCTGCGTTTTAGCGGCTAAAGGCGGGTCGATTTCGGCCAAGGCCGCGAGCATGACTTTGAAGTACTCGCTCTGCTCATGAGCGGTGATGATGACGGACTTATTCGCTTGCGGATAGTCCTGGTTTTTTAGCTCCGACAGGCCGAGGTCTTTGGCTTCGTACGTCGGCAAGCCGCGTGAGTTTATGAATACCCGAGTATGCAAACCAGCTTTTTCACCTCTGTAAACGACCGCTCCCTCGCTCTCCTCGAACACGCTGCCGAGATTAGCTTGAACAAATTGAAGCCCGGCTTTGGTCGACTCGCTTTCCAGGTAACGTTTCTGGAAATGCACTCCCAGCTCCTCGAAAATTTGATCGAAATTTCTAAAACTTAAGTCGCGTCCAAGGTCGTAAATGGCGTTGATTTGTTCGTCGTCACGGGCGTAAATGCTGGCATTGATTTGGCGGATTTCTTCTTCGGCGGCTGGATCCTCGTCAAAAGCCCTAGCTCCTTCTGCATAGTAATGCCCAACGACTGTGTCACCGGCGAAACAATCGGCTATTTGAAGGTTGGCCGTTTCATTGAGTCGCTTGCGGATAGCCCAGATGGCTTTGGCGACATGCATGCCGACGTCGCCGTGATAGCTTAGCCGCTGCACGGTGCCACCGCTTGCTTCGAACAATCGTGCAATAGCATCCCCGACAATAGCGGTATAGAGGTGTCCGAGGTGCATTTCCTTGAAGGGGTTCGGGTCGCCGAACTCGACCAGGATTTCTTGGCCTTCGTAGGATTTCTGCGGTTCTTGCCGCGCAGCGCCCTGCAGGGCTTGATTGGTCAATATGAGGTTGATAAATCCCGGACCGGCTATCGATACCTCACTAATTTGTTCAGCTAAGCTTTCACGTAAATGACCCGCCAGCGTTTCGGCAACCTCCTGCGGATTTTTCTGCAACTTGGCGGCCAACTGCAGGGCCACATTGGTAGCATAATCGCCGAATTGCTCTTCGGGCCGCGTCAGCTCCACGGTAACTTCTACGCCGAAAACTTGCTGCACCGCCGCAGCAACCTTAGCTTCAAGCTCTGATTTCATACCTATGAATTATAGCAGTAGGACTACTGGTGGACCGTGGCAGATGAAGTTGGAACTATTTTTAGCCTACCCAAGTGAGGCGATATTTTTCAATACTGCATCAGAAACGTGAAAGTCTGCTGCTAACTGAGCAAGATGATCAACAACATGGAACTGCTCCATTACAAAATCATTTATGCCCTCACCATTAACCTTGGTTGTACGAAAATCTTGGTTTAAAGGCTCGTCGTCAAGTACCGGGATCGCACCTTCGTGCCGGTGCTGGCTACCCCTATTTAGAGGGGCGCCATCAATCACAGCAAGTACACTGCCTGAAACTAAGTCTCGCATTCTATCACCTAGCGGCGCTACCAGCTTCATTGATGTTTCTACGCGGGCAGATAATCTGAGTGCATTAATGTGCTTCATTTGTTCAATTTCATCAGTGCTAAGAGGTTGGCTTAGACGCGCTTGAGCAGCATCATGGACCGCCTTAAATGCTCGGGTCGGTACAGTGGCAATCTGATACTTACCCCAAGGGTGGTATGTGTAGCGATCTGCATTTACTAGTAGTAAATCAGTCTTTCTTCCTCGTTGATGCGTACCAATAATATAGCGGTCACTATTAGCGTAAGGCGCGAAGATGACATGAGCTTGTAACTGGCGAGCCAGTACTCTATCTGCCGCGTTATCAATGTCAATACGACCAAAAGCGTTAGGTAATGCGCTTACAGTAGCATCAATTAGCGCTTCGTTTCTTGCAGTCCTTATCTGTTCAGCCTTTTTGCCCGCAACTGCTGCTTTATAGCCATCTACAGCTATTTGAGCATCAATACTTTCACCGACATTTTCAGTCGAAAGCGTATCAGGTTGAGCATAGTCACGATATGCTTCCAGTGCTGTTGTAAGCTGCTCGGGAATGGTTACGCTTCTTTTTATTTCTTCAGTCATGTAAACAATATAACATAAGCTTGATGGTATGTCAATCTAGTGGCGGTACGTAACGGGAGAGGTTTGGAACTATTCTCCGGTGGCTTGCAGCAAATGGGCGCCGCGCCAGAGGAGGCCGTACATGCTGGCGAGCAGGATGAAGAATGAGATGATGGTGACGAACATTTGCGGGTAAGCGGAGGGGTGAAAGAGACGATCCGAGATGTCGAAAAGCAGACCGCCGGGGTTGGTTAGTACGTCCCAGCTGTTCCAGCGCAGGTCACGGCCGATATAGATGCCGGCGCTACAAGCCAATAGTGTAAAGGCTATCCAGCCACTAGCGCTTCGGGCGCGTAGCCGGCGCTTCAACTGCAAGTGGATAAGGTACAAGCTGCTGAAACCGAGCGTTACGCCGGTGTAAATAAATGAGGTAAACATTACTGCGTCGTACAGCACGTCGACGCGTTGCACTTCTTGTAAGTGGATGAAGTCGCTGATCATGTAGAAGCTGTTGGGCAGCAAAATGAGCCACAAAAGACTTGTACCGAGTCCCTCCCAGCTGGACCACAATTTGTGCTTCAGAACGACAGTCAATCTGATGGCACAGAGTAGCGGCAGCCAGGCCAGCATCAGATTCCAGAGCAAGTAATCGAATTCAAGGTTGTGGTTGCGCAGCGCGCCATAAGCAAATAGGCCGATGCTCACTATCGATGACAAACAGAGCGCGAAGATGAATTGATCGCGGAGCGACCACCGCCTGTCCATAAGCGTCATTATACGCGAAAAGCCAGATTGGTTCTTATTCGTCCAGTTGTTTTTTCAACTTTTCTACCAAATCAACTGGGGTAGGGTTCAAGCCATTGAGTAGTGCGACATAGAGGCTGGCGAAATCACCGAAGTTGGAAGCCCACAGCAACTGCTTCAGCAAGGTATCTCCTTGCGGTTCGATAACTTCTGGCGTCGGACGCTGGCCTGACAGCAGCCGCTCGGAGACTACGAAACGTTTCTGCACGCGTTCATGCTCGAGGTTGGAACGAATCTCCACGACCGCGTACGGTTTCTGCGTGGGGTGGCTCGTCCAGCCGATGAACTCGTTGTGGTTAAACTCTGGGTACTGATTGAGCCAGGCGACGTTTTTGGCATTCTCGTTCAGGCAAATCTTAAACTTGTTTGCCGCCGGAAAGAGCTTCGGGCCACTATAGACAACGACGGATTTGCCGATCAGCTCCAGGGCGAGTTGCTTGGCTGGGTTGTCCTTGGTGGGTACTTCGGGCTTCCAGGCAGCGATTTGGTCTTTGAGCCAGTTGGCCGCTTCGTGCAGTTCAGCTAGTTTGCCATTAGCTATTAAACCAAGGGGGTCCAGGATCTGGAGGAGTGCTGCCAGGAAATAAAAGGCGCACATTCGGGGCTGAATGCCGCTGGGAATTTCGTACAACAGATAGTTTTTGGCCCGGGCTTCGTCTGCCAGCTTACCGCCGGCAGAGATAACAACGATAGGTGCGCCCTTCGCTTCAGCCGCTGCCAGAGCCGTCAGCGTTTCTTCAGTATTACCGGAGTAGCTGGAGGAGATGAATAGGGTGTTCGGACCCACATAATTCGGTAATTCATAGTCGCGAACAATCTCAAACGGCACGTTTGTGCCGGGCCAGGAACGTAAGTAAACCGCTGGCAAGGCCGAACCGCCCATGCCAGCCAACACGACATTCTCGATGTCCGGCAGGTCGGGTAAATCCACGCCGTAAACGTGTGTCAGTTGCTGCCACTGCTTTTCGGCGACGCCGAGTGCGTCCTGCGCGTCGCGCTCATGAATCATTTTCAAGTCATCCAGCATCGTACCCCCTAAACACACTAGTGCTTATTATTAAGTTTTGCTATGATACCCATTGTAGATCGAAAATTGCTAATTGAACATCGCGGCTACGGCCGCCCGGGGGGAGGGGTATGTTCGGACAAAACAATCAATCGCAGCAAAACGACAACCAAATTCCGGATCAGTCGATTGATGGTGCGCTCGGTAGCGAGCCTAACGGCTCCTCTGACAATTCGGGATCAGAGAATTGGCAACATCCCGGCCAGCCACTCGATGACAATGCCCACCCTTCAGGCACTTCACCCACGGTAGCACCGCCATCTGACAATCAAACCCCTGCCCTCGTGACTCCTACTGGCGCCGATGACACGGAGTCGAATGGCGCGGACGACACCACGGCGAACGACTTGCTCGACATCAAACAGCAAGCGCTTGGCCAGCTATCCCCGCTCGTCGGTCATTTAGACCAGTCTCCCGAAGAAAAATTCCGCACCACAATGATGATGATCCAAGCCAGTGATAATCAGGGCTTAGTCCGAACTGCTTTCGAGGCCGCCCAAGCTATTCCCGACGAAAAAGCTCGCGCTCAAGCTCTCCTTGACGTCATTAACGAGATTAATTACTTCACTCAGCATCAAGGCCAAAACCAGTAGGCCACGGCTTCAGGACTAAGGGGCTCTGCGGCAACTCGACTGAGGTGTCAGCCGAATTGTAAACTGCCGGCGCGATGTCATTGGGCGCATCCGGATGAAACAGCGCTGAAAGATACTGCACCTGTCCCCGCCCCGGCCCGATCTCAGTTTGGCCGCCACTATACATCTTGATACCCTGCTCATTACAGTAATCGTAAGCGTCAAATAGCTCTTTGATAGCACCGGAACGAGACGGCTTGATATTTACGGTTTTGGGCATAAAGGCTTGGGTGTTGATGCTGGCTACATCGTGGATTGGAAAGTCCCAGGTAACGCGATCAGCGTGTGGCTCTAGAATTGGCCGAGTCTCATCAGTTACATCCGGATCTTCCAATAACGCCTCGGGGAAAGCGTCGGCAATCTTTTGATAGAGTGTGGGGTCGGTTTTGGTCTCCACCTCTGTTCCCTTATAAAACCCTTTGAAATCCATGGTAGCCACGGCACCGCTGGCTGCTAGCTGCGCAATCAGCTCATCCGTCCAGTCTTGGAACGGGTCCAGCTTAAAACGCAGGTGCGGATAGCGCTCCAGGCGTTTTCTTACCGGTTCGTATGACGAGGGCTCGCCGAGGCGCATAGAGGCGACAAAAGTAAGCGGCTGCACCGCCTTGCCAAGCACCTCAGCCAGATTGGAGTCGTTTTGCTGTAAAGCCAGGTCCAACGCGGCGCTTTCTATCGCCCATCGCCGATAGTTACAAAACGAATCGTGGAACAACCCTTCCGGGGCATCTGGAAACCAGTCAAGCGTCTGGAGGTGTTCGGAAAACTCCCCGAAGCTAAATGTGCCTTGCATCGGCAGGACCGGTCCACGTTCCACTAAAGATTCGTGCAGCTTCTCGAAGTATGTTACATCTTCGCCCACACCAGTTTTGCCCTTGCCTCGTAGTTCAAAAAGCGTTGTCCGGCGCTCACTTAAATTGCCGACACCCGAAATTTTCTCAACTAGCGGCTTAAGCGTGTAAGAATCAACGGTCAAAGATAGCCCGCTGATAAGATCGTAAGAACTCATGCCTTTATTGTACTCAAGCGGGTTAGGAATGCTAGCCGGGCTACATCATCCCGCCCATGCCACCCATGTCAGGACCAGCGGCTGGTTTGGCTTCGGGTACTTCGACGACGAGCGCGCCCATGGTCATGGCCGTTCCGGCGATGGAAACAGCGTTCTGGATGGCTTCTTTGGTTACGCGGGCCGGATCAATGATACCGGCGGCCTTCATATCGACCAGTTTGCTGGGATCATTAACGTTTACACCGAAGCCCGGCTTACCTTTGTCGATTTCGAACAGCCATTGATCGGGGTTTATGCCGGCATTCGCCAATATAATCCGTATTGGCTGCTCAAAGGCCCGGAAAAGCAGGCTCCGACCGGCCATAACCGAGGGGTCACCGGAATTATCGGGCGTCACCGCAAACTTCAGGTTAATCAAAGTCACGCCGCCGCCCGGCACGATGCCCTCGTCGAGAGCAGCTTTCACGGCGTGAACGGCGTCATCGACACGGAACTTCTTCTCCTCGATCTCGGTTTCGGTCGCGCCACCGACTTTGATGACGGCGACTTTGCCAGATAGTGCAGCTCGGCGTTTCTCAAGGTTTTCCTTGTCGTATTCACTCGTAGCCGCGGTGATCTGGGCGTTGATCTGCTTGATACGAGCTTCGATCTCAGCCGGTGATCCAGCACCTTCGATGATAGTGGTCTCGTCTTTGTCGGCAATAACCCGACGGGCGTGACCGACAACGTCGAGGTCGACGTTTTCAAAACTCATACCACGGTCTTCGGTAATGACTTGCGCACCGGTCAGAATAGCGATGTCATTCAGGATATCTTTGCGACGGTCACCGAAAGCCGGCGCCTTGATAGCCACAGTGTTGAAGACGCCTTTGAGCCGGTTCAAAATCAGCGTACCGAGGGCTTCGCCTTCTACTTCCTCGGCGATCAATACTAAGTCCTTCTTACCAGATTGTGCTAATTTCTCAAGCAGCGGCAAAAACTCCTGAACGCTCGAAATTTTCTTATCGGTGATCACGATGGCCGGCTTGTCATAAACCGCTTCCATGCGAGCGGTGTCAGTCACCATGTACGGGCTGACGAAGCCGCGGTCAAACGTAAAACCTTCTACGACTTCTGACTCGAGCTGCAGCCCCTGCCCTTCTTCGACGGTCACAACGCCGTCTTTACCAACCTTGTCGATGACATCAGCAATCAAGTTGCCGATCTCCGCGTCGCCGGCCGAAATGGTGGCCACCTCGGCGACCCGGCTCTTCTTGCCTTTGATATCCTCGCGCAAGGTAGTCAGCTTGGCGATAACTTCCTCCGCCGCAGCCTCCAAGCCCTTGCGTAACAGCATCGGATTGTGCCCGGCTGCAATCAACATATTAGCTTCATTTAAGATATGGTAAGTCAGCACGGTAACTGTGGTAGTGCCATCACCAGCCACGTCATTCATCTTGGACGCTGCCTGTTTGATCAGTTCAGCCCCTACCTTGTAACCCAGCGTTTCATCGTCGGCATCTGCTAGCTCAACACCCTTGGCGACTGCCACGCCGTCATGCGTGACGGTCGGACTGCCAAAAGCTTTGCTAATAACCACATTGCGCCCTTTCGGACCCATGGTCGTCTTCACTGCATTGTATAAAATCTCCGCGCCCGCGAGCACTCGCTTGCGCGCATCATCGTCATAAAAAACTTTTTTCGCCATTTAATTCCTCCGATTCTTTCTCACTTTATCCCAAACATCATTTATAAATTGTGAAATCGTATTTAAAACGTCCAGTAGGTCAGTTAACACTATTTAACCGTCGCCAGGACGTCTTCTTCTTTGACCAAAATGTACTCGGTTTCACTGACTTTTACTTCGGTCGTACTGTAACTCTTATAAACGATCCGGTCGCCCACTTTGACTTGCTTGGCGTCTTTGCCAACAGCCACGACTTTGGCGGTCTTTGGCTTCTCTTGCGCCTTGTCTGGCAGATACAGCCCGCTGGCCGTCTTAGTCTCCGCCTCTTCTCCTATCGCCACGACATAGTCACCCAGCGGTGTAAGTGGTGCACTCACCATCGTCAAACCTCCTTTATTAAGCTCATTTTTAACAGCTGTTCTCTCGCAAAAACTCCCTTATCCCTAGGGACATGAACACCTGCGTCTAGCACTCATGATACCTGAGTGCTAAAACCTCTGTCAAGAGTTGCTTCTCGCTTTCGTCCTTTTGGACTCATCAGTATGAACACACATTCATATAGCGAGAAGGAATCGAAGTAATTCGGAGCATGAAAGCTCAACAAATTAATTCGACCCTTACAAGGGCGGGAATGTCAGGTGAACCTTGAAGTCCACGAGACGATTCCTCGCCCACCCCACTCCGGGGATTTATCTGAGATGCCTCAGATGTATATCACCTCCTGGGTGATCTGATAGAGGATTACCATGCTGCTGGTGCTGCTAGCTGCTCGAAGCAACCTGAAGATTCAGAAGGTCGAACGCGCCGACATCGCGCCGAGCAGAACCAGTGTCTAGGTAGGTCAGGCGAACCTTGGAACCCACCTTGATGAACGGCAGTTCGAGGTTTTGACTGGTCGAGCCATTGGACTGTTGTGCAGCCCGGTAGACGTGCGCGGTGTCATGCCCGAGCGTGAAATAGAAAACGGTCTGACCGCTTTCCACAACTTCGCTAAGCTGAGTCACCGTGCCCTCGATGGTCTTGTTGTTGGCATTCTCGTCCACACCACCGCTTGTTCCGCCGTTGGCGAGAATGGTGCGGTACTGGGTGAGCGCCGAGGGCATATCGTTCGCGATGACGACATTGTCACCGTTGGTCTCGTTGTATGGCAGAAGGGCTATGCCCTGCTGTGCCGAACCGGTAACACCAGAACCGTCCGAGTTATCACCCGAATTGTCCCTGATGAGCGGCGCGACCCACGTCAACTGCCCGTAGATCTTGTGCAGTGTCATGTGCACCGGCTGCAGGTTCTTGAGGTTCTTGCTCGACCCCAGGATCACGTGTTCAGCCACATTGGCTAGCGTGAGTCCCGGAATTGAGTAGATTTTCACCTCGTTGTCCCTGGCATCAAACAGCGCCAGATACGCCGCGGCCGTGTCCTTCGAGTACGACGTCAGGATGGCCTGCCATACCGGATGTCCACCCGTGGTGTAGACCAGCACCGGATCACCGGCCACCTGGTAGCGGTTGGCCGAAGACTCGCTGATGAGGTTGTAGGACGCTTGTCCCCATTCACCCCACCAGTTTAGCATGTTTCGTACGTCATTGACGTCGTATATCCGGTCAACCCAGGACGGCAACTGCACCGGCTCGTTCGGAGCCAGGCTCTTGCCGACACGGTAGGTGCTGGTTTGCCCCGTCTCCGCGTTGATGACAAGCGCCTTGCTTGGCACGTCGTTGTTGAAGTTGACAGTAGGGCTCTCAAGCGACGCCGTATAGAACGGTCGCCACTGATCATCGAGCTCCAGCGTCGGATCGCGCACGACCTGATCACGGTACCCGTGTGACCACAGGAAACGGCTCAGGCTGTGCCAGTGGTAGCCACCCGAGTAGTACTTCAGATGGTACGGGTGACCGAGCGCGTCCTGCAAGCGCAGATACGGATGGGTATTCGGGTTCTCGGCGTCGACGACGACGATAGCCGGCACTTCGGCGTTCGGCACCTTGTTGCTGTTGCGATAGCCGGTCGGAGCCAGGCCATAGATCCAGTACAGATGCCGGTCGATTGACTGCAGCACTCCGTTCCCGACCTCGTAGATCGTGGATAGTCGCTTGTCGGAACTGCTCGCCAGCACCTGGTTGGCCAGGAAGTCGGCGGTTTGCTCCGGCACCTGCAGGATGTGGTTGGCATCCGTGTCCGGGTACTGGTTGGGCTGTTGGAAGACGACATGCGCCTCGTGCGCCAGGGTGTTTGCCCTACCGCCCGTCCAAAGGCCCTGATTGGCAATGCCATAGATCGACATGGCCACGACAATTCCCACTATAACTACAGAGCCGATGGTTGGCATTTTGGGAGTGCTGCTACTGCTGTAGCTTCCTTCTTTCCACTCCGCAGCTGACAGCCCGATGGCGACCCCAGCGATGATGATCGCCCACAAGGCACGCCAGTACTCGTGGTAGATGGCGACCTTCGTGAAACCGATCGTTGGCGTGCCCCACCAGAAGTAAAACCAGTTGAAGAAGCCGTACGCGGCGACTACTCCAGCTCCGACCAGCAGCGTCCGCTCCAGATGCTTCGTCCCGATCGCCGTGATGAGCGTGACCGGAAGCACCAAGATGAGCGCCACCAACAACCCGAGGAACAGATCATTAAGGAACAAGTCCTGTCCTTTCCCAGTTGAATTCAGCGCTTGGAAAGCGCGGAAACAGTCGTACCGACGAGCTTAACCCGTCCCGGCCCGTCAGCCAGATAGCTGTAAACAGCATCCGGTCGTTGCGCCAGAATGAAGGCCTGCCCGTATTTCAGAGTGGCGACGGAGACATCGTTGTATCCGAAGCCCGCCTTCACTGCGTGCTTGCCCGGCTTGACAGAGACGATTTCAGAAGCCGAAGCTTCTTGCCATGTCTTATCAATACGGACAACTTTGGATGAGACATCAACCCCACCGTCCTCCAGCAACATCACCAAGTGCGGAGCACCGGTACTGCCAGAAACGGCGAGTTGCCAGGGGCCGAAGAGACGCCTGGTACGGGTGTACGAGGACGGCGTCAACGGCTGTGGCGTCAAAGACGGTTGAGCAGGCGGCCGTGCTGGTGGGTTTGTCGACTGGACGAAAATCGTCGTATAGACGCCCCACAGCAGCGGCACGAGCACCACCATCACGATCAGACCGAGCCAGAAGCGTGGATGACGCGGCTTCTTAAACTCGAACTTACCGAGTTTCATGGTTCTCCTTGTAAATGTGCTACCTGCGAAACGGTCGCGTCACCGGGTATGTCGGCAATTACCAGAGGCGAATTCGCCTAGCCGCGAGTGGAAATGTCCTCTCGTTGCGAACCTCCACCCTCGGAAGCTTTACAAGGAGACGACAGCTAAACTTCTCTGTGACGTCAACTTATATAATAACAAATTATGTACTCTCTGTCAATACATCTACCTCTGTTCTCTTTGCTTTCCCCCACTAGCCTGGCGGTGCAAAAAATGCAAAATATCACTTGTGCTTGCAGCAAATCAAAATACATTATAGAATACCTCAGTTCCGTCACCTACCCGAGAGGGGCAGTTGTGCAGGAAGCAGCTATAGCAGTCCAGGAGGTCACGCAGGATCCGCGAACGAACAGCGTTTGCGTGAGACTCAGCCCTGAGCTCAGCATCCGTCAGAAGCGACGCGTGCGCCGGCGCTTGGCAAGCTCCGACCTTCTGACTCGCGTCAGTCGCGTTCAGGAGTACATCGTGGCCAAGCCGCGCAGACACGCAACGATGGAGAAGATCTACGACCTCGTTCATCAGACCGTCGAGGCCGTCCTCGCGCTCACCGCTACTGCAGCCGCCGTCTTGACGCCCAGACGTCAGCGTGCTCTCGTCATCGAGATCACCACCCCTGACGGCCGCCGGCGCAAGTCGAAGCAACGCTCGCACGCCTATCACAACGTGCCCCCGGCGCCGCGTCGACTCAACCCCTCGCGGATGTAGGGCGGCAGACGACCCGGACGGCGTGCACTTCGCACGAACACCCACGTGCCTTTGCACGCCGTCCGGTGGCCGGGTTTAGTAAAAGGATCGCTTGTTTGAAGCTTTGAGGCCTCGCCTCGCTCGCAACCATTCCCCTTCAACTAACCCCGGCTCTTTTCTTATCAAAATTAGCTGCCTGCGCGCCGCGTGCTACAATTTTTACATGCCTGACAACAGAGTTACACTTATCGGAGCGCCGTTGGATCTCGGCGCCGAGAACCTAGGTGTCGATATCGGTCCCGACGCCTTCCGCTACCAAAAAATTATCGACAAATTGGCCTATGCCGGCCTGAACGTTCACGAAACTGGCGACAAGCAAGCCAGCCCCCGAGCCGAAGTAGAAGTGGGCGAACCCCACCCGCGCTATCTGGAAGAGATTGTCCGCGTCCATGCACCGAT
>Ga0134128_10007643_pt1 | contig 13050 bp, 11 predicted proteins | sample KB31754_FD_96462 | JGI IMG/M metagenome (GOLD analysis project Ga0134128, IMG submission 96462) | Terrestrial soil microbial communities with excess Nitrogen fertilizer from Kellogg Biological Station, Michigan, USA - KB3-175-4 | ecosystem: Environmental > Terrestrial > Soil > Unclassified ... | reverse complement strand
CGAGCTGGACCTGGATTTTCGTGGTGACATGAATGTGCTCCTCGGATGTCAGATGGGTGGAGCAGTTGAGCAATCCATGTACCGTACATGCATCGACCTTCAGGCCGCATCACAAAAGGCCTCTTGGCCAGAACGTCGTGGATCCATCCATGGAGGCTCGCGCGCCGCCTGTCCTGGCGGCGAGCGTCTGGCCAAGAGGCTTTTTGCGCTGCGGCCTTCTTTGAGGTCAGGGAGCGGCCGAGCTCTCGGCCGGCCCCTCGTTGGCGAGCGCGACGCGATTGCGGCCGGCGTCCTTGGCGTCGTAGAGCGCCTCGTCGGCGCGGTGGCGCAGAGACTCCAGAGTATCGCCGGGCTCGCCGATGGCGACACCGATCGACAGCGTCACGGCACCGATGTGCTGCATGCCGTCGGGGCGAGTGATCACCGTGAGATTGGCAGTGGCGCGGATTTCCTCCGCGAGCGCGGCAGCGTCCGCGAGGGATTTGCCGGGCAGGAAGATCACGAACTCATCGCCCCCGAGTCGCGCGGCGATGTCCTCGCCCGTCAGGTGCTGGCGCAGGACCTCGGCCACCTTGGCCAGCACCTTGTCGCCGATCACGTGTCCGTGCGAGTCGTTGATGCGCTTGAAATAGTCGATGTCGGCGGCAAGGAAGGCGATGCCGCTGAGATCGGAGCTGCCGCGCGCCTCGACGGCACGGCGCAACCCATGGAGATTGTTCAGGCCGGTGAGCGGATCGCGCAGCGGCTCGGTCTGCGCGCGCTCCAGGCGCACCATGACCTGGTCGACCTCCTGCCGCTGCTTTACGAGCTGCTGATGCAGCACGTTGAGAACGCCCTGCAGCTGGGCGGCTTCCGCCAGCACTTTACTCATCATCCCGGCGAAGGAGCCGGCGCCCTCGGCATGGCGGTGGGCATCCTGGATCACATCGTCCAGGCACACGGTAAAGCGCGTGACCGTTCTCTCGGCATGCGCGGCCTCCTTCTCCGATTGGCAGAGCACCGCGCGCAGCTGGCCCTGCGCGAGCTCGAACGCCTGCACGTCGCGCCCGGCGATGTGCAAGGCGTGCAGCCTGCAGATCTCGGCGTCCGACAGCAGGCTGTCGGCGGCAAGCAGCTTATCGAGCTCCTGGGTCAGGCCGGGGTTCAGATCGGCGGCATGCTCGTACCACACCGCATAGCTCACCGGGTGGTAGCCGGCTTTGTGAGGCGACATGAGCTGCAGCGCCCGGCGCAGGATTTCGGCGCTTTCTTCCCTCGAGTGCTGGTAGCGCATTGTTATTGGTATCGCCTCTCACGCGGCAGGCTTTACATAATTGTAACATCCCCGGTCGCGTTGGGCGAGAGCAACGCCACGGCGGCCCCCAGAAGGCCGTGGCTGAGGCGGGAGGTCGTCGCAGACGCGTTGGAACGCGTCCGCGACAACGACCCTACACCCCCGTCAGGCGGTTGGAGACGGTGCGAAGCTGGTTTTTTGCTTTTCGGCAGCTTCGGCGGCGTGCTCTCTCTTGATGCGCTCGTAGATCTCCTCGCGATGCACCGCAATGCTCTTCGGCGCATTGATGCCGACACGCACCTGATTCCCCTTGACCCCGAGAACGGTGATGGTGACGTCGTCCCCGATCATGACGGTCTCACCCACACGCCTGGTAAGAATCAACATACTGGTAATCCTCTGTACTTGGTGATGATCCAAAAAAAGATGCAGTGTAACTGGCAACTACATGCAACGACTCAAGGAGACTTCGTGCCCTGTCCCGCACCGGCAGCGGGCGCGCGGTAGCCGAGGACCACTTCACCGTTCTCATGCGTGACGGTGACGGGGGCAATCCGGCTGAGGCGATCGAGCGTGCCGTCGATGTTGCGGACGCTGAACGCGCCGCCCACCTGCTGAACGGCGGCGCGCGGATCGGCGATGACGATGCGCTTGCGCGTATAGCGGCTGAGATCGCTGACGAAATCCGACAGCGGCTCACCCTGAGTCTCGAGCATCCCCTGGCGCCAGCGGATGACCTTCGGTGCCACGATGGCATGCACGTCGGCAACCAAGCCCACTGGCGAATACTCGATCTGTTGGCCGGACGTCAGGCGCCTGCTCCACGAGGGTCGCGCGCCGACACCGTTATCCAAGCCCTCGACGGCCACCGTGCCGCTCATAACGCTGACGCGGACGTCACCGTTCGCCATCTGGTAAACGTCAAAGCTCGTTCCGAGCACCTGCACCTGGCTGTGCGCGAGCAGGATGCGGAACGGTCGGTTGGGGTCGTGCACTACCTGGAAGTAGGCCTCACCGTGTATCAGGCGCACACGCCGATCATGCGGGTTACCGACCCATTCGAGCTCCGTCTGTGTATTGAGGCCGACGATGCTGCCGTCCGGGAGCACGACGTTGCGTACTTGTCCGGTAGCGGTCTGGTATGTCTCCGGGACATACCCTGCGCTGCGCAGGCCCGACCATCCAATCGCGACGAGCAGGACGGCAGCAATGACCCCAAGCGGCGCCCATGCCGGCACGGGTGCAAGCCAACGACGCGGTAAAGCGAACAGCGACGGCGCCGGCTCAGCAACGCTCGCCAGGACGTCCGACAGAGAGCGTCCTTTGAACTCGGTCGCGACATCGAGGATGAGCCGCTGGGTGCGGAATTCCCGCTCATTTGCCCGATTGGCGATCCAGTCCTCGAATCCACGCCGCTCGGCCTCGCTGAGGCCGCTGCCGAGGCGCGTATGCCAGCCGGCCGCCTGTGACCGGACGACGTGACGCTTACCGAAATTCCAGATACTCAATCGACCTCCGCCAGGTCTATGCCCTGCGAGGAAAGGCGCTCGCGGCAGGCCTTCAGCGCCTTGGTCATACGCTTGTCGACCCGCTTTTCGGAAATGCCGAGTGTTGCGGCGATTTCCTTGCGGGGCTTGCCTTGGACGTGTGCCATCACGAAAACCTTGCGAAGATTGGGGCGCAACTCTTTGATTACAGTGGCTAGATGCTGCCCGATCTGGTCGGCCATCGCCTGCCGGTCCGGACCGATACGGTGATCGGGCACGTCCTCCATTCCCGCCGAGCCCTGGATCATTGCGCTCTCGAGACGCCGGCGCCGCAGATGCATCAGCGCGAAGTTCGTGGCCACCTTGAAGAGCATGGCGCGCGGAAACATCACCTGATCGGGCCGATACACCTTGTGCATCTTCTCGAAGGTGTCCTGCGCCACCTCGCGCGCAATATCCGGCCTTCCGAGCATTTGGGTGAGGTAGGCCAGCAGTTGTGCCTCGTGCGTACGGCACAACCGCTCCACGAACTCGTCAGGCCTTCCCGGCAGGGGAAAGCGTTTGACCTCACCCATGTCGATCTCTTCCAATCCCTATCCCTCTACCAGTGAAATGCCCAGGGGCGGGGAATCCCCCCCTCCTGTAGATCATATCCTACGACAGGCTCCGAAGTCGCCGAGGGGACGTGGTGTTAGGTCCTAGGCGGCCGCGCGGCGGTCCCGGCCGCTCCAGCCCAGCAGCCAGGCTTCGATCCCGGCATATTCCAGGAGCTCGCCCGCGCCGGTCGCAATGCCCGTGGCCCTGCCGGAGAGCACCTCGGCGAGCCTCGCACGGTCGATGACCCCCTGCCGCACCAACGCCCCATCCAACAGCAGCTCCCGCAGGAAGGCGCGATTGTGCTCGAGCGTGAGGCGCAGATGCTCTTCGATTCCGCCCTTGTGCCGGCGGTTGCGAATCTCGGCTGGGAGGTCGTCGTAGAACGCCCGGCGAGCCACGGCGCGATCCCACCCGCCCTGTGTCAGCACATATGTCGGGATGCGCAGGCACAGCTCCATGAGCGGCTGCGACAGGAGCGGCGAGACCCGCTCCGCCTCGCCGTCCCGCCCCAACGGGTCGTAGAAGTCGAACGGCTGGCTGATCTGGTGTGCGTGCCAGAGCTTGCCGCTCGGGGCACCACGCGGATGGCGCAGCAGCGGATGCAGGAATGCGGCGCTTCGTTTCGCCTCGGCGATCCTCGCCGGCACGAGCAGCGGTCGCATCCGTCCGGCCTCGTGAAGGAGGCTCCAGCGTTGCTGCGCGAGGTACCCCGTAGCCGCCTCACCCAACACGCGCCATACGGATACCTGGTCCATCTGCGCCGCATCGAGCGCGACCCGCAGGAGGCCAGGCCGCAGCCCGCGGCGGTGCAGGAAATCCCCGGGCGCCCACTCGGCGCGCTCCTGATAGAAGAGCTGATCACCCCCATGACCGATGAGCACCGCCGCGGCGCCGTGCCCGGCGGCAAGCTGTGCATCGAGCCTGCTGTGCTCGAGGAAATAAGGATAGTTGGTCGGCTCCGGAGAGCGGTGCATCGTGAGCAGCGGCTGCAGGCTGAAGGACGAGTCACGCGGGCGCTCGATGATTCCGAGGCCCGCCTTCGCGGCCGCGATGCGCGCGAAACCGCGCTCATCGAGGTCTGCCCCGAGCGGGTAGTAGTGAAAGCAGGTGACCTGCGGGCGCGAGGGAGCATCCGCGAGGCATGCGAGCACGATCGAGGAGTCGAGTCCGCCCGAGAGCGAAAGCAGCACGTGGGGATAGCACGAGGCCCACGCGTGTATCACGTCGCGCACGCACTGGCGCATGGCCGCCGCGGCCGCGGCCGGATCCTCGATGGCCTCGGTGTTGGCGATCTGCAGCGGATCCCAGTAGAAGTGGCGCTTCGAGACTCCGCCGCGAGTCTCGACGCACTCACCGGCGACCACCTGAGTGATCTCGCGCAGGGCGGTTCCCGGGGAATGCTCCCGCAGAAAACAGACGGCCGCGATGAGATAGGGCCAGTTGACCTGCGGCGGCGCATCGAGGAGACCTACGACATCCTCGATCCACGAGAAGTAGACGTCGACTCCCCGACAGTGCACGAGATAACACGGCAGGCCGCCGGAAGGGTCGCGCAGCACCCACGCAGCAGCCGCCGCGGCATCGTGCAGAAAGGCGACGTAGCGTCCCCAGAAGCACTCGATCAGGTGGCGGCCATTGCTGTCGGCGACCGCCCGGCTGTCGGCCTCCCCGAGAGCCTTCGGGGCCGCCGCGGAGATACCCTCCTGCGAGCGGCTGAAGAGCGTCCCGAGCACCACGCCGCCGCCATCGGCGAGCTGGTACGCGGCGCTCGAACCGCTGGCGGCGCCGACATAACGCACCTCCATGCCCTTGCCACGCAGTGCCACGCGCCAGTCCCCGCCTGTTGCAGGGTGCCGCGCCAGCAGGCTGCGTGCAGACTCCCGGCACGCCGCGTCCCGTTCGCTCCAGACGAAGGCCACGTAGCGGAACATAGGATCCTACACGACCAGGATGGGCGAGTACTGCCGCACGCGATCCGGCACGTCGTTGAGTAGGATCTCGCCCTGCTGAATCCAACAATGGGCATCGAACGGCTCCATCTTGACTCCAAACACCCAGTCGGGACAGATGCCATCGGCGCTCAGGAAATGCAGCAGCGTCAGGGAATCGAGCAGGCAGGCGGCGCGCAAAGTGTAGAAAAGCGGCCGCAGCCGCGTGAATGCAGTCACCAGCGGGCGCAGCCGGGTTGGATCGGCCTCCTGCGGGCCGCGCGCAGTCAGCCGCGCCTTGCGATTACGGACGGCTTCCACGATCGACTGGATCGGACGCAGCTTCAGTGAGAGCTGCGCCCGCAGGCAGCTCCTGCCGAATCGCCAGAGCTGCGCCGCACCGGCCTGCGGGCGCGCATCGAGATCGAACTCGACCAAGGACCGCGCCGGGCGGGCAGTCGCAACGGGAACCGCGTCCTTGCCGACATGCGGATCGGTCACGAGCATCCCGTGTGCGAGCATCTGCGATACGAGAGCGTCTGCACCCTCGTGCGGACCATGGGCGGGATCGGACGCCTGCGCTGCACTGACGGGCCAACCGCGCACCCAGTGCGCCAGACGATGTCCAGGGTCGACGGCGACGTACTTGTCGCGCTCGAGGTCCATCAGGACTACGTGTTGCCCGCTGATGCACGGATACACGTGCGGAGCGAGAAGATACGGCTGCATCCCATTCCCCCGGGCCATTGTTGAAGTGGCTACCCCAAAAGTCAATCGAGACTTGAGCGGTGCCTCGGCAGCGGGCAGGGTTACCGCCGTGGCTGCTCACGAGTCCGCGGGTACCACTGTTGCTACTCGACGATGGCGTGACCATTGCATGTCCTGATTGCGGAACTCTGGAGGAGATTCCGCGGCTGCTGCGGCGCGACACGGCCGTCTGCATCCGCTGCCGGAGCGACCTCGAGAAGACCAACGGCCGCAGCATATCGGCGGCGCTCGCCTGCTCGTTCGCAACATTGCTGTTGCTGGTGCCGGTGAACGTGCTGCCCCTGCTGCGGGTGGACCTGTTCGGCATGCATTCCGAGAACATCACCGCCGTCGGCGTGGCGCAGCTCTGGGCCCGGGGTTGGATCTGGCTCGCCGGACTCAGCGCGCTGTTCGTCGTCGTGTTGCCCTTCCTGCGCTTTGGCCTGCTGTCGACGGTGCTCGCGGCGCTCAGATTCAACCGCCGGCCGCCCTGGCTCGGGTCGGCATTCCGCTGGTCGCTGTGGCTCGATCCCTGGGCGATGTTGGATGTATACCTGCTCGCCGGCTGCATCGGCTACTACCGCCTCATCCAGATCGATCAGGCGCGCATCACGATCGAGCTCGGCGGTGCCTGTTTCATCGCGGCCGCCTTCCTCACCATGCTGTCGCGCGCGACGCTCGATGCGCGCACCGTCTGGCGGGCCATCGGCGGGGAGACGCGCGCCACGGGGAGCGAGCCGGTGTTGGGATGCACGACCTGCGACCTGGTGCAGCCTCTTTCCCGGGAAGGCAGGCGCTGCCCGCGCTGCGGCGCGCGGCTGCGGGTGCGTAAGCTCGATGCGGCGGCCTGGACCGCAGCGCTGCTCGTCGCCGCGCTGGTGCTCATCTTCCCCGCCAACCTCTATCCGATGAACATCTCGGACCATCTCGGCCAGCAGGTGCACTACACGATCATGACGGGCGTACAGGACCTGTTCAAGAACGGACTGTGGCCGCTCGGCGCGTTGGTCTTCTGCACCAGTATCCTGACGCCGGCGGTGAAGATCTTCGCGCTCGGCTGGTGTGTGCTCTCGGTCTGGCGGGGCTCGCGCAAGCACCTCGTCACCAAAACCAGGGTGCTGCGGGTCATCGCCGAGATGGGGCGATGGTCGAAGACCGATCCGTTCGCCATCGTATTCTTCGTGCCGCTCATCCATTTCGGCACGCTCGGCTCGGAGGATGCCGGCTGGGGTGCGACCGCCTTCATGATGATGACCTTCCTCACCATGGTCGCTTCGGTGACCTTCGACCCGCGTCTCATGTGGGACGTCGCGGGAAGCGCTGCACGATGAGCGAGCGGAACGAAAATCCCGGTCGAGGCGGCCCCGGGAGTCCCGAACGCGTCCAGGCGGGCGTGCGCCACGGCTGGTGGCCGGGCTGGATCTGGGCGATCCCGATCGCGGCGCTGCTCGTCGTTCTCTGGCTCGGGGCGCGCGCGCTCTTTGCCGGTGGGACGAGTGTCACCATCCGCTTCACCGATGCGCACGAGATGAAAGAGGAGAACACGGACGTCGTCCTTCGCGGCGCACAGGTCGGTCATGTCACGAGCGTCAAGCTCAGCGACGACGGTACCGCCGTCATCGTGAAAGCATCGATCGATCAGGAGGCAGAAAAATTCCTGACTACCGGCACGCGCTTCTGGCTGCGCGGCGCCAAGCCCTCTTTCAACGACCTGTCATCGCTCGGCTCGCTCCTTTCCGGCCCGACGATCGTCATGGACCCCGGACCCGGCAAGGAATCACGGCACTTCCTGGGTCTCGAGCGTGCGCCCCTGGTGCCCTCTTCGGCCGCACGCCCGCTCCTTTACGAGGTCTCTCTCGAGGCCGAAGCAGGCTCGCTCTCAGGCGGCGATCCCGTGACCCTGCGCGGCTTCACGGTGGGTGAGGTGCGGGATGTCGGCTTCGCCTATGATCCTGCGACCGGCGAGATCTCGACCCCGGCCACCCTCGCCCTCTATCCCTCGCTCTTCCACGCCAGAGGCGTGGGTGCCGCGCCGAGCGCCACCGCGGTATCGAATGAGCTCGGACTTCTCATCCGCAAGGGCATGCGTGCCCGCCTCGCCCGTAATCCGCCCCTCCTCGGCAGCTACCAGGTGAGTCTCGAGATGGTACCGGGCGCGCCGGCCCCGAGCGGGCCGGCCATGGTGGACGGCATGCCGCAGATTCCGACGGCGCCGGGCGGCAGCATCACGAGCATCATCGACCGGATCAACAGGGTGCCGATCGAGCGCATCGCGCAGAATGCCCTGCAGACCACCCACAATCTTGCCGGGCTGACCTCCTCACCGAAGCTGAAGGATGCGATAGTGCAGCTCGATGCCGCGCTGCGCGAGATCCACAGCACCACCGCCAAGGCGGGCCCCCAGGTCACCGCCCTCACCACGAGTCTGCGCCGGGCAGCGGCCGACCTCGACGGCACGGCGAAATCGGCGGACCGGCTCGTGAGCGGCACGGCCACCCAGAACGGACTCGGCAACACCGTGCAGGAGATCACCGAGGCCGCGCGCGCAGTGCGCTCGCTGGCGGACTACCTCGACCGGCACCCCGAGGCGCTGCTGCGGGGAAGAGAAGGAGATGCGCAATGACACACCGGCTCACCCCCGTGCTCGCTCTGCTGACACTGGCGGCCTGCGCCTCGAGCCCGCCCACGCGCTTCTTCACCCTCGACGCCGTCGCGCCGGCGGGCAGCTCGCGCATCCCCGCCGGCGAGCCGGTCAAGATCGACGCCGTCCACATCCCGCCGGCGCTCGATCGCAACTCGCTCGTGCGCGGGGAGAGCGACAACCAACTCAACATCTCATCCCAGGACCGCTGGGCCGGCGACCTCGGCGAGATGACCCGCAGAGTGCTGACGCAGAATCTGGCGAGCCGCCTGCCCTCCGGCATGGTGATCGCGCCGGAGTCGCCCGCTCCGCCGAGCGCCCGCGGCCTGGTCGTCGACATCCTGACTTTCCAGCCGCAGGCCTCCGGTGAGGTCGTGCTCGATGCCGACTGGACGCTGCTCGAAGGCACGCAATCCAACCCCGTGCTGCGCCGGTCGGTCCATCTCACCGCCGCCGCCGCTCCCTCGGCGCAGGGCGAGGCCGCCGCAATGAGTACGCTGCTCGGTCAACTCGCCGACAGCATGGCGGCGGACATCGGCGGCGCTAGCGCGCGAGGCGCCCGATCCACCGGTAAAGGAGCCACACGATGAGGGCGAACGCCAGGCCGGCGAGCCAGATGGAGGCAGTCTCGAAACTCGCGCCGACGAGGCCGATGGGAGTGGGGTTGCCCGAGAACCCGACCGCGAACGCGAAGATGACGCCGAGCAGGCCCTCGCCCACGAGGAGCCCGGAGGCGAGGAGCACGCCGAGCTGCTTGGTGGCTTCGGGCTTCGGCCCCCGGGCTGCACGCCGCTCGAATACGTAGCCGACCAACGAGCCCACGGTGATCATGAGCGTGCTCATGGTCGGCAGGTACATTCCGAGCCCCACGGCGAGCGGCGGCAGCCGCGTGCCCTTCACCGAGCGGCGCAGCACCTCATCGAAGATGACGCTGGCTGCGCCGATGAGACCTCCGACCCCGAGCGCGCTCCAGTTGATGTTGTTTTGAATGACGCCCTGCGCCAGCGCCGAGATCAGGCCCGCCTGCGGGGCCGCGAGCGCGTGCGCGGGATTGACGCCGGGCGCGCCGAGGAAGCCGTAGGCATGGTTGACGACGTCGAGCACCGGCGGGATGATGAGCGCACCGGCGATGACGCCGACCACCAGGGCCCACTGTTGCTTGGCGGGTGTGGCATCGACGAGCTGCCCCGTCTTCAGGTCCTGCAGGTTGTTGTTGGCGATGGAGGCGACGGCGAACACGATCGCGGTGACGAAGAGCGCAAAGGCTACGAGCGCCTTGCCGGCGCTCACCGGCAGCGCTCCCTTCAGCGCGAAGACCAGCAGCAGCGCGCAGATGACCACGACCAGGATGCCGATGCCGGAGAGCGGGCTGTTGGATGAGCCGATGAGGCCGGCCATGTAGCCGCAGATCGCCGACACCAGGAACCCCATGATCGCCACGAAGATCACGCCCGCGATGGTCAGCAGCCAGACCTGCGATCCCAGGCCGCTGGTCAGGCTGAAGTGCCAAAGGAGCCCTGCAACCGGCACCAGGCAGACGAGTGACACCAGAACCACGGTACCGATCGGGATGTCCTGTTCCGTCCGCGGCAGCGTATGTCCCTGACCCGACTTGCGCACGCGCGAGGCGGCCATCGTGCTGGCAAGCCCCGCGAGAACCGGTTTCACCAGCGTGCCCAGCGTCCAGACCGCGGCAACGCCGATGGCGCCGGCGCCGACATACCTGACATAGTGACTCCAGGCGGCCTGCGCGACGTCCGCTGCGGCACCTGCAGCGGGATGCAGCGCGGTGAAGTGGGGAACTCCCCAGCCCCAGGAGATCGCCGCGCCGACCAGCATGGCGAGGCCCACGGCAGGCCCGACGAGATGTCCGATCGCGAAGAGCGCGAACGACAGGTTGAAGTCGAAACCCGTCGCGCCCCCGTTGTCGCCCACACGGAAATAACGCACCAGGTCGCTCGCAAAGACGCGCGTCTGCACGATGACGTAGAAGGCCGCTGATACGAGCGAGCCCCACACCAGAGCTTTGAGGCCAGCGTCGCCCGCCGCGACCTGCTCGTCCTCGTTGCAGTCACGGCCGGGGCCGCACCTGAGCACTTCCGCGCAGGCGATGCCTTCCGGATACGGCAGATCCGACTGGGTGACCAGCGCACGGCGCAGGGGAATGGTGTACATGACGCCGAGGATGCCGCCGGCCGCGCATATGGTGAACGACACCCAGAACGGGAAGCCGGTCCACCAGCCTACGATCACCAGGCCGGGGAGTACGAAGATGATGCTGGAGAGCGTGCCGGCGGCCGAGGCCACCGTCTGTACGATGTTGTTCTCCTGCATCGTTGCGCCGCGGAAGCTGCGCAGGATGGCCATCGAGATGACGGCGGCGGGGATCGAGGTGGAGAAGGTGATGCCGGCCTTGAGCCCGAAGTAGACGTTCGCTGCCGTGAACAGGGCGGTGATGATCACCCCGATGATCAGGCCGCGCAGGGTGAACTCGCCGTGCGCCGAGGCGCGGCCCGGTACTGCCGTTTTCAGGATGTAATCTTCCACGTGACCCCCTCTTCGGCGGCACCTTAACCGATTGCGCTGCCGCAGGGAACTGGCAGGGCGCGCCGGCAGCCGGCATGAACCTGCAGCCGCTTTTCAGGGTCAAACGGTACCCGCCCCTCGAGAGTGCGAGGGAGGAAACCATGAGCAGGTCTATCTGTCTTGCCGTGTTGGTCGCGCTGGGCGCAGCGACGCCCGCGCTTGCGCAGCAGGGCGAAAACGATTCCACATACTCCGGCGGCTCATCCTTCAGCGCTTTTGGCTACCGGCCGTTCCACGTCCAGATCGAAGGTGGCCCGACCATCGCCCAAGGCGCTGTGCGGCGCGACCTCGATGACGGCGTGAACATCGGCCTCGGGATCACCTGGCAGCCCACTTCCCACCTGCCGCTGGCCCTGCGCGCCGACGGGATGTACCAGCACTTCCACATCAGGCCGCCGTTGCTCGCCGCGGCGGCAGCCGGCCTGGGCACGAGTGTCGACTGGGGGCGTACGGAAATGTGGGGTGGCGATCTCGATGCCGAGCTCGACACCATGCTGAGCCCGCATGTGCGGCTCTACCTCCTCGCCGGAGGGGGCTGGTACGACCGGCGCGACAGCTACTTCCAGCGCCGCCTCGTCAATGGGATCTTCTGCGGGGATTTCTTCTGCTTCAGCGGCCCGTTCATCGCGAGCTTCAAGGTCGGCGAGGCGAGCACCGGTCTCAAGTTCGAGGAGAACGCCGGCGCTGGCTTCGAGTTCGCCCTCGGCCAGGGTGAATCGTTCTTCGTCGATGCCCGCTACATGCGCTTCGAGGAGGGTGGACGGAAGCAGGAGTTCATCCCCATCAGGATCGGTTTGCGGTTTTGAGCGGCAGCTCGGCGGTGTCCTTCTCCGGATAAAGGCTCAACAGGCCCTCGGCGCTTGCAGAACAGACTCCGCGCTCGGTGATGATGCCGGTGACGAGGCGCGCCGGAGTCACGTCGAAGGCCAGGTTGAGCGCCATGCTCCCATCAGGCACGATCCTGACGCTGCTGACATCACCCGCAGCAGTACGGCCTATCACCTCCGTCACCTCTGTCGGCGAGCGCTCCTCTATCTCGATGTAGTGTCCGCTGTCGAGACTCCAGTCGATGGTGCTGACCGGCAACGCCGCATAGAACGGCACGTCGTTGTCTTTCGCCGCCAGTGCTTTGAGGTATGTGCCGATCTTGTTGCAGATATCGCCGCCGGCCGTGGCACGATCGCTGCCGACGATGACCATGTCGACCGCTCCGCGCTGCATGAGATGGCCACCGAGGTTGTCCGCGATCACGGTGTGGGGAACACCGTGCGCCCCGAGCTCGTAGGCCGTGAGGGCCGCACCCTGGTTGCGCGGCCGTGTCTCATCCACCCAGACGTGCACGGGGATTCCGGCATCGTGGGCCATATAGATCGGTGCGAGCGCCGTACCCCAGTCCACACACGCCAGCCATCCTGCATTGCAATGCGTGAGGACGTTGACGCGGCGCGCCGTCAGCTTCGCCAGCAGTCGAATGATGTTCAGGCCGTGAGCGCCGATGGAGCGGCACTGCTCTACATCTGCTTCGCAAATTTCTCCGGCCTCGCGGAATGCCGCGTCGAAGCGCTGCTCCGGATCGAGGTCCGCGATGACAGCGCGCACTCGCGCCAATGCCCAAGCCAGGTTGACTGCGGTTGGACGCGTCGCACGCAGGGTTCCGGCAGCTTCCTCAATACGCCCGTCGGACGCATCCTCACGGAGCGCGAGCGCAAGCCCGTACGCTGCAGTCGCGCCAATCAGTGGCGCTCCGCGCACCACCATGGTCTTGATGGCGTGAGCCGCGTCCTCGAGCGT
>Ga0134128_10007642_pt1 | contig 13053 bp, 9 predicted proteins | sample KB31754_FD_96462 | JGI IMG/M metagenome (GOLD analysis project Ga0134128, IMG submission 96462) | Terrestrial soil microbial communities with excess Nitrogen fertilizer from Kellogg Biological Station, Michigan, USA - KB3-175-4 | ecosystem: Environmental > Terrestrial > Soil > Unclassified ... | reverse complement strand
TCGATTTCGCCTGCTCTGCGAGCACGCGCCAGGCACCATCGCAGACTATATAGTCGTGCCCGAGCGGAACGTCGCACGTATTCCGCGCGACACGCCGATTCCCCAAGCCGCCGCCTTCACCCTCACAACGCTCACCGCGTGGCGCATGCTCGTTACCCGTGCGCAGCTCCGATCCGACGAGCAGGTCCTCATCCAGGGAATCGGAGGTGGCGTCGCGCTCTCGGCGCTCCAGATCGCGAAACAGCTCGGCGCGCGAGTCTGGGTCACCTCGTCCAGCGACGAGAAACTCGCCCGCGCGCGCGAACTCGGTGCAGACGAAACCATCAACTATAGTACGACGGATGTCGCGAAAGAGATTCGTGCGCGCACCGGAAAGCGTGGCGTGGACGTCGTTGTCGATTCGGTCGGCGAGGCGACCTGGCAATCCTCACTCGGGGCGCTCGGCAAGTTTGGCAGACTCGTGACATGCGGCGCGACGTCAGGTCCGGCGGTCATCACCGACGCGCGCAAACTGTTCTGGAATCAGTGGACCATCCTCGGTTCCACCATGGGCAACGACGCCGAGTTCGCAGCGGTCGCGGACGAGCTGCGCAATCGTCGCCTGCTGCCACCGATCGATTCGGTATTCGACATCGCGCAGGGAAGAGAAGCCTTCGCGCGACTTCAGAGCGGCGCGCAGTTCGGCAAGATCGTCGTGACCATACCGTCGGACCGCGCCCAGTAATATTCGCCGCGCACCGAATTGACGGTCGCACCCGACGACGCCCAACCACGCGCCGAATCGGCGGTCGCACCCGACGACGCGCCGAATTGGCGGTCATGCGTAGGGCGCGGATATATCCGCTCCTGGCCCATTCAGGCGCAATCGGATTCAGATCTACCGCACCGGGCGGCGATAAACGCTGCATGTGCGTAGAATGAAGGCATGGCCGAGTCCGCCCAGTACACCCCCATCCAGCTCGCCGAGATCAAGGATGCCTTTATCGGTGAGCAGCCCGTAGTGTGCCCCGTCTGTGGTGGCCGCATGACCTCCCGATCGATCGGCGGCGGCTCTTTCGGCCTGGGCTACTCTCGCCAACGCGAATGGCTCATATGCGGGAGCTGCCACCGAAGCGCCATCTTCGACGTCAAGCGCGGCACCCGCAACTAAGTAAGGGCAGGCCCCCGTGCCTGCCCAAGGCCCCCCGTGCCTGCCCAAGCCCTCGTGCCTGCCCAAGGCGCTCGGCGCCAGCGCGCGCGCATGCTGAGCAGCAGCCGTGGCACAATGCTGGCACTTCCACCGCGCATCGCCCTCCCGCACTCGCAGAATGCGAAATCCCGACGACAACTTCACCGGCTTCATCAGCGTTCGCGGCGCGCGCGAGCACAATCTCCAGAACGTGGACTTGGATGTCCCACGCGACGCGCTGGTGGTTTTCACCGGCGTCTCCGGCTCAGGGAAGTCCTCGCTCGCATTCGGTACGCTCTACGCCGAAGCGCAGCGGCGCTATCTGGAATCGGTTGCCCCGTATGCGCGGCGGCTCTTTCATCAGATGGGTGTTCCGGACGTCGATTCCATCGACGGCCTTCCACCTGCCGTAGCGCTGCAACAACAGCGCGGCTCGCCGACCACTCGCTCGTCCGTCGGAAGCGTCACGACGCTATCGAATCTTTTGCGCATGCTGTACTCACGTGCTGGCGACTACCCGCGCAAGCAGCCGTTGCTTTACGCTGAATCCTTCTCGCCCAACACGCCGGAAGGCGCCTGCCCCAAGTGCCACGGCCTTGGTCGGATCTACGAAGTGACGGAGCGTTCGATGGTGCCAGACGACACTCTCACTATTCGCGAGCGTGCCGTAGCTGCGTGGCCAACGGCGTGGCAGGGACAGAACCAACGCGACATTCTCGTTACACTGGGTTACGATGTCGATCGACCCTGGCGCGAGCTCTCGAAGAAGGATCGCGACTGGATTCTCTTCACCGATGAGCAACCGGTCGTGCCGGTGTACGCCGGCCTCACACCAGCGGAAACGCGGCGCGCGCTCAAGCGCAAGGAGGAGCCGAGCTACATGGGCACCTTCTCGAGTGCGCGGCGGCATGTGCTGCACAGCTTCGCGAATACGCAGAGCGCGCTCATGAAGAAGCGCGCACTCCAGTACATGCTGAGCACCGAGTGTCCGCTCTGTCACGGTAAGCGGTTGCGTCTCGAATCGTTGTCCGTCAAATTCGCGGGACTCGACATCGCCGAAATTTCGCGACTGCCGCTGTCGCGACTCGCCAGCATGCTGCGGCCGTACGTCGACGGAACCGCCGCGAACTCCACCAGGCTCGAAGCTGCGCATCCGGAGAAGGTCGTGGTGATGCAGCGTATAGCCGAGGATCTGGAACGCCGCCTTGCAGTACTGCTCGATCTCGGTCTCGGTTATCTGTCGCTCGATCGCAGCACACCGACACTTTCGCCAGGCGAGCTGCAGCGGCTCCGGCTTGCCACACAGGTACGCTCGAACCTGTTCGGTGTCGCGTACGTGCTGGACGAGCCATCGGCGGGATTGCATCCAGCCGATACCGAAGCGTTGTTGACGGCACTCGAGCGATTGAAGGCGTCTGGCAACTCACTGCTCGTTGTGGAGCATGATCTCGATGTGATCCGCCACGCCGACTGGATCGTCGATGTCGGTCCCGCTGCTGGTGAGCAGGGCGGGCTCATCCTCTACAGTGGTCCGCCTGCGGGACTGGCGGAGATCGAAGCATCCCAGACGCGTCGTCACCTCTTCGGACGCGACTTGCTGCCGGAACGCGCCGTTCGCGCGCCGCGTGCATGGCTGCGCCTGGATGGAGTCACGCGCAACAATCTCCAGAATGTCGATGTCGCCTTTCCGCTCGGCGTACTGACGACCGTTACCGGCGTGTCAGGCTCGGGCAAATCCAGTCTCGTGAGTCAGGTGCTCGTGGAGCTCGTTGCCGAAGCGCTTGGCCACGCGGCGCCAGCGGTCACCGGCGAGCTGGAAGATCTGGAGCAGCCAGCGCCGCTTACGCTCGGTGGCAGGATCGCAGGAGGTATCGAGCACATCAAACGCATGGTGGTAGTCGATCAGAAGCCCATCGGCCGCACGCCGCGCTCCAATCTCGCGACGTACACGGGGCTCTTCGACCACGTTCGCAGGTTGTTCGCCGCCACCAGAATGGCGCGTGCGCGACATTACGACGCCGGACGTTTCTCGTTCAACGTCGCAAAGGGACGCTGCGAGACGTGTGAGGGCGAGGGGTTCGTATTCGTGGAGCTGCTCTTTCTCCCGAGCGTGTACACTCCGTGTCCGACGTGTCACGGCGCGCGGTACAACGCCAAAACGCTGGAGGTCAAATACCGCGACCGGAACATCGCCGAAGTTCTCGCCATGACTGTCGATGCGTCGCTGGAGTTCTTCGCGGACGACGAGCCTGTGCGTCGCTCTCTTGGGGTCCTTCGTGAAGTCGGCCTCGGCTACATTCGCCTCGGCCAGGCCGCGACCGAGCTTTCTGGCGGCGAGGCGCAACGGATCAAGCTCGCGACCGAATTGCAGCGCATGTCACGTGGCAACACGCTGTACATTCTGGACGAGCCCACCACCGGCCTTCACCCGTCCGACGTGGAAAGACTCATGGCGCAGCTCGACAGCCTGGTGAACGCGGGCAACACTGTCATTATCGTCGAGCACGACATGCGGGTGGTTTCAGGAAGTGACTGGGTGGTGGACATCGGGCCGGGCGCAGGCGAGGAGGGCGGCAGGATCGTCGCCATGGGCACGCCCGCCGAGGTCGCGCGCGCGACCGCAAGCCGCACTGCACCGTATCTGTCCCGGTTCATGGCGTAAAACTCGTTGCGCACGCCCGGGCGGTTGCCCATAGATTTCCCACCCATGGACTCGACCAGCTTCGGCGACCGCCTGCAGGACAGCTTCGACCAGCTCTATCACTACGTTCCCGCGCTCTTTGGCGCCCTCGTAATTCTCTTCGCCGGGTACCTTCTCGCCAGGCTGCTGGAGAAGGGAACCGACAAGCTGCTCCGACGAGTCCATTTCAACCACATCCTCGAGCGTGGTGGCGTGCTCCAGGCAGTGGAGCGCTCGGGTTCCCACATGAACCCGACACGTGTAACGGCGAGCGTCGTTTTCTGGTTCGTGATGTTCGCCGTCCTCATGATCGCAGCCAACGCGCTCGGTCTCTCGTCGCTCGGCAACATGTTCGGCGAGCTGGTGAGCTACATCCCGAGTCTCATCGCGGCGATCGTGATCATCATCGTCGGGATAGTGCTGGGCGACTTCGTGGGCGGCCTCATCATGGCGTCGGCCGGCGCGATCCACGGCGGCCCCACGCTTTCGCGCTTCGGAAAGGGTGGGGTGATCCTCATCGCCATCTTCATGGCGCTGCAGGAGCTGGGCGTCGCGACCGATATCGTCACGACGGCGTTCGCGATCCTCTTCGGCGCCATCGCGCTTTCGGCGTCGCTCGCATTCGGGCTCGGCAACCGCGATCTGGCGGGCGAGGTGACCCGGAGCTGGTACAACCGCTATAAAGCCGAGCGCGAGATGATCGACCGCGAGAACGCCGCCCAGGACGCCGCGGATCGGACGGACGAATTCGAGTCCGACTCGACGCGATTTTAGCCCCCGAATAAAGGCCGAATAACGGCACCGTCCGGGCGCCGCGGAGGTATGAAGCTAAGTTATTATGCGACAATAACTTAGCTTGCCTGGTCGAGGTTGCGAAAGGGCGTTCGCCAGGCTATATTTCAAGGTTCCCCTGAAATAGCTCAAATCATCAGGCGTGCACCTTCCCGGGCGCGTGCCACAAGTGCGGTATCGACACGTCATGACAGCTCCCAATAACCGCGAGCGGATACTCCCGCGGCTGATCCACGAAGAGGTTCAGGAATCGTTCATCAACTACTCGATGAGCGTCATCGTATCGCGCGCGCTTCCCGACGTGCGCGACGGTCTCAAGCCCGTGCATCGCCGAGTGCTGTACGCGATGAACGAGCTCGGTCTTGTTCCCGGACGGCCGTACAAGAAGTCGGCGACTGTCGTCGGCGACGTGCTCGGCAAGTATCATCCGCACGGTGACAGCTCCGTGTACGATGCGCTCGTGCGCATGGTGCAGGACTTCTCGCTGCGCTATCCGCTGGTGGACGGTCAGGGAAACTTCGGATCTGTCGACGGCGACAACGCTGCCGCATACCGTTACACCGAAGCGCGCCTCACACGCATCGCCACAGAGATGCTCGGCGACATCGACAAGAACACCGTCGACTTCCAGCCGAACTTCGACGACCGTCTGCAGGAGCCGCGTGTGCTTCCGTCGGCGATGCCCAATCTGCTCGTCAACGGCTCGTCAGGCATCGCGGTCGGAATGGCGACCAACATTCCGCCGCACAATCTGCGCGAAGTCACGAGCGCGCTCGTCGCGCTCATCGAAGATCCGGAGCTTCCGGCCAGCGCACTCCGCAAGCACATCAAGGGACCCGATTTCCCGACCGCCGGCTACATCTACGGCACCGCGGGAATCACGGATTATCAGGAGACCGGCCGCGGGCGTATCGTGATGCGGGCTCGTGCCGTGATCGAGGAGCGCGAGTCGTCCAATCGTGCGCAGATCGTCGTCACCGAGCTGCCGTACCAGGTCAACAAGTCCCGGTTGCTGATCGACATCCGCGATCAGGTTCGTGAAGGCAAGCTCGAAGGCATCAGCGATCTGCGCGACGAGAGCGATCGCGATGGAATGCGCATGGTCATCGAGCTCAAGCGCGATGCAATTCCTCGTGTGGTTCTGAATCAGCTGTACAAGCACACCGCGATGCAGTCCACGTTCGGCGTGATCATGCTCGCGCTCGTCCCTGATTCGGTGACGGGCCAGCTGGTGCCCAAGGTGTTGCCGCTCAAGGATGTGTTGATGCACTTCATCGCGCACCGTCACGAAGTGGTGACGCGGCGTACGCAGTTCGAGCTGGACAAGGCGCTCGAGCGCGAGCACATCCTCGAAGGATTGAAGATCGCCGTCGACAACATCGACGCGGTGATCAAGCTCATCCGTGCAGCCAAGGACACGCCGACCGCGAGCACTCAGCTCCAGGCACGCTTCAAGCTGAGCGAGCGCCAGGCGGAAGCGATCCTCAACATGCGTCTCGCCAAGCTCACCGGTCTCGAGATCGAGAAGCTGGAAGCCGAGCTCAAGGATCTGCGCGCATTCATCAAGGAGATGCGCGACATTCTCGCGTCACGTCCGCGCCGCATGCAGATCATCCGCGATGAGCTCCTGAAGGTGAACGAGACCTTCGGCGACGAGCGCCGCTCCGAGATCACAAACGATCAGGGTGAGTTCTCGGTCGAGGATCTGATCGCCGAAGAAGACATGGTGATCACCATCTCTCACACCGGATACATCAAGAGGACTTCCACATCCACCTACCGCAAGCAGCGGCGCGGCGGACGCGGGCTGAACGGACAGGGGCTCAAGGAAGAGGACTTCATCGAGCATCTGTTCATCGGCTCGACCCACGACTATATCCTCTGTTTCACGGACGATGGGCGTTGTTTCTGGCTCAAGGTCCACGAGATCCCCCAGGCAGGGCGCGCCAGCAGGGGAAAGCCGATCGTTAACCTGATCAACGTCCAGCCCGATACTCAGATCAGAGCTGTGGTTCCCGTGCGCGAGTTCGGGGATACCCAGTCATTGCTGTTCTGCACTCGCCGCGGGACGGTCAAGAAGACCGCACTGTCGGCATACGCGAACCCGCGCGCCAACGGAATCAAGGCAATCAAGATTGAGTCCGGCGACGAGCTGATCGATGTGCAGGTTACAAGCGGGACGAACGACGTGGTGCTCGCTACCAAGCATGGGCTGTCGGTGCGATTCCACGAGAAGGATGTGCGCGAGATGGGCCGCGACACCACCGGCGTGAAGGGCATAGAGCTACGCCCGGACGACGCCGTTGTTGGAATGGTCGTCATCAAGCGCGAGGCCACGCTTCTCGTTGTAACGGAGAAGGGACTCGGCAAGTGCTCGCACATAGACGATTACAGAGTTCAGAAGCGTGGCGGAAAGGGAATCATCACTGTCAACCGCACCGATAAGACCGGTGATGTGGTGTCGCTGATGGAAGTCCTGCCGGAAGATGAGATCATGCTCATTACGAAACATGGCGTCATCATACGCTCGTCGGTTTCGCAGGTGCGCGTGACAGGAAGAATCGCGCAGGGTGTTAAGCTCGTTAATCTGGACGATGGCGATCTTGTGACCGCGGTCGCCCGTGTCATTCCCGAAGACAAGGTCGAGGGTGACGACGGTGCCGTGGATGAGGAGACGGTCGAAACGCTTGCTGACGAAGAGTGACAAGGACCTGACTGAGCCGCCACGCCCCGTGAACGCGGATCGGAATTCGCCCGACGGAGATCCCAAAGGAAATCCCTCTGAAGCGAACTCCGATCCCGCTCAAGCGGACGTGACCGGTCCGGAGTGCGATCAACCGCCGCAGAGTCTCTCCGATGCTGCGGCTCCGGCCGTTGCGGGAGAAGCTGGCGATCAGCTCGAAGCGTTGCGTGCGGCACTGCGCAAGGCTGAGGGTGAGCTGCTTCGCACCAGACAGGAAGCCGAGAGCAAACGGCACCTCGTCGACATCATGCACGAAGTCATGGGCAATCTCTCCACTGAGGAGATATTCCACATGGTCGCGCGACGCCTTGCCCGCGCGCTTCAGCTCTCCCACTCGTCAGTAATTCTTGCGCGGCCAGGCGATGCGCGTGGAATGGTTGCCACCGCGTTCGAGCAGCCCAATCTCGTGAATCTCGAGATCGAGCTCGACCGTTACCCCGAAGTATCCGCCGCGCTGGATCAGAAACGGCCGGTGCTGATTCAGGATCTGCAGACGAGTCCGTGGTACGCCCGCCTGCGTGAACAGTGGGCGCGCGATGGCACCCGCATGAACGTGCGCTCCGTCATCGCGATTCCATTCGCGTTCGAGAAGACACGCACCGGCGTCTTCCTTCTGCGCCGGACGACCGATCAGGATCCACTCGCGGCCAGCGACGTCGAGTTCGCCGACACGGTGATCAAGAGTGCCGTGAACGCGATCGAGCAGGCGCACACCATCGAGCAGACCAAGGCCGACAACGCGCGGCTCGAAGCGTTGGCGCATACAGATCCGCTCACGCACCTCCTCAACCGCCGCGCGCTGACGATCCGTCTGGTCGCCGAGCTGGAGCGTGTGCGACGCTACAACTCGCCCCTCACGATGCTCATGATCGATCTCGATCACTTCAAGCTCGTGAACGATACCTTCGGCCATCTGGTAGGCGATGAAGTGTTGCGCGGCATCGGCATGATCCTCCAGCGAGCGGTGCGCAGCGTGGACATGGTCGCGCGCTACGGCGGTGAGGAATTCGTCGTCGTGCTTCCGGAAACGGGTGAGATGGGCGCCGTGGCCTTCGCCGAGCGTATTCGGCAGCGGGTGGAGCAGCACAACTTCGAGGCTGCCCGGACCGCGTCCGTCAGAGTCACCGTTTCGATCGGCGTATCATGCTTTCCGTCGCCGCACGTCGAGAGCGCGGAAGATCTGTTCGCGCGCGCGGATGCCGCGCTGTATCGCGCCAAGGATCGCGGACGGAACCAGGTCTGCTCCTAGCGCGTCGTCATTCCCGCGAAAGCGGGAATCCATGTGCCCGTCGTCATTCCCGCGAAAGCGGGAATCCATGTGCCCGTCGTCATTCCCGCGAAAGCGGGAATCCATGTTATAGATCTTCGAGTGCGATGACAGCACGAAGTCTGTCGGCAGCAGATGGATTCCCGCTTTCGCGGGAATGACGACTTGCTGCGCTGCTCTCACGGCAATGATGAATAGTCAACGCGACGACGGACTCGTCTATCTTCCGATCCGCTTCAGCTCCACCAGCATGCAGTGATCCTGCACGACGTCGATTCCGGCGCGCGTAATCGCCTCGGCTGCTTCGTCGTTGCGAATGCCGAGCTGAAACCAGACTGCTTTTGGCTGCTTCGCGATTATGTCGTCCAGATGCTTCGGAATGTCCGTCGGCCGCCGGAACACGTCGACGATGTCGATCTCGCCCGGGATATCGGCGAGTGACCGGTATACCGGCTCGCCAAGCACTTCCTTCAGATCCGGATAGTAAACCGGGACCGGAATGATCTCGTAGCCGGCGTGCTGCATGTATTCCGGAACGTAGTAGGCCGGCTGTTGCGGATCGGGCTTGATTCCCAGCACGGCGACGCGCTTGGATCGCTCCAGGAGGCCGCGAAGCTGTTCCGGCGTCGTGAGAAGATGGTTTTGCCAGGTCATATCTGAAGAATAGCAACGAGTGGAACAGCCAGGGCGCTGCATCACTGTCTGAATCTTTGCCAGGCCAGTTGCTGCGCCGGTTTCCACACCCATTGCCTTGACTCTTGCGCCGTCCGTCCGTAGCATTCTGATCTGATGGCCACCATCCTCACTCCTGCCATGGAACGTCCGAGCCTTTTTGCGGCTCCAAACGCACGCGCTGAGCATTCGCGCGTGGGGATGACCTTTTCGACGTTGTAGGAATCGAACTGGTATCAGGGCCTTTTTGATTTGCCGCCTCCCGCGTTCCTCGTGGGAGGTTTTTTGTTTTCATGCCTTTTGTTGTTTCACTTTTCGATTGAGGAATTCCAGAATGCGGATGCTCGTTTTGGGTGCCGGACTGCAGGGCTCGGCCTGCGCGTACGATCTCCTGCAGAATCCCGACGTCACCGAAGTGCGGCTGGCCGATCTTCACATCGATCACCTCGCCGATTTCCTCAAGCCGTACTCTGGAAAGCGCCTCATTCCGACGCCATTGGATGTGCGCGATGCGGATGCCGTGCGCGCCCTGATGCGCGGCTGCGACGCCGTCATGAGCGCGATTCCGTACTACTTCAACCTCGACATGGCGAAGTATGCGGTGGAAGTCGGAGTCAACTTCTGCGATCTGGGCGGCAACACGGACATCGTCTTCGAGCAGAAGAAGCTCGACAGCCGTGCGAAGGAGCAGAAGTGCACCGTGATCCCGGACTGCGGTCTCGCACCCGGCATGGATACGATCCTCGCGCAGTACGGCATATCGCAGCTCGACGAGGTCGACTCGGTCAGGATCTTCGTCGGCGGACTGCCGCAGCATCCGGAAGGGCCGCTCAAGTATCAGATCGTCTACTCGCTCGAAGGTGTGCTCGATTACTACACGACACTGTCGTGGGTCGTGCGCAACGGCAAGCGCGCGCAGGTGACTGCGCTTAGCGAGATCGAGCCGGTGGAATTTGCAAAGCCGGTGGGAGAGCTCGAGGCATTTCATACCGCCGGCGGACTGTCGACCCTGCCGTTTCGCTACGAAGGCAAGATCAAGACGATGGAGTACAAGACGCTACGCTATCCCGGCCACGCGAAGATCATGGAGGCGATTCGCGATCTGGGGCTGCTCGATCTCGATCCGATCAACGTCAAGGGGACGAAGGTCGCGCCGCGTGATGTGGCAGTCGCCGCGATGGCGCCGCACCTCACCAGGCCCAAGTCACCGGATCTTGTCGCGCTGCGCGTCGAGGTGAGCGGCCGCAAGAACGGCGTTGCCAGGGAGCTCGGATGGGAGCTGATCGACAGGTACGACGCGGAACACGGAATCAGCGCGATGATGCGTACCACCGGATACTCGTTGAGCATCACCGGCCAGATGCAGGCGCGTGGCGAGATCAAGCCGAACGGAGTTCACACGCCGGACGAGTGCATACCGGCCAGGGAGTACATCGAGGAGCTGGGCAAGCGGGGAATCAACATCCGCGCCATTTAAACGTCGCGCGCGCTGGCGCGATGGCGAATTGCCATCGCGCCCGGCGTTCTAGTCCCGCCCGAAGCTCGCCAGTGTCTCGCCCATGACGTCGATCGTTGCCTTCGCGTTCCATCGATCGCTGCCATTGTACAGAAACGAGAACGCCAGCACCTCGCCATCGGTCGCCGTGACGTAGCCGGCGAGCGCGATCACGTCGTTGGTGGTTCCTGTTTTGGCGTGCAGGTTTCCCTGTGCGGGACTGCCCTTCATCCGCATGCGTTGAGTTCCGCTCTCTCCCGCGACCGGAAGCGAGGCGTGAAATTCGGGGCCCCAGGTAGCGTGATGTGCGTAGTCCAGCAGCTGCACCATCGCTCTGGCGGTTACGCGGTCATTTACGGAGAGACCGCTTCCATCCGCGTTGTAAATCGTGGAGGTGTCCGCGCCCACGCGCGCGAAGAACTCGTGCATTGCGTGATTGCCGTTTGCAACCGTGCCCTGTACGGTGTGTCGTGGCCCGCGGGCGCCGTCGCGGAACAGCAGCTCCGCGTAATGATTGATGCTCTCCCGATTCATCGCGCTGACCATTCGCGCGAGTGTGGGCGACGCCAGGCTGGCCACCTTCACAGCCTTGGGGGGCGTTGGCGCAAGCCGCGTCGATCCGCCAACCGTCACTCCGGCGGCTTGCAGCGCGGCCCGCAGTGCGCCGGTTGCGAACATCGCCGGATCGTCAACGACGTACGAGTAGCGACGCGTGCCGGCTTGCCGCCCGATCGACCCCGTAACAGTGATAGTTCCGTCGGACTTCTTGCTCATGTGGAGATTGGCACCGCGGCCGCCAACCGTGCGCGCGTTGTTGACGACGGTCATCGCCGTGGTCATGGGCTCGAGGGCGACTTCGGCGTGACTGCCCGAGCCGGGCGATACTGCAACCCAGACGATGTTCTCGTTCAGTGAAAGGCCGCTGACGCGCGCGGCGTAACCCGCTCCGAGGTAGCGATGCAGCCAGCCGTCGGGGACGAGCGAGTCGTCGAATGCAGTCGCGTCACCGATGATATCGCCGGTTACGCGCTTGATCCCCGCGGCAACGACACGCTGCGCCAGCATTGCCATCGGAGCGTTTGGACCGCCGTCGAGGAAACGGCCGGACAGCGATGGGTCGCCATCTCCGCGCAGGATGATGTTGCCGTGAAGCGTTCCGTCGCTCGAAACCGCGCCGTCGCGCAGCACGTCGGTGTTGAACTGGTATTCCGGCCCGAACCGGTCGAACGCGAGTCCGGTGGTGAACAGCTTCATCGTCGACGCTGGCCTGAGCTCCAGCCCCGGATTGCGCGAAAAGAGCGTGTCGCCGCGCGAGACGGACGTGATCATCACGCCCCACTGTCCGCTACGCGTACGCTCGAGGAAGATGCCGAGGTCGCTCGCAAGCGCGGATGCGCTGCGCGGAGAGGTGTAGTGCGCGACAGCGGCGATCGGCGATGCCGCCTTGGGCGACCGCGATCTCGACGGCTTGCGTCTGTGGTTCTGAACTACCGCGGCTTTCTTTCTTTTCTTGCTGGTTTTCTGCGCGCTTGCCGAAGCTGCTGGAAGTGCGATCGCCATTGCGATCAGAACGAGCAGGATATTTCGAGTTCTTTGCACCAAAAAATAGAAGCTATACTTTGAGGAAAATCTTTCGTCGGTAAAGTACCGTGAGAATGCCGAACCAGAATAGTACTACGCAGATCGCGAACGCTACCGACGCATTGCGCGGTTCGAGCCAGCTGTGGAAGACTGATTCGTAGATTGCCGTCTCGAGAGAGACGATCCTGCCTCCGTATGGTACCTGAACCAGCGTGTAGATGATCCGCGCCAGCACGCCTGAACCCACGAATGCGAGGATCGGATTCATGCCGTAGATGACGAATGGCTTGGTCCACCATCTGATCTCCTTCACGTCCACCAGCCAGATGCAGCCGGCGAGCGTGACTGCGGCCATGCCGCCGGTGAACATCACGAACGAGCTGGTCCAGAGGCTCTTGTTGATAGGGAAGACCCAGTTCCACATCAGTCCGACCATCATCGCCAGCGCACCGACCACGAACATCGCGTTCAGACGCTCGGCGATCGGCTGGTCCTTGCGAGTGATCCAGCGTCCGGTAAAGACGCCCAGGATGACCGTGCCGATCGCTGGTATGGTGGACAGGATTCCTTCCGGATCCCAGGTCTTGCTCCCGACCCAGAGATGCGGCAGCCCGAGCACGGTCCGGTCGAGCCAGGCTGACAGGACGGCGTCCGG
>Ga0134128_10007640_pt1 | contig 13056 bp, 14 predicted proteins | sample KB31754_FD_96462 | JGI IMG/M metagenome (GOLD analysis project Ga0134128, IMG submission 96462) | Terrestrial soil microbial communities with excess Nitrogen fertilizer from Kellogg Biological Station, Michigan, USA - KB3-175-4 | ecosystem: Environmental > Terrestrial > Soil > Unclassified ... | reverse complement strand
GCCGTCCCGGTAAGATGGGTCAGGTGGCGGCGTTCCCGGCGTCCGCATCGGCTGCGGCCGACGGCGCAGGCCGGCGGAACGCGCCGGCGGGGTCGACCGACCGCAGGTAGGCGTCGACCTTCGGCACGTCCGCCAGCCGGACGATCAGGTAGTTCCCCAGCCGGCGGACCGGGTGCTTGAGGACCGCCTCGTTGACGAACCGGAACAGGACCGTCTGGACGCCGAGCCGCCGGGCCGCTTCCCCCGCCGTGACGCCCGCCGCGTCCCCCCACTCGATCTGGGCCGCGCTCATGCCGCCTCCCCCGTGTCCCCCGGGCCTGGACCGGGAAACCGCTTCCCGATGCGGAAACGATATTATCACGATTCGTTATCAAGACAAAGAAAATTCCGGGGTTTGACGGGAAAATTTCACCGGAGGTCTAGACGTGGCGACGTGCGCGGGTATCCTTCCCGGCATGGAGATGGCCGAGAAAGTGAAGCAACTGCAGGAGGAGAAGGGCATCACCCAGGGTGAGGTCGCCGCCGTGATGGGGCGCTCCCAATCGAAGGTGTCCGAGTGGTACTCGGGCAAGGCCCGGACCCACGTCCGGCACGAGGAGATCCTGCGGTTGGCGCGGTTCTTCGGGGTCTCCCTGAACTACCTCATGGACGACAAGGAGACCGAGCGCGGGGACCCGCCGCCGTTCCGGCCCGCGGAGCCGCCGCCGCTCAGCCCCGAGCAGGAGCGGCTCCTCTGGGCGGCCGAGCACGTCGGCGTCGACGAGGCGATCCGCCGCGTCCTCAAGGCGCCCGACCGCGGCCCGGACCCGAACCACGGCCCGACCCCGGCCCCCTACGAGGGGCCCGTCCGGACCGCGCACGCCCCCCGGGGCGCGCCCGACCGGCCCGGGGGCGCCCCCGGTCGCCCCCGCAAGCCGGACGGCCGCGCCGGCCGCCAACAAAAAAAGTGAGCCGGCAGGGGCCGGCTCACGGGGGTCGGGTTTTTCTCCCGGGCGGGACTAGGCCCGGCTGACCCGGGCGCGGCTCGCGTACACGAGCCCCGACCCGCAGGCCACGGCGTAGGACGGGTCCGACGCCTCGGGCGCGTCGGGCCAGGCCGAGGCGTCGGCGACCACGACGTCTTCCTCGAGGCAGAAGCCCGGCCACGTGTGCCGGGTCGTCCTGCGGAGCACGCCCGGCGCCCGCGGCGGCGCCGGTAACATGGGGAGGGTGAAAGGTTGGGGTTGGAAGAGATCGCCGAACCACGCGGGCTCCGCCGCGCCCCCGCGCTCCGCGGGGTCTGGCGCCGTCCCTGGGCCCTGGACTGGGGTATCCACGGTCACCCTCCTCGGTTTGTGGTCTCGCGGCGACCCGGGACCGCGGGGGGCTCACGCCCGTGATGAACGAAAAAATGGGGGGGCGCCGGAAATCCGGTCCGGCGTCGGGCGTTCCGCGGTCGGGAGGGTCGAGCCTAACCTGTCGCGAGCACGCGCACAAGACGCCATAGGTTCACGAGAGCCGGCGCCAACCCGAGCCTCCATGAGCCCGTTGATGCGTACCCGGGGAGCGGCTCCCGCGCAAAATCCTATATTGGGCGACACCGGGGCGGCGACTGGCCTAGAATTCCCCGGAACGGCCCCCGATCGAATAGCCTTTTACGGAAACCTCGACAACCCCGACGTGGGCGCCTTGCCAGGTCGTGCGCGAACCGCGCCCGCGCGGCGCGGGACCGCGGCGTTGGAAAAACGCAACACCGGGCGGCCGATTGTCAGGCGGGCCGGGCGCCGGATTCGACGCAATCGAGGCACTCCCGGGTCATGACGGGCAGGCCGTTGCGGGGGTGGCCCGGGGCGGTACACCGGTCGACGGGTCCGCAACAGCCGTCGAACTGGCGCCGCCACCCGCACGGGACCGCCCCCTCGGACGGCCGGCCCGCCGCGTGCGCCGGCGGTGCCGCCGCGGCCGACACCGGCCCGGGGACCGCGCCGACCGCCGCCAGCCCGGAGTACAGCTCGCGGCCGGTCCGGGCCCAGGTGAACTCCGCGGCCCGGGCCGCCGCGAGCGCCCCCTTCCGGCGGCACCCGCCCGGGTCGGAGTACGCCGCGCGGAGCGCGGCGACCATGCCATCCTCGGTCGGGTAGGCGAACCGGCCGTGGCCGTGGTAATAGGCGTCGGCCGGCCGGACGTCGAACGGCAGCTCCCAGCCGAACCGCGCGTCGAAGAACTCGGCCGTCCCGCCGTACCTGGCGGCGATCAAGGGGCGCCCGACCGCCATCGCCTGGTGGGAGTGCATCCCCCACCCCTCCCCCTTGGAGGGGACGAACAGGCAGTCCAGGCCGGCGTACCATTCCGCCATCTCGAACGAGCCCATCGGCCGGGTCACGATCCGGACCCGGGGGTCGTCGGGCACCCGGAGGGAGGGCACGCAGTCGGGCAGCACCTTGACCTCGAGCCGGACGGGCTCGCCCCGGTCGAACGCCCGGGCGAACGCGGCCATCCCCTCGTTGAGCCCCTTGCGGACGCCCCCGTGCTCCATGCGACCGGCCATCCCGAACGTGAACGGCCGGCCCACCGGCCAGGGTCGGGGCACGTACCCCTCGCCCGCGTCCACGCCCATCGGGACCACGGCGACCGGCACCCGCACGCCGGAGGCCGCGAACGACTCGGCGTTCCACGCGTTGGGCACGAACACGGCGCGGCAGCGGTTCAGCTGGGCGACCGCGTCGGCCGGCAGCGCGTCGGTCTCCCACATCGTGTACGCGGCGGCCGGGAACCCGTCCGGCGGCGGCGTGTTGGGGTTGCCCACCTGGACGACCCAGGAGCCGGGCCGGGGCGCCTCGCAGCGGCGGTCGCGGAGGAACGGGGCGAGCGGTGCGTACATCTCGCAGACCTGGATCGGCACGAACCCGACCGGGACCCCCTGCGCCTCCAGCCCCCGGCCGACCCACTCGCCGACCTGCCCGTAGCCGACGTAGCTGATCAGGTACGAGCGGACCGCGACCCCGCCGGCCGGGCTGAGCCGCGGCGCCGGCCTCGGCAGGCCGCGGATCTGGGCGGCCTTGGCGAGGATCGTCCCGCGGTAGTCGGCCTCGCGGTGTTCGGCCAGCCAGCGGGCGCGGCCCCAGCCGAGCCTCTCGACGCAGACCTCGACGGCCTCGCTCAGTTCGGCGTCCATGTCATTCCGAGAGCGGCATCGTGAAGACGGCCCCGCGGCCCCAGACGTCGTGGCCGCCGGTCATCGTGACCAGGAACCCGGGCGCGCACGAATCGACGATACATAACACCGTCGATGACCACGGGATGGGCCGTGTGCAGGGGCCGCCCGCGCCGCCGCCGCGCCCGAGCAGCGGGTCGTCCGTGATCGGGCCGCCCCAGCACACGGCGCCGCCCGCACAGTTCAACCTTTGTTGCTCGACGAAGATGGAGACCGTGCAGCCGATCGGGCTGGCGCTGGGTCCGAACGGCACGAAACCGCCGAACTGGAAGTAGGCGTCCACCGAGGGCGGCGCGCACGCGAGGCAGGGGTCGTAGGGGTTGTACCGGACCGTCACGGACCGCGTCCCTGACCAGACCCCCTCGCCGAGGGCGCCCGTCTCGCCGGCCGTGAGCGTCACCGGGCCGTCCGGCGTCTGGAACGTCAGGTGCTCGGCCAGCGGGGTCTGGCACTCGTAGGCGCCCCCCGAGGCCGGGTCCAGGCACCAGCAGGGCGGGTAGGCGAACCCGGCCGCCGCGGGCAGCAAGATCCTGCCGACGTCGAGCGTGGTGCAGAGGTCCAGGGCCGACGACGGCCCGGCGCGGACCGTCACCGAGCCCGGCGCCATCCGGGCCGGCGGCGAGTCGACCGCGACGGTCAGGTCCGCCCCGCGGGGGCCGCCGTAGCAGAAGTTGAAGTTCCCGGTCGCGTCCGTGACCCCGCTGCCCACGACGACCCCGCCCCGCTTCGCCGTGACCGTCGTCGGGACGCGCAGGCCGGTCGCGCAGACCCGGCTACTAGGGATGACGGTCCCCTTGACCGAGCCGAGGCCGCCGAGGCAGAAGTTCAGGAACGTGAAGAACGTGCCCGCGACGACCGTGACCACCTGGGACACCCCGGTCACGTTCTCGGTGACCGTGTAGGTCCCCGGGCCCGGGACGGTGACGCAGCATCGGATCACGGAAAGCGTGCAGGAGGCGGTAAAACCGGACGCGTTCGTGACGGTGACGGTGCTGCCCGGCGGGGGGCCGGCGTCGTCGCACCTGACCACTTGCGGGCAGACCTTGTAGACGCCGGCGTTCGGCAGCGAGCTCTCGGACACCCAGCGGTGCCCGTCCATCCGGCAGACGACCAGGTCGTCCCGGACCGCCGACTTCGGGCCCAGGTGCATGACCGCGACGGACGTGCCCGCGTCGACGGCGAGCGTCGCGGGCGCGCCCTCGGCCTCGGCCCCGAGGACCGCGACCGGGTTCACCAGCATGAACGTGCCGGCGGGCGCCACCGCCGTCGTCACCTTGCCGACGAACGCGGCGGCGCCCGGCGCGGCGGCGGCGGACCGGGCCGGCGGCGGGTCGGACAGGCGGAGCCGCCTGACGTCGCCGTCAGGTGCCGTCATACCGGAAGACCCACCTGTGCCCGACGTGGGAGCAGAGCACGAGCGTGCCGACCGGCGGCACCGCGCCGCCGAGGTTCAGCGCGTACGCGATCGGCGCACCGGGCGAGTCGTTGACGGACCCGGGCGCGCCCTCGGCCTCGGCCCCGAAGACGGTCTGCGGCACGACCCCGTAGTACGCCTGCGCGGCCGCCGGGTATGACGAGACGGTCGTCGTCCGCGCGACCATCACGGCGGACCCGGCCGGCTCCGGCTCGGCGGTCCTCGCCTCGTCGTCGGCCCGCTCCGCGCCGTCGAGCCGGAGCCCGCGTACGTCGGCGTTCATGCGTTCGCCTTACCGCCCTTCATCCGCCGGTAGAAGGCCAGCGCGGCGGGGCTCGCGCCCGCGAGCACGGCCCGCGCGTGCTTCGAGCCCACGTCCGGCGGCACCGTCCACCGCCGCGCGTAACGCCGCCGGTCCAGCCCGGCGTCCGAGATCGTCAGAACCGTCCGCTGCCCCCGGGCCAGCTCCCACCGGAGCGACGTCACGATCGGCAGCACCGGCGCGAACCCCGCCCCGCCCGTGTCGGTCCGGAACCCCAGCCCCCGCCCGGTGATCCCCTCGACCCGGTCCCCGACCAGGTAGGCGGCCGTGAACCGGTCGATGACCGCCTGGCCCTCCATGACCCCGGCCTCGGTCGCGGTCCGGGACGCCACGGCCTCCGCCTCCGCGAGCAGCGAGTCGTCGCGGGCCGTGACGGCGTCGGCCGTGAGGTTGAACTCGCTGTGCGCGGCGATCTTGCGCACGAACAGCCGGTCCCTGGCGTCGACGACGCGCGTGACCGCGTTAGGGACCGGGCTCGTGTCCTGGCGGTCCGCCGTCGCGGCCAGCGCCTTGTCGCCGTCCAGGCAGCACGTCAGCCTCAGGAAGAACGCGGGCCGGTCGCTCGTCGGCGCCGCGACCCGCTCGACCGCGTTCAGCTTGCCGTCCCGGAACGTGTCGCCGGTCACCTCGGACGCCCCGATGTACCAGGCGTTCGGGTGGGTGATGTTAACGTAGACCCCCAGCCGGTCCTTCAGCGCGACGAACCCGCCGGCGACGTTCTGCCAGTGGCCGGTCCCGTCCCAGACGGCCGGGTAGGCGCCGGCGTAGTCGGTGCTGACCGCGAGCCGGTACTTGAGCGGCCGGCCGGACGCGTCGACCGAGAGCAGGTCGGGGACGACCGGGCGCCGCCGCGCGACGTACTGCGGGCCGGGCGGGTCGCCCGACGGCGCGCCCAGCACGTCGTCGAGGCTCGTCGGCGTCCCCGAGACCTTCGCGGTCGGGCCCGGCGACCCGACCGCGTTGTTCGGGTAGTGACCGGACCCGTCCTCGTCGAACACCCAGAGCCGGTAGGCGTCGTGGTCCTCGGATGTCGCGAACGCCGGGTCGGCCTTGTCGAATGCCGTCATCGCGTCCGCGCTGGCCGCGTCCGCGCTCTTGCTCGGGAACCCCGGCGCGAGCACGAGGCTGGCCTCGTACCGGCCCATGCCGCCGACCACGCGCCAGCGGTTTACGACCCCGGCGAGGTCCCGGCCGGCCTCGACCGCCGCGAGGTTCGACCGCGCCGGGTCGAGCCGCGAGCCCGGCGGCTGGAGCAGGAGCGGGACCGGCGTCCCGGCCTGCTTCAGGAACAGCGTCAGCTCGTTGGTCGGCGAGGCCGGCGGCGAGCCGGAGACGTCGAACGTCATCTCGAACCCGCCGTCCCGGATCATCTCGTGCACCAGGACCGGCCACGGCTTGTCGGTGAGCGGGACGTCGGGCGCCTGGATCGGCCGGGCGGTGTACGTCGAGGAGTCGTCCGGGTCGAACGGGACGCCGTCGATCGGCACCCGGGAGACGAGCAGGTCGTCCAGGTCCGACCGCTTCGGGCTCGCGACGGCCTTTTCGTCGTTCCCCACGTATAGGACGTGGGCGACCGCCATCGCGAGGTCCCAGGCCCGCGGGTACTCCCCGCCCTCCGAGTCCGTCCCGGTGACGGTCGGGTCCAGGAACGTCGGGTACTTCTTCGGGTCGGACCCCGCGTCCGCCGTGGCCGGGGTCGCGTTGGCCAGCCCCTTCGGGTTGAACCGCGCGACCAGGTCCGTCATGTAGTCCTTGACCGTCTCCGGCTTGTCGGTCGCCCGCGTCAGGGCCCCCGGGAACGGGGCCGACCAGCAGTCCTTGGCGATCCCGGTGGCGGCGATCGACACCGCCTCGGTCTCGCGGTCCAGTTTCATCGACCACGTCAGGGGCCGGCCGTGGAAGACGTAGACCTCCTCGCCGGACGGCTTGGTGGCCGTGACCGCGAGCTCGTCGCCGACCTCGATCAGGTGCGGGAAGTCCTCGGACGTGTACTGCGTGCCGAGCGCCTGCTCGACCGTCTGCGGGGACTGCGGGTCCCGGCCGTCGAACTTGTACCGGAACAGCGCCGTGTCGGGCACCGGCCCGACGTGCTTCTCGATCGCCAGGCAGGCGACCGACGTCAGCTCCTCGACGGTGTCCTCCGACGGGACCGAGCCGGGCGTGACCCGGTAGACCTTGATGGCGATCGCCGGGCGGCCGAGCGGGACCGAGTCCCCGTCGTCGACCTCGGGCAGCCAGTCGTCGCGGAAGGCCGGGCCGGTGCTCATCATCGCCTCAAGCCTGCGAGAGTGCGCGGACGCTGACGTTGGCGTCGGCCGCGCCGGCGTTCGTGACGCGGACCGAGGTCAGGTCGGACGGGAACGGCTGCGCGTAGTACCCCTGGTAGTCCCACACGAGCGGCACGTTGGGGACCAGGTCGAACGAGGCGTCGGGCGCCACCCCCGCCGTGGCCGTGGCGACCGCGACGGCGGGCGACGACCCGCCCGTGAGCCCCGAGCCGTCCGCGGTCATCGCGGCCAGCGGCTGGGCGCCGAGCGCGCCCTGGAACGCGGCCGAGACGGGCGACCCCGGCAGCGGCCCCCCGGACGCGGCCAGGTTCCCGGCGCCGACCGACGACAGCGCCAGCAGGGCCGCCTGCACCTGCGCGGCGGTCGCGTCGTAGGCCAGCGGTGCGGTCGTCAGGCCGCCGAACGTCAGCGTGAACGTCCCGCCCGTGGGGGCGCCGGTCACCGCGACCGTCTGCACGGCGCTCGTGCCGTTGGCCAGGAACGTCACCGGCTGGTCCGCGAGGACCACGACCAGCATCGCCTTGGCACGCGCCAGCGCGAACGCGCCGGGCACGTTCGCCGAACCGGCCGGCGCGAACAGGTCCAGGCCCGAGCCCGACGCGCCCGTCAACTTGCGTACGGCCTTGACCGTCGTCGCGTTGTCGGTCCACGTCTGGGTCAGCGTGTGGGAGATCGACACTCGCCTACCCGATGATGAGGTGAAGGAATTCGGCGTCGTACCGCTGCCCGTACCCGGGCGGCGCCGCCATCGGGAACCGGCCCGGGGCCGGCTGGAACGCGACCATGACGACGGACGGCCAGGCGGACCCGTCCGGGGTCACGAGGACGTCGGGGGCGCCGGCGACCTGCAGCAGCATGAGCTGGTACTTGGCCGACTCCAGCGCCGCCTCCGAGCCGGCGATCAGGACGCCCGACACGGCCGTCCGCCCGCCCCGGCCGCCCAACTCCAGCGACTCCAGGCCGTTCACGCCCGGGTAGGCGTTGAGCTGGCGGTCGTTGGGGTTCGCGGACGTGGCGTACCGCTCGACGAGCCCGAGGTCGATCCCGGCGAACGCGGCCAAGGGGCGGTCTCCGGCGGGGGCGTCAGAGGGCCACGACCGTCAGCGGGTCCGTGACGCCGTCGGTCGGGCTGTAGCCCTCGAACGTCGCCGTCCCGGTCGCGAACTTGGCGTGGTCGCCCGAGAACGGCTTGCCCGTGCAGACGCACGGGGTCAGCGTGATCGACAGCGCGCCCGAGCCGACCCCGGACCCGTTGATGTAGTCGTTAAGGACCCCCACGAGCGTCCCCGGCGTGTTCAGCGGGAGGCTCATGAGGATCTTGATGTTGCCGGAGTCCACGTCCACCGAGCGGTTGTTCGTCGGCGCGGCGATCGCCTGGTAGAACCGCGCCGCGTCGCCCTTGAACCGCTCGACGTCCGAGTCCATCTTTGGCTTGACGCTCGTCACCTTGTCGATCACGACCGGGGTCCCCGACGGGATCGGGGTGAACTGGACCCCGGTCCAGTTCATGAACAGGTTGTTGGCGGACACGGGACGGCCCTCGGGTGGCGGCGGGTCGGTTCGGTTCGGTTCGGGGTCAGTGGCCGGGCGCGGACTGGAGCCGTGCGTCGAAGACGAACCCGACGAGCGCCTTCGCCAGGTCGTTCAGCTCGTAGAACCGCCGCGGCGGCTGGTGCGGCGGGTCCCCCTCCTGGAACCACGCGGCGAGCTGCCTCGCCTCGTCGTCGACCCCGTAGGTCTGGACGAGCCGGTCGCGGGAGACGTACGTCAGCTGCCCGTTGAGCTGGACCGGGTCCCGCATGTGCCCGGTCAGGACGGAGATCGGCCGGCCCGGGTAGTGGGCGTCCTTCCACCGCGCGTACCGCTCGGACAGCTCGGCCCAGTCCGCGCCGTCCGGGTCGACCTGCGAGTCCATCGCGTGCCCGATCCCGGCGGCGGCCGCCAGCGCCACGTCGTCGGCGAGCCGGCCCTGGGTGAAGTCGAACAGGCGGTACAGGTCGTACACGTCGTCCAGGACGGCCTTCGCCTGCGGGCTCACGGCCGGTGCCCGTTCCGCCGCGCGCCCATCCGGGCGAGCGCGGCCCGCGCGGTGGCCGCCTCGGCGCTGGAGACGAAGTCCTCGGCCGGCACGGCGCGGCCCGTCTCGACGAGGTGAACGAGCGTGTCGCGGCGGACGGCCGGGGGGACCGACTCGGGGTCGATCCCGTTCGCCCAGAGCGCCGACCGCGCCCAGTCCGAGTACGACCGGTAGGCCGGGTCGGCGCCCATGAAGGCGACCTCGACCGGCCTCACCAGGTCGGCCGGCTTCGCCGCGGCGATGAGCCCGACCGCCTCGGCCTCGGTCAGGTCGTTCGCCTCCGCGAGCAGCCGCAGCCCCCCCTTGACGAGCAGCCCGTCCTCGTAACGGCCGGCGACCATGTTCTGGTCGAAGAGCTGGTCCCAGACGTAATCGAGGTAGGGGATGTACGCGGCGAACACCCACGGGACGCCGGCGATCTCCGCGATCGTACCCGGCACCCCGGGCCGGACCCGGTACGCGGGCTCCAGCGGCACGTGACCGTCGCTCACCCGCCCGCCCTCCGGCCGCCGAAGTCGCCGCCGTCCGCCGGCATCGGCCCGACGGCGGCGCCGGCCCCGCCGCCGCCCGCGAGCTTGCCGTCGATCCGGTCGAGGGCGTCGGCCTGGCGGCGGTTTAGGTCGAGCAGGGCGCCGTCCGCCATCGCCACCGGGGCGCCCGCGGGGGCCGCGCCGACCGCGCCGACCGCGCCGGCCGCAGGGCGGCGGCCCGGCGGCGCCGGCGCCGCGCCGCCGGGGCGCGCGGCGGGGACCGCGGGCGCGGCCCCCGCCGCGCCCGGGCCGGCACCCAGGGCGCCGACCCGGGCCTTGGTCGCCGCCTCCGTCTCCTTCAGCCCGAGCGGGTCGCCGCCGGCCGCCGCCACCTCCTCGGAGGCCGCCTGGAACGCGCGCGCCCGTTCGCGGTAGTTGTTCGAGTACAGGCCGGGGTACTTCACCTCCAGGTCGAGCCCGTAAAACTTCCCCTCCTTGACCAGGTACGGGATCGCCCCGTGCTCCGGGTCGAGCTCCTGGCGGTACCCGGCGCCCTTGACCCCGGCGAGCAGGTACGTCGCCGGGCTCGCCACCATCGCGTGGATGCCGCGCCAGGGGCTGTGGAAGTAGGCCGGGTCGGACAGCCGCATCCGCAGCTCCGCCTGCTGCTTTGCGGTCTCGAACCGCCGGTTCTCCTCGCCCTCGGCCTTGTTCAGGACGTCCGCCGAGGACTCGACCCCGGCGGCCTCGCTGGCCTCGTCCGTGGCCATGAACTGCCGGTTCGCCTCGATGAACCTCTTGCCGACCCCGGCCGGGTCCCGGCGGGTCTCCTCGCGGTGCCGCCCGAGCTGCGCCTTCAGGACGTCCGCCGCCTTCATCCCGGCGTTGACCGACTCCTTGAGCGCGTCGCTCCGCATCGCGACGTTGTTCTTGACCATCCACTCGGTCGCGTCGGCGACGTGGTTCTGCCTCAGGTACTCGCTGAGCCGGATCAGCTTGTCCTCGTCCTGCATGTCGTCCGTGATCCCCACGGCCTTGAGCGCCGCCTGGCCCTTCGGGTTTGCGGAGGAGGGGTTCAGCGCGCGCGAGATCTGCACGGCGCGGTGCTGGGCCTGGTCGGCGGTGGCCGTCCCGAGCGAGAGCGCGCCCAGGTAGATCCCGGCCTCGGCGAAGCTCTCGATCCGGCCGGCCTTCGCCTTGGAGGCGTCCAGCTCCTTGGGGTCCACCAGCTTGGCGCTGAGCTTGCTCAGGGCGCTGAACCCCTCGTTGTACCGGACCTTGCCCTCCTGGAGCCCCTGCGCGGCGGCGCCGAACTGCTGCATCGCGTCCTCGGTGCTGGTAAACTTGTGGAACAGCCCGGCGGTCCCGACGGCCTCGCCGGCAATCCCCGGCTCGATCCCGAGCCGGTTCGCCGCGCGGCCGACCTCGGCGAGGATCGACGCCTCGAGGTCGGCGGGCGTGCCCGCCGCCGGCGCGATGTGGCCCTTCTCGCGGACGGCGAGGCCGAAGTTCTCGTAGGACGTGATGAGCGACTCCGCCTTCTCCGCGGAGATCCGGGCGGCCAGCGCCACGTCCAGGTTGCGCGCGACCACCTTGCGGTTCGGGCCGGCCTCGCCGACGATGCTCGCCTGCTCCCGGAGCGACGCGCGGAACGCGGTCGCCTCCGCGGCGAGCTTCTGCCAGAAGTCCTCCAGCTTCTCCGACTCGTCGAGCAGGAGCCGGAACCCGGCCCGACCCGCCTGCAGCGCGACCACCGCGGACGTGAAGTTGCCGAGCCCCGCGGCGGCCCCGTTGGCGCCCGCCCTGACCCCGTTGGTCGCCGCCCGGGCGCCGTTGAGCTGGGGGGTCGCCGCCGCCGCAGCCGCGCCCGCCACCCCGATCGCCTGGGCCGCGTTCACGTAGGCCGCCGCCGCCGCGGTCGCCGCCCGCGCGTTCGCGTTGGCCGCCGCCCGGGCGCCGTTGAGCTGAGGGGTCGCCGCCGCCGCCGCGGACCCGACCCCGCCGACCGACTTCTGGGCGGCCGACGCCTGGGCCGACAGGTTCCCCGCGGCGGCCGCCGCCGTGACCCCGGCCTTTGCCAATGACGCGAGGTGCCGGGCCGTCGCCGCGAGCTGGGAGTTCAGCGCCTTGAACTGCGCCGCGAGCGCGGCGACCTGGCCGTCGAGCTGAACGACCTGGGCGCTGACCTGAAGCAGGACGGCCGGCGCGTTGCCGGTGACGTTGTATTCGAGGTCGTAGTTACGGTCGGCCATCGCTGGTATCTATACAAACGTATCCGTTGAAGACGCGCCGCCGGGCCGCCGACAATGGCAACGGGAGGGGTGCGGCCATGCCGGCTGGGTTCACGAGCCTGACGGGCGGGACGGCGGAGCGGGTCGACGCGCTGGAGCGGGACGTGGCGGCGCTGCGGGCGGCGGTGCGCCGCCGGACGTGGGCGCTCGCGGCGTCCGGGCTGCTGTCCCTGTTCGCGCTCGCGCACGCCCTGGAGTGCGGGCGGCTCGTCTCCCGCCTCGGGTCGGACGTCGTCCGGATCGAGGCGTCGGCCCCGGCGGCCCGGGCGCCGGGACCGGCGTTACCCCGGGCGCCGGGACCGGGACCGCCCCCCGTGCCGGCGCCGGAGGGCCCGGAAGCCGCCGCCGAGGACACCAGGCGGGTGCTGCCCGCGCTGAGGGCCCGGAACCTTGCGGTCGTGGCCTCGGCGCCGGCCCGGGACGGGTCCGGGCGCGTCTTCCTCTGCCGCCACCCCGCGGGCGGCGGCGACGCGGGCCCCGATTACGCGCTGTTCCTGCCGCGCGGCGGCGCCCCGCAACTCTTCTGGGGGGGGCGCTACTACTGGGAGGTGCTCCCGCCGGGCGCGCTCGCCGAACACTTCGCGCGCGAGCGTGGCAACGGCACCCGGTCCTTCACGGCGCTGGAAACGCGGGCCGGTCCGGGCGGGTCGCTCGACGCCGTGCTGCTCTGCACCCAGGACGGCCGGCGGTGGGGCCTTACGGTGCGGGACTACCGCGACCGCTCGCTGGAGCCGCTCGCGGACGCCCCCTGACGGGCACCCCCTTACGGGACGACGGGGGTTCCCCCGGCCTCCCCGGCGGCGGCCGGGGTCGGGGCGGCGAGTTCGGACAGGGCGATCCGGCGCACCTTCGATGGGTCCGACCCGTCGGCGCCGGGCGCGGCGACCTGGAGGAACGGCCGGCCCGCGTCGTCGAGCGACACGGCCAGCGCCGGCGCCACGCCGTCGCCGGACCCGAGGTCGATCGTGACCCCGGCGGCGGTCGCCTCGATCCGGACCTCG